>Ga0209373_10000122_pt1 | contig 167713 bp, 149 predicted proteins | sample Higcelweek5metaG_FD_187173 | JGI IMG/M metagenome (GOLD analysis project Ga0209373, IMG submission 187173) | Freshwater pond sediment microbial communities from the University of Edinburgh, under environmental carbon perturbations - High... | ecosystem: Environmental > Aquatic > Freshwater >... | reverse complement strand
GCGTGGCCGACGCGACGGCCCTTGTCGTCGAGGATGCCGACCACGCGGTAGACCGCCTGCCCCGACTGGTCGAGCGAGCGGATGAACAGCTCCGCCGCGTCGCCAACGCCCAGCAGCAGCACCGGAATGCGCGGCGCGGCCCCGCCATCCTCGCGCAGATTGAGGCGACGGTCCTTGAACAAGCGGTAGGCGAAGCGCGGCCCGCCCAGCAGGACGATCTGCACCAACCACAATATCAGCGGCAGCGAGCGCGGCAGCGATTCCAGCCGGTTCAGCAGGAACATCGCCAGCACGAAACACAGCACCGCCACGGTGACGGCGCGGATCAACTGCGCCAGATCGGGAACCGAGGCGTAGCGCCAGATGCCGCGATACAGACCGAACAGCACGAAGACGACAGCGGAAATCCCGACCATCATCGGCAACGCCGTCGTCAGCGCGTCGGTGTAGAAGCCGAAAGCCGTGGCTCCGACCCGGAGATACAGCGCCGCCGCGACGGCCACGCCGGTCATGGTCAGATCGTGGAGATAGACGAGAAACGCCCGTGGAGACGGGATTCGCATGCCGCTTGCCCTGCTGTCGTTCAGCCGCCGGAGGTTGGTCGCCTCGGAATCAGCCGCGTGAAGCTTTGAACCATTCCGCCGTGCGGCGCAACCCGGACGCAAAGTCATGCGGCGGGCGCCAATCCAGCGCCTGACGGATCGCTTGATCGTCCACCGTCAGCGACCCGGCGACGCGGTCGAACACGGCCTGTTTGCCCGTCAACCGCGCGCCCAAGGCCAGCAGCCCGAGCGGCAGCGGAATCAGCCGCGCCGGTTTGCCCAGCGCCGCGCCGATGGCGCGGATCAGCGCGCTGGTGGAGACCGGCGCGCCGTCCTGCACCAAAAAGCATCCGCCCGGCGCGTTGGGGTGGGTCAATCCCGTGACAATGGCGTCGGCCAGATTGCCGACAAAGATCAAGCTGCGCTGGTTGTCCAGCCCGCCCAAGGGCAAGGGCAGACCCGTCGCCACCAGCGTCAAAAGACTGCGGAAATTCCCGGCAACGCCGGGGCCATAGACCAGCGGCGGACGGATGACCACCACCTCCAACCCGGCGCCGGCGGCGATCTCGGCCAAGGCGCGTTCGGCCTCCAGCTTCGACAGGCCATAGGGGGAATGCGGGTCGGGCGTGGTGGCGGCGCTGAGCGGCTCCGGCTGGCTTTCATCGACCAGCGCCTTGACGCTGCTGAGAAACAGCAGGCGCGTGACGCCCAGACGCGCGGCCTCTTCGCCCAAACGCCGGGTTCCGGCGCTGTTGACTTCCCGGAAAGCCGCGAGCGGGTCGGACGCCGTGTCCTTCATCACATGGACGCGGGCGGCGAGATGGGCCACCGCGTCGATTCCCTCAAGCGCGTGGCTCCAATCGGTGTTCGGCCCGATCTCGCCGACGGCGACCGTCTCGGCGGCGTCGGGCACATTCGTTCCGGCCTCGCGCACGGCGGCGCGCACCCAATGGCCGCGCTCGGTCAGCAGCGGAACCAGCGCGCGCCCGACGAAGCCGTTGGCTCCTGTGACCAGAACCCGCATCAGACCGCCACCCGCGCCGGACGGGCCAACGCCGCCAACAGCAACGCCACCGCCGCCGCGCCCGGCAGCAACACCGGCCAGCCCAACCACGGCGACAGCGCGGCCAGCGCCACGAGAACGGCGTTCAGACCCATAACCAGCCGGACGACCTGCGCGTGGTTGCGCCCGCGCTGGGTGGCCTTTTGATAGAAATGCTCCCTGTGGGCCTGCCAGACCTTCTTGCCCTCGATCAACCGGCGCAACAGCGTAAAGGTCGCGTCGGTCAGGAAATAGGCGGGGATCAGCAGCGCGGCGGGCCAATGCCCCAACGCCGCCAGACTCAGCAGCAGCCAGCCCAGCGCGAAGCCCAACGGCACGCTGCCGACGTCGCCCATGAACAGCTTGGCCGGATGCCAGTTCCAGACCAGAAAGCCCAGCGCCGCCCCCGCCGCCGCCAGCCCATAGAGGCCCAGCGCCGGATCCAGACCGGCCAGCGCGCCGACCAGGGCGAGGCCGCCGCCGATGGTCGCGGCCTCCGACCCGGCCAGACCGTCGATGCCGTCCATGAAGTTGAAGAGGTTGACGAACCACAGCCAGCCGACCGCCGCGACCAGCCGATCCGCCCAGAAGGGCAGCAGCCCCTGAAACACCAGCCCATCGGCGGGCAAGGCGCTGAGGCCAAGGGCTACCACGGCGATTTGCGACAGGAAGCGGGGGGCCGGGGGCAAGGTCCGGCGGTCGTCGATCCAGGACACCGCCATCAAGGCCGCCGCCCCGCCCAGAATCATCCACACGCCCATGTCGGCCTTGAGCAGCAGGGCGATGGCGGCCCAACCCGGCAGCAGGGTCAGCATGATCCCCCAGCCGCCGCCGCGCGGGGTCGGCGCCGAATGGCTCGACCGCTCGTTCGGGTGGTCCAGGATGGCCTTGCGCCGCAGCCACGCGCCGACCCAGCCGGTCAACGCGGCGGCCACCGCCGTGGCGACCACCAGCGTCGCCAGAGAAAGAAGAAGCGTCGGCGTCATGACGTCACCGGACTTGCGGAACGGGAGGGAGCGGATCGGGCGATCAACGCGCGGTAATGCCCCACCACGATGGCCCCAACCCGGTCAGACGCCAGATCGGACAGCACCATGGCGCGGCTGCGGGCGCCGCAACGATGGCGGAAATCAGCGTCGGTCGCCATGCGCTCCAGCGCGTCGGCCAGCGCCGCCGGATCGTCGGGCGGGACCAACAGCCCGTTGTCGCCATCGGCCACAATCTCCCGGCAGCCCGGCACGTCGGTGGCGATCAAGGGGCGCCCGCAGGCCGCCGCCTCCATCAGGCTGACCGGCAAGCCTTCGCGACGGGAGGCCAGGGCCGCGACGTGGCAGCGCGCCCAGACCGTGCGCACGTCCGCGACCTTGCCCAGCCATTCGACCATCGGCAGGGCCGCCCAGCGCTCAAGCTGCTCCACCGACAGGCTGGTCTGGTTGCCCGGATCGGGCGCGCCCGCCAGCAACAGCCGCAGCGGCACCCCGCGCGCGACCGCCCGCTGGTGCGCCTCGACCAGCGTGGCCACCCCCTTGTTGGCGGTCATGCGTCCGGCGAAGGCCACCGTCACCGGGCCGTCGGCGGGTTCGGGCAGCGGCGCGTAATGATCGACGTCCACCCCCGACCCGCGCACCACCACCACCCCGTCGCGCGGGGCAAGGCCGCTGTCGGTCAGGAACCGGCAATCATCGCCATTCTCCACCGTCAACAGAGAGTTGGCCCGGCGGGTGACGAGGCGCAACGCCAACCCGACCACCGCCCGCAACAGCTTGCGGTCGCCGTCGATGAACAGGTCGCCCAGCCCGGTCAGCGTGTTCAAGACGCAGGGAACCCCGGCAATCCGCGCCGCCAGACCGCCGAAAACCACCGGCTTCAAGGCGACGTGATGGACCAGATCGGGTTTTTCGCGGCGGTACAGCCGGACCAGCGCGGCGATGGCGGCCACGGCGGCGAAGGGGTTGGCGCTGCGCCGGTCCCAAGCGAGCGGCAGCAGCGTGAAGCCTTCGGCCTGGATGCGCGCGCCATGCTGATCGACGCGGGTGGCGACGCTGACGTCAAACCCGGCGTCGCGCGCGGCGCGCGCCATCGGCAAACGGTGCGCCCAGAAAAACCAGTCCTCGGTGACGAGGAACAGGATGCGGCGGCGAGGAAGGGGCATGAGCATGTCGGCCATGTCAGACAATCTTTTCGCAATCCCGCCGCCAAGCTTGCAAATGGGCCAAGGTCAATGGCCCTTGTGCGAAACAGCCGCGCGCGTGATCCGGCGCCCGTCTTATGCCCGAGCGGTCGGCGCCGCGCCAGCGTTCAAAGCGGGTTTGCGCGGCTTGACAGGCGCGCCGTCCTGCCAGTCTACTGCGCCGACGCGCGATATTTTACCAATGATGGTCAGCATAATGCCCCCCAAGAAGAACCCGTTGAACCTGAACCCGCTGCAACTCCGCACCCTGACCCTGCTTCAGGAAGTGGCGCGGTTGGAAAACAAACCGGCGGAAGAGGTCGGCGCTTTTCTCGTCACCGGCCTGCCCAGCGCGCACGGCAACCATTTCCACTTGGGTCATGCTGTCGTCGCGTCCAAGGACGCCACCGGCCTGCGCAACCCGGCGGTTTGGACCATCCTGGAGCGCAAGGGCCTGCTGAAGCAGGAACCCGATCAAGCCACCGTCACCGCGCTGGGCATGGGCTATGACACGGGCCTGCGCGACGAAATCCTCCACCATTCCGATCATTGATCGGCGCGGCCTGATCCTGCGCGGCGACCGCCCCCAATGACGGACACCCCCAAGCCAACGGCGCCAGCGGCGCCCTCCAAGCCAACGGCCCCGGCGGCCAAACCCAAAGCTGGCGTCAGCCGCGACGACCGTTTGGCCGCCCGCCTGCGTGAAAATTTGCGCAAGCGCAAGGATCAGGCCCGCCAGCGCGAGCAAAGCGACCCGGCGGACGGGCCGGAGAAGGCCTAACCGACCGCCCTTTGCTCCCATGAAGGACGCCGCTCCGTGACCAACCGCGTCATCAACCTGCCCATCGACGCCGCCGCCCTGCCGGAAGCCTGGCGCTCCCGCGTCGTCGGGCGGGTCGGTCCCTGCGCCATCAAGATCATCCGCATGGACGAGGCCGGGATCGATTGGGAAGACCACCCGGATTACGAGGAAGCCCTCTATGTCCTCGACGGGCGGATGGAGCTGGAAATTCCGGGCGAGCGGATCGTCTGCGGCCCCGGCGACCTCTGTGTCGTGCCCGCCGGGGTTCCGCACCGCGTCTTGCCCGGCAGCCACGGGCTGTTGCTGCTGATCGACCGCTGAGACGGTCGTTCCGACTCAGGCCAGCGCCTTGCGGAACCAGATTTGCGTGTGGCCCTCGGGGTAGCCCTCCATCCGGCTCCACTCCTCATAGCCGCATTTCGGGTAGAAGCCCGGCGCCTGGAAGTCATAGGTGTAAAGCCGCGACCACCGGCAGCCGCGCGCCCGCGCCTCGCCCTCCGCCGCGTCGAGCAGGCGCGCGCCCAAACCGCCGCCGCGCCCGCCGTCGGCCACCCACAGCAGATCGACATACAGCCAATCCCAATTGGTGTAGCCGACCAGCCCGCCGCGCAGCGCTCCGGCGGCGTCGCGGGCGACCACCACAAGGTCGCGGCGGTCATAGGCGCGACCGGAGGCCGCTTCGTTGTAAGCCTTCAACCCGACGAGCACGCGCTCGGCGTCGGGCAAATCGGCGGCGTCCGCAACGGATAGGATCAAGGAATCATCAGTCATGCCCACGATCATGCCAAAGCGGCGGGGCGATGACCGCAAGAAACGCCCTTCCGCCAGGGCATGGCACGTTTGCTGTCCTTGAGCCTGCGGGCCGGGTCCGCTACAAACCGAACGCACACGCAATCCCCCAGATCGTCACGCCAAGGAGTACCCCGCCGATGGGCATCATGCCGGACACATGGATCCGCGAGATGGCCGAGACCAAGGGCATGATCGAGCCTTTCGTCGAGACCCAAAAGCGCGAGGGGGTGATCTCCTACGGCGTGTCGTCCTATGGCTATGACGCGCGGGTGGCCGACGAGTTCAAGATCTTCACCAACGTCAACAACGCCATCGTCGATCCCAAACAGTTCGACGGCAGCAGCTTTGTCGACCGCAAGACCGACGTCTGCATCATCCCGCCCAACAGCTTCGCGCTGGCCCGCACGGTGGAGTATTTCCGCATCCCGCGCGACGTCTTGGTGATCTGCCTGGGCAAAAGCACCTACGCGCGCTGCGGCTTGATCGTCAACGTGACGCCGTTGGAACCGGAATGGGAAGGCCATGTGACGTTGGAGATCTCCAACACCACGCCGCTGCCCGCCAAGGTCTACGCCAACGAAGGACTCTGCCAGTTCCTGTTCTTGAAGGGCGACAGCGTCTGTGAAGTCTCCTACGCCGACAAGGCGGGCAAATATATGGGGCAAAAGGGCGTCACCCTGCCCCGCCTCTAACGCCGTCCCGTCTTCACCCTCATCGCAGAGATCACCGACCCCATGGACAAGATCCGCATTCGCGGCGGCCGCCCGCTGAACGGCTCCATCACCGTTGGCGGCGCCAAGAACGCCGCGCTGCCGCTGATGACGGCGGCGCTGCTCTGCGACGAGACGCTGACGTTGACCAACCTGCCGATTCTGGCGGACATCAACACGCTGTGCAATCTGCTGCTCCAACATGGCGTGGCGATCCACATGGAGGGGGCTGGCGGCGATTGCGCCGGGCGGGCGGTGTCCTTCACCGCGCGCGACATCACCAACACCACCGCCCCCTATGATCTGGTCCGCAAGATGCGCGCCAGCGTGCTGGTGCTGGGTCCGCTGCTCGCCCGCTGCGGCGAGGCCAAGGTGTCGCTGCCCGGCGGTTGCGCCATCGGCGCGCGGCCCGTGGACCTGCACATCAAGGGTCTGGAGGCGATGGGCGCCGACATCCGCATCGAGGGCGGCTACATCGTCGCCAAGGCCCCCAAGGGCGGTCTGCGCGGGGCGGAGTATGTCTTCCCGAAGGTGTCGGTCGGGGCCACCGAAAATCTGCTGATGGCCGCGACCTTGGCCAAGGGCGTGACCATCCTGGTCAACGCCGCGCGCGAGCCGGAGGTCAGCGATCTGGCCGAATGCCTGGTGAAGATGGGCGCGAAGATCACCGGCATCGGCAGCGACCGTCTGGTGATCGAAGGCGTGGACCGGCTGCACGGCGCCCGTCACATGGTGGTGGCCGACCGCATCGAAACCGGCACCTACGCCATGGCGGCGGCGATGACCGGCGGACGTCTTGACATCCTGAACACCCGTCTCGATTTGATAAAGGCGGCGGTCAAGGCCCTGGCCCCCGCCGGCGTCGCTTTTGAGGAGATCGAGAACGGAATCCGCGTGTCACGCGCCAACGGCGAACTGCACGGCGTCGATGTGATGACCGAGCCGTACCCCGGTTTTCCCACCGACCTTCAGGCCCAGATGATGGCCCTGATGTGCACGGCGTCGGGCGCGGCGATGATTACGGAAACCATTTTCGAAAACCGCTTCATGCACGCGCCGGAACTGACCCGGATGGGCGCGCGGATCACCGTGCACGGCTCTTCGGCGCTGGTGCGCGGGGTCGGGCGGCTGACCGGCGCGCCGGTGATGGCGACGGATTTGCGCGCGTCGGTGTCGCTGGTCCTCGCCGGGCTGGCGGCGGAGGGGGAGACGATGGTCAACCGCGTCTATCACCTCGACCGTGGCTATGAGCGGGTGGAAGAGAAGCTGGCCGCTTGTGGGGCCGACATCGAACGCATTCACGGCGGCGAGGACTGATCCCAGCCTCCCGCCCCCAACGAGAGGCGCCATGACTGTGACCCCGATTCGCCTGCGCGCGGAAGACGCCGAGGATCTCAAGATCGTTTCGGCCTGTCTTCAGGACGCCATTCTGCCAATCGGCGACATGGATTTCCTGCCGGACGACCGGCGTTTCGTCATGGTGGTCAGCCGTTTCCGCTGGGAGGCGGCGGACCGCCCCCGCCCCGGCCCGGCGGCGGACGACGACCACCTCGCCCTCTACGAGCGTGTCCAGTGCGGGTTGCGGGTCGAGGGCGTCACCGGCGTCAAGCGGCGCGGCTTCGACGTGAAAAACCGCGCGCAAATCCTGGAGTTGCTGGCCATCGCGCCCGACGGGACGGACGGCCTGCTGCTGACCTTCGCCGGGGGCGGCTGCCTGCGTCTGGAGTCGGCCTCCTGGCGCGTGTTGGTGGAGGATTTGGGCGAACCCTGGCCGACCGGCAACCGGCCCAGCCATCCGTTGGATTCGTAACGTTCATTGAAATGTTGGTCGCCACGAATTGCGGCCAACCCTGATGTTGCGCATCCAGGGTCTATCGCGTAACTTTTGCAAGGAATGGCGGGGTTTGCGGCAATAAGCAAACCGCCCGGTCGCCAGCCGCCGGACGAAACCGCCCATCGCCGACGCCCGCCCCCAGGGGAGAGCGGCGGCGCAATCCTTGCCAACGCGCAAAAACCCAAGGGAGAGCGACGTCCATGCCCAACCGGCCCATCCGCGCCGTCGTGCGCAACCAACAGATCTACAGCGTCCCCACCAGCGCCACCGTGCGCACCGCCGCCCACATGATGAAGGAATACCGGATCGGCGCCTTGATGGTGGTGGAGGATGACCGGCTGATCGGCATCTTCACCGAACGCGACGCGCTGTTCCGGGTTCTCGCGGGCAACCTCGACCCCGACCGCACGACGGTTGGCGCGGTCATGACCGCCGACCCCACCACCATCGCGCCCGACCGCCCCATGGTCCACGCCCTGCATCTGATGCATGAGGGCGGCTTCCGTCATCTGCCGGTGGCCGAAGGAAGCAAAGCCGTCGGCATGGTGTCGATCCGCGACGCGCTGGGCGTCGAACTCGCCCGCTTCGAAGAAGAGGTGGACGAGCGCGAGGCCATCGCGGAGATCTTGGGGTAACGCGTCGCCAAGAAATAATCATTCAACACGGATGAACACGGATGCTGGCTGCGCCAGCCCACGGATGAACACGGATCAAGAGATCTCTTTTTATCCGTGTTCATCCGTGGATATCCGTGTTCATCCGTGTCTCATGATCCTCTTTTGCCCCACAGTCCTATGCTCATCTGAATTGAGCGCGCGTCGTCACCCAAGCACGCGCGTTGCGCCGCGCCCTCTCCTTCCGGCACAGTGGTTTGGTGACGGAACGCAAACGGGGGGCGTGGTGCTGGACCTGACGGTGGCCGAACGGCAAAAGGCCGAACGCGGCGTTGAGGAGAAAAAGGTCGCGGTGCATGGCGCCGCGACCGTCCGCTTTGAGCGTCGCCACGGCGAAACCCGGCTCGCCACCCTGTACCATCACGACCCGTTGCGGGTGCTGCTGCCGACGCCGCGCCGCGACGATCTGCCCATCGCCGTTCTGGCGACGACGTCGGGCGGCATGGTCGGCGGCGACCGCATGGACATTGACCTGTCGGTCGGGCCGGGCGCGCGGGCGCTGGTGACGACGCAGGCGGCGGAAAAGGTCTACCGCTCCACCGGGGCGGATTGCCGGATCGACACGCGCGTTTCGGTCGAACCCGGCGGCTGGCTGGAATGGCTGCCGCAAGAGGCCATCGTCTTTGAAGGCTCCCGCCTGCGCCGCCTGACCCGGTTGGAGCTGTCCGGCGACGCGCGCTTGATCGCCGGGGAAATGCTGGTGTTCGGGCGCGCCGCCTTTGGCGAAACCGTCACGCGCGGCCTGATCCGTGACGCCTGGGAGGTCACGCGCGACGGGCGGCTGGTCTGGGCCGACGCCCTGCATCTGGACGATGACGTCGGCGAGGCGCTGAACCACCCCGCCGGTTTCGCGGGCGCGGGCGCCTGCGCCACCCTGCTGCACGCCGCCCCCGACGCCGCCGCCCGGTTGGACGCCGTGCGCGCTCTGGCGGACAGCCTGGATCAACAGGCCCGCGTCGGAGCCACCGCCTTCGACGGCTTGCTGGTCATCCGCATTCTGGGCGGCGACGCCCGCGCCGTGCGCCGCGCCTACGCCGCCCTGTGGTCGGGCCTGCGCGCCGAGGCGGCGGGGCTGCCGACCCGCCTGCCGCGCTTGTGGGAGGTGTAAAAGCCCCTCCCCCGTCTCACTCCGCCGCCGGAACCGGGGCGGCGGCCAGCGGGCGGCTCTTGCGGTCGTCGGGCAGCAGCAGCCCGGCGGCGAAGGCGACGGCGGCCAGCGCCGACAGCATCAGATACAAATCGGTGAAGTCGTTGGTCCGCTCATAGACATAGGCGACCAACTGCACCGCCAGCGGCCCGGCGCCAAAGGACAGGATGTATTTCGCGCCGAACGCCAGCCCGCGATGCTTGTCCGGGGTGTATTGCGCCAGCAGCATGTTTTCCGCCGGGATCTGCGTCTGCGAGGCGATGACCGTCAAGGCGGCGGCGGCCACCAGCGGCAGGCCGCTCAACGCCGCCACCGCCGCCATCATCGGCACCTGGACCAGTTGGCACAGAATGTAGACGCGCTTCAGGGAATGACGGTCGGCCAGCGCCCCGCCGATCATCTGCGGCAAGGCCGCCACCAGATAGACCAGCGTCACCAGACCGCCGACCCCCAGCGTGCCGTCGCCCAGCAGATGGTTCAGCCGGGCCTCGAACAGTTTGGGCAGCACCACCTGCATGGCGTTGAAGATCAAACCGGCGCACACCATGGTCAGCGACAGCACGAAAAAGGCGCGCACCACGTCGCCACGCGTCGGCTTGGGCTGCGGCTTCACGTCGGCGTGGCGGTCCTCGACGACGCCAAGGGCGATCAACGCCGCCAGGGCGACGCCCAGAACCACGCAGATCGTTCCCGGCACAAGGAAGGCGGACCGCCAGCCGAACCATTGCGTCAGGCTGCCCGCCACCACGGCGGCGGTGGCGACGCCGAAGGTGCCGAACAGGCCGAGATAGCCCATGGATTTGCCGCGATTGGTCGCGTTGGCCATCATCCAGGCCATGCCGACCGGGTGATAGATCGACGCCCCCAGCCCCAGCACCGCCAGCGACCACATCAACGACGTCGGCCCGTCCGACAGGCCGCAGGCCACCGCCCCGCCGCCGGTCATCAGGAAGAAAACCGCCATCATCCCCGCCGAACTCCAGCGGTCGCCCAGCCACCCGGCCAGCGGGGCGCCCAACCCGATCAGCAAAGCCCCGAAGGTCCACAGCCGGATCAAATCATCGTAGGACAGCTTCCATTCGCCTTCCAACGCCAGCACGATGGTGAGGTACAGGGCGGCGGTGATGTGCATCAGCGAATGGCCGACCCAGGCGAAGCCGATGGACAGCCGCGCCGATGTGGCGCTGGGTGGTGTGCTCATCAAACGTCTCCGACCTGGGAAGTGTTGCGGGTGTCAGCAATTCCGCCAAACGCTCGCACGGGTCGAAAGTCCGGTCCAATGCCCGGCGAACATGGCCGACATGCGGGAGAAACTCCCTGGATCGCCGCCTTTGCTTTTCGGTGCGCGGGGACCCTGTTTCGCGTAGGATGCCCCCGATTTCGCCACCGGCAAGCCTGCGGCGCGATCCTGCCCCGTCCCCCTCCCTTGCCCCTTCTGCTTGAGGCGATCATGGCCGTGTCGCGCCGTTCCGGTTCCCGCCGCACCCCCAGCGATGTTCAGGCGGCGTGGCTGCGTCGCGGTTTGGATCAGGCGGGCGGCAAGCTGCCCCTGTTCGACGAGCGCGGCCAGCGCGTGAAAAAGCCGACCGTGGACGCCTGTCTGAAGGCCGGTTGGGCCGAGCGCTGGTTCAACAACCCGCTGAAGCCCGATTGGCTGGTCTGCCGCCTGACCGACGCCGGGCGCGACGCCCTGACCACGCCGGAGCCGGACAACGCCGAGATCGATGACGACGCCCGCCAAGGCGCCTTGATCTAACCGACCCCCAACAAATCTGAGACCAGACACACGAAAGCCCCGGCGATCCGTCGCCGGGGCTTTCGTGTGCCCGCGTGAAAACGCAGACGATCCTATGAGGCGGCGTCGCTGTCGTCATCCGGTCGGGGCGCGGAGGCGCCCGAACCGGATGACGGCGCGGTCACAGCCCCGCATCAGACAATGCGGCCATGACGGACGGCGTTGTGGATCTCGCCACGGGACAGGCCAACGTCGGCCAACTCGACATCCGACATGTGATTCAGTTCGTATTCCGCACGATAAAGATCAGCGCGCTCCTTGAACCAAACAACGATCCGCTGAACGAGCGAATTACGGTTTGTTTCCGCGCCGAACAATGCGTCAGACGTCGACTGAAGGGAAGAATAGCTCATCGTCATCTCCTAAGGCTTGGCCTTGTTGCTGACGAATACTTTATATGCTGCACATGCGAAATCAATGGCGGAGGCGATGCGCTCTTGCGGCGGCAGACCTGCGCCGTTTCGATGGAAGGATCGCACCGGCCACAATCAAGGCGGTCGCCGCGTCGGGCGCGCATTGATTTGGTCACATTTCCGCGATGGTTATCGAGAATGATCCTCTAAAGAGAAAATACGTCGATAATTGTCTTATTTCGGTTGTTGAGACGCCTCGCTTGCTTATGGAGAATTTTTTCGACCTTCTCCACTTTGGGAGCGCCTCATGCCACGCATCAACACTGGAGCCGCGCTGTGCGTCGCTCTTCTTTCAAGTTTTCTGACAGTCGCCAGCGCCACAGCGTTGAGCGCGTCCACCGCGACGCCGAACCCACAACCACCGCCGTCTCCCGCCTGCACGAGCGGCGACCCGACGACGGTGTGGGCGAACAGCGCAAAAACCACTCCGGCCTTGTGCGGAGCGCCAGCGTCCAACGGCGTGTCCGCCTATGTCGGCATCCCGTACGCCGCCCAACAGCCGTCGGCGACCAACCGCTGGACCGACAGCACGACGGCGACTTGGCCGCCCAGCCCGGCCTTGCAGGCCGTCAACGTGCAAAATCAGTGCATGCAGGTGATTCCGGCCTGGAACACCAACCCGCCGCCAATGGGCGAAGATTGCCTGTATCTGAACGTCTGGGCGCCCACCGCGACGCTGAACAACCCATCGGCGAAATTGCCGGTCATGGTGTTCATTCATGGCGGCGCGTTCATTTCCGGCGCGGGAAGCAGCCCGCTTTACAACGGCGCGACGCTGGCGGAAAACGGCGTCATCGTCGTGACTCTGAATTATCGCCTCGGCTCTTTCGGCTTTCTGGCCGCCGACGTGTCCAACGGCAAGGGGCATGGAATCGTTGGCTTGAACGGCAATTTCGGACTGAACGACCAGCGCGCCGCCCTGCAATGGGTGCAAAACAGCGTGGCGGCGTTTGGCGGCGATCCTGCCCAAGTCACCCTGTTCGGTGAAAGCGCGGGCGCGATGTCCACCGGCCTGCACCTGTTCGCCTCGCCGCCGTCCAAGGGGCTGTTCCAGGCGGCGATCATGGAAAGCAACCCGATCGGGTCCTTCTACCGCAACCTGGACGAAACCCAGGCGCAGGGGACCGCCTTCATCAAAAAGCTGTGCAAGGATTGGTACAAGGGGCTGCCCCTCACCTGCCCGAAGACCATGCAATGGTTGGAAGGCCTGACCGCCGACCAGATTCTTCAATCCCAAGCCAGCTTCATCTATCTCGGTTCGGGGAACGCGTCCGCCCAAAACGCCCCCGCCGCCGACATCAGCGGCATGGGCGCGTTGGGAGGCGACATCGCCGATTCGCTGCCCTGGTCGCCAACCATTGACCAGAAGGTCGTGACCGCTCAGCCTGCGGCGGGTTTCGCCACGGGAATGCCGGTCAAGCCCTTCGCCTTCGGCACGAACGCGAACGAGGGCGCGATCTTCGCGGCCATGATCGCCAATGGCAACGCCGCCGCCACCAAAAAATTGATCGCGCTCAGCCCTGCTGAATACGACATCATCCTGTCGAATGTGTTCAGCGACAAGGCGGTGCGAACCAAGATCAAGACGTATCAAGACGCCCAAAAACAAACGCCTTACGCCGCCCCGGCGGCCAACCCACCGGACTATTATGGCAAAAGCAAAAAGACCAACGGCACCGCGCAGACCATCAACTATCTGATCGACGACTTCGCCTTTCAATGCGCGAACCTGTCAACGGCGGCGAAAGCATACGCGCAGATCACCAACCACAGCGCCACGCCGATCTACGGGTATCACTTCGCCCAGCCGCCCATCTTCAATCTCTACAAGACCAGCAACGGCGTCTCGATCCCAGCCTGCGACCCATCCAACGGCAACGTCTGCCACGCCAACGAGTTGCCGTATGTCTTCAGCACGCTGAAGGATCTGGTTGGCCCCGTGCCTGCGGGGGACGCGTCGGTTGCGGCGGCCATGACCCAGGCCTGGGTGGCTTTCGCCAAGAATCCCGCTTCGGCCAGCGGCTTCACCCCTTACACCCCGACCGGCAACCTGACTCAATACGCCTACGCCAGCGCAACCGGCCCAAGCGCGCCGTTGGCGGTCACGGCGTTGGATCAGGCGCACAACTGCTCCGCCTTGTGGAATCCTCTCAAGGTTTATCCGTAAGGGCTGCGCCGCGCGCTGAGCGACGGGCATAAAAAAGGTGCGCGCGATGATGACCGCGCGCACCCTCTTTAATAACGCCGAGAAACCGTTGGAACGGCTTACTTCACCGTCGATTTGCGGTGCAGATTGTGGTGCGCCTCAATGTAGCGGACGGTGCCGGACTTGGAGCGCATGATGACCGAGTGGGTGTAGGCCCCGCCGGGAAAGCGGCGGACGCCCTTCAGCATGGCGCCGTCGGTCACGCCGGTGGCGGCGAACATGACGTTGCCGCGCGCCAGTTCGGTCAGGCTGTATTTCTTGTTCAGGTCGGTGACGCCCCACTTGGCGGCGCGGGCCTTTTCATCGTCGTTGCGGAACAACAGACGGCCCTGGAACTGACCACCGATGCAGCGCAGCGCGGCGGCGGCCAGAACGCCTTCCGGCGCGCCGCCGGAGCCGACATACATGTCCACGCCGGTGCCGGCCTGGCTGGTGGCGATGACGCCCGAGACGTCGCCGTCGTTGATGAGCATGATGCGGGCGCCGGCCTCGCGCACGCGGGCGATCAGCTCGGCGTGGCGCGGACGGTTCAGGATGCAGACCAGCAGCTCTTCAACCTCGGCGCCCTTGGCCTTGGCCAGAGCCTTCAGGTTGTTGGCGGGGGTCTCGTCCAGATCGACGACGTTGTCCGGCAGACCGGCGCCCACGGCGATCTTGTCCATGTAGACGTCGGGGGCGTTCAGGAAGCCGCCCTCTTCGGCCATGGCGATGACGGCCAGCGAGTTCGGGCCGCCGGTGGCGCAAATGGTGGTGCCTTCCAGCGGATCGAGCGCGATGTCCACCTTCGGGCCGCGACCGATGCCGGCGCCGACCTTTTCACCGATGTAGAGCATCGGGGCCTCGTCGCGCTCGCCTTCGCCGATCACCACGGTGCCGTCGATGTAGAGCGTGTTCAGCGCCTGACGCATCGCGTCGACGGCGGCCTGATCGGCGAGCTTCTCGTCGCCACGGCCCATCAGCAGCGAGGCGGACAGCGCCGCCGCCTCGGTGACGCGGACGGCCTCAAGCGCCAGGTTCCGGTCCATGTTGGACAGGTCGACTTGCGTAGACATGGTGTGCTCCCCCCGACTCTGCGGTCGTATTAGGCGGTCATAAAGAAGGTCAGAACTGCTCGATGCGGATCATGCGCGGCGGTTCGACCACGCTGTCCTGCGCCGCGATGGTCGCCAGCGCCTTCTGCATCGCCGCTTCGTCGGTGTCGTGGGTGGTCAGCACCACCGGCACGGCCTCGCCGGGCGAACGGCCCCGCTGAAGGAACTGTTCCATCGACACATTTTGGTCGCGCATCGCCGCCGCGATGTCGGCGATCACGCCGGGGCGGTCCACGACCATCAGGCGGACATAATAGGATCCACGCCGCGTTTCCATCGGCGACGGTGTCGCAGCCCCCAATTGATCGGCGGGAACGCCGAAGGTCGGGGTGGAGCGGCCACGCGCGATGTCGATCAAATCGGCCACCACCGCCGAAGCGGTCGGCCCGGCCCCGGCCCCGCGCCCAACGAACAGCACGCGGTCGGCGAAATCGGCCTGCGCCACCACGGCGTTGAACACCCCGTCCACCGCCGCGATGGGGGCCGTCTTCGGCACCATGCAGGGATGGACGCGCTGCTCCACGCCCGCCTCGGTGCGGCGGGCGATGCCCAACAGCTTGATGCGGAAGCCCAGTTGGTCGGCGTAGTCGAAATCGACCGCGCCCACCTGCCGGATGCCTTCGATGTGGACCGAGGCGAAATCAACCGGCGTGCCGAAGGCGACGGAGGCCAGCACCGCCAGCTTGTGCGCCGCGTCGATGCCGTCCACGTCAAAGGTCGGATCGGCCTCGGCGTAGCCCAACGCCTGGGCGTCGGCCAGAACGTCGGCGAAATCACGGCCCGTCGTCCGCATTTCGGTCAGGATGTAGTTGCAGGTGCCGTTGAGGATGCCGTGGATTTCCGACACGCGGTTGCCCGCCAGCCCTTCGCGCAGCCCCTTGATGATCGGGATGCCGCCCGCCACCGCCGCCTCGAACGCCACGGTCAGGCCCTTGGCTTCGGCCTTCAGGGCGATCTCGGTGCCGTGAATGGCCAACAGCGCCTTGTTGGCGGTGACGACATGCTTGCCGGTTTCAATCGCGGTGGCGACCGTGTCGCGCGCCGGGCCTTCCGACCCGCCGATCAGCTCGACCACCAGATCGACGTCGGGATCGGCGGCCAGAGCGACCGGATCGTCGTACCAGCGCATGGCCGACAGATCGACGCCGCGATCCTTGCCCTTCGAGCGGGCGCTGACCGCGACCACCTCGATCCGGCGGCCGCAACGCTGCTCGATCAAGTCGGCTTGCGTTTCCAACAGCTTCAGAACCCCGGCGCCGACCGTTCCCAGACCGGCGACCGCGATTTTCAGAGGGGCGGCTTTGTGGTCTTTGGACATCAGACGTTCGCTTTCTCGGCTTCCAGAAGGGCGGCGCGCGCCGCCGGGTCTTTGCTGGCGGCGATGGCCCCCGCGTTGGAGCGGAAAAACTCCTTGATGTTGCGGGTGGCCTGCCGGATGCGGTGGACGTTCTCAACCATCGCCAAGCGCACATGGCCGTCGCCATACTCGCCAAAGCCGATGCCGGGCGCGACCGCGACCTCCGCCTCCTGCAACAGCAGCTTGGAGAATTCCAGCGAGCCGAGATGGGCGAATTGCGGCGGGATCGGCGCCCAGGCGAACATCGAGGCGGCGGGAACCGGCACCTCCCACCCAGCGGCGGCCAGCCCTTCGATCATCACGTCGCGGCGCTGCTTGTACATCTCGCGGACCTGCTGCACGCAATCCTGCGGCCCGTTCAGCGCGGCGGTCGCCGCCACCTGAATCGGCGTGAAGGCGCCGTAATCCAGGTAGGACTTGATGCGGGCCAGCGCGGTGATGAGCTTTTTGTTGCCCGACGCGAAACCGATGCGCCAGCCCGCCATCGAATAGGTCTTCGACATCGAGGTGAATTCCACCGCGATTTCCCGCGCCTCCGGGATTTCCAGAATCGAGGGCGGCGGGTTGCCGTCAAAGAAGATCTCGGCGTAGGCCAGATCAGACAGGATGTAGATGCCGTGCTTGCGGCAGAACTCGACGATCGGGCGGTAGAAATCAAGCCCCACCACCTCCGCCGTCGGGTTCGACGGGTAGTTCAGCACCAGCGCCAGCGGCTTGGGCACGCTGTGGCGCACCGCGCGCTCCAGCGTGTTCATGAAGCTGTCGATGTCGGTCAGCGCGCCGTTCTGCCCAACCGGCAGATGGCAGACCGAGGCGCCGGCCAGAATGAAGCCGAAGGGGTGGATCGGGTAGCTGGGGTTCGGCACCAGAATGATGTCGCCCGGGCTGGTGATCGCCTGCGCCAGATTGGCCAAGCCCTCTTTCGACCCGATGGTGACGATGGTCTCCGTCTCGGGGTCGATGTCCACGTTGAAGCGGCGCTTGTAATAGGCGGCGTGCGCCTTGCGCAGACCGGGGATGCCGCGCGAGTTCGAATAGCGGTGCGTCTTAGGGTCGCGCACGGCCTCGATCAGCTTGTCGACGATGTGCTGCGGGGTCGCCTGGTCGGGGTTGCCCATGCCGAGGTCGATGATGTCGGCGCCATTGGCTCGGGCGCGTGCCTTCATTGCGTTCACTTCGGCGAACACGTAAGGGGGCAGGCGCTTGATGCGATGGAATTCAGTGTTGGACATGGGACGCTCCGGAAAACCAGGCCGGTCACGCCACGAACCCTATGAATCCTGCGGACCGGGACCCATCTTCTACCGCCCCATCGCGGCGGATGCGAGGCAAATTTCGCCCGACCGGATTTGGTCTCCCCAAACAGGACGCGCCTTTCGGATGACGCAGAAGGCCCCTTAGGCTGGAATGCAGGATGATCCTTATTGCCAAAGAACTAGTTCCAGGTTCCAATCCCGCCCGGCCATCGTTCAAAAAATGCTGGGGGAGTGAAAAAAATGACCGCGTTGGCGTCCTGGATGGAAGGGCTTCTTGGCAACATTCGCGTCGCCCGCAAGCTGGCGCTGGCGCTGTCCATCCCGTTGATCGGCGTGATCCTTTTGTCGTCCTTCGCCATCTGGCAGCAGGGAGCGATCAGCCGCGACGCCCAGAATCTGGAAAGCGTGGCCCGTCTCTCCATCGCCATGACCGATCTTGTGCATGAGTTGCAAAAGGAACGCGGCTCCTCCTCCATTTTCCTGGGCGGCGCGAAGACCGACCAGGACCGCGCCCGGATGGACGCCATCCGCACCGGGTCGGACGCCAAACTCGAAAGTTTGCGCCCGCAATTCGCCAGCGTCTCGATCGACAACCCGCGCCTGCGCGCGGCGATGGACGGGGCCAAGGCCGCCCTGCCCCGCCTGACCGAGTTGCGGACGGCGGTCAACGCCCAGTCGCTGACCTCGCTGGAGGTGGTGCGCGGTTACACCGGCCTGATCCGCTCCCTGCTCGACGCCGCCGCGCTCGCCCCGATCATCGCCAGCCACCCCGACCAAATCCTGACCGCCAACGCGCTCTTCGCCGTGTCGGAGGCCAAGGAACGCTTGGGCCAGCAACGCGCCGTCGGCGGCGGCGCCTTCCGCAAAGACCGCTTCCCCGCCGACGCGCACGAACGCTTCGTCGAGTTGACCGCGGCGAATACCGGGCTGCTCAGCGGCCTGAAAACCAAGCTGACGCCCGAACAGACCCGCTTCTTCGACGACACCGTGACCGGCAAGGCGGTGGAGGAGGTGGAGCGGATGCGCAAGATCGGCACCGCGTCGGCCTATGGCGCCGGAAACCAGGGCGTGGATGCCGGTGTCTGGTTCGACACCATCACCGTCAACATCGACCTGCTGAAGACCGTGGAAAACCGGCTGGCCGGGGATCTGCTGCGTCTGGCCCGGCAGGACGCCGACGACGCCGCCAGCCGTCTCGCCGCCGTCGGGGCTGGCTTGGCGCTGCTGGTCGCCGTCATGCTGACGGTCGCCCTGCTCGTCGCCCGCAACATCACCGCGCCGATCCACCGCTTGAGCGCCGCCATGGCCCGGATGCAGGCCGGGGAGCGCGACTTCGCCATCGACGGCGCCCAGCGCCGCGACGAGTTGGGGATCATGGCCGCCAGCCTGGATTCCTTCCGCCTCAGCCTGGCCGAAGGCGACCGGCTGGCCGCCGAACAGGCCCGCGTCAACGCGGAACGGCTGCGCCACGCCGAACGGGTCGAGGCCCTCGTCACCCGCTTCGACACCAGCATCGACAGCGTCACCGCGCAGTTGGCGACGGCGGCGGGCGGCATGCGCGGCAACGCCGACCGCATGAACCGGATCGCCCAGGACACCGAACAGCATGTGCTCTCGGTCGCCCAGGCGTCGGAACACGCGTCCAGCAACGTCCAGGCCGTGGCGGCGGCGTCGGAGGAGTTGACCGCCTCCATCTCCGAAATCGGGCGGCAGATGACCGGATCGACCGCCATGGCCGAACAGGCGGTGGCCGACGTGCGCAAGGCGTCGGGCATCATCGCCCATCTGAACGACGCCGCCCGTCAGGTCGGCGAGATCGTCGGCCTGATCCAATCCATCGCCGGACAAACCAACCTGCTGGCCCTGAACGCCACCATCGAAGCCGCCCGCGCGGGCGAGGCCGGCAAGGGATTCGCCGTGGTGGCGAGCGAGGTCAAGGCGCTGGCCAACCAAACCGCCAAAGCGACCGAGGAGATCACCGGCAAGGTCGCCGAAATCCAAACCGCCACCAACGACACCGTGGCGGCGATCACCGACATCGGCCAGGTGGTGGGCCGGATTGAGGAAAACATTTCCGCCGTCGCCGCCGCCGTGGAGGAACAAAACGCCGCCACCGCCGAAATCGGCCGCAACGCCCAACAGGCGGCCCAAGGCACCGACGCCGTGTCCCACAGCTCCAGCGCCGTCGGCGCCCAAGCCATCCAAACCGGCGACATGGCCCGCGAGGTCCTGACCATGGCCGACGGGCTGAAACGCCACGCGGACGGGCTACGGCAGGACGTGACGCGGTTCATCGCGGATATTCGGGGGGCGTGAAGGTCAGGGGGCGGGGGTGGATTCGCTGTCGCGGATGACGCGGCGGAGTCTGGCGCGTTCGTCGTCTTTCAGGTGCTTTTCGCCCAGACAGGTGGGGTCAAGGAAGCGTCTCGCTAGGGCGACGCGGTCGAACGAGGGGTTTGAAAGCAAAGCTCTTAATCCCGACATGCGCTCTGCGACGCCATGCACAGCCTCGCCAATCTCTTGGCACACCAGCCGATCCAGATAGCGGGTCAAATCATCCCGCAAGGTTGGCGGCGGATCGCCAAGCGCTTCGCGCAAATCCCGCTCGCCTTCAGCGTCCTCTTCCGGTTTGCGCTCTGCCCGCAACACCGCCATCCGACTGGTCATGCGGTCTCGCGCCTGACCGGCTGGAACGGTGGCAATCCACGCATTGATGGACGCATCGTTCACATCATCGCCACGCGAGTAACGGATCTGTTCGCGATGGTCCACATGGTCGAGGGAGGTCTCTAGGTCGCGGACGACTCTCCACAAATTCGTGTTTGAAATATCAGCTCCGTTAAGTTGAGAACTACTAATGTCAGCACCTTGAAGGTTAGAATGGACCACAGAAGATCCCTTAAACTGTGAATCTTTAACTTCAACGCCAGACAAGTCAGACAACATGATATCAACTCCATTTAGTTGTGAAGAATTAATAAAAGATCCTTGCAATTGAGAATATGAAATTATAGTCCCATCAAGGCGAGCCATCATGATATTTGCTCCCTGGAATTGAGTCGATGTGATTCGAGATCCTTGAAGCTGAGTTCCCGTCATATTTACTCCTTGAAATTGAGATACGGTAATTTCAGAGCCTTGCAGTTCTGATAGCGTTAAATTAGACCCTTGCAGTTGAGAATATTTAATAATAACATCTTTTAGCTGAGAGTAACTGATGTTAGCCCCCCTCAAATCCACCCCAGTCATTCGCGCTTTGCGCAAATCCGCCCCACTCAACTGCGCCCCACGCAAATTCCGCCAGCGCAAATCAATCGTCCATTGCACCTTGTCCAGCTTCTCATCATCCACAAAATCAACATCGCGGGGAGCAAGCACCCGCCACAAAAAATCAGGGTCCTGGCCGGGAAACGTCACGATCCCATCATGAAACTCCCCCGGAAAGGTCGCGACCAGCAGGCTGAAGGCCACATAGGCCGCCATCACCGGCCCCGCCATGTCCCGCGCCATCTCCATGCCGCCGCGCAGCCATGGACCCCGCGCCTCCGGCAACAGGCGCAGGCGATCCCCCAGCACGGCTTTCAACCAACGGACCAGCAGGACCAACAGGCCGACATCCGCCACCAGACAGACCCGGTGCCACATGGTGACGTATTCATCGTGAAAGGCCAGAAAGCGCAACTGGAAGGCCAGCATCAGCGCCAGCGGCATCACCGCCACCGTCGCCAAGGCGATCATGCCGTCGAACAGCCGCAGCAGATTGCCCTGCTCCGCATGACCCAACAGCCGGGTCAGGAAAAAGGCGTCCAGGCGGCGGTACAACGGTTCCCGCGCCTCCTCGCTGGGGACAAAGCGTTGGATCGCCGCGCGGTAGAATCCCACGTCGCGCGCCAGCACGGTGATTTTGCGCACCAGATACAGGTGGAACACCAAAAACAGCGGCGGCCCGGACCAGAAAAACGCCTGCAACCCCAACTCCACCCCGATCAACGGCAGCTTGATCGGGGTCAGCAGGATCAGGGCGCGGTCGGTGATCGACAGGGTGGTGAAGAACAGATAGGCCCACAGCGACAGATAGGCCAACCACTGCGTCACCGCCCGCTGGCTGGTCGCATTGACCGACGCCTCCAGCTTCGCCAGATCCCACACGTCCGGCAGCGCCGGTTTCAGGTTCTTCAACTCAGGCGGCGATGGCTTGCTGCTGTCGGCCATAGGAACGCTCGAACGGCTGGAGGATGACGCGCGGGGTTGAGCCGCGCCGCTTGTCTCCCCCCGATCATAGAACAACGAACGCGCCGCACAACCCAATCACGCGCCCATCCGCCCCCAAATCACCCCCTACGGAATCGGCGCAAAGGCCAGACAACGGCTTTCCTTCATCCGCCAGGAAATCCGAAAAACAACCCCCTCCCCGATCCGTTCAAAGGTCTGGGTCGGTTCGGCAGGGCAAGGCGTCAGCGCCAAACGATAGGCTTTGATTCGCCGCGACGGCGATTGCGAACAAATACGATAGGGGGTGACGTAAAAATCCATCACCGGGTTTCGATAGCAACTGGAGATGGAGAAATGATCGAGGCCCAGCAGAATGCCGGAAAGAAGCGAGGCGATCCTGCCACTCTCGTCCCCAGCCCGCCATTGCGTTGGATGTGGCGGCTCCGCATCCAATTGCACCTGCGTTTCAGGTGGGGTTTCGGCGGCGATGGCCTGGGTGAGCAACCGACTCACAACCTGCATTTCGCTGCGCATCCTGTAGGGGTTGTGCAGACTTGCTGTTCCGGCCAAAATCAACAGCCCCAAACCGGCGACGACCCAATCCAACCCCCGACGGCGACGCCCCAGTTCAACGGTCAGCAAAAGCCCGCCAACGCTGATCGGCAGGAGGGCCGCCGCGATGAAATACTTCGCCGTGTAATCGGAAGGCGGCCCCACCGTCGCCAAAAACGTCAACGCCGAGGTGGCGCTGGCAAAAAACACCGTCAAAAAAACCGCCGCCCAGATCGACCGGCCACGCCCCGCCGCCAGACTGCCGAGCAACCCGACGAGCATCACCAACCACAGCCAGGAATTGACTCGCGCCCATTGCCCCTTCAGCAGCAGGGCGACCTCGAACAGGGACAACAGCGGCGCCTCTTCGCGGCTTTTGGCGGCGGCGGCGAGAATCCGAAACAGATTCCCCGGCGGGTAAAGCCAGAGATCCAGGACCGGCGGCAGCGCGAACACCAGCCCGACGACGCCAACGCCAATCCAAACCGGGCGGGGAAAGCCCCCCACACCCTGCCGACGCCGATTCCACGCGCCCAGCAGCAGCGCCAAAAGCCAGATTGGCCCGGCGATCATCGGCATCGGAATGTAACCATGAACCAACGCCGCCAAACAAAAGCTCGCCACCATCAAACCGGCGCCGGAGCCAAGAAGCGTCATCGCCACGGCGATGAGAAAGGCTAGAAACGGCGCCACCAGAACGTGAGGCATCCAAAAAACGGCAAGCAGAGATTCACCACCGCCCGACTGGACGGAAAGCTGCGCGAGAATCAACAAAAGACTGACGCTCACCGCCGCCGCCGCCCGCCAATTGTCCGCCCCGACCCGCCGGGCCAAACCATGCGCAAGCCCGACAAACAGGCCAAGAAACAGCGCGTTGCCCGCCATCACGCCGATCAACTGCGCGCCGAACACGGATCCGGTCCACCCACCCACCAGCCACTGGCCCAGCAGGCGCACATACAAAAAGAATGGCCCCGGGTGATTGCACCAATAGGTGTTGTAATGCCCAACCAACAGCCACCCATGTTCGGCGCGCTGGGTTTGCAAAAGGTCAGAGGCGTAATCGCCAACCAGCACAACCTCGCCAACCAACGTCGCCCGATTGGCCAACACAAGCGCCACGAACAGGGCGAGGGCCGCGATGATTCCGGTCAGCGCGGCGGACGGGCCGGAATTCCGCAATCGACGGAACAGTCCAAGCGCGGCCCAGCCGCCGCTGCGGGGTTCAGCAATCAAACGGGATGGCGCGATCATCGGCGACGATTAACACGGCGGAACGGCCGGCGCCATGATCCTGCCCCCCGCGCCAACCACGCTTTGCCTTCCCCGCCCGTCGGCGCTACCGTCCTCCGCAACCAACCAAGCCAAAGGAAACGCCCGATGCCGCAGCCCGATCACGTCATGGCCCTGCCCGTTCCCGATCCCGCCACGCTGGACGAGGATCTGCGCGCGCTGTTCGACAAATGCACGGAAAAGCTGGGATTCGTGCCGAACGTCCTGCAAGCCTACAGCCTGCGCCAAAAGAAACTGCGGACCTTCGCCCAGTTCTACAACGAGCTGATGCTGGGCGAGAGCGGCCTGTCGAAGCTGGAACGCGAGATGATCGCCGTCGTCGTCTCGTCGGCCAACCATTGCTATTACTGTCTGGTCGCCCATGGGCAGGCGGTGCGCAAGCTGTCGGGCGATCCCGAATTGGGCGAGATGCTGGCGGCCAATTACCGCGTCGCCCCGCTGCCGCCGCGCCAGCGCGCCATGCTGGATTTCGCCTGGACAATGACGAAGGAGCCGTGGAGCGTCGGGGAGGATGACCGCGCCGCGCTCCGCGCCGTCGGCCTCACGGCGGAGGAGATCTTCGACGTCGCCGACACGGCGGCCTTTTACAACATGTCCAACCGGATGGCGACGGCGGTGGACATGCTGCCCAACCACGAGTACCACAAGCTGGACCGCTGACGCCACGCCACCCGCGCGACCGACCCCGCGCAACCGACCGGAGCCGCCTGGATGTTGAGGTTCTTCACCCGCCTGTTCGCCACCATCGGCCTGCTGGTTGTGGCCGCCCTGGTCGGCGGCGCGTTTCTGGCGATTCGCCACCAACCCAGCCTGCCGCGCGGCGTCGTGCTGGATCTGGACCTCACCCACAGCCTGGGCGAGGGCGGCGAGGATCGGTTGGGCGGGCTGCTGGGCCACGACGCCAGCCTGCGCGACGTGCTCGACGCGCTGGAGCGCGGGCGCAAGGATCCTCGGGTCAAGGGGGTGCTGGCCCGTCTGGGCGGCGACCAGATCGGCTTCGCCCAAACCCAGGAGCTGCGGGCCGCCATCGACCGTTTCCGCGCGGCGGGCCGCTTCGCCGTCGCCTACGCCGAAAGCTACGGCGATGGCGGGTCGGGCAACCGCGCCTTTCTGCTGGCCAGCGCCTTTGACGATGTCTGGCTGCAACCGCTGGGCATGGTCGGGCTGACCGGCCTGTCGGCGGAGGTTCCCTTCGCGCGCGGCGCGCTCGACCTGCTGGGCGTCCAGCCGCAGTTGATGCACCGGGAGGAGTACAAAAGCTTCTCCGAAACCTTCACCCAGACCAGCATGACTCCGGCCAACCGCGAGATGCTGCAAGGGTTGGTCGGCGACCTGACCAACCAATTGGTGGACGGCGTCGCCAAGGGCCGCCGCCTGCCCCCCGCCGGGGTCCGCGCGGCGATGGAGCGCGCGCCGCTGCTCGACCGCGAGGCGCTGGACCTCAAGCTGATCGACCGCATCGGCTACGCCGACGAGGCGCGCGACGCCGCCCTGCAACGCGCCGGGCAGGACGCCGAGCTGGTGGATCTGGCCGATTACCTGACCGTGGCGGGCGGCCCGCACGACAACGGCCCCACCGTGGCGCTGATCCACGTCGTCGGCACCATCACCGGCGGCAAAAGCGAGCGCCCGACCCTTGGCGAGATGAACGCCGGATCCGACACCGTGGTGCGCGCCATCGAGGACGCCGCCGACGATCCCGACGTGCGCGCCATCCTGTTCCGCATCGACAGCGGCGGCGGATCGGTGTCGGCGTCGGAGGCGATTCGCCGCGCGCTGCTGAAGGCGCGCCAGCGCGGCAAGCCGGTGATCGCCAGCATGGGCGACGCCGCCGCGTCGGGCGGCTATTGGATCGCGCTCGCCGCCGACCGCATCGTCGCCTCTCCCGCCAGCCTCACCGGCTCCATCGGCGTGGTGGCGGGCAAGATGAGCTTCGGCGGCCTGTCGGAAAAGCTGGGCGTCCGCTGGGACCGGGTTCCGGCGGCGCGCAACGCCGGCATGTGGTCCACCATGCACCCCTTCTCGCCCAGCGAAGAAGAACGCATGACCGCCATCATCGACGCCACCTACGCCAGCTTCCTGGAACGGGTGGCCGAGGCCCGGCGCCTGACCCCCGACCAGACCCGCGCCGCCGCCAAGGGCCGCGTGTGGACCGGCGCGCAAGCCCGCGAGCTTGGCCTGATCGACGATCTCGGCGGCCAGGAAGAGGCGCTGACCCTGGCCCGCGCCGCCGCCGGTCTGGAAGCCGACGCGGAGGTGACGCTCGCCCCCTACCCGCCGCCGAAATCCGTCGCCGACGAGCTTCTGGATCTGCTGTCCGGCGGCAAGGGCGAACTGATCGGCGCCCTGTCCGCCGCCGCCCCCCTCCGCCCCCTGCTGAGCGCGCTGTCCCCCTTGCGCGACCAAACCGGCGTCCGCGCGGCGATGCCGCAGGTCGGGGTGCGCTAGCCGGAACGCGGCAAAAGTCCACAGGCCCCCTCCCCATCCCTCCCCCGCTCGCGCGGGAGAGGGGGCCGGAGCTTTGTCAAGGCGCGTCGTTCCCTCTCCCGCGTCAGCGGGGGAGGGTTAGGGAGGGGGAACCGCGCGACACCCTTTCCTCTCCAATCCGCCGCCTCCCCCTGCTACGATGCCACCCAAACGGGAACATCGCGCCGGGAGAAACCGCATGGACGTCATCCAAGCCGCCGCCGAAGCCGCCGCGCTGCTCCCCCCGCTGCTGCCCGCCATTCTGGATGGCGGCGCGAAGGAGATCGGCAAGACCGCCGTCGCCGCCACCCTTGCCAAGGGCACAACACTCTGGGGCCTGTTGAGCGGCGCGCCCGCCAGCGCCCCAATGATCGCCGCCGCCCAAGCCGTGGCGACCCAGCCCGACGACGCGGCCCTGCAAGACGCGCTGAAGGGCCAAATCATCGCCCTGCTCGCCACCAACGCCACCCTGCTGCAACAGGTCGCCCACACGCTGAACGACGGCAAAGCGGGGAACACAGTCACAGCGTCGGGGGCCGGATCGGTGGCGGTTGGCGGGAGCCTGTCCGGTTCGACCATCATCACCAACGTCGGGCGCTGACCATGGCGGGGGAAACGACGGCGTCGGGTCCTGGCTCAGTTGCGGCCCAAACCGTCAATGATTCGACCATCACCACCAACGTCATCCTCCCGCCGCCACCCGCCCCGCCCAGCGCGCTGCGCCAATTGCCGGGAGACTTGCCGGAATTCACCGGACGGGCGGCGGAGTTGCTGGCGCTGACGAAGGCGTTGGACCGCGACAGCGGCGCGACCGTGGCCATCACCGCGTTGCGCGGCATGGGCGGCGTCGGCAAAACCACGCTGGCCCATCACGCCGCCCGGCGTTTGACCCACCGTTACCCCGATGGGCAAATCGTCGTCGATCTCAACGGCCACGGCGTCGGCGCGCCCACCACGCCGATTGAGGCGATGCAGCGGGTGATCCGCGCCTTCCACCCCACCCTGCCGCCGCTGGACGACGTGGCGCAGGCCCGCGCCATCTACCGCGACACGCTGAACGGCAAGCGGGTGTTGATCCTGCTGGACAACGCCGCCGACACCGACCAAATCCGCGACCTGATTCCGCCACCCCACTGCGGCGCGCTCATCACCGCGCGGGAACTGGTGCAACCGCCGGGCTGCACGGTGCTGCCGCTCGATCTGTTGCCATTGGACAAATCGGTGGAATTGCTGTGCGCCCTGGCCCCGGCGGCGGTGGGAGAAGACGCGGATTGGCGCCGCTTGGCGGACCGCTGCGGACTCCTGCCGTTGGCCCTGCGCGTCGCCGGATCGGTGCTGGCCACCGCCGAGGATCTGACCCTGCCCGGCTACCTCGCCGAATTGGCGGACGAGGCAACCCGCCCCCACCGTCTGACCATCGACGGCGACGCCGGCGCCAACGTCGCCGCCGTGTTGAGCCACAGCCTGCGCCGTCTGGTCGCCCAAGACGCCGCCCTGGCCGCGCGCTGGCAAATCTTGAGCGTCTTCCCCGCCGATTTCGACCGCGCGGCGGCGGCGGCGGTGTGGGAGGAATCCGCCGACAGCGCCGCGCCAATCCTGCGCGGCCTGCTCGCCCGCTCCCTTCTCTTCTACGACAAGGCACAGGACCGCTACCACCTGCACGACTTGATGCGCCCGCTGGCCCGCAGCCTGTTCGACCACGCCCCAGACAAGGATCCACCTCTGGGAACCGCCGACCGCCTCACGACAGCGGAGGGGCGGTTTGCGATGCATTTCATGGGGGTGTTGGAAGAGGCGGACGAGCTGTATTGGCAAGGCCATGACGGGGTGGCTGCCGGATTGGCCCGGTACGACGCCGACTTCCGCAACATCGCCACCACCGCCGCCTGGGCCATCGACCGGGCGGACAGCGACTCAACGGCGCGAGAGGTCTCCGCATGGTTGCCCGACGTTGGGCCGCATGTCCTGGGTCTGCGCTTGCCTCAGTGGGAATTAATCGTTTGGCTGACCGCCGCTGTCGCCGCCGCCCGCCGGGTGGGCAACCTCCGCCTCGCCGCCAGCCACCTCGACAATCTGGGCCTCGCCCACGCCGCTTTGGACAGGAAGCGGAAAGCCATTAAATTTTATGAATAGTGATACGCTGCATATTTTCTTTAAAAGGCATTTTTGACAACACCATACGCGCATGGGTTGCCAAGCTTATGTCCGAATGATAGGCTAAGGCAATGCTTTAGGATGCAATGGAGCGAACGATGAATATCCCGACTATTGGCTTAATAACATTCTTTTCTACTGTCGGAATTGCTATGGCGACTGAGAAATTGGAGAAAATTGGAAATTGGGAATACCTAACTATTGAAGATAAGATGGAAGATAAGCTGCGTTATATTGCTATCACTAAAGGAAAAGGTGGCGCGATTGCGATGAAATGTGACGAACCAGGGAAAAATTCTGTTTACATAGGTTTCTATTCTGATAAATTTTTAGGGGAAGGTCGTTATAAGATGAGAAAAATTAAATATAGAGTTGATAAAAATCCTCCTGTTGAAGATGAATGGTCATATGATAAGTCGCACGCCCACGTGTTCGACAAAATAAAAGCAACTGCTTTTGCTAATGGCTTGAAGGGGGCAAGCTCGCTAATGTTAAAGGCGTATACATATGAATTTGACAGCGTTGATGTTGAATTTAATATTACTGGTTCTGCCGGAGCTGTCGACCGTGTAATGCGCGATTGTAAAAATTGATGATATCATATTTGTGTGATTTGCGATGACCGCCCGCGTAAACACCGTGGCCTTTCAGGGCATCGAGGTCATGGACATTAGCCATCGCGCGGGAGATTGAGGATCGGCACGGCGAGGGAGACCGCCTCGGCAATCTGGGCAACGCCCACGCCAAGTTAGACGACCTTCCCACCGCCATCTCCTTGACCGAACAGGCGTTGGCGATCTTCGTCGTCATCGAAAGCCCGCACGCGAACACAGCGCGTCAGCAACTCGCCCGACTGCGCGGAGACGCGCCGCAAGGCTGACCGTCGGCGCGTCTCCCTCTCCCCTCGGGAGAGGGAAGGGGCCTATGCGGAGCATGGGAAGGGTGAGGGGTTTGGCGAGGAGCCATGCGGTTCGGGACGCTTGGGCGACCCCTCACCCTCCCCGCCTGCGGCGGGTCCCCTCCCTCTCCCGCGCGGCGGGCGAGGGCGATGGCGGCGCGGGGATGTTCCGCGCGTCGTTGTCGGGGGCTTCGGGGCGCGTTAGGAATAATGACCTGTTTCCACGCGGAGTCCCCGCCATGCTCGCCGCTTCCAACCCGCCATCCGATCCTGTCCCCGCCCCTGTCGCCCCGTCGATGGCCGGGCCAATGGAACAGTTGAACAGGGTTGGGAAAACTGTCGCACGGTGTTTCAAACGTTCCATTCGCCCGCCCACAGCCCCGGTCGCCCCGCCGATGGCCGGGCCAATGGAACAGTGGAACAGTGGAACAGGGTCGGGAAAACCGTTGCACGGTGTTTCAAACGTTCCATTCGCCCGCCCCAAAGCCTCGGTCGCCCCGGCAAGTCGACCGTCGCGCGTTCCACGACGCCCCTCGTTTGGAACAGGACCGGCCCGGCGGCGGTGGTCTCCAACGCCCCGGCGGGAGGACGGCCCCCTCCCCCATCGGCCTTTCCGGCGCGCCGGGCGCGATCGGCTGTTGCGTGGAATCGTTCCAGGCGTATGGTGTGGCCGCCTGCGGATTGCCAGAGCTTGAGACGCCGATCATGCCCGCCACCCCGACCACCGCCCCAGCCGACGCCGCCCCGCCGGTTTTCTCCCACAAGGAGATCGTCAACGTCTTCAGCGGCGTGGCCTTGGCCATGCTGATGGCGGCGATGGATCAGACCATCGTGGCGACGGCCTTGCCGACCATGGCCGGTCAGTTGGGCGGGTTGGACATGCTGCCCTGGGTGGTCACGGCCTATCTGCTGGCCTCGACGACGACCACGCCGATTTACGGCAAGCTGTCGGACCTTTATGGCCGCAAGCGGGTGCTGGACGTCGCGATTTTGCTGTTTCTCGCCGGGTCGGTGCTGTGCGCGGCGGCGCAGAGCATGACTCAGCTCATCCTGTTCCGCGCGGTGCAGGGGTTGGGCGGCGGCGGCTTGATGTCGCTGGCCTTCACCATCATCGGCGACGTCGTCGCCCCGCGCGAACGCGGGCGTTATCAGGGGATGATCGGCGGCGTCTTCGCGCTGGCCAGCGTCGCCGGGCCGCTGTTGGGCGGGATCTTCACCGAAACCATCGGCTGGCATTGGATCTTCCTCATCAACCTGCCCATCGGGGCGGCGGCGCTGGTGATGACGCGGCGGGCGCTGGGCCGTCTGGCGGTTGGCCGGTCGAAGCCGACCATCGACCTGCTGGGCGCGCTGCTGCTGACCGGCGCGGTCACGGGCCTGCTGGTGGTGGCGACGCGCGGCGGCTCGCCCGGTTTGGAATGGACCTCGCCGCTGTGCCTGGGGCTGGCCGGGTTGGGCGTCGTCCTGCTCGCCGCCTTCCTGTGGCACGAGGGGCGGACGGCGGAGCCGATTTTGCCGCTGCATCTGTTCCGCCTGCCGGTGGTCGCCGTCGCCAACCCGGTGGTGGCGGTGTCGGCGATGGTGCTGTTCGCCGGGATCGTCTTTCTGCCGCTGCATCTGCAACTGGTGCAGGGAACCAGCGCCACGGCGTCGGGCCTGCTGCTGCTGCCGATGGTGCTGGGCATGACCTTTGGCGCGGTTGGCGGCGGGCGGTTGATCGCCAAGACCGGGCGTTACAAGATTTACCCGCTGGTCGGGCTGGCCCTGTCCGCCGCCATGTATCTGGCGCTGGGGCTGCTGCCGCAGGTGGCGGGCGATGGGCTGTGGTCCACCGTGATCCTGGTGCCGCTGGGCTTTGGGTTGGGGCTGGTCATGCCGGTGATGACGGTGGCCGTGCAAAACGCGGTCCCGCACCGCGATCTGGGAGCGGCGACCGCCTCGGTCGGCTTTTTCCGCTCGCTGGGCGGGTCGGTCGGCGTCGCGGTGTTCGGCGCGGTCTTCAACGCCGCCGTGTCGGATCGGCTGAGCGGGGCCGGACTGTCGGGCCGCGCGGTGCTGGAGCATGGCGCCTCGGCCCTGGTCGGGCTGCCCGACGCGGTGAAGGCCGGGGTGCTGGCGACGCTGGAGCATGGCTTCGCCACGCTGTTCCTGCTGGCCGCCGGGCTGGCGGCCCTGTCCTTTGTGATGACGCTGTTCCTAGTCGAGCTGCCCTTGCGCTCCGCCGCCTCGCCAAAGGTCAAGACGGCGTAAAGGCGCATAGGCGAAGCGGCCAGTTGGCGCGGAGGGGTTTCATCCCCATATGGGATTCGAGTGACGCAAGGATTTGCGGTCATCTCGCTGATGACTTGACGGCCCGCCGGAAACGGCGGGCCTTCTTTCCATCTCCCGCTTTTGGCCCCTCAGCTTTTGGCGTCGGCGGGAAAGACCAGGGCGACGCGCAAGCCCGGTTGATTGTCCGACAGCTCCAGCCGCGCCCCATGCAGCGAAGCCACCGCGTCCACCAGACTGAGGCCCAGACCGTTGCCGGGCGAGGCGCGCGCCGCGTCCAGCCGCACGAAGCGTTGCAGCACCTTGGCCCGCTCCTCCGCCGGAACGCCGGGGCCGTTGTCGGCGACCGTCACCCGCGCCGCCTGCCCGGCGGCGGCCCCGTCCAGCCGCAGGGTGATGGTCCCCCCCTCCGGCGTGTATTTGATGGCGTTGTCGAGCAGATTGGACACCGCCTGCGCCAGCAATTGCCCGTTGCCGCGCACGGTGACGGTTTGCGGCGCCACCCCCTCGGCGATCTCCATCACGAGCCGCTGGCCGCGCTCCTCGGCCACCGGCTCGTACAAATCGGCGGCGAGCTGCACCACATCGACCAGATCGATCGCCGTGAAGTCGCTGCGTTTGGCCCCGGATTCCGCCTCGGCGATGGACAGCAGGGCGGTGAAGGTGGCGATCAGCCGGTCGGCCTCGCCGATGCTGTCCTGCAAGACGCCGCGATAAACCTCCGCGTCGTCGGTGTCATGGATCAGCGCCAGTTCAATGCGGGAGCGCAGGCGGGTCAAGGGCGTGCGCAGGTCATGGGCGACGCTGTCCGTCACCTGCCGCATCCCGGTCATCAGCCGTTCGAGGCGGTCCAGCATGGCGTTGAGGTTGCCCGCCAGACGGTCGATCTCGTCGCCGCCGCCAAAGCGCGGCACCCGGTCGCTGAGGTCGCCCGCCATGATCTGGCGGGTGGTGCGGTTGATCGCCTCGATCCGCCGCATGGCCCCCCGGCTGACCAACAGCCCGCCGCCCAAGCCCAGCATCGCCGTGGCGGCGATGATCCAGCCCAGCGAACGCACCATGCGGTCGCTCAACTGGTCCAACTCGCTCATGTCGCGCCCGACCAGCAAGCGGAAATGCCCCGGCAGGGTGAAGGTCATCGCCTGCGCGGTGGACGGGCGGTTGCTGACGCCGCTGGTGTCGGCGACCTTGAAATGGATCCAGCCGGTGTCGCTTGGCGCCACGTCGGGCCAGCGCGACAGGTTGCCCGCCAGAACCGCGCCGGTCGGCGTGGTCAGCAGATAGATCGCGTTGTTGTTGACGACGGCGCTGCGCCCGCGCACCAGATCGACCAGACCATGCAGTCCGTATTTGCCGTAATGGTCCTGAAACGCCTCGACTTCCAGCGCCACCGTTTCGCCGATCTCCTCGGTGAGGAAACCGGCGGTGGTGCGGTAGACGACGACCAGGATCAGCACGACCGAGCCGACGAACAGCGCAAGATACAGGGCCGACAGGCGGACGGCGGTCGTGCGCAGCATCCGCGCCGCCGCCGCCACGCATTGCTTGATCCGCCCCGGCTTGACCGCGCAATCCCCCGGGGCCGCCGCCGTCACGAAGCCGCCCGCAGGCTGTACCCCGCCCCGCGCACGGTGTGGATCAAGGGCGTCGGAAAGTCCTTGTCGATCTTCTGACGCAGCCGGGCGATGTGGACGTCGATGACGTTGGTTTGCGGGTCAAAATGATAATCCCAGACATTTTCCAGCATCATCGTGCGCGTCACCACGCTGCCCGCGTTGCGCATCATGTATTCCAACAGGGCGAACTCGCGCGGCAACAGCTCGATGGGCTTGCCCGCGCGCTTGACCCCGCGCGCCAGCAAATCCAGCTCCAGATCGGCGACGGTCAGCTTGGTTTGCGGTTGCGACGCGCCGCGACGGCGGACCAGAACCTCGATCCGCGCCAACAGTTCGGAAAAGGCGAAGGGCTTGGTCAGGTAATCGTCGCCCCCCGCCTTAAGCCCCTTCACCCGATCCTCGACGCTGCCCAGCGCCGACAGGAACAGCACCGGCGTGTCGTTGCCCGCCGCCCGCAGCACCTGGACCAGCGACAGCCCGTCGCGCCCCGGCAACATGCGGTCGACGACCATCACGTCGTAATGCTCGCCCCCGGCCAGATAGAGACCCTCTTTGCCGTCGTTGGCGACGTCGACCACATGCCCGGCCTCCTTCAACCCCTTGGCGAGGTAGCTGGCGGCCTGCTGGTCGTCTTCAATGACAAGGACTTTCATGTCCATCAGTGTAGCCTCCCCAAACCGCCGGGCCAAGCGCGGGCGCGTCGGTTGGTCACGCCTTCAGCTTCAAAGCGACGAAGGTTTCGTTTCCCTGGCGGTTGATGAGGACCAGAACGGCCTTTTGCCCGGCCTTTTCCGCCTCCGCCACCTTGCGCGAGACGTCAGCGGGGGTCTTCACCGCCTCGTCGCCGACGCGGACGATGACGTCGCCGGTGCGGATCGGGGTTTCCGTCTTGGGTGCCAGCCCGGTGACGATCACGCCCTTGATCGCCTCATCGACGCCCAGCTTCTTGCGGGTCGCGGCGTCAAGCGTGGCGAGCTTCAGCCCCTGCACCGCCTCGCTCGCGGGGGCGGAGCGGTCGCCCTTGCCCTCGTCGGCGGAGGCGACCTGGGTGTCGGCCAAACGGTCGATGTGGACGGCCACGATCTTTTCCCGGCCCTGGCGGACGATCTTCAGGTCAACGGTTCCTCCGGCCTTGGTTTCCGCCACCCGGCGGGTCAGATCGCGCAGCGCTTCCACCGGCTTGCCGTCGTAGGACAGGATCACGTCGCCCTGGTGCAGACCGGCGCGGGCGGCGGGGCTGTCCGCCGTCACTTCAGCCACCAGCGCGCCCTTGGCGCTGGGCAGGCCGACGCTGTCGGCGATTTCCGGCGTCACCTCTTGGATCTTCACGCCAAGCCAGCCACGCTCGACCTTGCCGTTTTCCTTCAACTGGGCGACCACATCCTTGGCCAGATTGGACGGAATGGCGAAGCCGATGCCGACCGAACCGCCATTGGGCGAGTAGATCGCCGTGTTGATGCCGATCACCCGGCCCGACAGGTCAAAGGTCGGCCCGCCGGAATTGCCCCGGTTGATCGCGGCGTCGAGCTGGAAATAGTCATCGTAGGGGCCGCTGTGAATGTCGCGGCCACGGGCCGACACGATACCCTTGGTGACGGTGCCGCCCAAACCGAACGGGTTGCCGACCGCCATCACCCAATCGCCGACGCGGGTCTTGGCGCTGTCGGCCCAATCGACCGACGGCAAGGGCTTGTCGGATTTGACCTTCAACAAGGCGAGGTCGGTCTTGGCGTCGCGGCCCACCAGCGTCGCGGGCAGCGCCGTTCCGTCCTGAAGCGTCACCGTGATCTCGCTGGCCCCGTCGATGACATGGTTGTTCGTCACCACATAGCCCGCCGGGTCGATGATGAAGCCGGAGCCAAGCGCGCCGGTCTTGCCGCGCGGGCCGCCGCCAGGGGGAGTCGCCGGACCGCCATCCTCCTCCTCGTCCGGGGCGTTTTGGCTCTGCTGGTCCTGGAAGCGGCGGAAAAACTCCTCGAACGGCGAACCGGGCGGGAAGGCGGGCATGCGCGGCTGGGCGCGGGCGGCGGGCTTGGCCTCTTGCGTGGCTGCGATGTTGACGACGGCGGGGCTGACCGCCGCCGCCAGATCGGCGAAGCTTTTGGGCGCGACATCCATTTGCACAGCGGCGGGCGGCGAGACCTGGGCGTGGGACGCGGCCCATCCAGCCAGCGCCGGGCCGGTCAACACCGTCGTGCCGAGCAGCAAAGCGACAACCGCCCGGCGCAAGCGCTGCGGGCGCGACGGGGCGGCGGCGGCAAAGCGGGCGGTGGAAACGGTGGTCGTCATGCGACTGCACTCCATAGCGGGCGTCTGGGGGCCGAAAGACCGGAGTCTTCCGGCGATGGAGGCCACACTACAGCGCGCCCGCTCACCAGCGCCTTGCCGGTGGATGAAATGTTTTTCAGGCAGCGTGTCGGAATTAAGGCGCTGCCGCCTTGGCCCCGCGCGTCTATGGCTTCAACGACAGCGGTTTGCCAACCGGCTCCAACACCGGCTCGGGCAAGGGCGGCGGCAGAGTGCGGGGATCGACCGAGGCGGAAACTGGCGCCGCCGTTGACGGAGCCGCCGGGACAGCGGGCAGAGCAACGGTTGCAGTGGGCAGTGGCGCGACGACCGGAGCCGGGGCCAGCGCCGTTGGCCGCTGAACCGGAGCCGTGGGCGCGGCCATTGGTTTGGAAACCACAGGCGCGGCGGACGGAGAGGCCGGAACAGGCGGCTGAGGCAGCGGAGCCAAAGCCGCCGCGCCGTCCAACGGCGCGCCCGCCGTGACCCGCCAATCCTTGTCCACCAGCGGCGCGTAACGTTTGCCATCGGCGGCGCTGAGATACGCGCCATCGCCCGTGGGCCGGTTGCGGTCGAACCGCCCGACATAGCGGTCGCCGTTCGGCAAGGTCAGCGTGCCGCTTCCGGTGCGGTGGTCAGCCTTCCAATCGCCGTCATAGCGGCGGCCATCGGTCCAGACGAAGCGGCCCGGCCCATCGGCCAGACCATCCTTGAAGGTTCCGGTGAAGCGGCGGCCATTCTCCCACAGGATTTCACCCGCCCCCTGGGCGCGTCCGGCGACGAAGGTGGCCGTTTGCCGCCCCTCCAGGCGGGCGCCGCTGTACCAGGACAAAACCCCCACCCCATCGGCGTAACCGTCCTTGCACGGGCCTTCCCACGCCACCGTCTTGCGCGCGTCGGGGTAGGTATCCCAGATTTGGCAGCCCTGGCGGGTGTCCGCGACCAAACGCTCCGCCGCAACGGCGTCCGCCGTCACCCCCGCCGACATCAACCCGACGACAAAAACCACGGCCAACGTCGAAATGCCCCGCCCCGTCACGCGCGCCATGCGCCGCACTCCCTTCCGCCTGCAATCCTGTGATGTTGGGCGGTCAGAATAGGAACCCCCGCGCGTCGCACCAACCGTCGATGCCGCATTGCAGCAATGTTGCATCGCCCCATCCGGGCCTCAGTCTCCGACCGTCAAGCCTGAAATGGTGATGATCCTGTGTTCAAACAGCTCAGAAATTCAGCACTCTCCCGCCATCGCCCCAGAGATGAGGCGAAATGCCGCAGATCGCGGATGTTGGGGAGATCTTCGCACACGCAGCATTGTGCGCCACCATGCCTCCACCGACCATCTCCGGTGGAGCGCGCCATGCCCAAATCAGCCACGGCCAGCCCCCTCGACGACGCGACCGGGACCGACCGGATGATCTTCGGGCGCGTTCTCGATCTGGCGATCCGCGATCCGCTGCGCAGCTTGCCCACCGCCCTAGCCCTGAGCCGGGACGATTTGCGCGCGCTGGCCGCCCGCCACGCCCCCCAGCATGAAACAACCATCGCCGCCCTGCCCGACACCGGCCTCGACGCCAGCGACGACGCCATTGAAGAGGCAGATTTGCGCGCCTTCCTGATCGACCATGGCGCGCGCGGCGCCGAGGAGGAGCGCTGGCTCGCCGCCATCCTCGCCCGCCGCTCGCTGGAACCGAACCATCTCTGGCAAGACATGGGGTTTCATGACCGGGGGGAGTTGAACGCCATGTTCCGGCGTCATTTCCCGGCGCTGGTCGCGGCGAACGCCAACGACATGAAATGGAAAAAATTCTTCTACCGGCAGCTTTGCGAACGCGAAGGGCTGCTGCTGTGCAAATCCCCCAACTGCGAGGTTTGCGAGGATGTCGATGTCTGTTTCGGCGAGGAATCCGGCGATCCGTTGACCAGTCTGGCCCGCTTGGCGCGCGGCTGACGCGTTTGGATCGTCAGCGCGGCTGCGCGCCCAGATCCTCGAACACCATGCCCTTGGCGCCTGTGTAAAAGCGGCCCTTGCCGTTCACCGTCATTTGCGGTTGACCGGGTTGCGGCGAAAAGCTGGCGGCGTAATAGCAATCAAGCTGATCGGGCTTGTCCTTGGCCGCGACGCAACCCTGTTTGCGAAAGACGTCGAACGCGCGGAAGACCACCCCCTGGCGTTCCAGAGCGCGACGGGTGTGCCCCTCCACCAGAGCGCGCATCTCGCCTTCGGACGGTTCGCCTGAACAGCCGGCCAAGGCGGGCAGGCACAGCGCCAGCGCGGCCAAGGCGCGTTTCATCGCCGAACCCGGCACCCGTCCCTCGCAGACCGTCACCGACCGCCGAGCAGGCGGTCCACCCGCTCCTTCAGCGCGGCGAAGGAGGGGGGCTTGACGACAAAGCCGTTCACGCCCAGCGCCATCGCCTGCTTCACGATTTCGGATTCGGTGTGGTTGGTTAGGAACACCACCGGGGCGTTCGGGTTGGCGACCTGGCCGCTGGCGCGGAGTTGCGCCAAAAATTGCAAACCCGACACCGGCCTCATGTCGATGTCGCACACGATCAAATCAGGGTTGGTGCGGATGCATTCCTGCATGCCGGTTTCGCCATTGTCGGCTTCCGTCATGCCCTGGAAACCGATCTGCGTCAGGATTTGCACGATGGTCCGGCGGACGAAGGGCTGGTCTTCGATCACGAGGATTCGGAACTGTTCGTAACTGACCGGCTGCTTGTCCATACACCGCTTCTCCACCAAGCCCACCCGCGCGACTATTGTCCTGAGGGTTGAGCGCGTTGTCTCTTCCGTAACCACTCGCATCATCACTGATACTGTCTGACGCGGCAATCGGCAACCGCTGTACGGTTACAAACCTTGCAATATGGTTTTTCGCTTGAAAGCGTCCTTCCATGAAAAGCACGGTCGCTCACCCCGATGCGGTCAGCCCGCCAGAGAGGGTGACGCGCTGGTCTCGTCAAAAATCTCGACCCGATTGCGCCCATGGGATTTGGCGACGTAGAGCGCCCGATCCGCCCGGCTCAACACCCGCTCAATGGACATGTCATCCTCGCCGCACACGGCGATGCCGATGCTCACGGTCATGTGCAGCACACCGTTCAGACAGGGAATGTCGGTGGCCGCCAGTTGTTCGCGCAGGCGTTCAGCCACATCCCGCGCGGCGGCCAGCCCGGTTTCGGGCAGGAGCACGGCGAACTCCTCGCCACCCAACCGCCCGATATGGTCCGTGTCACGCAATTCCGCCCGGCAAACGGACGCCAGTCGGACCAGAGCCTGATCGCCAACCGCATGCCCATAGTGATCGTTGATCGATTTGAAACGGTCGATGTCCAGCATCAGCACCGACACGGGATGACCATAGCGCCGCAAGCGCGCGATCTCGACATCCGCCAACTCCCAAAAGCGGCGGCGGTTGCACAGGCCGGTCAGCGGGTCGGTGGTGGCCATGCGGCGCAATTCCGTTTCCACCCGCTTGCGTTCCGACACGTCACGGATGACGGCGGTGTAGAGCAGCCCTCGGGCATGATGCAGTTTGGCGATCGACACCTCGGCGGGAAACTCTCGCCCCTCGCGGGTCAGCCCGACGACCTCGCGACGCGTGGCCATCAAGCGGGATTGCACCGGCCCGGCGCCGAACTCGGCGATGCTGGCCTCATGCGCGGCGCGCAGATGTTCCGGGATCAACAGGGACAGCGGGCGTCCGACAATGTCGATGGCCTCATAACCGAACAGCCGCTCCGCCGCCTGATTGAACAGGGTGATGGTTAGCCCTTCATCGGCGGTCAAAATCGCGTCCTGGGCCATCCCGATGATGCCCTGCAACCGCTCTTCCGACAAACGCAGCTCTTCCTCAAGCCGTTTGCGGGCGATGGCGTGTTGGATGGCTCGCCACATCAACGGCCCGTCGGTCTGCCCCTTGACCAGATAATCCTGGGCGCCGGTCTCCAGGATTTGCAGGGCGAAATCCTCGTCGTCGAAGCCGGTCAACACCACCAACGGCAACGACGGAACATCCGCGTGCAGGCGACTGACGGTTTCCAGACCAAAACTGTCGGGCAGCGACAGGTCGAGCAAGACCACATCGCCAACGTTGCGGTGCAGCCATGCCTGCGCCTCGCGCAAGGACGTGACCCGCGTCACCGTGGAGCGCCGGGCGTAGGGGCGCAACGCCCGCACGACCAGCGTCGCGTCGGCGTCATCATCCTCAACCAGCAAAATAGCGGTCAGGCGGTCAACCGCTGAAGGAGCGTTTGGGCCACCCGGCTGGGACGGCTGACTGGCGGGGTTGGTCATGGACGCTCCCCGTCAGCGCGGCAACCGAACAACGCGGAACCAATATTCCTCCACGCTTTTGATTGCATCGAAGAAAGCGTCCATGTCCATTGGTTTGGTGATGAAACTGTTGGCGCCAAGCAAATAACTGGCGTTCACGTCGCGGTCAACATCCGAGGTGGTGAGGATCACCACGGGAATCGTCTTCAAATCGGAATCGGCCTTCAACTCCTGCAACACCGCCCGTCCATCCATGCGGGGCATGTTGAGATCCAGCAGGATCAGGTCGGGCCGGGGCGCGCTGGCAAACTGGTCTTTGCGGCGCAGAAAATCCATCGCCTCCACCCCGTCGCGGACATGGCTGACGCGGCACAGGATGCGTCCTTCGCGCAGCGCCCGCTTCGCCAAGCCCGCGTCGGCGGGGTCATCCTCGACCAGAAGAATATCAAACGGCGCGCTGTCGTCCTGAGTCACGAAAGACCTCGAAAGGGGTGATGCGGTAAGTACACGGAAAACACGCTGCCGACGCCAGGGGTCGAATCCACGGTGATGCGCCCCCCCAGTCGTTCGACCATCTTGCGCGCGATGGCCAGCCCCATGCCGGTGCCGGGATGCTCGTCGCGCCCGTGCAAGCGGCGGAACACTTCAAAAATCTGATCGCGGAACCGTGGGTCGATGCCGATGCCGTTGTCCCGCACGTCAATCACATCATACGCCTCTTTGCGACGATGGCTTATGCGGATTTCAGCCGCCCGATAGCTGTGCCGATACTCCACGGCGTTGCCAATCAGCACAACGAAGATCTCCCGCAAGCGCCGTTCGTCGGCCAGCACCATCGGCAGGTCGCTGGCGATCACCGTCGCCCCGGCTTCCGCGATGCGTTTTTTCAGCAACGCCAAGGCGTTGTTCAACGCCTCTTCCGCCAGGACTGGCGTGTTGGACAGCGGAACCCGGTCTTCGGCGAGGAAAAGCTGCACATCCCGCAACAGCATTTTCAACCGGCCAGCGCCATCGACGATTTCCCGAATGAAGCCTTCGCTTTCCTCATCCAACCGGCCCTTTTGCTGCTTGTCCAACAATTGAGCGTAGCTGGCGATGATGCGCAGCGGTTCTTGCAGATCATGGGCGGCGGCGTAGGCGAACTGCTCCATCTCGTTCTTGGCCCGGCCAAGCTCGGCGGTGCGGCGTTCCACCAAGCTTTCCAGCGTTTGCCGACGGCTGAAGGCGAGAAAGGCCACCGTCTCGATCAGCAACGCCAAAACCAGATAGGCGGCCTGGAACGCCTGATAGGATTGGTCGCCGTGCGCCAACGTCAACCAACCCGCGCGCGCCGCGATGGCCAATTCCCAATGGCTGTCCGGCAAGATGATTCGTTCAGCCAATGGATCACGCTGAAGCACGGCGGCGTCGCCCGCCACCTGTTGCCCGTTGTCGGTGCGCAGCACAAAGCCCAGATGGGACGGGACACGGTCAAAACGCACCTCGTCCAACACGGCGCGCAGATCAAAGACGATGCCCACCGCCCCCCAATGCCGCCCGCCCACGCCACCGTTCGCCACCACCTGCCGGGCGATCAACCCCTGCCCGCCCTGAATCAGCGTCACCGGGCCATGCATGGTGACGTCCAAGCTGACAATGGCCCGCTGCACCGTTTCGGCGAAGCCTGGGCGCGGATCCTGAAGCAGGTTGTTGCCCAGAACCTTTTCGTTCCCTTCCAACGGATGCACATAGCGGACAATGAAATCCGGCGCGGCGGAAATGTTGCGGACGCCGGGAACCGCCCGCCGCAACCCCTCCGCGAAACGGGGAAACTCCCTGGGCAATTGCCCGGATTCAGAGCCAACCTCGACAAAGGTGGTCAGACCACGGACCAAAGCCAGCCGTTCGTTCAGCGCGCTGGTCAAGGAACTCGCCAGCGAGGCCGCCGTCAGCGCCGCCGCCGTCCGGTGCTCCGCCACCAGAAAGCGGGCGTAAACATTGGACACCCACAGATAAGCCACCAGCAGAAGCGCCGTCACCGCCGCCTGCGCCGCGATCACGGCGCCGACCCGCCGCACGCCCGATCCCATGACCCGAAATTTACGCGCCGCCGCCGTTTCCAAAAACCAGCGCACCGCCACCGCAATCATGCCCCGTCCGCCGGTTGAGCATCCACAGCCAGGGCTGGAAGCGTCAGGCGGAACAGGCTGCCGCCCGGCAAATCATCCCTCGGCGGCTCCTCCACCCAGATATGCCCGCCATGATGCTCGACGATCTTCTTGCACACCGCCAGACCAACCCCGGTGCCTTCATACTCGTCACGGCGATGCAACCGCTGGAAAATGCCGAACACGCGCTCCCGATCATCGAAACTGATGCCGATGCCGTTGTCACGGACGTCGATCCGCCACCCATCGGCGTGAGGAACAGCCGTCACCCGCACCACGGGCGCGCGATCCCAGGCGCGGTATTTGACCGCGTTGCCAATCAGATTCTGGAACAACCGCATCAACTCGTTGTCGTCGCCGGACACGGTCGGCAGATCCTTCGCCACCACCACCACCGCGCCTGCGTCCTGGATCGCCACCTCCAGATTGAACAAGGCAAGATCGACAACCTCGTTCAGCGACACCGGGCGGAAGGGTTTGGCCTTGCGGCCAACCCGCGAATATTCGAGGAGATCGACGATCAACCGATCCATGCGCTGGGCGCCGTCGCGGGCGAAATCAACGCACTCCCGCGCCTCGGCGTCCAGATCGTCGCCCATCGACCGTTCCAACAGCGTCAAATAGCTGTTGATGACGCGCAAGGGCTGCCGCAGATCGTGCGACGCGACGTAGGCGAAGGCCTCCAATTCGGCGTTCGAGCGTTCCAACTCGCGGGTTTTCCGCTGCAATTTCTGCTCAGCCAGACACCGCTCCGTGATGTCGTGAACCAGAGACAGCAGCAGAAGGCGGCCATGCACCATGACCTTGCTGCTGTAGACCTCGACGTCGCGCACAGCGCCGGACGCCAAACGGTGGCGGAACTGAAAATGCTTGCGCCGTTCGGTCTTGGCGTTGCGCATTTCCTCGGCGATCTCTTGCTCACTCAGCGTGTTGATGTCGCAGATCCGCAGATCGCGCAACCGTTCCAACGGATAGCCATAGAAGGCCGCCGCCGCCGGATTGGCGTCCACGATCCGCCCGCTTTCGGGATCCACAAGCAGCTTGATCGCGCAACTCGCCACAAAGATTTGCTCGAAAAGCTGTTGCCGTTCCAACAGGGCTTGTTCGGCGTGTTTGCGTTCGCTGATGTCCATCAACGCGCCGACGATCCCCGCTGGTTTGCCGCCAACCCGGCAATAAACCGCCTTGGAGAACAGCACGTCGCGCAGGGTTCCATCGGCGCAGCGCAATTGCGTTTCGTAGCTTTGCGGCTGTTGATCGGCCAGAAGAGCGCGGTCAGCGGCTTCGTCGATTTCCGCCAGATCGGGCGGGGCGAGATCGAACACGGTCTTGCCGAACAGGGATTGCCGATCAATCCCCATCCAGCGCTCAAACGCGCTGTTGGCGTCCACGTAATGGCCCAGCACGTCCTGCACGAAGATCGGCACCGGAACCGTGTCCAGCAGCACCCGCTGAAAGCCCGCGCGGTCGCTCAGCGCCTGTTCGGCCCGGCGGCGCACCGTCACATCCTCGATCACCCAGATGAAGCCCAGGGCCGGATCCCCGCCGCGCACCGAACGACCAATCAGCCGACACCGGATGTCGGCGCCGTCGCTGCGCCGCATCATCGATTCCTCGTCGAAAATTCCCCCGGCCTCGAGAACCGGATAGGCTCGCCGCCCGACGTCCTCATAAATCGCGTCATCGCCGTAGATCAGCCGGGAACTGGCCCCAACCAGCCCGTCCAACGGGCACAGAAAAATTTTGGCGATCGCGTCGTTGGCCCGCAGGATCCGCCGTTCAGAATCCACCAGCACGACGCCAACCGGCGCGTTGTCGAGAATCGCGTTCAGTTGCAGGCGGCTTTCCCGCAACTCCGCCTCAGCCTGCTTGCGGGCGGTGGTGTCGGTGTGGGTTCCGATCATCCGCAAAGGCTTGCCCGCCGCGTCCCATTCGACCACCCGGCCACGATCAAGCATCCACAGCCAATCGCCGTTCTTCGCCCGCACCCGGTGTTCGCATTGATAGGCCGGGGTCAACCCGTCGAGATGCGCCTGCACCACCGCCTGGACCATCGCCTGGTCGTCGGGATGAACACGGGTTTCCCAAAAGCGAACATGCGGCTCGACCTCGCCAGGGGCGAAGCCCAGCATGGTCTGCCAACGCGGGCTGAACCACACCGCGCCGGTCTGGATGTTCCAGTCCCACAGGCCATCGCCAACGGCGTCGATCACCAATTGCAGATGCGGCGTCGGCGGACGGCGCCGCGACGCCCCACTCTTAAAACGCAACGGACGAGTCTTGGGGAGGTTGGGCCGGAATCGAACCGGACAGGTGATCGCCATGATCCGAGCCTAGCTGTGCACCATCATCACGAACGGAAAAAAGCGCGCGACCCGCGCCCCCCTCCACTCTCGCAACCGCCATTGTAATCACCATCGATCACCACCGCAGTCTGCAAAATGTCACAGGCATCATGGTGATCGGTTGTTGAAGCCACGGGCAAGCGCTCATCGCGCCAACAGTGACCGGAGAACCATCACGCGGCGACATCAATCGGGGCAAGCCCCTTCGTCGCCGCCGCCACCGCTTGAGCGAAATCCTGCGCGCACTCCTGGTCGAACGCAAGATGGACGCGGTTTCGCTCCACCGCCTTGACGAACACGGCGGTTTCCGCGCCAAAACGGTCCAACCGCAGAATCCCACGCATCCCCACCGTCAACCCACCCTCAACCCCGGTCACGGGATCGATCATGGCGCCGCCCGACGACAGATTGTGAATGGCGACGGGGTGTCGCCCGCCGCCGATCAGCAGCGCGCCCGCCTCGTCCACCCGGAAACGCGGTTTGCGGCGGCGATCCGCGTCGCCGGTCGAGGTGCGGACCACGCGGACCAACACCTGACGCAGATCTTCAATGGCGCGGGCGACGTCGCTGGAGCCATGCTTCACTTGGCTGGCCTGTTCGCCGGTGTGGTCCGCCTCCTCCGACACAGAGGCGATGCGGCGTGACACCTCCTGCGCGGCGGTCGAGGTTTCCACCACGTTGCGGCTGATTTCCTGCGTCGCCGCCGTCTGCTCCTCCATGGCGGCGGCGATGGAACCGGCGATGTGGTCGATTTCGGCGATGGTCGCGCCGATTTCCTCAACCGCCCGGACCGCCTCCGACGTCACCGTTTGAATCGCGGCGATCTGCCGGGTGATCTCTTCGGTCGAGGCCGCCGTCTGATTGGCGAGATTCTTGACCTCGCTGGCGACCACGGCAAAGCCCTTGCCCGCCTCGCCCGCCCGCGCCGCTTCGATGGTGGCGTTCAAAGCCAACAGGTTGGTTTGCCCCGCGATGGATTGAATCAGATTGACCACGTCGCCGACCTTGGCCACCGTTTCCGACAAGGACCGGATGGTGATTTGGGTCGCTTGCCCGTTTTCCACCGCCCGCCGAGTCACGGCGCTGGAATGGGCGACCTGCGCGGAAATCTCCCGAATCGAAGCCGCGAGTTGCTCGCTGGCCGCCGCCACCGTTTGCGCGTTGGCCAACGCCTGCCCGGCGGCGGACGCCACCGTTTGGGCGTTCAGGCTGACCCGCTCCGCCGAACCGGACATTCCCTCCGCGTCGGTCGCCATCGCGCCGGTGCGCGCCGCGACCTCCTCCACCGCCCGCCCGGCTTCGCGCTCGACGGTCGAGGCCATGGTTTCCAACGCGCGGCGGCGGTCCTCATCCGCCTGCCGGGCGCGCTCAACCCGCTCCTGCACCGAATAGCCGAGCCGAGCTTTCAAACCGCGCAACTGGCCGGTCAACGGGTGGAATTCAACGGCGGTCGGCAAGTCGATGATATGCGCCTGATCGTTGCGGGCGATGGCGTCGAAATCAGCGGTGAAGCGCTCCAGCGGCTTGCGCACCGAACGCAGCAACAACAGGCCGCACAGGATCGCCGCCAGCAGCACGCCAATTCCGGCCACCACGCTAAAGCTCAGATGCCAACGGAAATCCGCCGCCGCCGCCTCGTAATCGGCCTTGGCCACCCGGATTTGCAGATCCAGCAGCGCGCGGTTGGTGGCATGCGCTGCGTCAAACAGCGTCGCCGCCTTGTCGCGCACCAGCACTTCCAACCGCAGCGAATCGCCGTCTTTGGCCAACTCCAGCGCCGGGGTCAGAAGATCGCGCTGGAAGGCGGCGCGCTGCGCGGCGAAGCGCTCAGCCAAAACTCGGCCTTCCGCCGTCAGGTCGCTTTTCAGGCACTCCGCCCACAGGCTGTCGATGGTCGCGGTGTTGCTGGCGATTCGCGCCGCGCGGCTCTCCAGCACCTTGGCGTCGGCCCCGTCACGGGTGTCGATCACCAATTGCTGAAGCGTCTGAATCTGGTCGCGCATGTGGTCAAGGATGTCGCCGATCCGCACCGCCGGAACCGTGCGGTCCTCGTAAACCGCCTTCAAGGATCCGTTGGAATCGGCCATGCCGGTCAAGGTCACGCCGCCAACCGCCAGCATCGCCAGGATCATGAAAGCGAAAATGATGGTCAGCCGCCCGGCGACGCTGCCCGCCCAACGACCCAGCGCGGCGACCGGACCACGGTGGACCGCCTGCCCGTCGCGCACCAACAGATGGGGCGCCCGCCCCTGGCGGATGTCGGCGTAGAGCGCTTCCGCCGCTGCGATCTGCTCACGCGACGGTTTGGTGCGGATGGAGATGTAGCCTGTGACTTGCCCCGCTTCGACCACCGGAGTCACATTCGCCCGCACCCAATAGAAATCGCCGGTCTTGGTTCGGTTCTTGACCAGCCCCTCCCACGGACGCCCGTCCTTCACCGTCGCCCACAGATCGGCGAAGGCCGCCGACGGCATGTGCGGGTGACGGATCAGATTGTGCGGCGCCCCGATCAACTCGCCTTCCGCATAGCCGCTGATTTCGACAAACGCCTTGTTCACGAAGGTGATCCGCCCGGCGGTGTCGGTGCGGGACACCAGCAGCACGCCGTCCGCCATCTCGACTTCACGGGTGGTGATCGGTTCGTTCAGGCGCATGGTCGTGAACTCGCTGAGTTGAGAGTGCAAGGGTGGCGCAAGCCGGGCGTGTGGACGAATGGTTGGCTGTCTAAGTTTCCCCCTCTCCCCCCGCACTGACGCAGATCAAATCCGCGCGACATGCATATCAAATTAGATATTTCATATGAACGTATTGACATATTTGGTCAGAGACCAAACAAAAAGCCCTCCGTCCGGGTTGGACGAAGGGCTTTTTACTTTGAAACCAAACTGTTCAGCGTACAGACATTACCCCTTGGCCATCAACTGTTCCAGCCAATGGATGTCGTAATTGCCGTCCTTGAACGCCTGTTCGGCGATGATCCGGCTGTGCAGCGGCAAGGTGGTCTGGATGCCGCCGATCACATACTCTTCAATCGAGCGGCGCAGACGCATCAGGCACTCGTTGCGCGTCGTGCCATGGACGACCAGCTTGGCGATCAAGCTGTCGTAATGGGACGGCACGCGGTAGCCGTCATAAAGCGCCGAATCGACGCGCACGCCCAAACCGCCGGGCGCGTGGTAGCCATCGATCTTGCCCGGCGACGGGAGGAAGGTTTCCGGATTTTCCGCGTTCACCCGGCATTCGATGGCGTGGCCTTCAAAGCGGATGTCGGATTGCCCATAGCCCAGCGGTTCCCCGGCGGCGACGCGGATCTGCTCACGCACCAGATCGACGCCGGTGATCATCTCGCTGATCGTGTGTTCAACCTGAAGGCGGGTGTTCATTTCGATGAAATAGAACTGCCCGTCTTCGTAGAGAAACTCCATCGTGCCGACGCCGCGATAGCCGATGGCCGCCGTGGTCTTGGACGCCAGCGCGCCGATGAAGGCCCGCTGTTCAACCGTCAAGGCCGGGCTGGGCGCCTCTTCGATCACCTTCTGGTGACGGCGCTGCACCGAACAATCGCGCTCGCCGAAATGCACGCAATTCCCGTGCATGTCGGCCAGAAGCTGGATTTCGATGTGGCGGGGCCGACCCAGGTATTTTTCCAGATAGACTTCGTCGTTGCCGAAGGCGGCGCGCGCCTCGCCACGGGCCAACTGGTAGGCTTCCTTGATCTGGTCGGGGTTGCGGGCGACCTTCATGCCCTTGCCGCCGCCGCCCGCCGCCGCCTTGATGAGCACCGGATAGCCGACGCTGTGGGCGACCGCCTCGGCCTCCTCCAGCGTCGTGACCGGGCCATCGGAGCCGGGCACCACGGGAAGCCCCTGCTCCATCACCGTCTTCTTGGCCGTCACCTTGTCGCCCATGATCCGGATATGCTCCGGGGTGGGGCCGATGAAGGTGAAGCCATGCTCCTCCACCATTTCGGCGAAGGTGGCGTTTTCCGACAGGAAACCGATGCCGGGATGGATGGCGTCGGCGTTGGTGATTGAGGCCGCCGACAGAATCGCCGGAATGTTCAGATAGCTTTCCCGCGCCGAGGCCGGGCCGATGCACACGCTTTCATCCGCAAGCCGGACATGCATGGCGTCGGCGTCGGCGGTGGAGTGCACCGCGACGGTCTGGATACCCATTTCGCGGCAAGCGCGGTGAATGCGCAGAGCAATTTCACCACGGTTCGCGATCAGAACCTTTTCAAACATCGCCAAGGGATGGCTCCGCTTATTCGATGATGAGGAGGACTTCGCCGAACTCGACCGGCTGGGCGTCGCCGACCAGAACCTCGACCACCGTGCCGCCGCGCGGTGCCTTGATCGGGTTCATGACCTTCATCGCCTCGATGATGAGAACCGTTTGACCGGCCTTCACCACGTCGCCGGGACGAACGAAGGGGGGCGCGCCCGGTTCCGCCGCCGTGTAGGCGGTGCCGACCATCGGCGAGGTGACGGCGCCCGGATGGTTGCCCGGCTTGACCGCAGCCACAACCGGCGCCGCAGCGACCGGAGCCGCCGCGACCGGCGCGTGGGCGACCGTAACCTGGGGGGCCGTCGGGCGGGTGACGCGGATGCGCTTTTCGCCTTCGGCGAACTCGATCTCGCTCAAGCCCGTCTCACGCAAGAGTTCCGCCAGCTTGCGGACCAGATCGCCGTCGATGTCGAAGCTCGCCATGATGTCAGTCGTTCCCGTTTCCTTAATCGCGGTCGATGATGTTCGCGATGGCGTCGAGCGCCAGAAGATAGCCATGCGGCCCAAACCCGCAGATCATGCCCTTCGCCACCGGCGAAATATAGGAATGATGACGGATCGGTTCACGCTTGAAGATGTTGGACAGATGCACCTCGATCACCGGCAGCTCTGACAGGATCAGCGCGTCCATGATGGCGACCGAGGTGTGGGTGTAGGCGCCGGCGTTGATGACGATGCCGTCATGTTCCGTGCGGGCCTGCTGGATCCATGTGACCAGCTCGCCCTCATGGTTCGACTGCCGGAAGTCGATGGTCAATCCGGCCTGCTCCGCCCGCTCATGGCAGGCGGCCTCCAGGTCGTCAAGCGTCATCGAGCCGTAGATTTGCGGCTCGCGAACTCCCAGCATGTTCAGATTGGGTCCGTTGAGGACCAGAACCGACGCGTCGATGGCCACGGCCCGCGCCCCCTTCCAAGATCGAAACCGCGCGTTTATAGCACGCTGCGCCGCGCTGTCCATGGCGACCGCGCGTCCTGCCTCCGGAAATCGTTCAGCGTGGGGCGACGGCGGTGTGTCGGGCCAGCATTTCCTGATAAACGTCGCTGCTTTTCAGCGCCCGCAGCCCCTCATTGAAGCCCGCCAGGATCGCCGGAGCGTCCGGCGTCACCCGCCCGACGATCAAATGCAGCGACACCGTGGCGTACGGTCGTTCCGCCACCCGGATGTCGTTGATGACTCCGGCGTGAATCACCGCCGTGCTGCCGGTGTATTCGTCCAGCACAAAGGCGTCGGCCCGCCCGGTGGCCACCATCCGCACACAGGCCGTCAGGTCCGACGGCGATTCCCGCGTCAGTTCGCCTTGACGAACCATGGCGTCCAGTTCAACCGGCAGGGCGAAACCGATGGGCGCGCAGACCACCCGCCCCCGGAAATCCTCCGGCCCCGTGAAGCTCATCCGCGTGTGGGTGGACATGTAGACAAACTGCCGCACCTCGATCAGCGGATCGGAGAACAGGGCATCGCGTTCACGCTCCGGAGTCCGGACAAAGGGAAAGCTGGCCAGAAAGCGCCCGGAGACCACCCCGTCATAGCCCCGTTTCCAGGGCACGAAACGCACCCCATAGCTCCGGCCCGCCGCCTTGAAGGCCCGCTGAACCAATTCGGTCATCAGCCCGCCTTGCGGCAGGTCGTCGCCGGTGAAGGGGGCGAAGTTGGGTCCGGTGACAAGCTCCGGCATCACGGTGGAAAGCTCAGCCCTGACCGGCCCGACCACCACCGTCAACAGCCCGACTGCGACCAGCGCGCCGCGCAGGGCGCTGGTCCAATGATGGCTCATCCCCCTCGCTCCCCAACACAGGCGCCGAGCGCTGATCCGAAAAAGAATACCCGAGTATCGTTAGGTGTAGGCGGTTCATGGCGGCCCTGTAAAGTCTCTTCTCCGGGCCGCCAACTCCCCTTTAGGCTGTCGGTCCGGGCTTGTCGCGTCGTCCGGCGGGATCGGTGTAGAGATCGTTGATGCGTTGAACATGCACCGCCGTCGCCTCGCCGATGGCGAAAATCCGCTTCTTGGCCCTGGAGTTCCACCCCGCCGGGCGCTTGGCGAAAATCGAGCGGAAAAAGCGCGTGTTCTTCAAAAAGGCCTGCCGCAGGTTGAGATCCACATCGCCAAACCGCTCGGGCAAGGATAGGGCCACCCGGCGACCCAGGAGAGAACGCAGCCAAAAATGGCCGGACAGGAACAGCGCTCCGCACAGCGCCGCCGCTCCGGCCAGTCGGACCGGCAGTTCCCAGAACCACAGCGGCTTGACCTCCATCAACCAATCGGCAAAGCCGGACACGCCGCCGCCAACCAGTTGCGCCACGCCAATGAACAGACCGGCCAACAGCGCGAGCCACACGGCGTCCGCCACCAGCACCCGACGACGCCAGCGGGCGATGGCGTCGCTCAGCGTCGGCGCCACCTCCCCTTCCAGCTCTTTGACGAGGCTGTCGATCGAGCCGACGATGCGGTAGGCGCGCGCCACCTCCACCTCGGCGATGCGCGCGTGTATGTCCGCCAGATCGGCGTCGCGCCGGGCCTCGTACCGCAAGCGCCGGGCCTCGTCCTCGATCACCACCGCCGATTGGGAATCATAAATGGCGTAGAAGCGACCCGACACCAGACCCGCCTGAGCGATGGCCCGCTGCCAGGCGCCGAACACCGCCTCCAGATTGTCTTCCTTCGCGGTCGTGTCCACCTGATTTAGGATGTAACACACCTTTCGCGCGTCGGCCCGGTTGACCGTCTTGGCCACCAGATGACGCAGCGTGTCCTGCATGGCCCCGGGTTCGGGGTGGCGAGCGTCAAAGAAGACCAGCACGAGATCGGACAGATCGACGATGTGATCGACCAGACGCAACACCGAGCGTCGCTGGTCGTCGGCGTCAAAGCCCGGCGAATCGACGAAGATCTTGCCCTTGGTCCGCGCGCCGCTGACGGCTTTCAGTTGCAGGTAATTGTCGATGCGTTTGCCTTCGCCCGAGGCCACCTTCTCGATCTCGTCGGAGATGCGATAAAAGGGAAAGCGTGGGTCGGCGTTCAACGCGGTGCCAGGCAACGCCTCCTTCCGGGTTTGCTGGCCATGGCAAATCACCGTGAACTTGTCGTCCACCGCCTGATTGCCGGTGCTTTGCAGCGCCTCGCCCAAATAGCCGTTGATAAAGGTCGATTTGCCCGCTGAAAAGGTGCCGAGCACCGCCACCATCGGCCACCAGGGGATCCGCGTGGTCAGCGATTCATACGGGCCGATCAGCCCCAACCCGGCGAGCAGCCGATCAAAGGCGCGGAAGGTTGGAAGAACCGGCAGCAGATTCGGATTTTCCGCGCGCAGATGAGCGTCCAACGCGGCGAGTCGCTGTTGAAGGGCTTGCCTGGGAGTCATGGCCGAGGGGCGTCCCACATGGTTTGGGCCAAAATCTATTGGCGCACTGTCTAGCACGAGGCAGGCATGCGCCGGGCAGGAAAACGCGCGAACCCATCCGGGCATCACCGACCCCCGCGCGCCCTCTTCGATGTCAAGGGCCTGAGCAACGGCGGTTGACGTTGGTTATCAATACATTAACGACTGCGAACCAAATGTTTGCGTTGCGCGGACGGATGGACGGCTTTCATTGCGACGCGCGAATTTCCGACCAAAGAAAGTTTGGTTGAAAAACAGCATTTTCTCTTCAATTATTTAAAACAAATTCACAGCGAACAGATTTTCTGTATTTTTTTCTTGTAACAGGACAATTTTCTCCGGGAACCATTCGCCCCCAAACAAAATGAGGAGCAACAATAGGCTCCAAGCCAACCGCAGACACAACACAAAACGGGCGTCGTTCATTTGCGTCACTCACATATCGGCATATTGCTCGTGACATCGCAGAATAATTCAATTTTGCAACAGACTTTCGACCACCGAATGTTGCCGTCCCGCCGCAGCCCTATCGGAATATGACATGGAGAATCGAATATTAAAAAGTTTCCTCTTGAAACAGGACAAAGGACGTGCAAACAATCTCTTCGTTCTCGCAAAGAGCAAGCTTCGTTTCAAAGCCATTTTAAAGCATTGGAGACCATTGGAAATGACGGGACCGACGGCGCGCAAGAGAGGGCGACGCGGATCGCCAGAATCCTGGTCTGTTGACGCCCATGTTGGTCAACGGGTGCGGATGCGCCGAACCTTATTGGGCATGAGCCAGGAAAAATTGGGTGAGGCCATTGGCCTGACATTTCAACAGGTTCAAAAATACGAACGCGGATCAAACCGCATTTCTGCCGGAACGTTGTATCGGCTGGGCCAAGTCCTTGACGTTCCCGTCAGTTTCTTTTTTGATTGCTACGACGATCCCGACCACCCCAGAACCTCCTCCGGTAGGGAAGACACATCGTCGATCAACGACAGCCAGATCAGCCGTCGGGAAGCCCGCCTGTTGCGTCTGTGGCGCGCCGCGCCCAGTCACGTGTCGGACGAGTTGCTGTCCCTCTTGTCATCTCTGTCGCCCGGGATTCGTGAACAGCAGGACAGCGGCGATTCCGTCACCAGTCGCCCCGACCTGAGCGCGCCGTCGAATGACGCGACCTTCAAATCCGTGAATTCCTCAGAAGATGGTCGTTCAACCGGCAAGGACGCGCCCGCTCGCGCGACGTCTCGGCACGCGCGCATCGACACGCCGCCCCGTCTGAAACCAGCGGCGGACGGCGCCAACGGAAAAGATGGAGCCAAACCTCGGCGACGCCATGGCGCGGTCTGGGATCCAACAGACATCATGCGCGCCAGCAAAATTCCGCCGCGAGAATAGAGCGGCGGGGCCAGCGTCCGCCCGCGCGGCGCCCAACTCACCAAACGCCCAAAAAGAGACACCCGACGAACGAATGGTCCGCCGGGTTTCTTTTGAAACATCGAAGGCGCCAGTTTATGGCCCCAAAGAGTCCATAAACGGGCGCAAAGGCGTCTCGACCGCGCTCACCAGGTGCGAACCGGCCCCACATCCAGATGAACGAAGCCACTGCGCGGGTAGTAACCGACACCACCAGCCTGCATGGACTTCGCCACCTCCGAAATGCCGCGCAACTGGGCGTCGGGCAGACGGATGTCGATGGCCATGCCACGGGTGTGGAAGCTTTCCTTGGCCACGCCACGCGACCGACGCCGGGCCATCGCGTTGGTGCGACGCGAGCGGAAGCCGCAAATCACCTCGAACGGCGCGTCGGAATCGACGGTGGCGTGAACACGCGCCAACAGATCGAACAGGCGCGGATCGTAATGGCACACCTGCTTGGCGCGATGGTCGCGCAGCAAGACGTCCAGCTTTTTCAGCGCATCGGGCTTGTAATTGCCGTCGGCCCAATAGACGCCCTCGAAACTCTCGCGGGTGTTCACATTGTGCAGGGCGATGCGGCGAACCGATCCGACCAAGGGAGCCGCTTCAACCGGCGACGCCCCCAGAACAACCGGGGCGACCGTGGCCGTGACGACCGAAGGAACCGCCGCCGCCGAAAGAGCCGCTGCGGCAAAGCTCAGGAAACCGCGCCGCCCCATGATTGGAGCTGCACGCTCATCATCCCCCAAAAGCATCCCGAAACCTCTTTGGCTGTGCGTGTCAGGCGAGTCGCATGGCGCCCGCAACCGGTCTGCGACCGACCACCAGCGCCGATCCGGGACGCTCCAAATTCTGGTAATCTTCCCCGGACGGTTATCCGTATAGGGAACCCCCGAAGCCCACGCAATCGAAAAAATTCGCAACTGTGATTAAAATGCACGGCTGTTCCCGCCCCTCCTTGGCACGAAGTTGGCAGGAAGGTCACACTTCAAAACCATATCGGCTCTTTGACTCCCCCCGCCTCGCCTTCGGCGCTTCCCATGCATAGATTGTTTATGCACCGTCAGATCAGGGTTCCACGCATGGGAAGCCCGCCTGGATAAAGGATCGTTCGCATGTCCGCAGTCACCGCAGCCCGCAAATCCTGGACGTTGTCTAACGCCCGGCCACTTGCCGTCTTCGCTGGGATTGCCGGGATCGTCTTTGGGCTGCTGATGATTGCTCCCACCGTCAAGGCCGCTCCGTATCGGGACACCTTGACCCAATGGGCCGACCGGCTGGACGCGGTCGCTCTGGAGACGGACAGCAAGCCGGATCTGAAAAGCGCGCGCATCGGCGACGGCGCTCTGCTGAAAAAAGGCAGTTCGGGGGAACGCGTCGCCCGCCTCTCCTTGCGCCTGATCGAACTGGGCCATTTGCCCGCCGACCAAGCGACCGACCAGTTCACCCGCGTGATCGACGACGCCGTTCGCGCCTTCCAACTTGCCCAAAATATGCGCCCCGATGGGTTGGTCGGCGGCGGCACCCGCGCCGCGCTCGACCGCAGCCCGGCGGAGGCCGCTGCGCAAATGCGCCAAAGCGCCACAGCGATGCGCGCGTTCCGTGACACGGCCCCCGACACGATTCTGCTGGTCAATCTGCCCGACCAGACCACGACGCTGGTCCGTGGCGGTGAATCGACGCTGACCATGCGCGCCATTGTTGGCCGCCCATCGCGCTCCACCCCGCTTCTCCAGGATCAAATCACCCATGTGATCGTCAACCCGACTTGGACCGTTCCGCCCACCCTGCTGAAGGAAGACAAGCTTCCCATGCTGCGGTCCAAGGGCACGCCGGGGATCCAGCACGCCACCATTTACCTGGATGGGGTCGAAGTCGCGCCGGAAGCCGTCGATTGGAACACGGTGACGCCGGGCCGTGTCCGCATCGTCCAGCAGCCGGGCAATCACAACGCGCTGGGCCGTTTTCGCTTCAACCTGACCAATCCGTACAGCATCTATCTGCACGGCACCAACGAACCGCATCTGTTCGACCGCGAGGTGCGGACCATCAGTTCCGGCTGCGTCCGGCTGGAAGACGCCCGCAAAATGGCGGAAATCCTGCTGGCCGACGTGAACGTGACCCCCGACCGCATCAACCGCATGCTGGACAAGCCTGAACCGCAATGGGTCAAGCTGGCGCAGCCGATTCCGGTGCAGTTCGTCTATTGGACCGCCACCGTGGATGAGAATGGTGCCGTGCATCTTCACCCCGATGTCTATGATCGGGCTGACGAAACTGCGTCCACGTCTCCCGCCTCGCGCGCGTGAGCAACCAATTCGGACCGGGACGCCCTCCCGGTCCGCAACCTTCCGTAGCTTACGGCGTTTCACAATGGCAACGCCTGCCCGGAAATTGCCACAAATCCACTTCTTTTCCTGCTTGTCATTTGAAATAAGACCTTCGTGATGTTATTCACCCGGACCTATGAGCGGTCCTGCGGCTAGTGGCTGGGCCAACAGACGGAACACGACATGTTGAGCTTGCCCGGACCAGTCGCCTTCCAGCCCAACCGCCACTCCCGGCGGCGCTTAATGGGGCAAGTGGTTGCGTTGACTTTGCTGGGGTCGTTGCTTGCGCTGCCCGCCTTTGGACAGACTCGCAGCGACAGCAAGCACCCGTCGGCCAGCAGCGCGTCGCCAGCAAAATCCGGAAAATCCACCGTCGCCAAGGCGTCGGCGTCCAAAACCTCCACCGCCGACCGCAAAGCCGTCACCAAGGTCGGCGACGGCAAATCCACGCTCGCCAAGGGCGCGGCCTCCGTCGCCCTGCCCGCCGCCGCCGCCGTCACCGCGCCCGCGACAACGGCCCCCATCGGCAAGACGTCGTCTGGCCGTTTGCTGCAACTTGGCTTGTTCTCCCGCGAAAGCGACGCTTGGTACGCCTGGGAAAGCTTGCAACGCCGACAACCCGAACTGACACGGGATTTGAAGGCTGGCGTTTCCTTTCTCGATGGCAAGACCGAAGCCAGCGGCGCCGTTCTGCGCGCGGCGACGGTTGGCGACGTTGACGCGCAACGGCTGTGCCGCCGCATCGTCGGCGCTGGGTTTGGTTGCCTGATCGTCGACGCGCCCGCCGTGTCCACCGTCGCCACGACCGGCATTGAACCGGCCAAAGCCGCCACGCCGCAGCCGCCCACCGCGACGGCTCCGGTCACGGCGACAGCTCCGGTCAGCACCATCACCGTCCCCGTGGCGAAGATTCCCCCCTCCGTTCCGGTTCCGGCCTCGGCCCCAGCCGTCCCCCTCCCCCCGGCGGCGGTCCCGGCGACCGCAACCCCACCCGCCGCGCCGCCATCGCCTGCAACGCCGATCCCGCCAAGCGCCATCGCCCAAGCCCCAGCGACCGGCTCGCTCACCCCGTCGGCGCTCGCCCCGATCAGCGCGGCGCAGGCCGCGCCGCTGGCGCCGCCGCCCGGCATGATCGCCGCCACGCCGCCCCCCGAAGGCACGGTGATTTACACCGAAGAAGACGCTCGGACGATGGCCGACATTGAGCAGCACAGCCGCAGCAAAGGCCGCTTGCGCTCGGTGATGCCGGATTCGCGTCTGGATGTCATGCCCGCGACCTTGAAGCGGGAGGGCTGGAATCTCTGCGCTCTGACTTTCGACGACGGCCCCCACCGCACCGTCACCCGGCAGGTTCTCGACGTTCTCAACCGCGAGAAGGTCCCCGCCACCTATTTCCCGGTGGGGCGCGTCGCCCAGCACCAGGGCGACCTGATCCGCGACTTCATCGCCAGCGGTCACGAGATCGGCAACCATAGCCTGACTCACTCTGATCTGCGCCCAATGGGGGTTGAGGCCCAACGCTACGAGATCGCCGAAACCAACCGCATTCTACGCAGCTTTGGCGCCAACCCAGTGCTGTTCCGCCCGCCCTATGGCCGTTATTCCAACGAGTTGTTGGGCGTCGCCCGAGCCGAACAGATGAGTTCGGTGCTGTGGACGGTGGACACCCGCGATTGGAAGGTGCGCAACGCTGACAAGATCGTCGAGCACATCAGGACCGCCGCCGGAATCGGCAGCGTTTTCCTGATGCACTCCACCTACGCCAGCACGGCGGAGGCTCTGCCCCGCGTCATCGCCGAGTTGCGCAACAAGGGCTGCGAGTTCGTCACGCTGTCGGAATGGCTGGAGCGCATGCGCACGCTGGCCCTGCCCAAGATCGTCAACGCCGGGATGCCGTCACCGGCCCCAACGGCCAGCACCCCGCCCGCCACCCGCAACTGAGCGCTTGAACGCGGGCGCGACTCGCCGGATGATGCTGAACAAAGGCCCCGGCGCCTTCCAAGCGTCGGAGCCTCTGTGTTATTTGCCGCCCTGCTGCTTGCTGCGGATCTGCGCGTATTTGCGGATGACGTCCTCGACCTCGGTCGGCAGCATGGTCCAGACGCCAACCAGCTTGCCGCCCTGGGTGTCGGTGACGGCGATGGTCGCCGCGAAGCTGAATTTGCCGGCGGGATCATCGACCCGGACCGTCACGCGGGCGTTCTGCCCCTGGATCAGCGATCCGTCGAAGGCCTTGGTGGCGAAGCCCTTGGTGGTTAGGGCGGCGATCGGAAAGCTGCGGCCATCAAACTCGATGACGCTGACCGCCATACGGGCCGGTTTGGCCGGTTTCTTGTCCTTCACCGCGACTTTCAAAAAATCAAACAAGCCCATGCTGTCCGCTCCACCCGTCAAGCTCTCTGGCGGGGTCCGCCAAACGCCGGATCATTAAACGCAGAGCGGCCAGAACGGGCAACCGTTTCGTCGTGCGACCATCCGCAGCGCCCCGCCCACTCTCTCCACAGAGTCTGTGGATAAGTGTGTTGAGAAGTCCAGGGCATCCCCGATTCGGCGCAGCGCTTTCAAGGGTTGCGGTAGGTTTGCCTAAAAAATAGTCATTTTCCATAAACTATTGATATTGCTTTAAAATCACATTTTTCTGCTGCACCGCCCCGCTCAGGCGTGTCAAATGGAATCTGCACATCATCGGCGCTTGCGACAAAAACACTGCCCCATGTGCCCTGTTGACAACTGAACGGGGCATTGATCGTCCATCCGATTGTTCAAACCAGCGCGCTATGACTTTCGGATAGGTCTCACCCCCACACCGCCATTCCCGCACAGCCGACCGGCGAAGCTGCGGCGTGTCGGGCGCGCTGCGCTGCGGTATTGTTTTCCCCGCCGCCATCCCCCTTTTCGCCGGAGATCGCCCGATGCTTGGAACCCTCACCATCCTGCTGCTCTGCCAATTGGCGGGGGAGTTGATCGCCCGGTTGCTGCATCTGCCGATACCGGGGCCGGTGCTGGGGATGCTGTTCCTCTTCGCCGGGCTGCTGCTGCGCGGCGGCGTCCCGCGTGCGATTCAGGACACGGCGGGCGGCATCCTGCGGCATCTGTCGCTGCTGTTCATTCCAGCGGGCGTCGGGGTGATGACCCACGCCGACCGGCTGAGCGCCGAGGCGCTGCCCATCATTCTGGCGCTGTTCGGCAGCACGCTGTTCGGCGTCGCCGTCACCGCCAAGATGATGGCCGCCTTGCTGCGCCCCACCAGCGCCAGCGCCGACGAGGCCGCCAATCCGGGAGCCAAGCCATGAACGGCGCGCTGAACAATGATCTGCGGGAAATCTGGGTCTATCTGTCGGCCAGCCCGCTCGCCGGTTTGACCATGACGCTGGTCGCCTACCAGATCGGCTTGTGGGTGTTCGAGCGATTCGGGCGCCGCCCGGTGCTGAACCCGGTGTTGATCGCCGTTCTGCTGCTGGCCGGGATGCTGACCGCCTCAGGCATCGAGTACCGCACCTATTTCGCGGGCGCGCAGTTCGTGCATTTCCTGTTGGGACCGGCGACGGTCGCCTTGGCGGTGCCGCTCTACAACCAGTTCCGGCAAGTCCGCCAATCGGCCTTGGCCATGCTGGCAGCGCTGTTGGTCGGCTCCGCCGCGTCCTCTTTGAGCGCGGTGGCGCTCGCCTGGATCTTCGGCGGGTCGGCGGCGACGCTGCGGTCGATGGCCCCGAAATCCGTCACCTCCCCCATCGCCATGGGCGTGTCGGAGCAGATCGGCGGCCTGCCGTCCCTGACTGCCGTTTTCGTCATCCTGACCGGCATCATCGCCGCCACCTTTGGAACCTGGGCGCTCAATCTGGTTCGGGTCAAGGATTGGCGGGCGCGCGGCTTTGGCATGGGGGTCGCCGCCCACGGCATCGGCACCGCCCGCGCCTTGCAGGTGAACGAGGTGGCGGGGGCCTTCGCCGGGTTGGGGATGGGGCTGAACGGGTTGGCCACGGCCCTGCTGCTGCCGACGCTCTATCACCTCTTCTGGTGATTGTTGAGCAAGACCGCAATCGGGCGCTTGACAGCGGCGCCGCGCCTGCGCACAGTGCGCGCCATGACCATCATCGACCGTCCGAACGCCCTTCTTCGACTTGCCAGCCCGGCGCTCTAAAGCGTCCGGGTCGCCGCGTTCGCCTTGCCTTCTCCATCGGTCGAAGTGTCTGTTCCAATGAGTGATGTTTGCATCGGCGCCGCCCGCGCCGTCTCCCGGCTGAGGCCGGGGCTGCGACTTAGCAGCGGTCGTTGAGCCACATCCGGCGGCTCTGCGACCGTAGCATCGCCGGTCCCAACCTTTTCCCCGTTTGAGACCAAGCCCTCCGTTCGATCCGCCAAGACGCGATCCGGAGCGCCACAGGAGCCAGCACCGATGACCGCCACCACCGCCACGAAGACCACCGCCACGACGCCCGCCGCCGTCACCAACCCCGCCGACAAATACACGCCCTTCCCGCCGGTCACGCTGACCGACCGTCAATGGCCGTCGCGCGTGCTGGACAAGGCCCCGATCTGGTGTTCGGTCGATCTGCGCGACGGCAACCAGGCCTTGATCGAGCCGATGGGGCCGGACCGCAAGCGCGCCATGTTCGATCTGCTGCTGCGCATGGGCTTTCAGGAAATCGAGGTCGGCTTCCCCGCCGCCTCGCAGACCGATTTTGATTTCTGCCGCGAGATCATCGACGGCGGCAAGATCCCCGACGGCGTGACCATCCAGGTCCTGACCCAGGCGCGCGAAGAGTTGATCCGCCGCACCTTTGAGGGCATCAAGGGGGCCAAGCGCGCCATCGTCCATCTGTACAACTCGACCTCGGAGTTGCAGCGCCGCGTCGTGTTCGGCATGGACCGCCAGGGCATCATCGACATCGCCGTCGCCGGGACCAAGCTGATTAAACAGTTGGCCGACGAGACGCCGGACACGGAAATCGTCCTGCAATATTCCCCGGAAAGCTTCACCGGCACCGAGTTGGATTTCGCGGTCGAGATTTGCGAAGCGGTGATGGAGGTCTGGCAGCCGACGCCGGAGCGCAAGATCATCCTGAACCTGCCCTCGACCGTCGAAATGTCGATGCCGAACGTCCACGCCGACCAAATCGAATGGTTCTGCAAGACGATGAAGAACCGCGAAAGCGCCATCATCTCCCTGCACCCCCACAACGACCGTGGCACCGGCGTCGCGGCGGCGGAGTTGGGCTTGCTGGCCGGGGCCGACCGCGTCGAAGGCACCCTGTTCGGCAACGGCGAGCGCACCGGCAATGTGGACGTCGTGACGCTGGCGTTGAACATGTTCACCCAGGGCGTCGATCCCGGCTTGTCGGTCAACGACATCGCCGAAATCGTCCGCGTGTCCGAATATTGCACCCAACTGCCGGTCCATCCGCGCCACCCCTACGCTGGCGAGTTGGTCTTCACCGCCTTCTCCGGCTCGCACCAGGACGCGATCAACAAGGGGCTGAAGGCGCTGTCCAAGTCGAACAGCGGCAAGTGGGAGGTTCCCTATCTGCCCATCGACCCGCAGGATCTGGGCCGCAGCTATGAGGCGGTGATCCGCATCAACAGCCAGTCGGGCAAGGGCGGCATCGCCTATGTTCTGGAAAAGGATTACGGCCTGCAAATCCCGCGCAAGCTGCAAATCGAATTTTCCAAGATCGTTCAGCGCGTCGCCGACGAAACCGGCAAGGAGCTGTCGCCGACCGACATTTATGAGACCTTCAAGGCCGAGTATCTGGACGCCGAAAGCCCGCTGGCCCTGATCGAGCACGCGACCGAGGCGCGCGGCCCGAACTCCGGCGCCCGCGTGGTCAACGCGGTGGTGACGCGCGACGGCAAGACCCAGACGATCAAGGGCAGCGGCAAGGGTCCAATCGACGCCTTCGTCGACGCGCTGCGCCAAGGCTGCGGGGTTGACCTGCACGTCCTGGATTACCGGGAACACGCCATCGGCGAGGGTGAGGACGCGCAGGCCTGCTCCTACTTCGAGGTGAAGACCAGCGACGGCCGCACCCTGTTCGGCGTCGGCATGGACGCCGACATCGTGACCGCGAGCCTGCGCGCTCTGGTCAGCGCCGCCAACCGGGCGGCCCGCTGACGCGCGGTTCCTTCATGACAAGGCCCCTCCCGCGCCAACTCGGCGAGGGAGGGTTTTTCTCGGACATCATGGGTTGAACGCGCCTGTGAATCAGCCAAAGGCTGGCGCAGGCTCAAGCGGCCCTCACCCCATCCAGAAAGCCGTTGATTTCCTGGTCCAACTGAACCGCGCGATCCTGAAGACTGACGGCGGCGGCGTTGACGGCGCGGGACGCCCGTTCCGTTTCGCTCGCCCCAACCATCACGCCATTGACCTGACTGGCGATTTCTCCGGTTCCATCCTGGAGTTGGCGAATGTTCCGCAGAATGTCGCCCGTCATGTTGGTTTGAAGCTCAATGTCCGAGGCGATTTCGCTTGAACTCCGATTCATCGCGTCGATCGTGGCCGCGATGTTGCGCAACGCCGACGCCGCCTCGCCCGTGGCTCCTTGAATGGCGCTGATGTGTCCGGTGATTTCATCCGCCGCCTTGGCGGTTTGACCCGCCAGCGATTTGACCTCGTTGGCGACCACGGCGAACCCCTTGCCCGCTTCACCCGCCCGCGCCGCTTCGATGGTCGCGTTCAACGCCAACAGGTTGGTTTGACCGGCGACTTCGCCAATCAACTGAACGACGGCGCCGATCCGATCCACCGCCTGCGTCAATCCAGCGACAAGCTCATCCGTCCGCCGCGCGTCGGACGCGGCGCGATGGGCGACGTCCGCCGACGCCGTGACTCGCTCCCCAATGGCCTGAATGGTCGCCGCCAGATGCTCCGCCGCCCCTGTCACCCCCCGCGCGTTGGCGACCGCCTGATCAATCGCGGTCGCCATGCCGGAGGTTTGCCCGGTGGTGCGATCCGCGATCACCTGCATGGTCCGCGATGTTTCTTCAAGATTCTGGACCGCCGTGATGGTCTGCCCAATAACGGTCTTCGAGGTGGAATCAAACCGCTGGGACAGGGCCGCGATCTGATTTGAGCGTTCTTGCTGAGCGCGGGCGTTGGTCTCGCCCTCCCTCGCCAAACGCTGACGCTCGATCTCATGCGTCACGAGAATGTCGGTGGCCGACGCGATGCCGCCAATTTCATCATGGCGCTGACGCAACGCGTCATCAACCGCCACATCCGTGCGGCCAGCAGCCAATTCCCGAATGAGCACCGCCAACCCAGCCAGCGGATCAGCGACCTGACGTCCTACAAAACGCAGCAGAAAAAGCACAACCGCCACAGCCACCACGATTTCGACCAGCACGATCAGATAGGTGACGTTGATTGATTGAGCCGTCTCTCTTTCGGCGACCGCGACCATTCCAGAATAGCGGCTTTTTACATCATCGATTGTAGCCGCCAAGGCCACCGCCTGCTTTTCCAGCCCCCCCATGAAGGCCAGCGTCGTCGACGCGTCACCATCCAGAATGTCGATCAGATCACCACTTTTCGCCATGTATCGGCGGGTCGCCTCGGTCATCGCCTGATCAAGCGCCGTCGCGTCGTCGCCGGGCAGGTCGTCGGCCAAGGCGGCGCCGCCCGCCGCGACGGCTTCCCCCGCCACCGTCACCCGCCGTTTCACCGCATCGACGCGCGCCGGGGCCATATCCGTGGAGACCAACGCGACAAGCTCGTACATCATCTTGCGATGATCGGCCAACGCGTGGGAAAAATCATTGGCGCGGGCCGAACCGGCGACCGCGCGGGCAAGAAGGGTCGAAACCTGGCCATCGACCGCCGACACGGCGTAAATCTGCACGCCGCCAAGAAGAACGATGACGGAAGTCAGAACAGCAAAATATGAAATAAGCTTTCTCGACAGCGTCATCGCCATCCCTCTCTTTTGAAAGTCACTGCTTGTAAACACCACCACAGACAATCAAGCCGCTTGTTGGCTCGCAATACATTTGCTTAGGTTCAACTTTCTTTGTTGTGGGGTTTGTGAACTTATAGTCTTGCCAGAAATTTGACTTTGATTTCGCCAATTCGACGCGCTCTTTCACATAGAGCTTGCCGTCAATGTCTTCGGCGTCGATCAAATCCTTGCCAATCAACTTTGGATTGGCTCCATGAGCAAGGCATCGCCCTGCCGTGTCGTAAACGACCACATACAGATCGCGATCCACGAAACCGCCATTCTTGTCGTTGAACACCGGAAAAGCTTTTTCCGGTCCAGCCGCTTTCAAAAGCGCCGCCGCCTTCCCAACCATGGCGACCGCCTCCTCCTTGGTGGCGACCCCGTCGGCAACCGCAGGAAGAGAAAAAATCGAAGAGGCGACAAAAAACGCCAAGGGAGCAACCATTTTGATCATGTGCAATCTCCTCATGTCTGCCCCAAAGATGATCCGGCCTTTTTTAAGATCCGATAATCGCACCGCTAGGGGCAACCCTGACAATCAGAAGATGCAACGACGCGTCGGCGACGCCGCCTGCGGCACGCCTTGCCCCAAGACCCCGCCCCGGCCTATAAGAGCCAGACCAGTCAAGCAAAACAGCGGGCAGCGGGTATGATCGTCGTCACCGGAGGGGCCGGATTCATCGGGTCCAATCTTGTCGCGGCGCTGGCCGCGCGCGGGCTGACCAACGTGGCGGTGATCGACCGTTTTCGCGACGGCGACAAATGGCAGAATCTCGCCAAGCGCGAGGTCGCGACTCTGGTCCGCCCAGAGGACGCGCTGGCCTTTCTCGACCAGCACGCCGCCGAGATCGACACCATCTTCCACCTCGGCGCCATCTCGGCCACCACCGAGCGCGACGTGGACAAGATCGTCGCCAACAATGTGGCGCTGACGCTTGATCTGTGGCGTTGGTGCGCGTGGCGCGGCTGTCGGCTGATTTACGCCTCTTCCGCCGCCACCTACGGCGACGGGTCGGCGGGCTTTGACGATGACGGATCCTGCGAGGGGCTGGCGCGGCTGCGCCCGCTCAACGCCTATGGCTGGTCCAAGCATCTGATCGACCGCCGCGTCGCCCGCGCCGTGGCCGAGGCCGATCTGCTGCCGCCGCAATGGGCCGGGTTGAAATTCTTCAACGTCTTCGGCCCGAACGAGACGCACAAGGGCGACATGATGAGCGTCGTCGCCAAGCTGCACCCCCAATTGGTCGCCGGTCAGCCCGCCCGCCTGTTCAAATCCCACAAGGACGGTTACGAGGATGGCGGGCAGTTGCGCGACTTCATCCATGTGGATGACTGCGTCGCCGTGATGCTGTGGCTGTATGACCACGCCGAGGTCAGCGGCCTGTTCAACGTCGGGACCGGCGTCGCCCGCAGCTTCAAGGATCTGGCGCTGGCCACCTTCGCCGCGCTGGGCCAGGAGCCGCGCGTCGAGTATTTCGACATGCCGGAGCATCTGCGCGGCAAATACCAGTATTTCACCCAGGCCAAGACCGACCGCCTGCGCGCCGCCGGGTTCGACCAGCCCTTCACCAGTCTGGAAGAGGGCGTGCGGCGCTACGTGCAGGATTTCCTGTCGCAACCCGACCCTTACCGCTGAGCGGAGCCTGCAACGATGGCCATGCCCTTTCCCGCGATTGATCCGGTGGCCTTCGCCATCGGGCCGCTCGTCGTCCGCTGGTACGCGCTGGCTTATCTGGCGGGCTTTGTGCTGGGCTGGCGCTATTGCCTGCATCTGGCGCGGCAGAGCGGGCAACGCCCGTCGGCGGAGGATTTCGACGATTTCCTGACCTGGGCGGTGATCGGCACCATTCTGGGCGGGCGGTTGGGCTATGTGCTGTTCTACAATTTGCCCTACTACGCCGAAAACCCGCTGGACGCCTTGCAAGTCTGGCACGGCGGCATGTCGTTCCATGGCGGGATGACCGGCGTCCTGCTCGCCATCGCTCTGTTCTGTTGGCGGCGCGGCCTGTCGGCCTTTGTTTTTGGCGACATCATCGCCGCCTGCGCCCCCATCGGCCTGTTTTTTGGCCGCATCGCCAACTTCATCAACGGCGAGCTGTATGGCCGCCCGGCGACCGACGTCGCTTGGGCCATGGTGTTTCCGCGCGACCCGCTCCAGACGCCGCGCCACCCCAGCCAGCTTTACGAAGCGGCGTTGGAGGGGGCGGTTCTGTTCCTGCTGCTGGCCGTCGCGGTGCGCAGCCCGGCGGTTCGTCGCCGTCCCGGCCTGGTCAGTGGCCTGTTCTTCGTCGGCTATGGGCTGGCCCGCATCACCGTGGAGTTCTTCCGCGAACCCGACCCGCAATTGGGTTTCCTCTTCGCCGGGGCGACGATGGGGCAATTGTTGTCCCTGCCGATGCTGCTGATCGGCGGCTGGTTGATGCTGCGCGGCCAGCGCGCCGCCGCCCAAACCGCCTGACCCGGAGCCGATTCGTGAGCAACGCCCGATGAGCGAGGAGACGCTCGCCCGCCTGCTGGCCCGCCGGATCCTCCTGGACGGCCCGCTCACCGTCAGCGCCTTCATGGCGGAGGCGCTGGGCCATCCGCGTTTGGGTTACTACAGCCGCCAGGATCCCTTCGGCGCGGGCGGCGATTTCACCACCGCGCCGGAAATCAGCCAAATGTTCGGCGAGTTGGTCGGGCTGTGGTGCGTGGACAGTTGGGCGCGGCTGGGCGGCCCCGCCCCCTTTCATCTGGTGGAGCTTGGCCCCGGACGCGGCACCCTGATGCGCGACGCCCTGCGCGCCGCCGCCGTGGTTCCCGAATTTCGCGCCGCCGTCACCCTGCATCTGGTGGAAACCAGCCCGACCCTGCGCGCCCGCCAACGCGTCACGCTGGCCCCCCTTCTGGGCGATGGCGCAATCCACTGGCACGACCATCTGGCGCAGGTTCCCGAAGGCCCCACCCTGCTGGTCGCCAACGAGTTTTTCGACGCGCTGCCGATCCGTCAGGTGCAGAAGACCAACCATGGCTGGTTCGAGCGTCTGGTCGATCTCGACCCGGCGGGGACGGAGGAGGCGCCGCGCTTCCGCTTTGTGCTGGAAGCCTTCGGCAGTTCCGGCAACCGGCTGGTTCCCGACGCGCTGCGCGACGGCGCCGCCGAAGGCGCGGTGGTGGAGGTCTCCCCCGCCTCGCTCGCCGTCGCCCGCGTGATCGGCGAACGGCTCGCCGCCCATCCCGGCGCGGCGCTGCTCATTGATTACGGCTATGGCCATGGTCCGGCGGTTGGCGACACGCTCCAGGCGCTGCGCCGCCACGCCTACGCCCCGGTTCTTGAGGATCCGGGCGAGGCCGACCTGACGGCGCATGTCGATTTCGCCGCGTTGGCCGCCGCCGCCCGCGCCGCCGGGGCCGAGGCGTTCGGAACCGTCGATCAGGGCGATTGGCTGACCGCGCTGGGCATCCGCCAGCGCGCCGCCATCCTGTCGGCCAAGGCCACCCCGGCGCAGGCCGCCGACATCCGGTCGGCGCTGGCCCGTTTGGTCGAGCCGGAACAGATGGGCCGCCTGTTCAAGCTGCTGGCCCTCGCCTCCCCCGGCGCCTTTCCCGACGGCGCCGCCCCGGCGGGGTTCGAGCGGTTCTGAGCGCGCCGCTTTGTCGAACGGAAGCCCTTGACCCGCCGGGCGCAAGCCGCAAGGTTAAGGGGCCGGAAGCGACCCACACAGGATGGCGTTTGTGATTACTCTTGGCGCGCTGAACGACATCACCCACATCCGCCACGCCTTTTTCACCCGGACGGGCGGCGTGTCCACCGGGCTGTACGCCTCGCTGAATTGCGGGCTGGGATCGTCCGACGCCCCGGCGGCGGTGCATGAGAACCGCGCCCGCGCCGCCGCGCGGATGGAGGTGAAGCCCAGCCACCTCGTCACCTGCCACCAGATTCACAGCCCGACCTGCGTCGTCGTGGACGCGCCATGGACGCCCGACCGCGCGCCGCAGGCCGACGCCATGGCGACCAACCAGCCGGGAATCGCGCTGGGCATCCTGACCGCCGATTGCGCGCCGGTGCTGTTCGCCGACACCAAGGCGCGGGTCATCGGCGCCGCCCACGCCGGGTGGAAGGGGGCCAAGGGCGGCGTTCTGGAGGCGACCATCGCCCGCATGGTCGATCTGGGCGCGACGCCGGGGCGGATCGTCGCCTGCATCGGCCCCTGCATCGCCCAACGCTCCTACGAAGTCGGCCCGGAATTCCCCGCGCCCTTCCTGGACGAGGACGAACGCAACCGCGATTACTTCGCCCCGGCCCGCCGCGCCGGTCATTTCCTGTTCGATTTGCCCGCCTACATCACCCGTCGGTTGGGCGATTCCGGGGTCGCCATGATCCAGCGCTGCCCAAATGACACGGTGGCCGAAGAGGACCGCTTTTTCAGCTACCGCCGGTCCTGCCTGCGCGGCGAGGCCGATTACGGGCGGGGACTGTCCTCCATCGTCCTGCAAAGCTGAATCCTGCAAAACAAAAGAATCGCGCCGCCGATTGGTTGACCCGTTTTTTAATGTTTGAAGCAATGACCCTTGGGGATATTTTAACAACCACGATCTGCATTATATCAGTTCAATGATGTTGAAGGCTGCATTTTGAATAATTTAAATATCTTTCGCCACCTCTTGCAACAGGATTTCCAGTATGGACTGCTGTAAATATTTTAACATTTCAGCCAAAATCATCCCGTTAATCTATGCTATTTACTCCATGTCGGCAGTCTTATTTCTTTCATTTCTAGTTCCACCTTTCCAGACACCCGACGAGCCGAACCATTTTTATCGTGCTGAACAAGTGGCATCCGGTGAACTTATTGGGAAACGCCTGAGCGAATATGCAAGCGGCGGATACGTTGACGCCAACAGCGTCGCCCTCGCGACGGCACTGGAAACAATGCCATTTAATTATGGAGTGAAACTTGACTACAAAATGCAACTTTCGATTAAGAACCTTCATTGGTCTGGAAATTTTGTTCAGAAAAATTACCCAAACACAAGCATATATCCACCATTTTTCTATATTCCAGCAGCTGTAGCAATTGCAATTGGGAAAGGTGTTGATGCAACCATTGCCGATACGCTTGTCATGGCCAGGATCTTCAACGGATTCCTCGCCACAGCATGCAGTGCTTTGGCGTTGAGCTGGTGCGCCCGAGGCAAGTTTGTGCTGTTCACGGTTTTGTGCCTGCCGATGACATGGGCGCTGTTCGCTTCATCCAGTCAAGACGCTCTCATGTTGGCTTGCGCCGCTTTGCTCGTCGCCAGCCTATCCCGAAGTGTTGACCGACACTCAACCAAGACAGAATCCATCGCCATCGTCTGTTTTATCGCCCTACTGGCAATGTCACGCGTGGCGTACATTGGTTTTATCCCTCTACTTTTTCTGCGATCTCTGGAGTGGCGGCGCCGATTGATCCTGATAGCAGCTTGCAGCGCAGTCTGTCTCTTGTGGTATTTCCTTTTGGAACATTGGGTCCGTGTGCCGATGGACGCCATTGCTCCTGCTGATCGCCATATCTCCGTAACGGGGCAAATTGCATATCTCCTGGAAAGCCCAGAACGAATTCTTAAAATTGGGTTTGAGACAATAAAAATGTTCGGCACGCGTTATTTACATCTTTTTATTGGGCAACTTGGTTGGGTAGATACGCCAATGCCGACTTTCTTCTACTATGCCGCATCTTCTATAATGGTTGTTGCATTGCTCTCTGAACTTTCATCGGACCCAGATTTTTCAAATAGCGGAAAATTGATTGTTATTTTTAGCATTTTCGCTTCATCCGCATGCGTATTTGGCGCCCTCTACGTGACATGGAACGACGTCGGCTCTCCTGTGGTTCGGGGAGTCCAAGGCAGATACTTCATCCCTATTGCAATGCTTTCTGGATTTTTGATACCGAAATCCTCAATTATTAGAAATTCATGCAATAGAATTCTAGATTTACTCGTATTAACTTTCCCTATATATTCTATATTAAATGTTTATTTTGTTGTTCTAGATCGTTTTTATCCAATCACGGAGTAAAATGGAAGAGTGCAGCCGCAAATATTTCACTCCGGTCATTTCCTGTTCGGTTTGCCCGCCTACACCACCCGTCGGTTGGGCGATTCCGGGGTCGCCATGATCCAGCGCTGCCCAAATGACACGGTGGCCGAAGAGGACCGCTTTTTCAGCTACCGCCGGTCCTGCCTGCGCGGCGAGGCTGATTACGGGCGGGGCCTGTCCTCCATCGTTCTGCAAAGCTGACGAAACCGCCCGCCGGTTGGCCGGGGCGATATCCTTCGGATTTGAAGCAATTGCCACCCAGGCGGATTCGCGCGATGATGCGGGCTTGCGCATCGGCGCGCGGCTTCCCGGTGCGGCGACCCAACCCTTGGGTTCGATCAGCGACGCCGCACACCATCCTTGGTCGAGGAGGGGAAGGCCGATGCTGGATTGGCGCGCGGAAATGGTCATCGACCATGGGGTGTTGGACGACGATCACCGCCAAACCCACGAACTGATTCGCCGTTTTCTGGCCTTGCCCGGCGACGATGACCAGCGCGCCCGCACCACCGCCCTGCTGGAGCGGCTGCGCGATCTGTCCTTGCAGCATTTCGCCCGGGAAGAAAAGGTGCAGATGGCGATCCGCTATCCGCTGCTGGACGAACACCGCGCCCAGCATCGCCGGATGATCGTGCTGCTGAGCGAAATCATCGAACAGGTGGAGGCGCGGGAATCGGCCTTTTCCTTTGGCTACGCCAAAAGCAAGGCCGATCAACTCCTGCCCTTTTGGTTCATGGAGCATCTGGCCAAGGCCGATCTTGCTTTGAAACTCCACATCGCCAAAACGCCGACCGTGATGCGGGCGCTCGCCCGATGAGCGGGCGTCACCCTGGCCAAACCGGCTATGTCCCCAGCGCAGGGGGGCATTCCCGATCCAACGCGTCGTGATCGTCATGGAACGTTTACATAGGCACGACCCTTTGTTATGGTCCGCCCCGTTTTCAAGGGGCGACGGCGCGCAAGCGGCGAGCGCATCTTGAGCCGTTTCCCTGTAAAGAGAGCCGACTCCGATGAAGGTGCTTGCCGGCAACAGCAACCGTCCGCTGGCCGAGGCGATCTCCACATGTCTGAGCGTTCCGCTGACCAAGGCCAGCGTTCGCCGTTTCTCAGACATGGAGGTGTTCGTCGAAATCCTCGAGAACGTGCGCGGCGAGGACGTGTTTGTCGTCCAGTCGACCTCGTTCCCGGCCAACGACAACCTGATGGAACTGCTGGTGACGATCGACGCGCTGCGTCGTGGATCCGCCCGGCGCATCACGGCGGTCATTCCCTACTATGGCTACGCCCGCCAGGATCGCAAGACCGGCCCGCGCACGCCCATTTCGGCCAAGCTGGTCGCCAACCTGATAACCCAGGCGGGCGCCAACCGGGTGCTGACGATGGATTTGCACGCCGGTCAGATCCAGGGCTTCTTCGACATTCCCACCGACAATCTGATGGGCGCGCCGGTTTTCGAGAAAGACATCCGTCATTCTTTTGAAAACATGGACGAAGTGACCATCGTATCGCCGGACGTCGGCGGCGTGGTGCGCGCCCGCGCGCTGGCCAAGCGCCTGGACGCCGATCTCGCCATCATCGACAAACGGCGCGAACGCGCCGGCGTGTCGGAGGTGATGAACATCATCGGCGACGCCAACGGTCGCCGTTGCATTCTGGTCGATGACATCGTCGATTCGGGCGGAACGCTGTGCAACGCGGCCGTCGCCCTGATGGACGCCGGGGCCAAGTCGGTCCACGCCTATTGCACCCATGGCGTTCTGTCGGGCGGCGCCGTCGCCCGCGTCGCCGTGTCGCCGCTGGAGCAGTTGGTCACGACCGACAGCATTCAGGCAACCGAGGCGGTGCGCGTGTCGCGCAACACCCGCCAACTGACCATCGCCCCGCTGATCGCCGAAGCGATCATGCGCATCAGCGAAGAGCGTTCGGTGTCGAGCCTGTTCTCGTAAAACAGCTCTCCCATCGTTTGTGTTCCAGCAACGCCCGTCTTTCCTCGTGAAAGGCGGGCGTTTTGCTGTCCGCGCCGCCATTTGGGATTTGCCCCCACCGGCGCAACTCTATAAGAACAGCGTCGCCAGATGGCTGGATGACCGCCTTCGGTTTCGGCCGGGGGAGGAAAGTCCGGGCTCCACGGAAACACGGTGCCGGTTAACGACCGGCGGGGGCGACCCTAGGGACAGTGCCACAGAAAGCAAACCGCCGACGGTTCGCCGTCGGTAAGGGTGAAAGGGTGCGGTAAGAGCGCACCGCGACCCCGGCAACGGGGGCGGCACGGTAAACCCCACCGGGAGCAAGACCGAATAGGAGCGGCCCGACCAACCATCCCGCTTGGGATGGAATGGGGTCAAGCGCGTTTCCGCGCCGTCGCTCGGGTTGGTCGCGCGAGGCGTCCGGGCAACCGGCGTCCCAGACGAATGGTCATCGCCTGGACCGTCATGGTCCGGGGCACAAAACCCGGCTTATAGGCCATCTGGCATTTTTACCATCCTACGGCATCCCAAAGCTGGACGAGTGACGCTCCGGCCCGCCCACGCCATCCCATGGAATGGCCGGTTTTGGTCCGCTTTGGGACGCCATGGACCAACGCCCCGACAGTCCTGAACGGGACATAGGACAGACATCCAGAAAGCCCGATTCGGAATCGCCGCGCGGACGGCCTGGAACCGCCATTTCTTAACCTATCCCCTGTGTTTCCGCCGTTTTTCCCGGCTTACCCCCAGAACGATCCACAGGCGGTGGATAAGTTTTGGCGTTTTCCCATGCTATCCCATGATTCTCGCCTATTTGGCCCCCAAAGATTAGGCCAAGTGGCTAAGCCGATTCGAGGCTTTGAACTGTTATAACTCGAATGAATTTCATAAAATGCGCGGAACATTCGCCAAACCTCTGTGGACAACGTTATCCACACCCACGCATGACCTTGAATTACTGCGCCTCCCCCCCGAGTCCCTTTCACAATTGACCGGAAAGCCACAGGCGATTCACAAACTCTTGACACCCCCCTATGAATACTGGAGCGCCCGTTGACGCCCATACAGTCCCATGCTATCCCATGATTGCCCATTCAGAGGGGAGTTCGGGTCCGATTTGGTTAACGCCAGAGAGGCCGAATTGAAGGGCGAACGGGGCTGGCGCGGGGCGGGATCCGCGCGGGGGATAGCTGGGGGATCACCGGGCCAATGGCCGTTTTCCTGTCCACATACGTCAACAAGGTTGACAGGAAAGGGCGTGTGTCGATCCCGGCACAGTTCCGGCAGTCGCTTGCCAAGACCTCGGCGGCAAGCACCGTGTATCTCTGGCCCTCTCTGAACCACCAAGCCTTGGAAGGCGCCGATCAGGACTATCTCGACCTTCTATCAGAAAGCCTGGAGTCGCCCGATCTTGACGCCGATGAGCGCGACATGATCGAGACCTTCATCTTCGGGAAGCTCATCCCGGTTCCTCTCGACGCCGAAGGGCGCATCGTCCTGCCCAAGGAATTGGCTGAATTCGCCGGAATCGGCGAGGAAGCCTCCTTCATCGGTCGCCGCAAGACCTTCCAGATTTGGGAACCGACCGCCCTGAAAGCCCATGAAGCCATCCTGCGCGAGCAGGTCGTCCGCAAGGACATCTCGCTCAGCCAAATCGTCGCCAAGGCCGCGCGCGGCGCCGCCAGCCGAAACGGGGAGGGCGCATGACCGACCACCCCACCAGTCCCGCCGCCGCCAGCCCGCACATCCCCGTGCTGCTGCGTGAGGTGATCGACGCCCTGGCCCCGCAAGACGGCGGCGTCTATGTCGATGGCACCTTTGGCGCCGGGGGCTACACCCGCGCCATTCTGGAGGCCGCCAATTGCCGCGTCTGGGGCATCGACCGCGACCCCGCCGCCATTGAGCGTGGACAGTTGTTGGCCCAACAATTCCCCGGTCGTTTGGAAATCGTCGAAGGCTGCTTCGGCGACATGGATCAGTTGCTGGCTGAACGCGGCGTCGCCGGGGTGGACGGGGTGGCGCTCGACATCGGCGTCTCCTCGCCGCAGATCGACGAGCCGGAGCGCGGCTTCTCCTTCCGATTCGACGGTCCGCTCGACATGCGCATGGGCCGCAGCGGCCCAACCGCCGCCGACGTGGTCAACCACGCCAGCGAAGCCGAGTTGGCCGACATCTTCTATCATTATGGCGAAGAGCGCATGGCCCGCCGGGTCGCCCGCGTCATCGTCGCCGCCCGCCTGACCGCGCCGATCGAGCGCACCCGTCAACTGGCCGAATTGATCCGCTCGGTGGTGCCGAAGGGCAAGGGCGACGCCATCGACTCGGCCACCCGCAGCTTCCAGGGGCTGCGCATCCATGTGAACGACGAGTTGGGCGAGTTGCGGCGCGGGCTGGCCGCCGCCGAATCGCTGCTGAAGGCGCCCGGCGGGCGTCTGGCCGTGGTCTCCTTCCATTCGCTGGAAGACCGCGAGGTCAAGACGTTCCTGAAGGACCGTTCGTCTCCGCCCGCCGCCCCATCCCGTCACACGCCGGTGGCCGCCGCCACGGCGCACATCCCATCCTTCCGCCTGTTGGGCCGCAAGCCGGTCGGACCCAGCGAGGCCGAAGCCCGTCAAAACCCGCGCGCCCGGTCCGCCCGGCTGCGCGCGGCGGAACGCACAGCGGCGCCGGTGTTCCCGGCGTCCGGCAAGGAGGCTGCATGAAAGGCAAGACCTGGCTGTTCTGGGGTGGTCTGATCGCCGCCGCCGGGGCCGTGTTGTTCCAAACCAGCTACGACGTCCAGGATCTGGAAGAAAAGCTGGCCGGGTTGAACCGCAAGATCGTGACGGAGCAGGAATCCATCCAGGTGCTGCGCGCCGAATGGAGCTACCTGAACGATCCGACCAAGCTGGAGGAGCTGGCCCGCGCCCATCTGGCTTTGCAACCGACCGAGGCCCGGCAGTTCCTGGCGCTCGACGCCATACCGATGCGCCCGGCTCCGACCCCCGACGCCGCGCCGCAAGCCCCCTTGCTCGGTCGCGGCGTGAACCCGGCCCTGCCCGCCAGCGTCGTTCCGGTCGCCGCCACGCCCGCGCCGCAAATCGCCAGCGCCCGCATCCCGTCGCCGAAGCTGTCGATGGACAAGGCGCTGGAGCGGACTCCGGTCATCGTGCCCGCCGCCCTGCCCGCCATCCCGACGGTCAAGACCGCGCCGATCAAGCCGTCGGCCCTGATCCCCGCCGCCGCCAAGCCGCCCGCTCTGCCGCCCGCCGCCGCCCCGGCCCCGCAGCCCACCCCCGCCGCCACCCCCGCCGCCGTCGGCAAGCTGGCCCCCAACGCGCCGCTGCCCGCGCTGAACCGCCCGACCGACGTCGCGTCGCGTCCGGTCGCGCCCTCGCCGACGACCAAGGTCATCGCCGCCGGCATGCAACAGCCCAAGCCGACCGACAGCCTGGGCATGCTGGTGGCGCGGTTGGGAGCCAATCGATGAAATTTCCGCCGTTCGGCCTGCCCTTCCGCAGCCTGTCCGCGTCCACGGCCCCCACGCCGAGGACGACGCTGGCGGCTGCGATGGAGCAAAGCCGCTATCGGCTCATGGTTACGGCGGCGGTCGTCACGACCGTGTTCGCCACCATCGGCGTCAAGCTGGTGGCCGCCACCCTGTTCAGCCAAGGCGGCGAGCCGCGCCAGCACCACGCGCTGGAACTGGACAGCACCACGACCAACCGCGCCGACATCGTGGACCGCAACGGCAATCTGCTGGCAACCTCGCTGGTCACGCAATCGCTCTACGCCGACCCCAAGCTGATTTCGCGCCCCGAAGAGGCGGCGCGCAAGCTGGTCTCGGCCTTGCCCGAGCTTGATTACAAAGAGGTGTATGGCAAGCTCAGCGGCGACAAGCGTTTTGTCTGGCTCAAGCGCAACCTGACGCCCAAGCAGCAATACGCCGTCCATCGCCTGGGCGTTCCCGGCATCTCGTTCGAGCGGGAGGAGCGGCGCTTCTACCCGGCGGGCAACCTGACCTCGCACGTCGTCGGCTTCACCGGGGTGGACAACAACGGTCTGGCCGGGTTGGAGCAGGGCTTCAGCAAGCGGTTGAACGAAGACCCGGCGACGCCGCTGCAACTGTCCATCGACCTGCGGCTTCAGCATGTCCTGCGCAAAGAGCTGACGGCGACGATCCAGGAGTTCAGCGCCATCGGCGCCGCCGGGATCGTCTACGACGTCCGCACCGGCGAGGTCATGGCCATGACCTCCCTGCCCGACTTCGACCCGCAGGATCCGACCGGCCTCAACCCCGACACGCTGTTCAACCGGGCGACGCTCGGCGTCTATGAAATGGGATCGACCTTCAAGATCTTCAATTCGGCGCTGGCGCTGGATTCGGGCAAGATCCGGGTGTCGGACACCTTTGACGCCGTCCATCCGATCAAAATCGGTCGTTTCACCATCAACGATTACCACAGCCTGCACCGCGCCCTGACGGTGGCCGAAGTGTTCCAGCACTCCTCGAATCTGGGGTCGGTGCGGATGGTCCAGTTGATCGGCATCGCCGCGCAGCGCGCCTTCATGGCCAAAATGGGCTTCATGCGCCCGACGGCGCTGGAGTTGCCGGAAAATGGCTGGCCGCTGGCGCCCAACCCGTGGCGGGAGGTCAACAGCATGACGATCTCCTTCGGCCACGGCATTTCGGTCAGCCCGATGCACACGGTGGCGGCGGCGGCCTCGGTCATCAACGGCGGCGTCTTCCATCCCCCGACCATCCTGCGCCGCCAGCCCGGCGCGGAGATTCCGGGCGAACAGGTGGTGTCGCGCCAGACCTCCGACATGATGCGCCGGATGTTTCGCTTTGTGGTGGCCGACGGCACCGGCAAGTCGGCGGGCGTCAAGGGCTACGTCGTCGGCGGCAAGACCGGCACCGCCGACAAGCAGAAGGGCCGCCACTACCAAAAGAACTCGCGCATGTCGTCCTTCCTGGGCGCCTTCCCGATGCACGACCCGCGCTACATCGTCTATGTGCTGGTGGACGAGCCGAAGGCGACGGCCAAGACCTACGGCTACGCCACCGGCGGCTGGGTCGCCGCGCCCGCCGTGGGCCGCATCATCAAGCAAATCGGCCCGCTGCTGGACGTGCCGACGGTGGACGAGAACGCGCCGGAGATCCTCAACGCCACCTTCCTGAACGCCGCCGGCTCCACCAACTGGGCGCAGCAAGCGCCGAACGCCCCATCCTCCGCCGCTCCACCCCCGCCGAAGGGAAGCACTGTTGCGTCTTTCCCAACTCCTGCCAAGCCACGCTAGCGCCCACGCGGCGCAGCCTGCCCCGGACGTGACCGGGCTGACCGCCGACAGCCGCGCGGTCAGGCCCGGTTTTGTCTTTGCGGCCCTGGCCGGGGCCAAGGCCGACGGGCGCGCCTTCATCCAGGACGCGCTGGACAAGGGCGCCGTCGCCGTCCTGGCGGCGGAGGGAACCGATCTGCCCGCCGGGTCAACCGCCGTTCTGGTAACGGACGCCCAGCCGCGTCTGGCCTTCGCCCGGATGGCCGCCGCCTTCCATGGCGGACGCCAGCCCGAGACAGTGATCGCCGTCACCGGCACCAACGGCAAGACCTCCACCGTTCAATTCGCCGCGCAGATTTGGGACAAGCTGGGCCACAAGGCCGCCAGCCTGGGCACGCTGGGGCTGATCGCGCCGGGTCTGGGCGGCTATGGCGCGATGACCACCCCCGACCCGGTGGCGCTGCACCGCCAGCTCGCCGCCGTCAAGGACGCCGGAATCGATCATCTGGCGATGGAAGCGTCGAGCCACGGGCTGGACCAGTTCCGCCTGGACGGGGTGCGGCTGACGGCGGGCGGCTTCACCAACCTGACGCGCGACCATCTCGACTATCACGGCTCGATGGAGGCCTACCGCGACGCCAAGGCGCTGCTGTTCAGCCGCGTCCTGCCGCCCGACGCCGCCGCCGTGCTGAACGCCGACGCCGAGGATTACCCCCATTTCGCCGCCGTCAGCCGCGCGCGCGGCCTGCGCCTGCTGTCCTACGGGCTGGCCGGGACCGAGCTGCGCGTCCGCAGCGTCGCCCCGCTGGCCCACGGCCAACGGCTGGAGCTGACCGTGCTGGGCCGCGACGTCACGGTCGATCTGCCGCTCGCCGGACAATTCCAGGCGTGGAACGTGCTGTGCGCGCTGGGGCTGGTGATCGGGGCGGGCGGCGACGCCGACGCCGCCATCGCCGCGCTGTCCACGCTGGACGGCGTGCCGGGCCGCTTGCAGCATGTCGCCACATGCCCGAACGGCGCGGCGGTCTATGTCGATTTCGCCCACACGCCCGACGCGCTGGAAACCGTGCTCGCCGCCCTGCGCGGCCACGCCCGCCGCGATCTGGTCGCGGTGTTCGGCTGCGGCGGCGACCGCGACCGGGGCAAGCGCCCGGTGATGGGCGCGCTCGCCGCCCGTCTGGCCGACCGCGCCATCGTCACCGACGACAACCCGCGCACCGAGGATCCCGCCTTCGTGCGCGGCGAGGTGCTGGCAGGCGCGACCGGCCCCTTGGCGGGCCGTCTTGAGGAAATCGGCGACCGCGCCGAGGCGATCCGCGCGGCGGTGCGCGGCCTTCAGCCGGGCGACGTGCTCGTCATCGCCGGAAAGGGCCACGAGCAGGGCCAGACCGTCGGAACCGAGGTGCGCCCCTTCGACGACGCCGACGAGGCCCGCAAGGCCGTTGCGGAGATTGGATCATGAGCGTCAAACCCATCCTGTGGACCGCCGCCGGCGCCGCCGCCGCCACCGGGGGGCGGATCAACGGCGCCTGGAGCGCCTCCGGCCTGTCCATCGACAGCCGCAAGATCGCCGACGGCGACCTGTTCATCGCCATTCAGGGGCCGAATTTCGACGGGCACGCCTTCGTCGCCGCCGCGCTGTCGGCGGGCGCGGTCGCGGGCCTGGTCTCGCGCGTTCCCGACGGGGTGAGCGCCGACGCGCCGCTCCTGCTGGTGGAGGGCGACACGCTGGACGCCATGACGGCGCTGGGACAGGCGTCGCGGGCCAACTGCGGCGCGCGCATGGTCGGCGTCACCGGCTCCGTCGGCAAGACCAGCACCAAGGAAACGCTGCGCCATGTGTTGGCGGCGCAGGGACCGACCTACGCCACCGAAGGCAGCCTGAACAACCATTGGGGCGTGCCGCTGTCGCTGGCCCGCCTGCCCGCCGACAGCCGGTTCGGCGTGTTCGAGCTGGGCATGAACCACGCGGGCGAGTTGGGGCCGCTGTCCCAGCAGGTCCGCCCCCATGTGGCGCTCATCACCAACATCGAAGCGGTCCATCTGGAGTTCTTCGATTCGGTCGAGGCCATCGCCGACGCCAAGGCGGAAATCTTCGACGGGATGAGCGCCGACGGAATCGCCGTGCTGAACCGCGACAACAACCAGTTCGACCGTCTGGCCGCCGCCGCGCGGGCGCAGGGGCTGAAAACGATCTGGAGCTTTGGAACGCAGGACGGAACCGACGCCCGCCTGCTCGACGTCGCGCTCGGCGCGACCAGCAGCGCCGTGACCGCGTTGATCCAGGGCGAGAGGCTCGCTTTCACCATCGCCATGCCGGGCAAACATTGGGTGATGAACAGCCTGGGCGTTCTGCTGGCGGTCAAGGCGCTGGGGGCCGACCCGGCGGAGGCCGCGCGCGCGCTGTCCACCCTGCAACCCGTCAAGGGGCGCGGCGTGCGCAAGACCATCACGCGGGCCAACGGCGACGTCTTCACGCTGGTCGATGAAAGCTACAACGCCAGCCCCGCCGCCATGGCCGCGACCTTGGGCGTGCTGGGCAAGCTGGACCTTCCCGCCAGGGGACGGCGCGTCGCCGTTCTGGGCGACATGCGCGAGTTGGGCGCGACCGCCGACGCGCTGCACGCCGGATTGGCCGAGCCGCTGCTCGCCGCCGGGGTGGATCTCGTCTACGCCTGCGGCCCGCACATGCGGGTTTTGTTCGACCGCCTGCCCGCCGACCGGCGCGGCGCCTGGACCGAAACCAGCCGCGACCTCGCTCCCATCGTCGCCGACGCGGTGCGCGGCGGCGACGTCGTCATGGTCAAGGGATCGCTGGGAAGCCGCACCGGATTGATCGTCGAGACGCTCGTCGCGCTCGACACTGCGCAAAACGCTGCTACAACGCCCGCCTCGACCAACACCACGACTCCGCCCGACGCCGCCAACGGTTTGCGAGGCTGATGGAATCCAATGCTCTACAACCTGCTTTTCCCCCTGGCGGATGTGTTCTCGCCCTTCAACCTGTTCCGTTACCTGACCTTTCGGACGGGCGGCGCGATGATGACGTCGCTGGTCATCAGCTTCGTGTTTTTCCCCCGCCTGATCGCGTGGTTGAAGAGCAAACAGGGCGAAGGCCAGCCGATCCGCGCCGACGGGCCGGAAAGCCATTTCAAGAAGAAGGGCACGCCCACCATGGGCGGCCTGATGATTCTGATCGCCATGACGGTCAGCACCATCCTGTGGGCCGACGTCACCAACGCCTATCTGTGGATCGTGTTGATGGTGACGATCGGCTACGGCCTGATCGGCTTTGGCGACGATTACCTGAAGCTGACCAAGCGCAACACCAAGGGGCTGTCGGGCCGGTTCCGGCTGGGCTGGGAAATCGGCATCGGCGTCGCCGCCTCGGCGCTCATCATGTGGGTGTCGGCGCCGCCGCTGTCGGGCGGCGTGGCGGTGCCCTTCGTCAAGGATTATCTGATCCAACTGTCGTGGTTCTTCGTGCCGTTCGGCGCCTTCATCATGGTCGGCGCGTCCAACTCGGTCAATCTGACCGATGGTCTCGACGGGCTGGCCATCGTGCCGACGATGATCGCGGCGGGCTGTTTCGGCCTGATTTCCTATCTGACCGGCAACGCCATTTTCGCCAACTATCTGCAAATCCACCATGTTCCCGGATCGGGCGAATTGGCGGTGTTTTGTGGCGCGCTTGTTGGTGCGGGACTGGGATTCCTCTGGTACAACGCGCCGCCCGCCATGGTGTTCATGGGCGACACCGGCTCTTTGTCGCTGGGTGGGGCGTTGGGGGCCGTCAGCGTGGTGACGAAGCACGAAATCGTGCTGGGCATCATCGGCGGCCTGTTCGTGTTGGAGACGGTTTCGGTCATCGTGCAGGTCCTGTCGTTCAAGCTTACGGGCAAGCGGGTCTTCCGCATGGCGCCGCTGCACCATCACTTCGAAAAGAAGGGATGGGCCGAGCCGACCGTGGTCATCCGCTTCTGGATCATCGCCTCCATTCTGGCGCTGGTCGGCCTGTCCACCTTGAAGCTGCGGTGAGGCCGGGATGATCGACCTGTTTTACATGGAAGGCATGCCGGTCGCGGTCATGGGTCTGGGGAAATCCGGGCTGGCGACCGCCACCGCGTTGCGCCGCAGCGGGGCCGAGGTCTGGGTGTGGGACGACAACCCCGCCAGCCGCGCCACGGCTGAGGCCGACGGCTTCCGTGTGGTCGATCTGTCCACCGCCGACCTGTCGGAGCTGACCACCATCGTCTGGTCGCCCGGCATCCCGCACACCCACCCCGCCCCGCACCCGGTCGCCCTGCGCGCGCGCGCCGCCGGGATCGAGCTGGTCTGCGACGTCGAGTTGCTGGGCCGGGCGGAACGTGACGCCGCCTTCATCGGCATCACCGGCACCAACGGCAAATCGACCACCACCACGCTGATCGGCCACATCATGGCCGCCGCCAAACGGCCCATCAGCGTTGGCGGCAATCTCGGCACGCCGGTTTTGACCTTCGCCCCGCTGGGCAGCGGCGGCACGCACATTCTGGAGATGTCGAGCTATCAGCTTGAGCTGACCTTCTCCATCACCTTCGACGTCGCCATCCTGCTGAACGTCACGCCCGACCATCTGGCCCGCCATGGCGGCATGGATGGCTATGTCGCGGCGAAAAAGCTGATTTTCCACCGCCAGACCGCGCCGCGCACGGCGGTGATCGGCGTGGACGACGATCATTGCCGCGCCATCTTCGCCGACCTGACCGCCGCCGCCGATCAACGGATTTGGCCGATCTCGGCGCGCGGCCCGGTCGCCGGGGGCGTCTACGCCGCCGACGGCGGCCTGATCGACGACACCGAGGGTCGGGCCGAGCGGGTGGCCGAACTGGCCGATTTCCCCAACCTGCTGGGCGCCCACAATTGGCAGAACGCCGCCGCCGCCTTCGCCGCCTGCAAGGCCGCCGGTGTGCCGACCGCCACCATCGTCACGGCGATGACGAGCTTCCCCGGCCTCGCCCACCGCCAGCAATTGGTCGCCAGCGTCCAGGGCGTGCGCTTCGTCAACGACAGCAAGGCGACCAACGCCGACGCGACGGAAAAGGCGCTGGCCACCTTCGACCCGATCTATTGGATCCTGGGCGGGCAAGCCAAGGACACCGGGCTGGCCGGGCTGGAGGGCTATATGGCCCGCGTCCGCCACGCCTTCCTGATCGGCGAGGCGGAAGAGCAATTCGCCGCATGGCTTGACGGCCAGGGCGTGGCCTACACCCGTTGCGGGACGCTCGACGTCGCCACCGCCAAGGCCGCCGGTCTGGCGCTGGCGGAGGGGCTGTCCGACGCCTGCGTGCTGCTGTCGCCCGCCTGCGCCTCCTGGGACCAGTTCGCCAATTTTGAAAAGCGCGGCGAGGCCTTCGCCGCATACGCCGACGCCATCGCCAGGGCGCGCCAACCGGATGGGAGCGTCGACGCATGATCACCTTCGACCGCACCGACCAATCCATCTTCGGGCGCTGGTGGTGGACGGTGGACCGCTGGCAGCTTGGCGCCGTGGCGCTGCTGATGTTCCTGGGCACCGTGCTCATCACCGCCGCCAGCCCGCCGGTGGCCGAGCGCATCGGCATCCAGGACATGTTCTATTTCGTCGAACGCCACCTGATGATGCTGGTTCCGGCCATCGCCATCATGTGCGGCGTCTCGCTGCTCAGCCCGCGCGGCGTGCGGCGGGCGGCGCTGGGCATGTTCGTGATCGCGCTGCTGCTGGTGTACGCCACCCTGGTGATTGGGGTGGAGATCAAGGGCGCGCGCCGCTGGATCCACATTCCCGGCCTGTCGATCCAGCCGTCGGAGTTCATCAAGCCCGCCTTCGCCGTGGTCGCCGCCTGGCTGTTTTCGCTGTCGCGCACCTCGCCCGGCTTTCCCGGCGCGCTGGTGTCCATCGCCCTGTATGGCGTGACCATGGCGGGTCTGATCCTGCAACCCGATCTGGGCATGACCTTCGTCGTTTCGGCGGTGTGGTTCACCCAATTCTTTCTGGCTGGCCTGAACATCATGCTGGTGATGGGGCTGGGCGGGCTGGGAATCGCCGGGCTGTTCGGCGCCTACCTCTTCCTGCCGCACGTCACCAGCCGCATCAACCGCTTCCTGGATCCGCAAGCGGGCGACAATTACCAAGTCAACCGTTCGATGGAGGCCTTCGCCAACGGCGGCCTGCTCGGCACCGGCCCTGGTCAGGGCACGGTGAAATTCTCCCTGCCCGACAGCCACGCCGATTTCATCTTCGCCGTCGCCGGGGAAGAGCTGGGGCTGATCTTCTGCCTGTTCCTGGTGGCGCTGTTCGCCTTCGTCGTGCTGCGCGGCTTCGCCCGCGTGTTCAACGACACCAATTACTTCGTGCTGCTGGCCACCGCCGGGTTGTTGATTCAGTTCGGCCTTCAGGCCGCCATCAACATGGGGTCGGCGCTGCATCTGATGCCGACCAAGGGCATGACCCTGCCCTTCATCTCCTATGGCGGCTCGTCGCTGCTGGCGCTGGGCTTCGGCATGGGCATGGTGCTGGCGCTGACGCGCAAGCGCTTCGGCCCGACGGAGTGAGGCCCGGCATGGCGAATCCCACCAATCCCGGCGCCGTCGGAACCATCATGCTCGCCGCTGGCGGCACCGGCGGGCACATGTTCCCCGCCGAGGCGCTGGCCCGCGCCCTGCTGGCCCGTGGCCGTTCGGTGACGCTGGTGACGGATCGGCGCGGCCACGCCTTTGGCGAGTCCCTGGCCGAGGTGCCGGTCCACCGCATCCGCGCCGCCTCGCCCGGCGCCGGGCTGATCGGCAAGCTGAAAGCGGCGGTCGAAATGGCGCTGGGGCTGTTGGAGGCCCGCGCGCTGCTGCGCCGCCTGCGCCCGGCGGCGGTGGTCGGCTTCGGCGGCTACCCGTCGGTTCCCACCGTGTACGCCGCCATCCAGGCGCGCGTGCCGTCGCTGCTGCACGAACAGAACGCGGTCTTGGGCCGCGCCAACCGGATGCTGATCGCCGGGGCTAAGCGGCTGGCTGTGGCCTTCACCGGCGTGACCCGCGTCAGCGAGGCCGACCGCGCCAAGATCATCCGCACCGGCAACCCGGTGCGCCCGGCCATCGCCGCCCAGCGCGACGCCGCCTATCAGGCGCCCGACGCCAACGCTCCCGTCCGCCTGCTGGTGATGGGCGGCAGCCAGGGCGCCCGCGTCTTTTCCGACATCGTCCCGCAGGCGCTGGCCCTGCTGCCCGCGCCGATCCGCGCCCGCATCCATCTGTCGCAGCAATGCCGACCGGAGGATCTGGAGGCCGCGCGCGCCGCCCTGTCCGGCCTGGGGTTGGGCGGCTTGACGCTGGAGAGCTTTTTCCGCGACGTTCCGGATCGTCTGGCCGCCTGCCATCTGGCGATGACGCGCGCGGGCGCCTCGACCATCGCTGAACTGACCTGCGTCGGCCGCCCGGCGATCCTGGTTCCCTACCCGCACGCCACCGACGACCACCAGACCGCCAACGCCCGCCAATTGGCCGAGGCCGGGGCGGCGTGGCTGGTCCCGCAACCCGATTTCACCGCGCAGGCGCTGGCCGACCGGCTGAGCGCCCTGCTGAGCGATCCCGCCGCCTTGCGCGCCGCCGCCGAGGCCGCGCGCGCGTGGGGAACCGCGCAGGCCGCCGACGCGCTGGCCGACGCGGTGCTGGCGATGCTTGCGACACCACAGGCCGAGAGGGCTGCGCCATGATGAAGGGCCGGACGACAAGCCGATCACAGACCCGACCCGCGCCCATCGCGCTGGAGGATTGGCCGCACTTGACCCGGACCGAGGGAGGATGGTTCAACCGTCCCTATTGCCCGCTGGTCCCCCGGTCGATCATCGGCGCAAGCTTTCTTCGCAACCGTCTGCATGTCATTCATGGGGCGCAGCCCCTTCCCCCCGACCTCACCGACGACGCGGTGGACGCCACCCTTCGCCTGATGCTTCGACGCGGAAAGTAAGTCCAGATGCGCGCCCTTCCCCTCTCCATCGGCACCATTCACTTCGTCGGCATCGGCGGCATCGGCATGAGCGGCATCGCCGAGGTGCTGCGCAACCTGGGCTACGCGGTCCAAGGCTCCGACCTGTCGGAAAGCGCCAACGTCAAGCGGCTGCGCGACCTTGGCGTTTCGGTCTTCATCGGCCACCGGGCGGAAAACATCGCCGGGGCCGCCGTGCTCGTCGTGTCGTCGGCGGTCAAGCGCGACAACCCCGAGGTGGTCGCCGCCCGCGCCGCCCTGATCCCGGTGGTGCGCCGCGCCGAAATGCTGGGCGAGCTGATGCGGCTGAAATGGGCCATCGCCATCGGCGGCACCCACGGCAAGACCACGACCACCTCGATGGTCGGCCACATGCTGGAGCACGCCAACCTTGACCCGACCGTCATCAACGGCGGCATCATCAACGCCTATGGCTCCAACACCCGGCTTGGCACCGGCGACTGGATGGTGGTCGAGGCGGACGAGAGCGACGGCACCTTTGTGAAGCTGCCCGCCTGCATCGCCGTCGTCACCAACATGGACCCGGAGCATCTGGACTTCTACGGCACCTTCGACAACGCCCGGAACGCCTTCGACAGCTTCGTCCAGAACATCCCCTTCTACGGCTTCGCCGCGCTGTGCATCGACCACCCGGAAGTCCAGGCGATGATCCCGCGCGTGTCGGATCGCCGCATCATCACCTACGGCTTCTCGCCGCAGGCCGACATCCGCGCGGTGAACGTCGAACACAGCCCGGCGGGCGCCAAATACGACGTGCTGGTCTATGACCGCCACACCGGCGAGACCCGCGCCATCACCGGCGTGCGCCTGCCAATGTACGGCCCGCACAACGTCCAGAACTCGCTGGCCTGCTTCGCCGTCGGCAACGAAATGGGCCTGCCGGACGTGGTGATGCGCGACAGCATGGCGAAGTTCCAGGGCGTCAAGCGCCGCTTCACCAAGACCGGCGAGATCAACGGCGTCACCGTGATCGACGATTACGGCCATCACCCGGTGGAAATCGCCGCCGTGCTGCGCGCCGCCCGCACCGCCGGGACGGGCCGCACCATCGCCGTGGTCCAGCCCCACCGCTATTCGCGCCTGGCCAATCTGTTCGAGGATTTTTGCACCTGCTTCAACGACGCCGACGCCGTGGTGGTCGCCGACGTCTACGCCGCCGGTGAAACCCCGATCGAGGGCGTGAACCGCGACTCGCTGGTCGAAGGGCTGCGGATGCACGGGCACCGCCACGTCGTCGCCCTGCACGGCCCGCACGAGTTGCCGCAGATCATCCGCGAGATGGCCAAGCCCGGCGACCTCGTGGTGTGCCTGGGGGCCGGCAACATCACCCAATGGGCGAACAGCCTGCCCGGCGACCTCGCCACCCTGTACGGCGTAAAGCCATGATGGCGGCGCGCTCCATGACCCAACGCCACCTGATCGAGCTGATGCCGAAATGCCGGGGTCGTCTGACCGCCGACGCGCCGCTCGCTCAGGTGACGTGGTTCCGCGTCGGCGGCCCGGCGGAGGTGCTGTTCCGCCCCGCCGACGCCGACGATCTGGCGGAATTCCTGGAGCGCCTGCCGAAAGACGTGCCGGTGACGCTGATCGGCGTCGCCTCCAACCTGCTGGTCCGCGACGGCGGCGTTCCCGGCGTGACCATCCGGCTGGGCCGGGGTTTCGCCGACATCGCCTGCGCGGGCGACACGCTGACCGTCGGCGCCGCCGCGCTGGATCTGAACGTCGCCGTGGTCGCGCGCGACGCGGGCGTCGCCGGGCTGGAGTTTCTGTCCGGCATTCCCGGCACCATCGGCGGCGCGCTGCGGATGAACGGCGGGGCCTATGGCCGCGAGATGGCCGACCTGCTGGTCGCCGCCCAAGCGGTGGGCCGGGACGGCGCGCGTCTGACCTTCTCCAACGAGCAGATGGGCTTCACCTACCGCCACGCCGACGCGCCGACCGACTGCGTCTTCACCGGCGCGGTGCTGCGCGGCGTCCCCGGCGACCGGCTGGAGATCGCCCGGCGCATGGCCGACATCGCGGAAAAGCGCGCCGACAGCCAGCCGGTCCGCTCGCGCACCGGCGGCTCCACTTTCAAAAACCCCGACGGCCACAAGGCGTGGGAGTTGATCGACAAGGCCGGGTGCCGTGGCCTGTCCATCGGCGACGCCCAGGTGTCGGAGATGCACTGCAACTTCCTCATCAACCAGGGGAACGCCCGCGCCGCCGATCTCGAAGCCTTGGGCGAAGAGGTGCGGCGCCGGGTGTTCGACAATTCCGGCGTCACGCTGGAATGGGAAATCAAGCGCGTCGGCGTGCCCGGCGAAGGAACCGCCCAATGACCGAAGCCCTGCTGCACGCCCACAAAAAACATGTCGCCGTCCTGATGGGCGGCTGGTCGGCGGAGCGCGAGGTGTCGCTGGTCAGCGGCGCCGGCGTCGCCAAGGCGTTGGAGGAGGAAGGCTACCGCGTCACCGCCGTGGACGTTCAGCGCGATCTGGCCGGACTGATGCAGGCGCTGACCAGCCCGCGCCCCGACGTGGTGTTCAACGCGTTGCACGGGCGCGGCGGCGAGGATGGGACGATCCAGGGCATATTGGAGTTCCTCGGCCTGCCCTACACCCATTCCGGCGTCCAGGCGTCGGCCATCGCCATGGACAAGGCGATGACCAAGCGGGTGCTGGAGACGGCTGGCGTGCGCTCGCCCAAAGGCTTGGTGCTGACGCGCGGGGAGATCACCGGCGGCGCCCACCCGATGCCCGCCCCCTACATCGTCAAGCCGGTGGACGAAGGCTCGACCGTCGGCGTCACCCTGGTGCGCGAGGGGCAGAACAGCCCGGTCGGCGACGCCTGGACCTTCGGCGAACGCGCGCTGGTGGAGGAGTTCATCCGGGGCCGCGAACTGACCGTCGGCGTCATGGGCGACCGCGCGCTGGCGGTGACGGAAATCGTCTTCGAGGCGCAGGTTTACGACTACACCGCCAAATACAGCGCCGGTCACGCCGTCCACACCATCCCCGCCGCCATCCCCGACGCGGTGGCCGATGAGGCCAAGCGGCTGGCGGTTGTGGCCCATCAAACCCTGGGCTGCCGGGGCGTTTCGCGCAGCGACTTCCGTTGGGACGACAGCCGGCCGGGAACGGACGGGCTGTATTTCCTGGAGATCAACAACCAGCCGGGCATGACGCCCCTGTCGCTGGTGCCCGAACAGGCCGCGCATGTGGGAATTTCCTACGGCGCGCTGGTCGGCTGGCTCGTGGAGAACGCTTCATGTCAGCTCGCCTGATGGCCAACCCGCAGCTCCGCCCGACCCTGGCGGGACGCCCGCGCGACGAGATGCCGACGCCGCCGCGCGCCATGGCGGCCTCGGCCCAGCGCGGCAACCGCCGCCGCGCCATGCCGCGCTGGGCCAAGCCCGCGATCAAAGCGGCGCTGATCGTCGCGCCGATTCTGTTCCTGATCGGAGCCGCCGGGGCCGCCTGGAAGCGCCCCAGCCTCGCTGAAACGGTGGCGGCGGCGCATGACGGCCTGTTGCGGAGCACCAGTTCACTGGGCTTCACCCTGAACGAAATTCTGGTCGTCGGGCGCAACGAAACCGAACGCGACACGGTGATGGACGCGCTGGGCGTGCGCCGGGGCGAACCGATCCTGTCCATCGATCTGGCCGAGGCCAAAGCCCGGTTGGAGGAACTGCCCTGGGTGTCCGCCGCGTCGATTGAACGCCGCCTGCCCGGCATCCTGTTCATCCGTCTGGCGGAACGCCAACCGATGGCGATCTGGCAGCATGACCGGCAATTCACCGTGATCGACCGCGCGGGCCGCCCGTTGGCCGACGCGATGGAGCTGGCCCGGCGCGGCAACCAGCGCATCGACACGCTGCCGCAGGTGATCGGCGCCAACGCCCCGCAACAGGTGCAATCGCTGCTGACCGCGCTGGAGCAGGCGCCGACGATCAAGCCGCGCGTGTTGTCGGCAAGCTGGATCAGCGACCGCCGCTGGAACCTGCAACTCGACAATGGCGTGACCGTCAAGCTGCCCGAAGGGGCCGGAATGCCGATGGCGCTCCGCCAACTGGCCGAGATGGACAGCAAGGGCAAGGCGCTGGACCGCGACATCGTCGCCATCGACCTGCGCCAGCCTGAACGCGCCATTCTGCAAACCTCCGCCACCGCGCAACTGCCGGGGTGGGAGGAGGAGACCAAGAAGAAGCCACCCGGCAAAAAGATCTGACGCAAGGCGTGGGAAAACGGTCGAAAGCGGCGATGAGGTTGGACTGAGGGCAATGTTCGGTATCGGATTCAACGGGGCCAAAAAGTCGAAACGACCTGTGCGCGGCGCCATCGTCGCGGCGCTGGACGTTGGCTCCAGCAAGGTGTGCTGCATCATCGCGCGGCTGGACGAACCGGGTTCGTTCCGCGTGATCGGCGTCGGCCACCAGATCGCCACGGGAATCCGCGCCGGAACCATCATCGACATGGAAGCGGCGGAAACCTCCATCGGCGCCGCCGTTCACGCCGCCGAACAGATGGCGGGCGAGACGATCCGTGATGTGGTGGTCAACCTGTCGATGGGCCACCCCCGTTCGCACAGCTTCAACGCCCAAGTCCCAGTGTCGGGTCAGGAGGTGACGGACGGCGACATCCGCCGCGCCCTGTCGCACGCCCGCACCCTTCAGGCCGGTCCCGACCAGACGTTGGTCCACACCATCCCGCTGGGTTTCTCGCTGGACGACAGCCCCGGCATCCGCGATCCCAAGGGCATGTACGGCAACCAGTTGGGGGCCGAGCTGCACGTCGTCACCGCCGCGTCCGGGGCGATCCGCACCTTGCAGACCTGCATCGCCCGCTGCCATCTGAACATCGAAAGCATGGTGGTCAGCCCCTTCGCCTCCGGCCTGTCCTGTCTGGTCGAGGATGAGATGGAGATGGGCGCGGCCTGCGTCGACATCGGCGGCGGCGGCACGACGATTTCCATCTTCACCGAAGGCAATCTGGTGTGGACGGGCGCGGTGCCGCTGGGCGGTCGCCACGTCACCAGCGACATCGCCCATGGGTTGGCCACCTCCCTGGTCCACGCCGAACGGCTGAAGGTTCTGCACGGCAGCGCGCGCGGCAACCCCGCCGACGAGCGCGAGATGATCGAGGTTCCCCAGGTCGGCGAGGATGAGCGCAGCGGCAGCGTCAGCATGACCCGCGCCTTCCTGGTCAGCATCATTCAAGCGCGGATGGAAGAGATCTTCGAGGAGATCCGCGCCGCCATCGACCGTTCGGGCTACGCCCGCCGGGTGGGCCGCCGCGTCGTCTTGACCGGCGGCGGCTGCCAACTGCCCAACACGCGGGAGTTGGCTCAGCTTATTCTCGACAAACAGGTCCGCATCGCCCGCCCGACGCGGATCGCCGGTCTCAACGAGGCCCATGGCGGACCCGCCTTTTCGACGGCGGCGGGCCTTCTTTTGCACGCCGTGCGCACCCCGACCGATCTGATGGTGACAGGCCACGAGGTTGTCTTCACCACCGGCTTGTTGGGGCGCGTCGGCCTGTGGCTGCGGGAGAATCTGTGATGAGATTTTCACCGCAGCGCATCAAACCGGATCCCGATCCGGCACGCCCTGGACACAACCGGGGACCGATCGTGACCCGTCGTAGAAAACGCAAATCAAAACAGGTTGTGGAGGCCTAAAAACAATGATCAACGTGACCATTCCTCAGATTGAGCCAGAGCTGAAGCCGCGCATTACGGTCTTCGGCGTCGGCGGCGCCGGCGGCAACGCCGTCAACAACATGATTAAGTCGAACCTGGAAGGCGTGGACTTCGTCGTCGGCAACACCGACGCGCAGGCGCTGAAGGGTTCCTTGTGCGAAAAGCGCCTGCAACTGGGCACCGCCACCACGCGCGGCCTGGGCGCCGGATCGAAGCCCGACATCGGTCGCGCCTCGGCGGAAGAGCAAATGGACGACATCGTCCAATTCCTCGAAGGCGCCAACATGGTGTTCATCACCGCCGGCATGGGCGGCGGCACCGGCACGGGCGCCGCGCCCGTCATCGCGCGCGCGGCGCGCGAACGCGGCCTGTTGACCGTCGGCGTCGTCACCAAGCCCTTCCATTTCGAGGGCGCGCACCGCATGCGGCTGGCCGAGGGCGGCATCGCCGAGCTTCAGCAATATGTCGACACCCTCATCATCATCCCCAACCAGAATCTGTTCCGCATCGCCAATGAGAAGACGACCTTCGCGGACGCCTTCAAGATGGCCGACGACGTTCTGCATTCGGGCGTGCGCGGCGTCACCGACCTGATGGTGATGCCTGGCCTCATCAATCTGGATTTCGCCGACATCCGGTCGGTGATGACGGAGATGGGCAAGGCGATGATGGGCACCGGCGAGGCCAGCGGCGAACGCCGCGCCATCGAAGCCGCCGAGGCCGCCATCTCCAACCCGCTGCTGGACGATGTGTCGATGAAGGGCGCGCGCGGCGTGCTCATCAACATCACCGGCGGCTATGACATGACCCTGTTCGAGGTGGACGAGGCGGCCAACCGCGTCCGCGACGAGGTCGATCCCGACGCCAACATCATTTTCGGCTCCACCTTCGACGCCTCGCTGGACGGCACGATGCGCGTGTCGGTCGTCGCCACCGGCATCGACGCCGCCGCGATGAGCAACCCGCGCGCCCTGCACCCGGTCAACCTGTCGTTGGGCAACAAGAAGCCGGGCGCCCCCGCCGGTCTGACCAGCGCGTCCCCGGCGATGCCCGGCTCCGCCACCCCCGGCATCCCGACCGGCAACTCGGTGCTGCGCCAGCCCCAGCCGGTGACGGCGGGCGCCACGGCCCAGCAGCATGACCCGGCCCAACACCACGCCCCGCAGGCGTACGACCAGCACCAGCCGACCGAAACCGCCCAGCCGCACCGCCCGACCAACGGGCCGCTGCATGGCGAGAATCAGGGCGGCCATTTCTACGCGCCCAAGCCCGCCGACGCCGGTCAACGCCAGCCGACGACCGTCGGCCAGCCGCCGCAATACCAGATGGCGCCCCAGGCTCCGCAGCAGCACGCCCACCAGCCGCAACAGCAGCCGATGCCGCCGCAGCAACAGCCGCAGCACCACCAGCAGCACGCGCCGCAGCAGCATCCCGCCGGTCTGTCGCTGGGTCACGCCCCGGCCCCGGCGCCAGAACCGGCCCAACCCGCGCGCAAGCCGAATTTCTTGTTCGGTCTGGTGACGGGTCTTGGTCGCGGCAAGGCCGAACCGGCGCCCCAACCAGCCCCGCAGCCCGCGCCACAGGTTCAGCAACCGCAATACGCGCCCGCGCCCAGCTACCAGCCGCAACAGGCCGCCTACCCGCAACAGCAACCGGCGCCGCAACCCCAACCGACTCCGCAACAGCCGCAATACGCGCCCACGCCCAGCTATCCGCCGCAACAGGCCGCCTACCCGCAGCAGCAACCGATGCCGCAGCAGCAGCCGGTTTATCCGCAGCAACCGCAGCAGCAACAGCCGCAGCAGCCCACCTATCCGGTCGCTCCGCAGCCGCAACCGCAGCAGGCGTATCAACCGGCGCCGCCGATGGCTCCAGCCCCGCGTCCGTCGGGTCTGAATGTTGAAGGCGCTCAAGCGAAAACTGGCCACGAGCAGGAAGAGCTGGATATTCCCGCCTTTCTGCGTCGTCAGGCCAACTGATCCCGGCGGAAGCCGGAGATAACCGCCGGTCGCCGCCTCCAACCGCGACGACCGGCGGCTCCACAACCTGACCGAAAATTTCGGCCCCTGGGCGGACGTTCGCGTCAGCCTGGGGGTTTTTTTGTTTGCCCCATCAATGGTTTGCGCGACCTCAAACGCCTTTTGCCCTGCAACAAACGGTAACAAAGAGTGATTTGTCCTGGCCCAACGCCGATGTTACCAAACAGCATGGTCAAGGGGATCATGATCGGCAGACCCGCTCCTGAAGAGCAGCGCCGGGCATGGTCGCCAAGACCCAAGCGTGGCGAAGATGGACAAACATCGTGGCAAACAATCGCGGTAATGCGGACGGCATGTTCCAGCAGACCCTGAAGAAATCGGCGACCATCGCCGGTGTTGGGCTGCATTCGGGCGCCATCGTCACGCTGACGATTTCCCCCGCCGACGCCAATTCTGGAATCACCTTCATCCGCACCGATCGGCATGGGGCCGCCGCCGTGGTCCCGGCGCGCTGGGACAGCGTGGTCGACACCCGGATGTGCACCGTGATCGGCAACGAGCACGGGACGACCATCGGCACCATCGAACATCTGATGTCGGCGCTGGCCGGTTGCGGGATCGACAACGCCGTCGTCTCCCTCGACGGCGTCGAGGTTCCGATCATGGACGGCAGCGCCGCCGCCTTCGTCGCCGCCATCGAGCAGGCGGGCGTGGCGGTCCTGAGCGCGCCGCGCCGCATCATCCGCATTCTGAAGCCGGTCAGCGTCGGCGACGGCGTCAAAAGCGCGTCCTTCGCGCCGGACGACGCGACGACCTACAGCTTCGAGATTGATTTCGAGAGCGCCGCCATCTCGCGCCAATCCCGCGCGGTCGAGTTGGACGGCGACGTTTTCAAGGACGAAATCAGCCGCGCCCGCACCTTCGGCTTCCTTCACGAGGTCGAGGGGTTGCGCAAGATGGGGCTGGCCCGTGGCGGTTCGCTCGACAACGCGGTGGTCATCTCCGGCGACACCGTGATGAACGCCGATGGCCTGCGCTTCACCGACGAATTCGTCCGTCACAAGATCCTCGACGCCGTTGGCGATCTGTATCTGGCGGGCGCGATGGTCATCGGCCATTTCCACGGCATCCGCGCCGGTCACGCCCTGAACAACCAGTTGCTGCGCGCCCTGTTCGCCGACCGCAGCGCGTGGCGGTATGAGATCCAGACCCCGGCGCTGCCGGTTGGCCGTCCGGCCTACGCCCGCTTGGCGGTCGCCTGATCGGTCTTCCGTTTCCTCTCTTTCCTCCAGGCACACCCTGCCCTCCCCCACCGGGGAGGGCATTTTCTTTTCCCACGCGCCCTCCCCTCCCGCCTGGAGATCACGCACAAGAAAAACGCCCGTCCCGATGGGAACAGGCGCTTGAAGCGGTGAAAACGGAGCACGCCGCGCTCCATTGATTCAATTTTATCAATATTTTATCGGACTGTCTTCATCCACGCCCTGAAGAGTTTAGACCGACTCGGGTTCACGCCGCGCCCTACCCCGCCATGTTGGCCGACACCAACGCCGCCCCGTTCCCGGCATATTCGCCAAAGCGGGTGTCTTCTTTCAGGATGTGCCGACCCAGCCACTCCGCGCAAAAGTCGAACACATCTTCGCCGGTGGTGGCGTCGCGGTTGGCGACGAAGCCGTCGCGATAGGCTTCCACCTGTCGGGTCAGCGCGTCGTGCAACGCCTTGTGCGCGGTGAAGGTCGGGTAGTTTGACCGCATCATGCACGCCTCTTCAGCGGCGAAGTGATGGCGGGTGTAAGCGATCAGCTCGTCGAGAATGGCTTCGATCACGGCGGGATCATGGCGGTTGGCGTCATCGGAGAGTTTGTTGACGATGGCGATCAAGACGCGATGATCCTCGTCGAGATCGTCGATGCCGACGCTCATCCAGCGCGACCATTGAATGGGTTCCATGGCGTTTCCTTGTCCCTTGCCGTTGCTTCACGTCTGCCGATCCACAAGAGTGGCGAACCAATCCGTGGCGCGCGGGCGTTGACCGCCCATCGTCCTGTCCAGCAGCGTTTTCTTATGTCAGCGCGTTCTTGACCCAACGTCAACCAGGGTCCGTCCTCATGCGACATTTTGGCGACGGCGGGAACCGTCAGCCCGCAATTTTCGCCAACCACTCGTCTTCGCTGAGAATCTCCACGCCCAAATCGCGCGCCTTCGCCGCCTTGCTGCCCGCGTCGGCCCCGGCGACCAGATAGTCGGTCTTGCCCGACACCGCCCCGGCCACCTTGGCCCCCAACGACTCGGCGCGCGCCTTGGCCTCCGACCGGGTCATTTTCTCCAGCGTGCCGGTGAAAACCACCGTCTTGCCCGCCACCGGGGAGTTTCCAACCTTCGGCGCCTCCGCCGCCAGAACGGTCAGCCGTTCCGCCAACGCCTGCACCACGGCGCGGTTGCGGTCCTCCTGGAAGAAGGAGGCGACCTCCTCCGCCGCGACCTCCCCCACGTCGGGGATGGCGACCAGCTCGTTCCAATCCGGTTTCGGGGCGTCGGCCACCGCGTCGCGCATCGCCTCGCTCCAGGCGTCGAGCGCGCCATAGCGCTCGGCCAGGGCCTGCGCGGCGCGGCTGTTCAACGGCTTGATCCCCAGCGACGTGATGATGGTTTCTAGCCGCAGCGCCTCGTTTCCGGCGTAGAAGGCCAGCTTGGCGGCGCTGTCGGGGTCGGCGAACCACGCCAGAATGGCGTTGACCGTGGTCGGCCCCACCCCGTTGATCGCGTGCAGATCGCGCCACGCCGCGCCCGGCATCGCCCGGCCCGCCCGCTCCATGCCCGCGATCCACTCCGCCATCGCGCCGTAATGGCGGGCCAACGACTTCGCCGTCACCTCGCCGATGTGGCGGATGCCGAGAGCGAAGATGACGCGGTGCAACTCGATGCCGTTGCGGCGCTGGTTGATGGCGGCGAAGAGGTTTTCGACCGATTTCTCTTTCCAGCCCGGCCGCCCGATCAGCTCCACCCGGCCTTCCAGGGTGAAGATGTCCGCCGGGGATTTGATGAAACCGGCGTCCCAGAACTCCTCGATGATCTTTTCGCCCAGCCCTTCGATGTCGAAGGCGTTGCGCGAGACGAAATGGCGCAGCCGCTCCTTGGCCTGGGCGTCGCAGATCAAGCCGCCGGTGCAGCGGCGCACCACCTCCCCCGCCTCGCGCATCGCCAGACTGCCGCAGACCGGGCAATGGGTCAGCGGTTCATAGGGTTGGCTGCCCGCCGGGCGCTGGTCCAACACCACCCCGACGATCTGCGGGATGACGTCGCCCGCCCGCTGGACGATCACCAGATCGCCCGCGCGGATGTCCTTGCGGGCGATTTCATCCTCGTTGTGCAGGGTGGCGCGGCTGACGACGACCCCGCCGACGGTGATGTCCTCCAACTCCGCCACCGGGGTCAGCGCGCCGGTGCGGCCAACCTGGATGGTGATCGCCTTCAACCGGGTTTGCGCCTGCTCCGCCGGGAATTTGTGGGCGATGGCCCAGCGCGGGGCGCGGCTGACAAAGCCCAACCGCTGCTGCAAATCCAGACTGTCCACCTTGTAGACGACGCCGTCGATGTCGAAGGGCAACTCCGCCCGCCGCCGCCCGATCAACTCATAATGCGCCATCAGCGCGTCCGGCCCATCGCACAAAGCCGTTGGGTGGTTCAGCGCGAAGCCCCAGCCTTCCAACCGCGCCCGCACGCCCGATTGCGTGTCGGCGATGGGTTCGGACAGTTCGCCCAGCGCGTAGCCGAAGAAACGCAAGGGGCGCGCGGCGGTGACGGCGGCGTCCTTCTGGCGCAACGATCCGGCGGCGGCGTTGCGCGGGTTGGCGAAGGGTTCCTCCCCCGCCTCCAGCAGCGCGGCGTTCATTGCCTTGAAATCATCGCGCGCCATGTAAATTTCACCGCGCACCTCCAGCACCTCGGGGAAGGGCGCGGGCAGACGGTGCGGCACGTCGCGGATGGTGCGGACGTTGGCGGTCACATTCTCCCCCTCCGCTCCATCGCCGCGCGTCGCCGCCATCACCAGTTCTCCGCGTTCGTAGCGCAGCGAACAGGACAGCCCGTCGATCTTCGGTTCGGCGACGAAGCGCAGATCCGCGCCATCCTCCAACCCAAGGAAACGGCGGACCCGCGCGACGAAATCGCCGACATCCTCGGCGGAAAAGGCGTTGCCGAGCGACAGCATCGGCACGGCGTGGCGCACCTTGCCGAACCCGGCGGCGGGGGCCGCCCCCACCCGCAGCGACGGCGAATCGGCGCGGCGCAGATCGGGAAAACGCGCCTCGATGGCGGCGTTGCGGCGGACCAGCGCGTCATAGTCGGCGTCGCTGATCTCTGGCTTGTCCTGCTGGTGATAAAGCTGGTCGTGGCGGGCGATCTCGGCGGCAAGATCGGCAAGGTCGGCCCGCGCCTGCTCCGGCGTCAGCGCCTCGACGGCCACGGCGCGGGGGGTGGGGGGCGTGTCGAACAGATCCATCATCGCGCGTCTCGTCGGGTGCCGGAGAATTGGGCCGCGCAGCATAACGCCAACCCGTCGCCGGTGGGAGTCTCTCCCCGACTTGCGGCGAACGCCGTCCGGCGGTGTATAATCAGGAAGCGATCATCATCGGAAAGCCCCATGGCCCAACCGCCCGCCTCTGGCCTGAGCATCGACGACCGGCTGGTCATCGCCGCCACGCTGGACCGCATTTTCTACGACGATCCCGACCAGTTCAGCAGGGAGGACGCAGCGACGGTGCGTCGGCTCATTCCGCACAGCCGATCCGCCTGGCTGCGCCTGGGCTTCCGCGCCGAATCGCAGGGACCGTCGATGAAGGGCGAGGCCGCCGGAGTCGGCGACGTCCGCATGGAGGGCGACAAGAAAGTTGTCGAGGGCAATGTCGGCGAATCGGCGGTCTGGCGTTGCGGCCAATACAAGATCACCAACCATGACGGCGATCTGGAGATCTGGCAGGTGATGAGCGACGAGTTCGCCCAGGATCCCAAGGGCGCGCGGCTGGAATTCGGCTCGACCGGCGAACCCGAACGGCTGACCTTCTTTCAACCCCGCGACATCGAACTGCGCATCCCCTTCACCAGCTTCGCCGTCGGCCTGCGGCTGGGCGGCTGGAATTACTGGAAGCAGGCCGCGCCAAGCGCGTAGGGCGGAGCGGGAGATGGGCCGGGTGATGGCGTGGCTTGACGCGTCGTCGGCGTGTCTGGCGTGTCGAATCGGATGAGGGTAGACTTCGTCCATGCGCAAAAGGAACACCCGAACCATGCCGGACAGCGCCACCACAACCATGCGCGCCGACGCGCTTCCGGCGGAGCTTGTCGCCCTTCTCCCCCATGGCCTGCTTCCCACGGCGCGGGTTCGGGTCACGTTGGAGGTGCAGGAGCCAACTCAAGAAGAGTGGATGGAAGCCGTCCGGGCCGGAATTGACCGTGGGCGGGCCGACGCCGCCGCTGGTCGGATCGTGGACGGCGACGACATGTTCGCCCGTTTAAAATCCAAACATTTTCCAAAGCTCGAAAAGCAGCCATGAAGGCTCTTGTCTATTCCACAGCAGCCGAAGACGACATCGACACCATCATTGATTTGATAAAAGCGGACAACCCCGCCGCCGCCCAAAACTGGCTTGTGAACCTTGACGTCAAATGCCGCCAGCTCTCCCGCTTCCCGCATATGGGAAAGCGGCGCGACGACGTCCGAGACGGCGTTCATTGCTTCCCACACGGCAACTATCTGATTTTCTAAGACACTGGCGACACAAGCGTTGTCGTGCTGCATGTCGTGCACGGCGCGCGAAACCTTCCAGAGATCTTTCGCGGTGAAGAGGGCCAATAGAGCGCCCTCGCTCACCCTCGCCCGGCGATCAGGCTGTCCGCCGCCGCGCGGGCTTCCGCCGTCACCGTCGCGCCGGACAGCATGCGGGCGATTTCCTCGCGGCGTTCGTCGCCGTCCAACTCGGCGACGCCGGTCGTCACCTGCTCGCCGCTTTGGGTTTTCTGCACCTTCAGATGAACGGCGCCGCGCGCCGCCACCTGCGGGCTGTGCGTGACCACCAGAACCTGAAGCCCATGGCCCAAGGTCGCCAGACGGTCGCCGACGGCGGCGGCCACCGCCCCGCCGATGCCGGTGTCCACCTCGTCAAACACCAGCGTGCCGACGGTGGAGGTCTGGGCCAGAACCACCTTCAAGGCCAGCATGAAGCGGGCCAGTTCGCCGCCGGACGCGATTTTGTTGAGCGCCCCGAACGGCGCGCCGGGATTGGTCGAGACCTGGAAGGCCACGCGATCAACGCCCGCCGCCCCCCATTCGGATTCGTCCAGCGGTTCGACCAGCGTGCGGAATTTCGCCTTGTCCATCTTCAGCGGCGCCAGTTCCACCGCCACCGCCGCGTCCAAACGGCCCGACGCCTCGCGGCGCGCGGCGCTCAAGGCTTCGGCGGCGCTGTGGTAGGCGCCGCGCGCCACGGCGGCCTCCTTGGCCAACCGGGTCAGCAGATCGCCTTGATCCTCGATCAACAGCAGGCGCCCGGCCATCTCCTCGCGCAGGGCGGCCAGCGCGTCCACGGCGACGCCATGTTTACGGGCGGCGGCGCGCAGGGCGAACAGGCGGTCTTCCAGCTTTTCCAGGGCGCGCGGATCCATGTCCACGCCGCTGGACACCGCTTGCAACCCGGCGATGCCGTCCGCCGCCTCGGTCGCGGCGCGATCCAGCGCGGCGATCACGGGATCCAGCGCGCCTCCGGCCTTGTCGGCCAGACGCGACAGCGTGCGGATGGCCGACGCCAAGGCCCGTTCGACGCCGCGATCCCCGGACAGCTCGCCATAGGCGGCGTTCAGACCGTCCATCAGCTTTTCGCGGTGCATCAGCACGGCGCGCGATTCGGCGAGTTCGGCCTCTTCCCCCGGCTTGGGCGACAGCGCGTCCAACTCGGCCACCGCGTGGCGGAGATACTCCTCCTCCGAGCGGGCGCGGGCGATGTCGGCGGCGGCGGAATGGCGGGCGTCTTCGACCTGCCGCCACGCCCGATGGGCGGCGGCGACCTGGGCCGCCTGGGTGGACAGCCCGGCGTAAGCGTCCAGCACCCCGCGATGGGTCTGCGGATTCAGCAGGCCGTGGGTGTCGAACTGGCCGTGAACCTCGACCAGCTCCTCCCCCAATTTTTTCAGCAGAGCGACGCCGACCGCCTGATCGTTCACCCACGCGCGGCTGCGCCCGTCGGCGCTGACGGTGCGGCGCACCACCAGACGCTCCTCGGCGTCCAGCCCCTGTTCTTTCAGGATGGCGAAGGCGGGATGATCGCCCGACAGCTCAAACTCGGCGGTGACGGAGGCTTGATCGGCGCCATGGCGCACCAGCCCGGACTCGGCCCGCGCGCCCAGCGCCAAACCCAGCGCGTCGAGCAGAATGGATTTGCCCGCTCCGGTCTCGCCCGTCAGGGCGCACAGGCCCCGCCGGAACGACAGAGTCAGCTTTTCGATCAGGACGACGTCCCGGATCGTCAGAGACGCCAGCATCGAGCGTCCTAGAACAGAGAGTTCCAGGCTTTGCTGAGCCACGATTTCTCGTTTCGCTCGGGGGTGAGCTTGGCGTCCACCAGAAGAGCGTAGCTGTCCGTGTACCATTCGCTACCGGGGAAGTTGTGGCCGAGCACGGCTGCGGCGGTCTTGGCTTCGTCGGTCACGCCCAGCGCCAGATAGCATTCCACCAAGCGGTGCAGCGCCTCGGCGACGTGGGACGTCGTCTGGTAATTCTCCACCACCACGCGGAAGCGTCCGATGGCCGAGGTGTATTGCTGCTGGCGCAGATAGAAGCGTCCGACCTCCATCTCCTTGCCGGCCAGATGGTCGTTGGTCAGGTCGATCTTCAGCTTGGCGTCGCGGGCGTATTGGCTGTCGGGGAAGCGGCGGACCACTTCGGACAGCGAATCGAGCGCCAAGCGGGTGATCCGCTGGTCGCGGCGCACGTCGGTGATCTGCTCGTAATAGGACAGCGCCCGCATGTAATAGGCATACGCGATGTCCGGGCTGCCCGGATGAAGCTGGATGAAGCGGTCGAGCGCCAGAATGGCGTCGTCATACTTCAAATCCTGGTAATGGGCGTAGGCGGCGAGAAGCTGCGCCTTGCTGGCCGATTCCGAATAGGGGTGCTGGCGCTCCACCTCGTCGTAGAGCTTGGCCGCCTTCTTGAAGGCGTCCTCCTTCATCGCCAGATCGGCTTCGGAGAGAAGCTGATCGGCGGGACGCTCGACATAGGCGTCCTCCTTGGTGGAGGAGCAAGCGGCGAGCGTGGCGGACAGGAGAATGGCCGTCAGCGGCAGGCGATAGGAGCGAGGCAGCATCGTCGTCATAAGCTCTTTCAGCGTTGCCCCTGTATAGCACGCCAAGGTGCGGGCGCAGCAAGTGGTTCTCGGGGATCCAGGGGGCGCGGGCTGTGATGAAACGCGGATGGACGTCAGCCGAACAGCGCGTCGATGTCGGCCTGGCTGATGTTTCCGCTGTCCGGGGTGGCTTCGGCGGGGCCGTGCAGGTCGAGATTCTCGTCCCGCTTCGTGACGGACGGCGGCAGCGGCATCGCTTCGAACTCGCGCTTGTTCCACAGCCCCATCATCGCGTCGACACGCTCTTCGATGAAGGACATGGCGCGAACCACCTTGGTGATGCGCTGGCCGGTCAAATCCTGGAAGTTGCAGGCCTCATAGATGCGGACGATGACGTCGGTCATGTCGTTGACGCGGTCGCGCTGATAGCCTTCGGGCAGCGACGCTTTCAGCTCCGACACCACCTCGTCCAACTCTTCGGCGCAGGCCATGATGGTGTTGGTCGCGGCCTCGGTCGCGGAGACGACGGCGCTCAACTCCTGGCTGGCCTGCTGAAACTTGTCTTCGCCACCCGACAGCGGATGGCGGATGGCCGCCATTTCAACCTTGGTGGCCTTGATCTTGCCGGAAATGTCGGCGATTTCGACCTGAATTTGGTCGATCTGCGCCGCGTCCATCGTCAAGAAGCGGTCAAGCTTTTCGCCCAGCGTGCTGATGGCGCGCAAAACTTCGGTGTTGTCCAACTCAACGGCCTGGACCGGGGCGGCCAGCGCCGGAGCCGAGGCGGCCACCGAATCATCGGACAGCGCCTTGAAGGGATTTCCCGTCTTGCGGGCCTTCTGAAGCTCGGCCATGAAGGGCTTGGACATCTGCTTCATTCTCGGTCCCGCCTTTGTCGAATGGCCGCGCTCGGCCTTGAGTGGTCGAATGAGACGGGCGGAAAGACCGCGCGCCGTCGCTTGGTTGTCGCGCACACACCGCTAACGTGAACGTGCGCCGGATCCCCGCCTGCCCCGCTCCGCGTGTTCCACCCTTGACCGACTCCGCCCGAAGCCCCGCGAGCGGGTCATCCAAACAGAGCGTCGATCGCCGCCTGATCGAGAGGGGTTGGCGGCTCATCCGCCGCCGGAGGCGGAGGTGGAGCCGGTTTTGGCGCGGGCTTGGCCTTGATCGACGGGCCAGGCGGCTTGGGAACCGGCTTTTTCGCCGCCGGTTCCGCCGGTTTGGGGGCCGGAGCCGGGCTGTCGAACATGCTGTCGATGTCCGACTGGCTGGCCTTCACCGGAGCGGCGGGGGCCGGACTGTCGAACATGTTGTCAATGTCCGACTGGCTGGACTTCACCGGACTGGTCGCCACCGGATCGGGCGGCGGCGGCGGCGGCGGCGGGGGAGGAGGAGGAGGTGGCGGCGCCATCGCCGGGCTGTCGAACATGCTGTCGACATCCGCTTGGCTGACGCCATGCCCATCCAACTGCGGGCCGTTCAGCAGATGCGCGTCGGGCCGTTTGTCGGTGTTTTCTTCGGCGACGGCCATCCCGGCCATGCCGTCCTCGCCCCAGATGTTGATCATGGCGATGACGCGCTGTTCGATGTAGCGAAGCGCGTTCACCACCTTGCTGGTGCGTTGGCCGGTCAGATCCTGGAACGAGCAGGCGGTGAAGATGTTGTTCACCTCCCCGTCGATCTCGCCGCACAGGTCCGAATCGGCTCCCGCCGCCCGCAGCTTGCTGGACAAATCCATCAGCCGCTCGGCCGCGTTCAGGATCTCGAACGAGGCGCGCTCGGTCGAGATCACGATGGCGTCCAGCTCGTTGGTGGCGGAGAGGATCTTGTCGCCAGCCCCGTCGGCCGGTCGCAACGCTGCGACCTCCCGCCGGGCCTGTTCGATGGACGCCGCCATTTCCATCAGCTCGCGCCGCAAAACACCGACATGCTTGCCAGCTTCCACGGCCTCGCTCTGGCGGCTCCAGGACGTGCGGAACTCCTGGAGCATGGCGCGTACCTCTTCCGTCGCGGCCCCCAGGGACCGGCGATGGAGACGACGCAGAAAAGCCCGCCCCTTGGTCGATCGAGCGATCGCTTCTTCGATCTGCTCGAACTCTTCCTCGGACAGCTGTGGAAGCTGCTCCAACCCGTCCACTCCCCCAACCCTCTGCGTCAGCCGCCGATAACCGCCTGGATTTTCATCTTCAGGGTGTCCGCGTTGAACGGCTTGACGATGTAATTGTTCACGCCCGCCTGCTTGGCGGCGATCACGTTCTCGGTCTTGCTTTCGGCCGTGACCATGATGAACGGAGTCGGCGCCAGCTTCGCATCGGCGCGGATTTCCTTGAGGAGCTGGAGGCCGGTCATCGGCTCCATGTTCCAGTCGGAGATGATGAGGCCGAACTTGCTCTCACGCAGCTTCGCCAACGCCGACACGCCGTCGCCGGCCTCGTCGATGTCGGTGTAGCCGATCTGGGTCAACAGGTTCCGCACGATGCGCCGCATGGTGGCGTAATCATCGACGACGAGGATCTTCATCTAGACGTCTCCGCATAAGTCCGTTGCCGGTGGATGGTCCGGCGTTACGCTCACCCGGCGCAGGGCCGCGCCGTAATCCGGGAAGTGTGTGCCAACTGTGATGCCCTAACTTTTCTGAAAAGTCATCCCTTTGAGACACAGTGAAGCAGCCTGGTAAAGAAGGGGTTACTGAACAGGTCGGGACCTTGCCAGATTCCCCCGACGAACGCACGGGCTGTTTTCACCGCAGCCATGCGTTCCGTCGAATCCGCTTCATTCGCCCGAATTCTCATTTACGACGCCGCGACCAGCGGCGCGGTTGCGGCAGCCAACCACGCCGCAACCTCCGCATCCAACAGCGGCGCCAGCGACTCACACACACGCGCATGATAGGCGTCGATCCAGGCGATTTCGTCCGGATCGAGAAGCGCCACGTCGATCACCGCGCGGTCAATCGGGGCCAAGGTCAGCGGCTCGAACCCCAACATCGGGCGCTCGGCCCCTTCGACCTCGACCGGCTGGACGACGACGAGGTTTTCGATGCGGATGCCGTAAGCGCCGGTCTTGTAGTAGCCCGGCTCGTTGGACAGGATCATGCCGGGTTGCAGGGCGACCGTGTTGCCGACCTTGGAGATCCGCTGCGGCCCCTCATGCACCGACAGGAAGCTGCCGACGCCGTGGCCGGTGCCGTGGTCGTAATCCAACCCGGCCCGCCACAAGGGCAGGCGCGCCAGCGCGTCGAGCTGCGATCCGGTGGTGCCGCGCGGGAAACGGGCGGTGGAGAGCGCGATGTGGCCCTTCAGCACGCGGGTGAAGCGGTCCTTCATCTCGGCGCTGGGGGTTCCAACCGCCAGGGTGCGGGTGACGTCGGTGGTGCCGTCGCGGTATTGCGCGCCGCTGTCCAGCAGGAACAGGCTGTTCGGCTCGATCCGCCGGTCGCTGTCGGGGGTGACGCGGTAATGGACGATGGCCCCGTTCGGCCCGGCCCCGGCGATGGTGTCAAAGCTCAAGCCGCAAAAGCGCTCGTTGCTCTGGCGGAAGGCCAGCAGCCGCTCCACCACCGCCAGTTCGGTCAGTTCCCCCTTCGGCGCCTCTCCGGCGAACCAGTGGAGGAAGCGGACCAAGGCGGCGCCGTCGCGGGTGTGGGCGGCACGGGCGCCCGCCAGCTCCGCCGTGTTTTTGCACGCCTTCGGCAAAGCGCAGGGGTCGGCGTCGCGCTCCACCGTCGCCCCCGCCAGATGCAGCCGGTCGAACACCCAGGCCGAGGTGCAGGACGGATCGGCCAGCACCCGCGCGCCGCGCCCGACCGCGTCCAGCGCCGGACCGAACTCCGCCACCGGACGCACGCGGACCTGATTGTCCAGATGGGCGCGGGTCGGCGGCGCCAGCTTGCGCGGATCGAGGAACAGATCGACCGCGCCGTCCTGGTTCAGAATGGCGAAGGACAGCGGGAACGGCGTGCAGGGCACATCCGCTCCCCGGATGTTGAGCAGCCACGCGACGCTGTCGGGTTGGGTCAGCACGACGGCGGCCAGCCCCTTGTCGGCCAGCCCCTTGGCCAGGCGGGCGCGCTTGTCGGCGGCGCTGTCGCCGGTGAAGGCGATGTCCTGCGGCGTCACCGGCGACAGGGGGGCCGGGGGCTGGTCCGGCCACACCTGATCGAGCGGGTTGTCCTCGCAGGCGATCAATTGGATTCCGTCGCGCTCCAGCGCCGCGCGGGTCTTTTCGACCCAACCGACGGTGTGCAGCCACGGATCATAGCCCAGCCGCCCGCCCATCGGCAGCGCGCCCGCCACCCAGTCGGTCAGCGGGTCCTCGACCAGATGCTTGCGCTCATACTGGGCCGGAACCTCGGTCTGCGCCTGAAGCGTGTAGCGGCCATCGACGAAGATCGCGGCGCGTTCCGCCATCACCACCGCGTTGCCCGCCGATCCGGTGAAGCCGGTCAGCCAAGCCAAACGCTGGGCGCGCGGCGGCACATACTCGCCCTGATGCTCGTCCCCACGCGGCACGACGAAGCCGTCCAACGCACGCCGTTTCAGCACGGCGCGCAGGTCGGCCAAACGTTGGGCGGCGTCGGATTGCGCCGACGGCGGGGCAGCGGCCAAGGCGGCATTCAACGCCTGAAGCTGTTCGATCAGGTCGGCGGGCAGCCCCTGCCCCACCAGAAGCAGCCAATCGGCGGGATCGTGGCTGGCCGGGGCGGCCAGCACGCCCGCCAACAGCGCCCGAATGTCGGCGGGAGTCTGTGAAACGTTGGCGGCGGTCAGCAGGGAAGCCAGGGCGTCATCGCCACGATAGGGGCTGGACACGGCGGGAGGTTCCTTGAAACGGTGGCGACCGGAATCGGTCAGACCGCATCAGGCTAGGGACCTCCGCGCGCGGGCGCAAGCGGCTGGCGTGGTGTTCTTTGGGCGCGCGTCAGCGCTTGACCACCAGCGTGGTCCATTCGCCGACCGGGATGCGGGCGACCAGGCGCAGGCCCTGATTCCGGTGGGCCTGGATGACGTGGCGTTCCTGCCGGTTCAGCAGACCGGCCAACACCGCGTAACCGCCCTTCTTCAGATGGCGGCGCAGTTGCGGGGCCATGCGGGCCAGCGGGCGGGCCAGAATGTTCGCGGTGATGAGGGTGTAGGGCTTGTGACGCCCGACCAGACGGGTGTGATAGCCGTCGCCGCCTTGCGAGCGGATCCGCCCCTGCAAGCCGTTGATCGCGGTGTTGATGCGGGTGACGCGCACCGCCTCCGGGTCGATGTCCACCGCCGTGACCGGCACGCGCCAGCGCTTGGCCACCGCCAGCGCCAGAATGCCGGAGCCGCACCCCATGTCGAGCGCCCCGCCCCGCCCGCCGCGCGGCAGCTTCAGATGGCGCGACAAGCGGTCGAGCGCCTGAAGGCAGCCGTTGGTCGAGCCATGCTCGCCCGTGCCGAACGCGGTCGCGGCGTCCACCAGCAGCGAGACGCTGCCCGCCGGAACGCCGCCCTCATGATGCGAGCCATGGACGAAGAAGCGCCCGGCGCGGATCGGCGGAAAGCCCTGGTAGCTGTGCGACACCCAATCAATCATCGGCAGGCTTTCGATGATGACCTTGGGTTCGTCGATGCCGACCGCCTGGGCCAGAACGGCGACGCGGGAGACCAGCCGGGGTTCGTCCGGCTGGCCATGGATGGTCGCCTCGACCAGCCAGTTGCCGCCCTCTTCCAGCTCGAAGGTGGACACCGCGTCGGCGTGATCGCCCACCGCTTCGGCGAAGGCCGGGGCATGGGCTTCGGGAACGACGAGCGCGATGCGCCAGAGCAAATTCGGAGACATGGGCGGGGGCTTTCCAGGACGACCACAGACAACCGCTGCTTTTTAACCGCCCACTCTTCCCGAAACCAAGAGAATTGCGCGCCCCCACCCGGTTCTCAGCCGCGCCCGGTCAGTTGCCGGGAACAATCATCGGATGAACGATGAACAATTCGCGCGCCGTCGGATCGACGTCCACCTTCACCCAATGGGCGTTGGGGCTGCCGAAGGTTTCCACACGGGTGAGGTTGGGGATCAGGTTCGCCTGGTTGATGAACGGCTTGTCCACCTTGAAGAAATGGGTGTCGCCATGAACGACCAGGATTTGCCCGTCATAGCTCTTGGCCTCGACCAGCAGAGCGTCGATGAAACGGTCATACCCGTCGACGTTGGAATTTTTGCGCTCGTCCTTGTCCTCGGTTTCCGGCAGATCAAAGCCCAGATCGGCCTGAAAGGTCAACGCCACGCCCGGCGCCTTCAGCGCCTTGGCCTTGACGAACGCCTCCTTCATCCAAGCGATGTTGGCGGCGTCGCGCTCCTCATACTCGGCGTTGTCAGCGGCGCATTGGTCGGCCTTGCGGGCGCTCTTCTTGGTGCAATCCTTGTCGTCCAGCACCTTGTTGTTGTTGCTGCCGGGGATGTTCAGCCCAACGAAGACGATTCCGTTGTGAATCAAACGGGTGTTTTCGGAAAATTTCTCGCCGGGCTTGCCCTGCTGCTCCAACGTCAGCTTCGATTGGCCAAAGCTCTGGTTGGTGGCGAACATGGTTTTGCGGATGTGGTCCAACCGTTCCAAATTGTCATAGCCTCCGTTGTTCAGGCGGTGGCAATCGGTCCATTCATTGTCGCCGGGAACATAAATCATCGGGCGCTTCAGCGAATCGAACAGCGCCACAGCCTCGGCGTAGCTGGCGTTCACGCATTCGGAGCTGCCGTCCTTGGTGTCGCCGTCAAACACCGAAAACGCGATGTCGGCGGCGTTCATGTTGTCGACCAGGCGCTTCATCTTCGGCCCGTCGTTGTTCTTGGCGTAGGGCAGATCGCCCCACAGGCCGAAGGAGAAGGGCGTCAGGGTTTGGGCGGCGGCGGCGCCAGCGGTCATCAGCGCGGAAACGGCCAGAGCGGCGGCGGCCCGACGCGCGGAGCGGGTGGAAAAGACGGACGACAGCATGATGAATCCTCGGGGCTGGCAAGCGGACTTGCGGGCAGGATGCGACGCCCCCTGTTTAGGAGCGCCCCCGAGGCCGGTCATGTGAATTTCCCATGACGGGCGCGATCCGTCCGACGCCCCGCGAAACCTTACGTTCAGCCCGCCGACAGGCGGTCGGCGATGTCATGCATGCCCTGGTCGCGCAAAACGGTCTGGCGGTGACGGACCATGCGGCGGTCCAGCGCCTTGGCGACCACCGACCCGCCCAGCAGTTCGCCCTGCGGTCCCTTCAGCCGTTGGGTCAAGCTTTGAATCAAGACCCCTTCCGACTTCACATCACGACGATCAAGCGGTTGGTCGCTGAGCAAAGCTTGCCGTATCCGATCAATCAACACCACCTGGCACAGCGGCGCCCGCCCGCGCAGGGCCATGTCGCACACCTGCGACAGGGCGACCGTCGGCTGAGGGACCATCGGATCGGGGTTGCGGCCATAGAGCGAATCGACCAGCGCGCACAAACCCATGACCAGACTGGGCTGCGGCCCCAGCAATTCCTTCAAGGTGTCGGCGGATCCCAGCACATCGGCCATCACGCCGTCGATCAACGCCAGATGACGCGGCCCGGTGTCCTCGTCAATCAGGTCCAGCAGCACATCCAGCTTGCCGCTCAGAGTGCCCCCCTCGACCATATGCAGGGTCAGCAGGCTGAGGAACACGGCGTCGTGCCCCTCCGGCCCCACCTCCGCGTCGATGCGACGGCTGGTGTCGTCCAGGTCGCGGGCGTTGAAGCTGGGCAACCGCTTGCGCTCGGCCAGAAAATCGCGAGCTTGCGCGGCGGCGGCGTCCACCAAGCGCCGGATCTCCTTCACCCGCGTCGGCACGACCATGCCATGCAGGTCGGCGTGATGCCGGGCCGTGGCGTGGATGGCGGCGCTGAGCAGCGCGCCCTGCTCGTCCAATTTGCGGAAATGCGGCCAGGAATGCAGCAGTTCGGTCGGCGTGATGCGCTGGCGATCCAGGAAAGGGCGTAGCAAGCGACCGATCACCACCCGGCTTTCAAAGCCGCGCAAATCATCCAAGGTCCGGCAAACCGGCGCGCCTTCCGCCGTGCCGCCCAACATCAACGGCTTGCCTTTGTTCTCCGGCGCCTTCTTGTGCAGGATCACCGTTTCCAGGCCAAGACCGGCCAGGGTGCGGAATTTGATGACCTTGACCTCTTCGACCCCACCAGCCATGAGCTGCGAGCGGGCGCAGGACAGCGACGCCTCTTGATCGGTGAAGGCGCCTTCGATGCGCCAACGCCCGTCCCGACGGCTTTGAACCTCGTAGCTTGTGCTGCCCTTGCCAAACACGAAACGCGCCCTCCATGCACCGACCGCAGGGAGACTGCCCCGGACGGCGGTCACAACGCTGTGACGGCCATCACAGGAAGCTCGCCCAACGGTTGGGCGGTCAACCCGCTTTTTCAGCCGGGACGACGAAGCTGTCCATCACCTTCTTCGTGCCAGATTGATCGAAGGCGATCTCCAGCTTGTCCTGTTCCACGCCGACCACGGTGCCATAGCCGAATTTCTGGTGGAATACGCGGGAACCCTTATCAAAGGCCGCTTCGGGTCGGGCGCGCGGGGCCACGGCGTAAGCGCCCTGGTCCAGCGTGATGGTTTTCGGCGCCGGGGGCTGGCGGGTCTGCCCACGGAATTGGAATCCGCCGCCGCCAAAGCCGCCCATCGCGTCGCGGAACGCCGCCCCGGCGCCGCCGGGGTTCAAACCGGGCGCGGCCTCCGTCTCGACGTCGTCCTGCGGCAATTCATCCACGAAGCGCGACGGCAGCGCGCTGACCCAATTGCCGTACAGCCGCCGGTTGGCGGCGTGGCTGACATAGGCCCGCTTGCGCGCGCGGGTCAGCCCGACATAGGCGAGCCGCCGCTCCTCCTCCAACCCGGCGATTCCGGTTTCGTCCAGCGCGCGCTGGTTGGGGAACACCCCCTCCTCCCAGCCGGGCAGAAAGACGCGGTCGAACTCCAGCCCCTTGGCCCCGTGCAGGGTCATCACCGTGACCTGATCGACCCCGGCGGCCTCGGCGTTCTCCATCACCAGGGCGACATGCTCCAGGAAGCCCGCCAGCGTCTCGAAATCGCCCATCGCGGTGACGAGTTCCTTCAGATTTTCCAGGCGGCCCGGCGCTTCGGCGGTTTTGTCCTCCTGCCACATCTTGGTGTAGCCGGATTCGTCCAGGATGATCCGCGCCATCTCCGTGTGCGGCACGGTTTCCAGCATGGTCCGCCAACGGAAAAAATCCTGCAACAGGCCGCGCAGGGTGCTGCGCAGCTTGGGCTTCAACTCGTCGGTGTCGGTCAGCAGCCACGCCGCTTCAGTCAGCGGCGCGCCGCGCGCGCGCGCGGCGGCGTAGAGCGTTTGCATGGCGGCTGGGCCGACGCCGCGCTTGGGCAGATTGACGATGCGCTCAAAGGCCAGATCGTCGTCGGGCGAATTGACCACCCGGAAATAGGCCATCGCGTCGCGGATTTCCTGCCGCTCGTAAAAGCGCGGCCCGCCAAGCACCTTGTAGGGCATCCCCAGGGTGATGAAACGCTCTTCAAACTCGCGGGTCTGGAATCCGGCGCACCAGAATGGCGATTTGCGACAGCGGGGTTCCCTTGCGCTGAAGCGCTTCGATCTCCTCGCCGACCCAACGGGCCTCCTCCTCGCCGTCCCACAGCGCCTTGACCCGCACCGGCTCGCCGCCGTCGGCCTCGGTCCACAGCGTCTTGCCAAGCCGCCCCTGGTTGTGGGCGATCAAGCCCGACGCGGCGGCCAGAATATGCCCGGTCGAACGGTAATTCTGCTCCAACTTGACGATGGTGGCGCCGGGAAAATCGGTCTCGAAACGCAGGATGTTGCCGATTTCGGCGCCGCGCCACGCGTAAATCGACTGATCTTCATCGCCCACGCAGCAGATGTTCTTGTGAGACTGAGACAATATACGAAGCCACAAATATTGTGCAACGTTGGTGTCTTGATACTCATCGACCAGAAGATATTTGAACTTGCGGTGATACTCGGCCAGCACATCCGGATGCTTCTGGAAGATCACCAGCGTGTGCAGCAGAAGATCGCCGAAGTCGCAGGCGTTCAGCGTGCGCAGCCGCTCCTGATAGGCGCGGTAGATCGCCACCACCCGGCCACCGGCGACGTCGCCGCCGTCGCTGTCGTTCAGACGGTCGGGCGTCAGGCCGCGATCCTTCCAACGTTCGATGGCGCCCAGAACCTGGCGCGGCGGCCATTTCTTGGCGTCGATGTTCTCGGCCTCCAGCAATTGCTTGATGAGGCGGATCTGATCGTCGGTGTCCAAAATGGTGAAGTTCGATTTCAGCCCGACCAGTTCGGCGTGACGGCGCAGGATGCGCGCGGCCAGCGCGTGGAAGGTTCCGAGCCACCAGCCTTCCGGCTCGATCCCGACCAGGGCGGCGACGCGCTCGCGCATTTCCCGCGCCGCCTTGTTGGTGAAGGTCACGGCTAGAATTTGGAAGGCCGCCGCCCGCCGCGTCATCAACAGATGGGCCAGTCGGGTGGTCAGCACCCGCGTCTTGCCGGTCCCCGCCCCGGCCAGCACCAGCACCGGCCCGTCCAACGCCTCCACCGCCGCGCGCTGCGACGGATTCAGCCCGTCGAGATAGGCGAAGCGTTGGGCCGGAGTCGGAACGGCGCTCCGCTCAAAAGCGGCGCTGCTCAGCGGGTCATCGTCGAAATGGTCGGACATGGGATCACGGCTTTCCTGTGCGGCGGCGTCTTGTATAGCACGCGGCGCGACTCGCTGAAGCCCGTCTGCACACCTTTCGTTCTTTTTTGACGGCGCCCGCCGCGCGCGCATTTCCCGCTTGCCCCCTCTCGACGGGCCGAAAGACCATCCCCACATGAGGGTTCCAGAAGGAGTACCCCCGCCATGCCCGTGTTCAGCTTCCTCCTCAATGTTTTGTGGGTCATCACCGGCGGCGTTTGGATGGCGCTGGGCTGGTTGATCGCCGCGCTGCTGATGGCGGTGTCGATCATCGGCCTGCCTTGGGCGCGCTCCGCCCTGACCATCGCCCATTACACGCTGCTGCCCTTCGGCCAGACCGCCGTGCGGCGCGACGAAATTCGGGGGCGCGGCGACCTTGGCACCGGCGGCCTTGGCTTCATCGGCAACATTCTTTGGTTCGTGTTCGCCGGTTGGTGGCTGGCGCTGGGCCATCTGTTCGCCGCTGTCGGTCTGGCGATCACCATCATCGGCCTGCCCTTCGCCTGGGCGCATCTGAAGCTGGCCATGCTGGCGCTGTGGCCCATCGGCACCGAAATCGTCGCCGTCGACGCGCTGGAGCGCCGCCGCGTCTGGGGCCGAGTGTGACCGCGCGCCGGGAAGATGGGCAAAATTTGAGATAAATATTTTTCTGCGCAGGAGCGCCGCCCTCTCCGCCGTCAAACTGACTGTGAGGCAGTCCGTCAGGAGAGAGCCATGTCCGTATCCTTGGTAAGTTCGTCCTCCTCCACCCAATACGCCCAGCGCCCGCAAGGGCCGGGCAAGGAAATTCGGGAGGGGATCAGCGCCCTGAAAAAGGCGGTCGAGTCCGGCGATTTGTCGTCGGTCCAGACCGCCTATGATTCCCTGTCCAAGCTGCAATCGAGCAAGGACGGCAGTTCGTCGTCCACCTCGTCCACCAGCGCCGCCAACGACAGCAAAAATCCGCTGAACAAGCTGTTGACCAGCGTCGGCGACGCCCTGAAGTCCGGCGACATCAGCGCCGTTCAGGAAGCCTTCAGCAAGAATGGCCCGCCCAGCGGCGGTCCCGGCGGCGCGGGTGGCCCGCCGCCCAACGGCCCGCCCCCTGGCGGCGGCGGCGGCGGGTCGAGCGAGGTGCGCGACGCCGTCGGCAGCCTCGCCCAATCGCTGCAATCGGGCGACGTGTCGGGCGCGCAGGATTCGCTGACCTCGCTGACCAAGCTTCTGTCCGCCCAGAGCGAGGACGACGACAGCGACGGCGAGACCGACAGCGACAGCGACAGTTCGTCGTCCTCGTCCAGCAGTTCGTCGTCCAGCAGTTCGTCGAGCGGCAGCGCGTCGAAGACGACGGGCAACGCCTTCCTCGACAAGCTGACCAGCAGCCTGAGCGACATCAGCTCCGCGCTGAAATCGGGCGACACCGCCAGCGCGCAAAAGCTGTTCGCCAGCATCACCTCGCGCGGTTCGCAAGGCGTCAACGTCATCGCCTGATTCGGTTGAAAGCTCCGAAGCGTCGCGCGATTTCGCGCGGCGCTTCGGTCACAGACTCTGCGGCGCCACCGCGCCGGTCTTGCCCGCCTTCATCGCCTTCAGCATCACCGACGCCCGCCAGAATCCCAGCCCGTCGCCGTCCAGAAAATGCACATGCTGGTCGGCGGCGAGATCGCCGACCAGACAGGTGATGGTCGTCGCCTCGGCCCGCGCTGTGCCGTAACAGATCGCCCCCGCCGCCGCTTCCTCGGCCAGACGGCGCTCAATCGCGGCGGCCTCATCCTCGGTGACGTCCAGCACCATGCGCGGCCCGCCCGCCTCCTTGCGGAAATCCGACCGCTCCGCCGTCGTCCGTCGGTAATGCTCGGGATCAAAGCCGGGCAGTCTCCAACCCATGCGCAGAAAAAAGCTCAAGGTGGCGGAGGCGAGCAGCGCCTTGCCCACCCGCCTGACCGCCGCCAAAGGCGACCGGCTCGCCCGCGCCTCCATCAGCAACGAGCGCCAGGACGGCGGCCAGCGCGTGACGATGCGCTCCCCACCGCCCAGCGGGGCGGCGGTTTCCGTCGGCACGATCCGTTCGATCTCCGCCTGCACGCGCGCCAGCGTCGCCATGCCCGCCGCGCCATCCTCCACCGCGTCGATGATGACGCACAGGACCGTGCCGCGACGCTGCGGCACCGGACGCCAGCGGCAGGACACGGTTTCCAGCCCCGGCAACGGCCCCGGCGCCGGATCGAGCCGCCAGCGCGCGTCCTCCTTCACCCAGGAATCCGCCGCGACGACGCCGCTGCCCAGAAACAGGCCAAAGCTGTTGCCGTTGCCAAAATCATGCAGCGCCGCCATCACCTCCAACCCCTGGTCGAGCAGGGCGCGAACCGGGACGATGCCGATGCGCAGAGGGACGTCCATCACCTCTCCCGCCCAATGGGCCAAGGCGGTCAGCGCCTCCCGCGCCTCCCCTTCCCGCCCTGGCGGGACGGCGGCGATGGCCCCGTCGCCGCCAAACTGGCAGGCCACCGGGCTGTTTCCCATCTGCACGGCTTTGGACAGCACGGCGACCACGGCGGCGGCGACGAAATTCACGTCGCGGTGCCGACCCTCGGCTGCCAAACGGGTGCTGCCGATCACGTCGGCGATGGCGAGCGACCAATCGCCGCCCAACGCCGCATAATGGCTGGGGTCCGACGCCTCCGCCGCGAAATCATGAATCGCTGGCAATTGCGGCATGACAGTCCCCTTGGTCGCCCGGAATCTCGTGTTCGCGGGCAGACTAGAGCAGATCGCGTCAAATCGAAATCGATTTGGCGCGTGAATCTGCTCGACAAATCAAAGCATAGAGCGCCGCGATGTTTCGCATTTTGGACGCGGCGCTCCAACACAGAGACGATCACGCCGGTTGCGCGACCGCGCCCGGCTTCATCGCTTTCAGCATGATCGAAGCGCGCCAGAATCCCAGCTCGGCCCCATCGACAAAATGAACATGCTGGTCGGCGGACAGATCGCCAACCAGACAGGTGATGGTCGTCGCCTTGGCCCGCGCGGTGCCGTAGCGGATCAACCCGGCGGCGGCGGCCTGGGCCAGTCGCCGTTCGATCTCGGCGGCCTCGTCTTCAGTGACGTCCAGCACCATGCGCGGCCCGCCCGCCGCTTTGCGGAAGTCCGACCGTTCGGCCATCGTTCGCTTGTACTGCTCTGGATCAAAGCCGGGCAGCGTGATCTTGAACAGCAGCAGCAAACGCATGATGGCCGATTGCAGCAAGGCCGCCACCACCCGGCGAACACCTTCGCCCGGTTTGCCGCCGCGCGCCTCCATCCGCAAGGCGCGCCAAGACGGCGGCCAACGCGCCCGCAGCCGCTCGCCGGAGCCAAGCGGCGCGGCGACTTCGGTGGGAACGACGCTTTCAATCGCGGCCTGCATGCGCGCCAGAGTCGCCAACCCCGCCGGGCCATCCTCCAGCGCGTCAATGATGACGCACAGAACCGTGCCGCGACGCTGCGGCACCGGACTCCAGCGGCAGGACACCGCCTCCAACCCCGGCAACGGCCCCGGCGCGGGATCAAGCCGCCAGCGCGCGTCCTCCTTCACCCAGGAATCCGCCGCGATGACGCCGCTGCCCAGAAACAGGCCAAAGCAATTGCCGTTGCCAAAATCATGCAGCGCCGCCATCACCTCCAGCCCCTGCTCCAACAAGGCGTGAACCGGAACGACCCCAATGCGCAGGGGAACGTCCATCACCTCGTCCGCCCAATGGGCCAGCGCGGTCAGCGCGGCTCGCGCCTCCCCCTCCCGTCCCGGCGGGACGGCGGCGATGGCCCCGTCGCCACCGAACTGGCAGGCCACCGGATCGTCGCCGACCTGCACCGCCTTCGACAGGACGGCGACGACGGCGGCGGCGACGAAATTCACGTCGCGGTGCCGACCCTCGGCGGCCAAACGGGTGCTGCCGACCACATCGGCGATGGCGAGCGACCAATCGCCGCCCAACGCCGCGTAGCGGCTGGGGTCCGACGCCTCCGCCGCAAAATCATGGATCGCTGGCAAACGCCGCATGGGCGCGACTCCGCAGGTTCGGGCGTGTTCGGTCCAACGTTGTTACGTAAGCCCGAACGCCGCGCCGTCAACCGCTGCGGCGGTCCCCGTCATCGCGTGCCGATCACAAAACCTCGGTCAACGTGTCCATGATCGCCTTTTCCCGGTCAATCACCGCCAACTCGTCACCGACAAAGTCCCGCATGGAGATCAGGCCGACCACCTTCCCATCCTCGACCACCGGCAGGTGACGCAGGGTGTTGGTCGCCATGCAGCGCAGCGCCTCGCCAACCGTGGTGGCGAGGCCGGTGGTGACGGGGCAACGGGTCATCACGCTGCTCAACAGGGTGGCGTCGGGGTCCAGCCCGTCGGCCACGACCCGGTCGGTCAGGTCACGTTCGGTGAAGATGCCGATGGCGTGATCGCCCGGATCGGTGACGACGACGGACGCCACACGCTCGTCCCGCATCCGCTGGGCCGCGTCGCGCGCGCTGGCGGTCGGCGGCAGCGCCACGACCCGATGATTGTGGACGAGATCCCCAACGGTGCGATTCATCATGATGATCCTCCCGAAGCTTGTGAACCCGCAATGGGATTCCCTGCCCGCCGGTTCACGCCAGCAAGTTTTCGCATTGCAAAAAAACTGGGTCTTTGAGTATTTGGCCGTGGAAAAGCAAAACACGCGCCGATGAAATCCTAATCCTGCGCGCTGTCTGTGACGAGTGCGTGACGACCAAGACCAACGCATGTTCGCCATGCTCGCCCAACATGCGACAGATCCGCACGATTCCACCGTTCGGAAGAAGAGTTGGCACGGGAAATTAAAGGTCACAGCCCACGCCACAATCCATTAACCGTTGCTAAACCAAATGCTGCGAAAAATGACAAATTCATTCACGCCGGGTTAACCCGTCCGAAAACGCGTCAAGAATAGGGACATCGCGCTTCATGTCGTGGCTGTCAAAATTCAGTGGTGGCGGCAAGGCCGCAGCCGCCGCCGCAGCGGCGAAGGGCGCGCAACCGACCACTCCGCCAACCATCGTCATCGACCACACCGAATATGTGCCGGAGGAGTTTGCGATTGGCTCCTTTCGGCTCCGTCCCTATGAAGGCGACCTGATCGCCCGTCAGCAGTTCGATTTCCGCATGGTTTTCGATCTGGGCGAGGATCCGGTGGACGTCGCCTGCCATGGCCTGGTGGTGAAGATGACACCAGAGACCGGCCTGGTCGCCCGTTACAAAAGCCCGCAGCCCTTTTATGAAAAGAAGCTGATGGACTATATCCGGGCCTGGAAGGGGCTGTAACCCGCCCGCCATTGCAACGACTCGCCACTGAATGGAGTGGCCCCGCCGCCGCAGAACCCCTATATCTGTGGCATGACGATCCGCCTGCTCCCTGAGATCCTGGTCAACCGCATCGCCGCCGGCGAGGTGGTCGAACGTCCCGCCGCCGCCGTGAAGGAGCTGGTGGAAAACGCCATCGACGCTGGGGCCACCCGCATCGACATCGTGGTGCGCGACGGCGGCAAGACGCTGATTTCGATCACCGACGACGGCTGCGGCATGACGCCGGACGAGCTGTCGCTCGCGGTCGAACGCCACGCCACCTCCAAACTGCCCGGCGACGATCTGCTCGACATCCGGTCCCTGGGCTTCCGGGGGGAGGCGCTGCCGTCGATTGGCGCGGTCAGCCACCTGACCATCACCAGCCGTCCGCGCGGGGCCGACAGCGCTTGGAGCCTGACCGTCAACGCCGGGGCCAAGGGAACCCCGCAACCCGCAGCCCTGGCCCACGGCACGCGGATTGAGGCGCGCGACCTGTTCGCCGCCGTTCCCGCCCGGCTGAAATTCCTGAAGGCGCCACGCACCGAATACGACCACATCGCCGATTGCGTCGAACGGCTGGCGATGGCCCATCCCGGCGTCGCCTTCACCCTGTCCGACGGCGGCGGCGGCAGCCGGTCGGGCCTGCGGCTGACGGCGGCGCAGGGCGAGCTGCTCGACGCCCGTTTGACTCGTCTCGGCGCGCTGATGGGCCGCGATTTCCAGGAAAACGCCATCCCGGTGGAGGCGATGCGGGAGGCCGTGACCCTGTTCGGCTGGATCGGCCTGCCCACCCTGCACCGCCCGACCGCGCGCCACCAGCATCTGTTCGTCAATGGCCGTCCGGTGCGCGACAAGCTGATGGTTGGCGCGGTGCGCGCCGCCTACGCCGATTTCCTGCCGCGCGACCGCCACCCGCTGCTCGCCCTGTTTCTGGAGATCGACCCGCAGGAGGTGGACGTCAACGTCCACCCGGCCAAGGCCGAGGTGCGCTTTCGCGACCAAGGGCTGGTGCGCGGCTTGATCGTCGGTTCGCTGAAACGGGCGCTGGCCGACGCCGGGCATCGCGCCTCGACCACAGTCGGGCTGGCGACTCTGGGCGCGTTGCGCCCGCAGGGCGACGGGGCGGAATCGGGAAGCGGCGCGGCTTTCGCCCCCTCCCCCCTGCCCTATTATGGGCGCGGCGGCGGCGGATCCAGTTGGGGCGGCTCCTCCTGGGGCGGCAATCCGCCGGTCACGCCGGGAATGGCCGAACGGGCCAACGCCTTCCAAGCGCCCTACCCCATGCCGACCCAATCCGGTCTGCCCCCCCTGCAAGGCCGCCTGTCCGGCTTCGCCCCGGCGGCGCGCCCACCCGAATACGCGCCCGCCAGCGCCAACGCGCCCGCCCCCGACAGCCACCCGCTGGGCGCGGCGCGGGCGCAGTTGCACAACACCTACATCGTCGCCCAGACGCGCGAGGGCATCGTCATCGTCGATCAGCACGCCGCGCACGAACGGCTGGTCTATGAGCGGATGAAAAGCGCCCTGCTCGACGGCGGGGTAAAGCGCCAAGCCCTGCTGATCCCCGAACTGGTCGAACTGGACGAACCGTCGGCCAACCGCCTGCTGGGCCGCGCCGCCGAACTGGCCGAGTTGGGGTTGCTGGTCGAGGGCTTCGGCCCCGGCTGCGTCCTGGTCCGCGAGGTTCCCGCCCTGCTGGGGCAATCCGACGTCAAGGGCCTCGTCGCCGATCTGGCCGAGGAATTGGCTGAGTTGGGCGACGCCCTGTCGCTGAAGGAACGGCTGGAAGCGGTCTGTGGAACCATGGCCTGCCACGGCTCCGTCCGCGCCGGTCGGGCGCTGGGCATCGAGGAGATGAACGCCCTGCTCCGCCAGATGGAAGCCACCCCCCACAGCGGCCAATGCAACCACGGCCGCCCCACCTATGTGGAGTTGAAGCTCGCCGACATCGAACGGCTGTTCGGGCGGCGGTGACGTGTCGGGTTGCCGCGCCACCGCCTGAGTGATGGCGGCGGTCATCGCACGAAAAAAGCGCGCCCCTTGCGGAGCGCGCTTTTCCGTTCACCAACGCGGTTTGGAACCGATCAGTTCTTCGACTTGTCGACCAGACGACGCTCGGCGATCCACGGCATCATGGCGCGCAGCTTCTCGCCGACCTTTTCGATCTCATGCTCGGCGTTGCGGCGGCGGATGGCCTTGAAGGACGGCTGGCCGACCTTGCATTCCTGCATCCAGTCGCGGACGAAACGGCCTTCCTGAATGTCGGTCAGAACGCGCTTCATCTCGGCCTTGGTCTCGGCGGTGATGATGCGCGGGCCGGTGCGGTAGTCGCCATACTCGGCGGTGTTGGAGATCGAGTAGCGCATGTTGGCCATGCCGCCCTCATAGATGAGGTCGACGATCAGCTTCACTTCGTGCAGGCACTCGAAATAGGCCATCTCGGGGGCGTAGCCGCCCTCGACCAGCGTCTCGTAGCCAGCCTTGATGAGTTCGGTCAGACCGCCGCACAGGACGACCTGCTCGCCGAACAGATCGGTCTCGCACTCTTCCTTAAAGCTGGTCTCGATGATGCCCGCGCGACCGCCGCCATTGGCCGAGGCGTAGGACAGGGCGATGTCCAGCGCGTTGCCCGAGGCGTTCTGGTGCACGGCGACCAGCGACGGCACCCCGCCGCCACGCTGATATTCGCTGCGCACGGTGTGGCCGGGACCCTTCGGCGCGATCATGAACACGTCGAGGTCGGCGCGCGGCTCGATCAGGCTGAAATGGATGTTCAGGCCATGGGCGAAGGCGAGCGCGGCGCCCTGCTTCATGTTCTTGGCCAGATCGTCCTTGTACAGGTCGGCCTGGAGTTCGTCGGGGGTGAGAACCATCACGACGTCGGCCCACGCGGCGGCTTCGCCGGGCGCCATCACGGTGAAGCCGGCGGTCTCGGCCTTCTTGATGGTGGCCGAGCCGGGACGCAGAGCGATCCGCACGTCCTTGACGCCGCTGTCACGCAAATTGTGGGCGTGAGCGTGGCCCTGGCTGCCGTAGCCAACGATGACGACCTTCTTGCCCTTGATCAGGTTGACGTCGGCATCACGATCGTAATAGACGCGCATGGTGATGGTTCCTTGAATTCACAGCAAATGAAGAGGGTGTGCGTCCTCTTGCGGGCGGATTACTCCATTGAGCAAAGCCGTCCGTCAAGCGAAACAATCGCATGGTTGCGCGGCGGAAGCGGGAAGCTTCCTTGCGCTTTCGCCGCCGCAACCGTTCCAACAAACCAGGACGTCAGAAGCCGCTGGCGCCCTTGGACATGGCGACGACGCCGGTGCGGCTGGCTTCGACCAGCCCCAACTGGGCCATCAACCCAACAAAATCATCGACCTGTTCGGTGGTGCCGGTCAGCTCGAAGACAAAGGAGGTCAGCGTCGCGTCCAGCACGGTGGCCTTGAAGATGTCGGCCAGACGCAGCGCCTCGATGCGCTTTTCGCCGGTTCCCGCCACCTTGACCAACGCCAGTTCGCGTTCCACCGACGGGCCTTCGTCGGTCAAGTCATGGACCCGGTGGACCGGAACCAGACGGCTGAGCTGCGCCTTGATCTGCTCGATAATCATCCGAGTGCCGGACGTCACCAGCGTGATGCGCGACAGATGGTCGGCGTTGTTGACCTCCGCCACCGTCAGGCTTTCGATGTTGTAGCCACGCCCGGAAAACAGGCCGATGACGCGCGCCAACACGCCCGGCTCATTGTCCACCAGCACGGCGATGGTGTGCTTTTCGATCTTGCTCTCGTCCATAATACCCAAACTCCCCCGAAAATCGCGCCGTCAGCCGTTTTTTAGACCAGGACCATGCCGTCTTCCGGCGTCGCCGACGACGGGGTGTCTTCCGGACCGAGCAGGATCTCGTTGTGAGCCTTGCCGCCGGGGATCATCGGGAAGCAGTTTTCCTTGGGATCGACCGCGATGTCGACGATGCAGGGGCGGTCGGTGACGGCCAGCATCTTTTCGATGACCTCGTCCACCTCGGCCACATTGGTGGCGCGCAGGCCGACGCAGCCCCAGGCCTCCGCCAGCTTGACGAAGTCGGGCAGCGCCTCCGAATAGCTTTGCGAGAAGCGCGAGCCGTGCAGCAGCTCCTGCCACTGGCGCACCATGCCCATATATTGGTTGTTCAGGATGAACACCTTGACCGGGGCGCGGTACTGCACGGCGGTGCCGATTTCCTGCATGTTCATCAGGAAGCTGGCCTCGCCCGACACGTCCACCACGATGGCCTCGGGGTGGGCGATCTGCGCGCCGATGGCGGCGGGCAGGCCATACCCCATGGTGCCAAGCCCGCCCGAAGTCATCCAGCGGTTGGGCTGGTCGAAGGGCAGGAATTGGGCGGCCCACATCTGGTGCTGGCCGACTTCCGTCGTGATGTAATGATCCTTGCCGCGCAGCGCCTCGCGCAGACGCTCCAGCGCGTATTGCGGCTTGATGACCGATTCGGTGCGGTTGTAGTTCAGGCAATTGCGGGCGCGCCAGCCCTCGATCTGCTTCCACCAATCCTTCAGCGCCGCTTGGTCGGCGCGCTTCTGGCGGGCCTTCCACATGGTCAGCATGGCTTCCAGAACGGCGCCGCAGTCACCGACGATGGGAATATCAACGACGACGTTCTTGTTGATCGAGCTGGGATCGATGTCGACGTGGATCTTCTTCGAGCCGGGGGCGAATTCCGACAGCTTGCCGGTCACGCGGTCGTCAAAGCGGGCGCCGATGTTGATCATCACATCGCAATTGTACATGGCGAGATTCGCCTCGTACGTGCCATGCATGCCCAACATGCCGAGCCACTGAGCGTCGGACGCCGGGAAGGCGCCCAGACCCATCAGGGTCGAGGTGATCGGAAAGCCGGTGGTCTTGACGAACTGGGTCAACAGCTTGGCCGCCATCGGCCCAGCGTTGATGACGCCGCCGCCGGTGTAGAAGACCGGGCGCTTGGCGCTGGCGATCAGTTCGATCGCCTCCTCGACGCGGGCGATCTCCGGCTTGACCTGCGGGCGGTAGGTCTTGTGCTTGACCTCGGTCGGAGGGACATAGATCCCGTCGGCGAACTGGACGTCCTTCGGCACGTCGATCAACACGGGGCCGGGGCGACCGCTGCGGGCGACGTAGAAGGCCTCGTGCATGATGCGGGCGAGGTTGTTGACGTCCTTCACCAGATAATTGTGCTTGGTGCAAGGCCGGGTGATGCCGGTGGTGTCGGCCTCTTGAAAGGCGTCGTTGCCGATCAAATGGGTCGGCACCTGACCCGACACGCAGACCAGAGGAATGCTGTCGCAGAGCGCGTCCAGCAGGCCGGTCACGGCGTTGGTCGCGCCCGGACCCGACGTCACCAGCACGCAACCGACCTTGCCGGTCGAACGCGCGTAGCCTTCCGCCGCGTGGACCGCCGCCTGTTCGTGCCGCACCAGGATGTGGCGAAGATCGTTCTGCTGGAACAGCGCGTCGTAAATGGGAAGTACGGCGCCGCCGGGATAGCCGAAGATGGTGTCAACGCCCTGATCCTTCAGAGCCTTGATGATGATCTGGGCGCCGGTCAGCTTCTGTTCAGGCATAGCTCACGACCTTCTCAAAGGGGCGCCTCTCCTTCGGGCGCCCGTATCCCCGGGACTGCCACGCCCCCAACAAGGCTATGCCGCGAAAACAACGGCTTAGCCCCAAAGATCAGGGGCGGGAGCGGCAAATTAGCCAAAAGAACGCGCGGCGGTCAACTCATTTTGCGAATGATCGACAAGTTTTTTTGCCGCAGTTTTTCCGATTGTTGCGCATTGGCGTCACGAATGGAAACCGCGCCCGTCGCGCCGATGCGCCAACGGCGGCCACCCGTTGAGGGATGACCGCCGTTGTCTCAAGGATAGACCGGGAAAAGGCGCGGAGCGGCGAACCGCCCCGCCCCGTTTCAGGTGTATTCTTTCAGCAGCCCGCACAGGCGGCGAACGCCTTCGCGGATGCGCTCCGGCTTGGTGACGGAGAAGGCCAAACGCAGTGTGTTGTGCCCCGAACGGTCAGCGTGGAAGGCCGATCCGGGAACAAAGGCGACGTTGGATTCCTTGATCGCGCGCGCCAACAAAGCGGTGCCGTTGACGCTGTCCGGCGCCTCGACCCAGACGAACAGACCGCCTTCGGGCTTGGTCCAGGTGACGCCGGGGGGAGCGAACTCCTCCAGCGCCGCCAGCATGGCGTCGCGGCGCTCCTTGTAATGGCTCTTCAGCACCTTGATGTGACTGTCGAAAAGCTGCGACACCACGTCGTGCATGACCATCTGGTTGATCGTGCTGGCGTGCAGATCGGCGGCCTGCTTCATCAGAACCAAGCGGTTGATGACCTCGGGCGCGGCGTTGACCCAGCCAATGCGCAGGGCCGGAACCATCGTCTTGGAGAAGGTGCCGCAATAGATGACGTTGGTCAGCACGCCGCCGTTGCGGGCACAGTCCAACGCTGAAATCAGCGGCAATTGCTCGCCGTCATAGCGCAGTTCGGAATAGGCGGTGTCCTCGATCACCGGCACGCCGGCGGCGGTGCAGAGATCCAGAATGGCCTCGCGGCGGGCCAGCGAAATGGTGGTGCCGTTGGGATTCTGGAAATCGGGGACGAGGTAGAAGAATTTCGGCTTCTGCGCCAGGGCCGCTTCCAGCGCCGCCAGTTCCGGGCCTTCCTCTTCCATCGGGATGGAGAGATAGACCGGCTCATAGGGCGAAAAGGCCTGAAGCGCGCCGAGATAGGTCGGGCGCGTCACCACGATCTTGTCGCCGGGGCCGATCAGCAGCTTGCCGACGAACTCCAACACCTGCTGCGACCCGTTGGTGACGAGCACGCCATCCAGCCCGACATTGACGCCGTTGCGGCCCATATACTCCGAAATCCACTCGCGCAGCGGCGTGTAGCCTTCGGTGATCGAGTATTGCAGGGCGCCGCCCGCGCCGCCGTTGGACTGGAAAATCTTCTCATAGGCCCGCGCCAGGGCCGAGGTCGGAAACAGGTCCGGGTCGGGAATGCCGCCCGCGAAGGAAATGATCTCCGGCCGGTCGATCAGCTTCAACAGCTCACGGATTTCCGACGCCGTCATGCCGCCCACGCGGCTTGCGAACACATGACCCCAATCAACCGACACGACGATTCTCCTGGACTGGTAGGGACGCCACATTCAACGGCGTAGACGCGTTTTTAGCAGGCGGAGAATTGCACTCCGTTGGTCCAATGAACAGAGCGAATCGACCGTATGGCAGCCATGCGGCGCCGTATGGGGCGGTCGTTCCGCCAGTTGGTGACGGAACCACGTCACCTGACGCTTGGCATAGCGCCGGGTGGATTGTTGGGCAAGGGCGACCGCGTCGGCCAAAGCAATTTCGCCGCGCAGATGACGGCGCAGCTCCGGCACGCCCAGCGCCTTCAGGGCGGGCAGATCGGCGGGCAGGTCGCGGGCTTGGGCCAACTCGTCCAACCGCCGGACCTCCTCCAACCCGCCCTGCTCCATCATCAGGACGAACCGGCGGTCGCACAGCGCGTAGAGATCGGCGCGCGGCGGATCCAACAGCAGAATGGAAAAACGCAGATCCTCCGGCGCGCCCTGCGCCGTCTGGCTTTGCCAGTGCGACAGCGAATGGCCGGTCGCCTCCAGCACCTCCCAAGCGCGGGTCAGGCGGGTGGTGTCGCTGGGGTTGAGCTTGGCCGACTCCGGGTCGCGGGCGATCAGGTCGGCGCGGAACGCCTCGCCGCCCTGTTCAGCCAAGCGGGCGTGGGCGGCGGCGCGCACCGCGTCCGGGATGGCGGGAACGTCGCTCAAGCCCTGCGTCAGCGCCCGCAAATACAGGCCGGTGCCGCCGACCACGACCGGCAGCCGCCCGGCGGCCTTGGCCTCGGCGATTTCCGCCAGCGCCAGATCGCGCCAGCGCGCCGCCGATCCGCGTTCGGCCACCGGCAACACGCCATAGAGCCGATGGGGCGCGCGCGCCAGATCCTCGGCGGGCGGGCGGGCGGTGATAACGTCCAACTCGGCGTAAAGCTGCATGCTGTCGGCGTTGATGACGGTTCCGTCAAACGCCTCGGCCACCGCCAACGCCAAACCCGATTTGCCCGACGCCGTCGGCCCGCCAATGACGACGACGTCCGTAAGATCGCTCATGTCCCGCCCCTCGTTCCCATCGCCGTGATTCACCATCATCGGCGCAAGGAGCCAAGAGAAAACGCCGACAACCGCGCGGCGGCGCGCGATGGATCGCTCGCGCCAAAAATGAAAAGCCCCGCAAGAGGTGCGGGGCTTTCCTGTGCGGGCATCAACAGCCCACAATCAACACGCCGTTAGGCGAACAAGGGGAGAACTGAAAGAGCTGAGGAATTCGTCATCATCAAGTAAGCGCCGGTGGAGTCATGATCTTACTCACCCTCCCTTGCTTCGGTTTCATCCAACTTTCTCAAGATGGGGCGTCTCAGGGACGCCAGGAACTCGGAAGCCGTTTTGTTCACCTCAGCGCCATTGCTGTAAGAAGAAGCCTGCTCTTCTTGGCCAAGCCTGTCAAGCGTCCGTCACATCACCGAAACACGAATTTTTCGGCGCCCGATCCCGGCGCGCTGGACGCCCGTTCGCCCCACGCGCCGCCTTCCCAAAGGCGGGCGGTTCGGTCTATAGCTGCGACCTCCATGAAGACCGCCGATTTCGATTTCGACCTGCCGCCCGACCGGATCGCCGAGCATCCCGTCCGGCCCCGCGACGCCGCCCGTTTACTTGAGGTGGGCGCGCGTTTGCACGACCGCGTCGTGCGCGACCTACCCACCCTGCTGGAGCCGGGCGACCTGATGGTCGTCAACGACACCCGCGTCATTCCCGCAAGGTTGGATGGCCGACGCGGCGAGGTCGCGGTGGAGATCACCCTGCACAAGCGGCTGGGCGACCGGGAATGGGCCAGCTTCGCCCGCCCCGGCAAGCGGCTGAAGCCCAGCGACGTCATCGCCATCGCCGATGATTTCAGCGCCGAGGTCGTCGCCAAGGACGGGATGGAGGTGCGCCTGCGCTTCTCCGTCGGCGGCCCGGCCCTGATGGAGGCGTTGCACCGCCATGGCCGCATGCCCCTGCCCCCCTACATCCGCCGCACGGCGGACGAGGGCGACAACGCCGATTACCAGACCGTCTTCGCCGCGCGCGAGGGGGCCGTCGCCGCCCCCACCGCTGGCCTGCACTTCACGCCGGAGCTGCTGGCGGCGCTCGACGCGCGCGGGGTGCGCCGCGTGCCGGTGACGCTGCATGTCGGGGCGGGCACCTTCCTGCCGGTGAAGGTGGACGACATCGCCGACCATAAAATGCACAGCGAGTGGGGCGAGATTTCCCCGGACACCGCCGAGACGGTGAACGCCACGCGCCAAGCAGGCGGGCGGATCGTCTCGGTCGGCACCACGGCCCTGCGCATTCTGGAAACGGCGGGGCGGGAGGATGGGACGTTGCTTCCCTTCAGCGGCGACACCAGCATTTTCATCACGCCGGGCTATCGGTTCCGCATCGTCGATCTGCTGTGGACCAACTTCCACCTGCCCAAATCGACCCTGTTCATGCTGGTCAGCGCCTTCGCCGGGTTCGCGCGGATGCGCGGCGCCTACGCCCACGCCATCGACCAGAATTATCGCTTTTTCAGCTATGGCGACGCCTCGCTGCTGCACAGGACGGATCACCAATGACCGGCATCGGCTTTGAGCTTCTCGCGACCGACGGGCGGGCGCGGCGCGGACGGGTGACGACCGCCCACGGCTCCATCGAAACCCCCGCCTTCATGCCGGTCGGCACCGCCGCCACGGTCAAGGCTATGACCACCGACGCGGTGGCCGCCACCGGGGCGGAAATCCTGCTGGGCAACACCTATCATCTGATGCTGCGCCCGACGGCGGAGCGGGTGGCGCAGTTGGGCGGCCTGCACCGTTTCATGAATTGGAACAAGCCGATCCTGACCGACAGCGGCGGGTTCCAGGTGATGAGCCTGTCGGACCTGCGAACCATGTCGGAAGAGGGCGTGACCTTCAAATCCCACCTGGACGGCAGCCGCCATCACTTGACGCCGGAACGCTCCATCCAGATCCAGCACATGCTGGACAGCAACATCACCATGTGCCTGGACGAGTGCACCCCCTTCCCCGCCACGCCCGCGCAGGCCGAATCCTCGATGAAGCTGTCGATGCGCTGGGCCAAGCGCAGCAAGGACGCCTTCGTCGAACGCCCCGGCTACGGCCTGTTCGGCATCGTCCAGGGCAGCGTCTATCCCGAGTTGCGGGCCGAAAGCGTCGCCGCCCTGTCCGACATCGGCTTTGACGGCTACGCCATCGGCGGGCTGGCGGTCGGCGAGGGGCAGGAGACGATGTTCACGGTCCTGGACTTCACCGAACCGGCGATGCTGAAGCAGCGCCCGCGCTATCTGATGGGGGTTGGCCGCCCCAGCGATTTGATCGGCGCGGTGCGGCGCGGCGTGGACATGTTCGATTGCGTCATGCCGACCCGCTCGGGCCGCACCGGACAGGCCTTTGTCCGGCGCGGGACCATCAACATCCGCAACGCCCGCCACGCCCATGACGAGCGTCCGCTCGACGCGGAATGCGGCTGCCCGGCTTGCCAGAAATACAGCCGGGGCTATCTCCATCATCTGTTCAAGGCGAACGAGATGCTGGGGCCGATGCTGCTGACCTGGCACAACCTGCATTATTACCAGGATCTGATGCGGGAACTGCGGCAGGCCATCGCCGACGGTCGGTTCGAGACGGTCGCCAGCGCGCTGGAAGCCCGCTTGGCCGAAGGCGATCTGGAAGCGACCACCGACCCGCTCGGCAAACCGCCCAAGCCGCAAAAACAGAACCGTCCGCCGAAAGCGGGAAAACCCGCCAAATCAGAGCCGACCAATCCAGAACCCGCCACCCCAAACACCGCCACCCAGGACACGACCGATGAGTGAGAGCATCTATTCCGGCCTGACCATGCTGGGCGGGGCCACCGTCCAACCGAAATCCCCGGAAGAGGCGGTGTTGGAGCGGGTGCCGAATCCCAACCCAGGCGATGGCTACGTCGTCCGCTTCACCGCGCCGGAATTCACCTCGCTCTGCCCGATCACCGGCCAGCCAGACTTCGCCCATCTGGTGATTGATTATGTGCCGGGCGATTGGCTGGTCGAAAGCAAGTCGCTGAAGCTCTATCTGACCAGCTTCCGCAACCATGGCGCCTTTCACGAGGCCTGCACCGTCGGCATCGCCAAGCGGTTGGTCGCCGAGCTGGCTCCGGTCTGGCTGCGCATCGGCGGCTACTGGTACCCGCGCGGCGGCATGCCCATCGACGTCTTCTACCAGACCGGCGAGGCCCCCAAAGGCGTCTGGATTCCGCCGCAGGACGTCCAAGGCTACCGTGGCCGGGGCTGAGCCGAAACCGCTCGACCCGGCGGCGCTGCGCGCCCGCATCCGCGACAAGGCGCTGTCGCTCGGCTTTGACGCGGTGGGCTTCGCCCCCGCCGCGCTGGGGCCGGAGGCGCGCGAGCGCCTCGCCGCCTTTCTGGCCGAGGGACGGCACGGCGCCATGGGTTGGATGGCCGACCGCGCCGACCAGCGCAGCCACCCGCAAGCCCTGTGGCCCGAGGCGCGGAGCGTCATCGCGCTGGGCGCGAGCTACGCCCCCCACGACGATCCGCGCCGCCTGCTGGATCATCCAGACCGTGGAATCGTCTCCGTCTACGCCCGCAACCGCGATTACCACGACCTCATCAAAGGGCGGCTGAAGACTCTCGGCCATTGGCTGCACCACCAGACCAAGGCGGGAATCAAGGTGTTCGTCGACACCGCCCCGGTCCTGGAAAAGCCGCTGGCCGAACGCGCCGGGCTGGGCTGGCAGGGCAAGCACACCAATCTGGTCTCGCGCGATCACGGCTCCTGGCTGTTCCTGTCGGAGATCTACACGACGCTGGAGCTTCCCGCCGACGAGGCCGGGCGCGACCGTTGCGGCTCCTGCGCCCGCTGTCAGACCGCCTGCCCGACCGACGCCTTCCCGGCGCCCTACCAATTGGACGCCCGGCGTTGCGTCTCCTACCTGACCATCGAGCACAAGGGGCCGATCCCCGACGATCTGAAGCCGCTGATGGGCAACCGGATTTATGGCTGCGACGATTGTCTGGCCGCCTGCCCCTGGAACAAATTCGCCAAAGCGACCCGCGAGGCGGCCTTTCTGCCGCGCGCCGAATTGACCGCGCCCCGGCTGGCCGATCTGGCGCAATTGGATGACGCTGGGTTCCGGCAGGTGTTCAGCGGCTCCCCCATCAAGCGCATCGGGCGCGACCGCTTCGTACGCAACGCGCTGGTTGGTCTGGGCAATTCCGGGACGCCGCGCCTGCGCCCGGTCGCCGACGCGCTGGTGGAGGATCCCAGCGATCTGGTGCGCGACTCCGCCCGCTGGGCGTCGGACAGGTTGCGCGGCTGAGCGCAGAGCGCGTGTTGGGGTTGGGGTTGCTTTTGCCTTCGCCAATGATTCGGTTTAGACTTTTGCCAGTTCTGTTCCCCGCCCGCATGGCGGCGATTTCATCAAGCCGCCGAACACACCGCTGAACACACGGGAGCCAACCGTCACGCCCCCCTTCCAAGGATACGGCCCGGCGCGGGCCGAAGAGCTGGATGAGATCGCCCGGCTGGCCCGGCATGGCTTTGGCCTGCCGCGCGAGGTGTTTGACCGTTACGCCGCCCTGTTCGGCGTCGAGACGATCCGCCGCCTGCATGTCCAAAAACGCCCCGGCGTCACCACGCTGGCCGCCTGCGCGGCGCTGTGGCGCATGGATCAATGGTATGGCGGGCAGCCGGTGCCGACTCAGGCCATCGCCATGGTCGCCGTGGAGCCAACCTTGCGCGGGCAGGGGGTTGGATCGGCTCTGATGCGCGCGGCCCTCGACGAAGGTCGATCCAGCGGCGCGGCTCTGGCGGTTCTTTGCCCGTCCACCCTGCCGCTCTACCATCGTTTGGGCTTTGGCCGGGGCGGCGTGAGCTGCGATTGGAGCGCCCCACCCGCCGCGCTGGGCGACGGTTCCGACATTGGCGCGGCGGACGGCGCTACAGACGGCTGGATCAGCCCCGCCGATCCGCTCGACGCGACGCCGCTGGCGCGCATCCGCCGCAGCCTGCTGGCCGTCAACAATGGTTTGGGCGAGCGCAACGAAGCCCTGTGGACTCTGGCCCTCTGCCCCGACGGCGAACCGGCTGAATTGTTTCTGCTGAACGGTCCCGATGGACCGGAGGGTTACATCGCCTTGCTGCCGCCCAAAGATCGGCGGCTGGTGGTGGCGGATTTCTGCGCGCCGACCGGGCGGGCGATTCGTCTGGCGACGCGGCTGCTGACCAGCTACCGCGCCCAGACCGACCGCATCGTCTGGCGCGGCGGACCCGACGATCCGCTGGCCCTGATGGCCCGCGACATCGGCGTTCAGATGGACGCACGGGACGAGTGGTTGCTGCGCGTGCTGGATGTCCGACAATCTCTGACCAGCCGCGCCTATCCGGACGGCGTAAACGCGTCACTGACGTTGGTTATAGACGATCCTCTGTTTCCTGAAAATTGCGGAAATTTCCATCTTCAGGTTGCTGGCGGCGTTGGTGTAATCGCAATTTGCGAGAAAGACGAGACGCCCTCCGCAACCCTCGGAATCGCCGCCTTCTCCAGCCTGTTCACCGGACACGCCAGCGCCCGGACACTTTCACAAACGGGTCTGCTTTACGGTAAAGAAAAGATTATCAACATTCTGGACGCCTTATATTGCGGCGCACGCCCCTGGATGGTTGATCGTTTCTGAAATAGGGACTGGTCCTGACCTGCATCAAAGCGAAAATTAACCTACTGTGGTCGAATAAGGGCTTACAGAAAAGAAAACCAACATTCGCCAGCGGGGAGTCCACAATCCATGACGATCGGAACACGGATTGCGCTCGGTTTCGCCACCGTGCTGCTTCTGACGGTTGCCGTGGCGTTCGTCGGCTGGAACAGCCTGCGCACCTATGCCGAGCGCGTCGATCTCGCCGCTCACACGGCGGAGTTGGACGCACGCCTGAAGTCGGTCCGCATTGAGGAGGCGCGTTTCGTCACCGAACGCGACGCCAAGGCGGCGGCCAACGTCCCCGGCATGCTCGACAGCCTGCGGCACGAAGCCCAGGAGACCAAGGCGGCCTTGATCGACGGCGGCAGCCTGCGTTTGGTGGACGACGTCCTGGCGGGCATCGACGGCTACCGCGCCGCCTTTTCCAATTTCGTGACCCTGGATGGCGAGGCGCACGCGCGCACCGCCAGCATGGAAACCCGCGCCCGCGCCTTGAAGGACATCGCCGAAAAGATCGGCAAGCAGCAGTCGGACCGCTATGACCAGAACATGGTCAGCCAGAAAGAGGCCGACACCGCCGCCCATCACAGCCTGGAAACGACCGAGCGCACCAACAAGGTGATTGAGCGCGTGCAAGAGGCCCGGCGCCAGCAAAGCGAATATTTGCGCACGGGCGACGCCAGCCTGCCCGACAGGATCGCCGCCGCCATCGACCAGTTGGTGGAGACCGCCGAAGCGGTTGAAAAGGACGTCAGCGGCACCAACGACGAAGATCTGGCCAAGCGGATCGCCGAAAACGCGCGCGCCTACAAGGCCGCCTTCCAGGAAACGCGTGGCGTCAGCGGCTCAATCCCCGCCGATCGCGCCGCCGCCGCCGATCAGGCCGCCCATGATGTCCAAGCCAACGCTTTGGAGCTTCAGGAAAATCAAACGATGGTGTCGGCGGCCCTGCGCGAAGCGTCGGCCTACGCCCAGAGCGAGGTGAACGAGGCGGTTTTGCTGCGCGGCATGGCCATGCGGTTGGTCCAGGGCGCCCAAGCGGCGATGCTGGGCCAGCGCGATTTCCTGTTGAGCGGCTCGCCCGACTCGCGAACCATGGTCGCCAGCGCCGTCAAGGACATCCTGGATGGGGCAGGCAAAGCCGGCGCCCTGCTGTTGGACAAGGAGGGGCGCGCGCTGATCGCCGCCACCACCGAAGCCGCCAAGGCCTTCGACGCCGAATTCAACGCTTTGGTGACGACCAGCCAGAAGCAGCGGGACTCCCTGTCGGCGATGGCCAAGGCCGCCGGATCGGTCAGCGATCTTGTCGGTCGTCTGGTCACGCTTCAACGCGACGACCGCGAGGCCGGGCGGGCCAATTCGGGCATGGTCATCACCATCGGCTCCATCGTCGCCCTGGTGCTGGGCGGGCTGATGGCCTGGGTGATCGACCGCGCCATCACCCACCCGCTGCACGCCATGACCGGGGCGATGAGCCGTCTGGCCGAAGGCGATCTGTCCTTTGAGATCCCCGGCGCCGACCGCAAGGACGAATTGCGGGCGATGTCGCGCGCCCTGTCCATCTTCAAGGACAACGCCCTGGAGATGCAGCGGATGGAGCGCGAGCGGGAGGAGATGCGTCAGCAGATCGACGCCGACCGCCGCCGGGCGATGAATGAGTTCGCCAACGGCTTTGAACAGGCGGTGTCCGGCGTCGTGGTGTCCTTGACCGAATCGGCCTCCACCCTCGGGCGCGACGCGCAGGAAATGTCGTCCGACGCGCAATTGACCACGAAGAAATCGACCGCCGTCGCCACCGCGTCGGAACAGGCGACGACCAACGTGCAAACCGTCGCGGCGGCGGCGGAAGAACTCTCCTCCTCCATCGCCGAAATCTCCCGCCAATTGAACGCCAGTTCGGAAGCGGCGGTGGGCGCGGCGGAAAAGGCCGTGCAGACCAACAGCATCGTCGAAGGGCTGTCGCACGCCGCCGAACGGATCGGTCAGGTCGTCGGTTTGATCGGCGAGATCGCCGAACAGACCAACCTGCTGGCGCTGAACGCCACCATCGAAGCCGCCCGCGCGGGCGAGGCTGGCAAGGGCTTCGCCGTCGTCGCGACCGAGGTGAAGAACCTCGCCGGTCAGACCGCCAAAGCGACGGAGGAAATCTCCGCCCAGGTCGCCGACATGCAAACGGCCACCGGCGGCGCGGTGGACGCGATCCGCAACATTTCCAGCGCCGTCACCACCATCAGCCGCACCGTCACCGACATCGCCCAGGCGATGGAGCAGCAGGGCATGGCGACGCGGGAGATCGCCCAGAACGTCCAGCAAGCCGCCGAAGGCACCCAGCAGGTCATGCAGAACATCGCCGAAGTGACCACCGCCGCCAACAAGACCGGCGGCGCCGCCGACGCCGTGCTGCAAGCCAGCCGCACCCTGGCCAATCAGGCCGACCGCCTGCGCGGCGAGGTGCAGGGCTTCTTGAACAAGGTGCGGACGGCGTAAGCCGACCCGCCGCCAGCGCGGAAAAAGAAAGCCCTTCCGCTCCATCGCGCGAAGGGCTTTTTTGTTTGGACCGCGTCGCCTGTCAGGCGGCGCTGACCCAACGGCGGATTGGTTGGCGCGACAGGGCGGAATTGCCGTAGGCGCGCAGGCTCGTGACCTCGGCGCCGATCCAGTCGGGGAGCGGAACAAGCTGCTCAGGGTCGCTCAACTCGACTTCGGCGATGACCAAACCGGCGTTTTCGCCCTCAAACACGTCGATTTCCCAGTACAAGCCGTCTTGCCGATGGCGGTAGCGGGTTTTTTCAATCACCCGCCCTTCGCAGGAATGCTCCAGAAGTTTGCGGGCGAAATCGGGCAGCAAGGGAAACTCAAGCTCCTCCCGGCTGGCGCCCTTTTTGGCGGTCTTCATGGTCAGGGTCGCCTTGTCCCCCGCCAACCGGACCCGCACCGTGTTCTGCCCATCGCGCGGCAGGTAGCCTTGGGTGATGCGGACGCCGTCCCGGCACAGATGCCGGATGTCCTTGCGGACAAGAAAGCGTCGCTCGATCTCCAGCGCCATGACCAAGCCTTTCGGACCGTCTGGAACAAGACCCTAGATAATCCAGGCGGGGACGGCAAGCGGCAAAGCCGCGTGTTTCCAACGCGGCAACCATGATCGCCGCTCTCACTTTCGCGACGAAAGGCCGCAACGCGTGGCCCCGCCCATGATAGCCTGCCGCCCATGACGACCGATTCCACCGACGCCGCCCTGTGGCTGGTTTGGTTGATCCCGCTGCTGTTTTACGGCGCGCCGTTGCTGCACGTCGCCCTGGCCCCACCCGGCGGCGGTTGGCGCGCTCCGCCGGGATCCCGCTGCCCCTTTGGGCCGCGACTCGGCTGGTTGGTGATGGTGCTGCTTCTGGGGCCGGTCGGCTGGTTGCTCTTCGTCCTGCGCCGCCGCCCCACGGCCAAACCCCGCTAAATGCGTCCCATCAGCAGCAGAACGACCAGCACCACCAGGACAAGCCCAAGCCCGCCGGTCGGCCCATAACCCCACCCCCGGCTGTGCGGCCAAGCCGGATAGGCCCCCAGCAGCATCACCACCAAAACGATCAACAGCACGGTGCCAAGCATGGCCGCCTCCTAGGTTCACGAACGTCTCGTGATGGAAACGCGTGTCCCGCCCCGCTTGTTCCGTCCTGATCGCGCCGCTGCGCCGCCGCAAGCCGGGGACAGACAAAAGGCCAAGGCTTGCGCTATGCTGCCCCGCAATCCGATGCACCAAGCAAATCGGACAGGACCAAATCAACACACCCGAGGGATACGAGAATGGACACTCCGCTGTGGCGCCCGAGCGAGGAGCGCGTCGCCAACGCCAACCTGACCGCCTTCCGGGCGGCGGCCAACGCGCGTTTTGGCTTGCGGCTGGATGACTACGAGGCGCTCTACAATTGGACCATCGCCGAGAAGGAGCAATTCTGGCGCTTCCTGTGGGACTGGGCCGGGCTGACCGGCGATCTGGGCGCGGTCGATCTGCTCGACGGCGACAAGATGCCGGGCGCCCGCTGGTTCCCTGACGCCAGCCTCAGCTACGCCGAAAACATGCTGGCCGCCCTGCCCGCTGGCGACGCCGTCGTTTTTTGGGGCGAGGACAAGGTGAAGACCCGCTGGTCGGGCGCTGAGTTGACGGCGACCGTCTCGCGCTTGCAGCAGGCGTTGAAGGCGCAAGGGGTGGGCAAGGGCGACCGTGTCGCCGCCATCATGCCGAACATGCCGGAAACGCTGGCGGCCATGCTCGCCGCCGCCAGCCTGGGCGCGGTCTGGTCCTCCTGCTCGCCCGATTTCGGCGTGCAGGGCATCGTCGACCGTTTCGGTCAGATCGAACCGAAGGTGGTCTTCGCTCCCGACGCCTATTGGTACAACGGCAAGAGCCACGACATCCGCGCCAAGCTGGCCGAGGTTCTGGCCGATCTGCCCAGCGTCCGCGCCACCGTGGTCGTTCCCTATGTGGACGCCGCCCCGGATTTGTCCAGCGTGCCCAACGCCGTCGGCTTTCACGCGTTCATGGCTCCGCACCCGGCGGGCGAACCGACCTTTGAGCGGGTCGCTTTCGACCACCCGCTGTTCATCCTCTATTCGTCCGGCACCACCGGGAAGCCGAAATGCATCGTGCACGGCACTGGCGGCACCCTGCTTCAGCACGTCAAGGAGCACCGGCTCCATTGCGATCTGAAGCCGGGCGACCGGCTGTTCTACTTCACCACCTGCGGCTGGATGATGTGGAACTGGCTGGTCACGGGGCTGGCCAGCGGCACGACGCTGATCCTGTATGACGGCTCGCCCTTCGCCCCGACCGGCAACATCCTGTTCGATTACGCCGACGCGGAGCGGGTCACGCTGTTCGGCACCTCGGCGAAATTCATCCAGTCGTTGGAAAAATCCGGTCTGGAGCCGATCAAGACCCATTCGCTGGCCAGCGTGCGGACCCTGACCTCGACCGGCTCGCCGCTGATGCCGGAGAATTTCGAGTTCGTCTATCGCTCGATCAAGGCCGACGTCCATCTCGCCTCGATCAGCGGCGGCACCGACATCATGTCCTGCTTCGTGCTGGGCAACCCGGTCGCCCCGGTGTGGGTGGGCGAGATCCAGACGCGCGGCCTGGGCATGGCGGTGGAGGCGTTCGACGACAACGGCCACGCCGTGCGCGGCGACAAGGGCGAATTGGTCTGCACCCGCCCTTTCCCCAGCATGCCCATCGGCTTTTGGGCCGATCCCGACGGGGCGAAATACCGCGCCGCCTATTTCGACCGTTTCCCCAACATCTGGGTGCATGGCGATTTCATCGGCCAGACCGAACATGGCGGCTGGGTCATTTATGGCCGCTCCGACGCGGTGCTGAACCCCGGCGGCGTGCGCATCGGCACGGCGGAGATTTACCGGCAGGTCGAACAATTGCCGGACATTATGGAGGCCGTCTGCATCGGCCAGGATTGGGACGGCGACGTCCGCGTCGTTCTGTTCGTCGTGCTGCGCGAGGGCATGACGCTGGACGAGGCGTTGGAAAAGGCCATCCGCAAGCGGATCAAGGACAATTGCTCGCCCCGCCACGTCCCGGCGAAGATCGTCCAGGTGAAGGACATCCCGCGCACCCGCTCCGGCAAGATCACCGAACTGGCGGTGCGCGACGCCGTGCATGGCCGCCCGATCAAGAACACGGAGGCGCTGGCGAACCCGATGGCGCTCGACGAGTTCCGCGAGCGGGCGGAATTGGGCTGAGGCGAGGCCGTCCATGACTCGTCCGGTTCTGTTTCTGGATCTCGACGGCGTTCTGGCCGATTTCGACCGGGGCGTCGTCGGGGTGACGGGCAAACGCCCGGACGAGCTGCCCTTGGCGGCGATGTGGCGGGCGCTGGCCCGCCACCCCGATTTTTTCGGCTCGCTGGATTTCACCCCGGATGGCCGGGAACTGTGGGCGTTCTGCGCGCCGCACCGCCCCACCATCCTGACCGGCCTGCCCCAAGGCGGCTGGGCCGCCCCGCAAAAGACCCGCTGGGTGGCCGAGCGGCTGGGGCCGGAGGTTCCGGTCATCACCTGCATGGCCCGCGACAAGCCGCTGCATGGCGGTCCCGGCGCCCTGCTGGTCGATGACCGTGAAAAAGCCCGCGCGCCGTGGGAAGCGGCGGGCGGGCGTTTCATCCTGCACCGGAACGCGGCGGACAGCGTCGCGGAGTTGCGGGCGTTGGGGTTCTGATCGACTCCAACGCGCCGCCTCCACGCTGGCCCAGCGTCAGCCCAACTGCGCCTGCCGTTCCTCGTGGCGGGTCTTCAGCAGCGACACCACCACGCCGCCGCCGATCAACCCCAGCGTGACGCCGAGCGACAGCAGCGGATCAAGTTTGCCAAAGAACTCCGTGTAGAAAATCTTGGCGCCGATGAAAACCAGCACCAGGGCCAGCGCGACCTTCAGATAGCGGAAGCGGTGGACCATCGCCGCCAGCGCGAAATAAAGCGCGCGCAGCCCCAGAACGGCGAAGATATTGCTGGTGTAGACCAGATAGGGGTCGGTGGTGATGGCGAAGACCGCCGGAACGCTGTCCACCGCAAAGACCAAATCAGCCAGTTCGACCATCACCAACGCCAGAAACAGCGGCGTCGCCATCCAGCGCGCGCCGCCTCGGCCCCTCGCGTCGGGCTGCTTGACGAAGAAGTGATGCCCGTGGAAGCCGTCCGTCACCGGCAAACGCCGCTTGAGAAAGGTCAGAACCGGGTTGTGGGCGATGTCCGGCTCGCTGTCCGCCGACACCAGCATCTTGACCCCGGACAGCAACAGGAACGCGCCGAAGAGATAGAGGATCCAGTGGAACTCCGCGATCAGGGCGGCGCCGGCGCCGATCATCAGACCACGCAGCACGACCACCCCCAGAATGCCCCAGAACAACACCCGGTGCTGCACGGCGCGTGGCACGGCGAAATAGGTGAAAATCAGGGAGATGACGAACACATTGTCGAGCGACAGGCTCTTTTCAACGAAATAGCCGGTGTAATACAGCAGAGCCGCCTCGTCGCCCAACGACCACCACACCCAGCCGCCGAACAACAGGGCGATGGCGATGTAAAAGGCGGACAGCTTCAGGCTTTCCACCACGCCGATGTCATGGTCGCGGCGGTTGAGAACCCCCAGGTCAAGGGCCAGCAGCCCAACAACGACGCCGATAAAGGCAAACCAGACCCACAGGGGTTTTCCGAGAAAATCCACGAGAAAGGATGCGTAGAGAGTGTCCATAGAGACAACCCGCTTGATGGCGCTGCGTGAGCGGTGAAATCAAGAGGTTCCGACATCACGACCGACGCCTCGGTCGTCAGAGGGGCCCGGACCCGAACCCCTGGCAGATGGGGAGACTTATCCTCACGTCAAGCCTTCCCCAACCTCAAGCGCGAGTCGTCTTGTTTCACGCTGGTAACACGCAACTTTGAATCCGCGACCCGCGCCTCGGCATGTTCCGTCGCCGCTCCGCTGGCCCATCCGAAGCGAAGAAAGGCCGGGAATGGGCGCCATGGGTTGCCTTTGTGGTGTTCGCCCTTGTGCGAATGCGGCCGTTCTGCCAATAACTCCGAAAAACCGAAACCAAACCGACCCAATGGAGTTTTGCATGAACCAGGCCGAACTGATCGAAACCGTCGCCACCAACGCCGGCATTAAGAAGGCCGACGCGGCCAAGGTCGTTCAGGCGGTGTTCGAGGGCATCAGCTCCGCGCTGGGCCGTGGCGAGGACGTGCGTCTGGCCGGCTTCGGCATCTTCGAGGTGGCCGAGCGCGCCGCCCGTGAAGGCCGCAACCCCCGCACCGGCGAAGTGGTCGCCATCGCCGCCTCCAAGGCGCCGAAGTTCAAGCCCGCCAAGCAGCTGCGCGATTCGGTCAACGGCTGATCCGCTCCACACACCGCACACGGGGTGACGCCATGACCATCGAATTCGCCGATCTGCAATCGCTGACCGCCAAGGTTGTCGCCGCCTATGTCGGCAACAACACGGTGTCGGTCCATGATTTGCCGTCGCTGATCCACAACGTTCAGGCGGCGTTCCGCAACCTGGGCGACGACAAGCCCGCCGCCGCCAAGCAGGAACTGGTTCCCGCCGTCTCGATCAAGAAGTCGGTGACGCCGGAATACATCGTCTGCCTGGAAGACGGGAAGAAGCTGAAGATGCTCAAGCGGCATCTGAAGACCGTCTACGACCTGTCGCCCGACGAATACCGCGCCAAATGGTCGCTGCCGCCGGAATACCCGATGGTGGCCCCGAACTACGCCAAGGCCCGTTCGGAAATGGCGACCAAGCTCGGTCTGGGGCGCAAGCGCACCGTCATCGACTGAAGACGGCGTCGCATCGTTGGTCTTGAAAAGGGCGCGTTCCAACCGGAAACGCGCCTTTTTCGCGCAACCCTCGCCCGCCCCATCGTCATAGATCGAAAATCCGGTCACAAACGTCACAACGCCGCCCTATTTTTAATCCTTTGTCCGTTCCCACCACACCCCGTGGGAGGAGATTGAGGCCCGAAAACGGCCCGCGACCTGCGCTCTTGACGCGTCTCGTCGCCGCCAAGGCTTCAAAAACATCCCGACGAATGGCCGATGGCCAAAAAGCCTAAGGTCATAGCGCCGCGCCAAAGTAATCCTCATCACCGGCGCAAGGAAAACGCCCAGACATACGCCGAAAATCCTCACCGCCTTTACCGATCAAACACTTGATCGCGCTCAATGGCCCCGCCATCATTGGTCCTGCATGTAGGGTTTTGACCAGATCCCCCCCTGTTCACAATAAAAATACAGAATAAATTTTAGAGACTGGTCGATTCCCCTCCGGCCACTGTTCAAAGGATAGGTCCCCACAAACCGTGGAGCTTTCAAAGAGGAGGCAATCGGGTGCTGAAAAAATTTCTGAACAGCGAAAGCTCCAGCTTCACCCGCTATATTGAGGAGTCCAGGCGTTATCCGATCCTGGCCCCCGATGAAGAGCGTGAGTTGGCCGTCAACTGGCGCGAACGGGGCAGCCCCCAGGCGCTTGATCGACTGGTCGGCAGCCACCTGCGCCTTGTCATCAAGATCGCCCGTGGCTTTGGCGGCTATGGCCTGTCCATGGTCGATCTGGTGGCCGAGGGCAATGTCGGGCTGATGCAGGCCGCTCAGAAATTCGATCCCCAGCGCGGCTTCCGCTTCGCCACCTACGCCACCTGGTGGATTCGCGCCGCCATTCAGGAATACATCCTGCACACATGGTCGTTGGTGAAAATGGGAACGACCGCCGCGCAAAAGAAGCTGTTCTTCAATCTGCGCCGTCTGAAAAGTCAGATGGCCGAACTGGAACAGGGCGATTTGTCCGCCCACACCGTGACCGCCATCGCCACCGAACTGTCCGTGTCGGAAAACGAGGTGGTGGAGATGAACCGCCGCCTGTCCGCCAGCGACAGTTCGCTCGACGCCGCTCTCCCCGGCGATGGCGATTCCAACTGGCTGGAGATGTTGGCCGACGTCCGACCGACGCAGGACGCCGTCCTGGCCGACGCGAACGAGTTGACGGTGCGCCGCCGTCTCGTCGCCCAGGCGTTGGATCGGCTGGATCCCCGCGAACGCCGCATCCTGTTTGAACGCCGCCTGAAGGAAGACCCTTCGACGTTGGAGGCGCTCAGCCAGCAATTTTCCGTCTCGCGCGAACGCGTCCGGCAGATTGAGGTGCGCGCGTTCGAGAAGCTGCAACGCGCGGTTCTGGTCGCCGCCCAGGCGTTGCGCCGATCGACCCGGGGTGCGATCCCCGCCTGATCGCCGCGCCCCATTCAGCGTTCCAACGTCACCCCACCAAAAAAAGCCCGGCCAGCGCCGGGTTTTTTTGCGCCAATAAGCTGCATTTTTCAGCAATGATCGGATCATGTGGACATCCACCTCGACCCGTTCGAGCAAAAAGCAGTCTGCGACAAAGTGACGTCTTTAAAATTGCGTTAAGAATCGCATCATGGCCGCCCCGGTGGAACCTGTAGAATTTTTGACAAATTCTTTGTACGCTGCCGATATCGCCCTTTGGAGAATGCGTCCATGTCGAACGCCGCCCAGACTCAAACCGTCGCTGAACGCATTGCCTTTTTGCGCATTGATGAACCGACAAAAGCGGTTCTTCGCGAATTTCAGCCTTATCTGGCGCAACGGATCGACCAAATTCTTGATGAGTTTTACTCGTACCTGCGCAACGTCCCGCAGGTTGCTGTTCTGTTGTCCAGCCCAACGACTGTCAGCCGAGCGCGCGACCTTCAGAAGCAACATTGGCTGCGCAACGTGTTCACCGGCACCTTTGACGACGCCTATGTCAATCAGGTGTTGAAGATCGGTCAAACCCATCAACGAATCGGTCTTGAGCCGCGCTGGTACACCGGGGCTTATTGCTTCACTCTGAACAAGCTGATTGATCTGGCGGCGCAAGTGTACCGCAAGAAGCCGGAGAAGCTCGCCCTGCTGCTCCAGTCGATCAACAAGGCCGTGTTCCTCGACATGGATCTGGCGACGTCGGTCTACATCGACCTCAACACCGCCGCGATCATCACCCGCGAGCTTGGCTCGACCGCCGACAGCTTCGAGCGCGAGGTCAAGGGCGTGGTTCAGGCCGTGGCCGCCGCCGCCAGCCAGTTGCAAGGCACGGCGCAGAGCATGAGCCGCACCGCTGAAACGACGAGCGAGCAATCGACCCAGGTCGCCGCCGCCGCCGAGGAGGCTTCCGTCAACATCCAGACCGTCGCGGCGGCGGCGGAGGAGTTGACGGCGTCGATCAGCGAGATCAGCCATCAGGTGACGCAATCCGCCGCCATCGCCGGGGCGGCGATGACCGAAGCGGAACGGACCAACGCCACCGTGCAGGGGTTGGCCGACGCCGCCAGCAAGATTGGTCAGGTGGTCAAGCTCATCCACGACATCGCCAGCCAAACCAATCTGTTGGCGCTGAACGCCACCATCGAGGCCGCCCGCGCCGGTGAAGCGGGCAAGGGTTTCGCCGTCGTCGCCAGCGAGGTCAAGTCTCTGGCCAACCAGACCGCCAAGGCGACCGAGGAAATCAACACCCAGATCGGCGCCGTGCAAGGGGCCACGCAGGAGGCCGTTGGAGCCATCCGCTCCATCTCCGGCACGATTTCCCGCATCAACGAGATCTCGACCTCCATCGCCACCGCCATGGAAGAACAGGGCGCCGCCACCACGGAAATCGCCCGCAACGTTCAGCAGGCGTCCATCGGCACCCGCGAGGTCAGCGAGACCATCCTGCGCGTCAACAGTTCGGCCAGCAACGCCGGGGTCGAAGCCCGCAATGTTCTGGACGCCACCAAGGATTTGTCACGTCAAGCCCAGACGTTGGGCGCCGAGGTTGATCGCTTCCTGGTCCGCGTGCGCGCCGGATAAGCCACTCACAACGCCGCTTTTGATTTGGCGGTTTTTAACTTGCAAAAAAAAGGGGCGCGCCCAGTCGGACGCGCCCCTCTTCCATTCCGGTTCGCTGTCGCTCAACAGGACGTCACGGGGTGGTCCGCGTGATGAAATCGCTGACCAGGGTGTTTTCCGCCTGCGCGCAACGGCGAGCCTCGTCCGCGCTGGCCCAATGGCTGCGCCCGCCAATGTTGGTCAGCGCGCCACCACGCATCACGACATACAGACCCGTGCGACCCAGATTGACGATTCTCAGCATGCTTCACCCCTGAATGATAGACATTCTAAGTAAATTCTCTTGTCAATCAAATCATTGATGTTGATCGTCTTTGACGAGAATAAGCTATCAAGGAGCAAAACAAGCGTCAATGCCGCTTTCGTTATAGGTGTGTTGGATTTTTTCGATCAACTCAAAATCGTTTCGTCTCAATATTCATAGCAAGACGCTAAAATGCCGGAATGTTGTATTTTATTCACATTCTCAGAGACTGAGTTTCAACCTTCCGGCACTCCAGAGCACCCCGTTCACGACCGGCTCCAGGATCACTCCGCCGCCAGCGCCATGGCGACCAGACGGGCCGGGCGGCGACGCGGCAGATAGATGCGGGCGGCGTCAAGGATTCCCGCCAGCTCCCGCAGCGCGTCGGTGGCCATGCACAGGGCGACCACCGGCAGCCAGCGGTCGAACAGTTGCGCCGCCGTTTCCGAATCCCCGCCCTGGATCGCCGCCAGCGCGTCGAGCATGGCCGCCTCATCCGCGCTGACGCGCGTGCAGGCGGGGCAGCGCACCTCAGGCTTGGCGGCGTTGGCGACGGCGAAGGTCCCCAGCAGCGCAAACAACGGCAGCAACGCCGTGTTCGGCACCCCGGCGATGTTCAGACCAATGCGCATCGACGCCATCGCCCCCGCCGTCCCGGCCCGGAACCACTGGCGGACGCCGGTCAGCAGGGCGCGTTCCGCCGCTGTCAAATCCATCACCGTCCAGGGCGACGGACGCCCTTCCCCAACCGTTTCGCACATCGTCCACGCTCCTTCGCTTGGTTGCGAAGCGCACTCTACAACACCACTTTCGTTATTGCGAGTCATTCTTAATTGCGAAATTGCCGCAGGCACAAAAAAGGCCCGCCCTCCGCGTGGGAGCTTTTTTTCAGCGGGCGAATAGGACAATATCGCCACGACATCCACCCTTCCAACCTAAGCGCATTCTCCTGCCGGTTCTATGGCGCCCCTGTGTTCAGCAACATCAACGCCTAGGAAAAACCGGACCTTAGAGCAGATCGCGTTAAGTTGCGATCGATTTGACGCGCGAATTTTCTTGACAAATCAAAGGCAAGAGCGTTGTCACGCTTCATAATTTGCGCGTGGCTCTCCAAACAAACCTGCGAGACACGTGAGGCCTCGCCACCGGCTAGTAAAGGCGGCACTGGTACGGCACCGTTGCTGTGAAGATTGGGTTAGGTCAAAAATATGAGCACTCAAAACGATTCGTTATGGAGCCGGATTCGGGCAGTCGCTGAACCTCTAGCGCTTACTATCGCTGGAGCCATCGCTCTGGGCTGGGTCGGAATCTGGAACGGCTATCCACTGTTGGCAGGAGACAGCGCCGGCTACATCACCAGCGCGTTTGAGGGCACCATTGAGGCGCGGCGACCGAGCTTTTACCCTATGCTCATTGCGGCCTTGTCATGGCGGGAGTCATTGTGGCCGACTATCGCCTTTCAATGCCTCCTGGCGTCGGCAACCCTGTTTGCGCTGGTGCGCATCCTGGCGCCCCGATCACAGGCAGCAACCTTCATGCTGGTGATCGCCACCACAGCTTCGCTAACTCCGTTGCCCTGGTTCACAGCTCGGATCATGCCGGACGTCTTTGTCGGCATCATGGGCGTGGCGGTTTGCCTGGTGGTGGCCTGTCCAGAACAGCCGACGTCACGGCTAGCCCGGTCTCTGCTGCTGACCGTGATCGGGATCGGTGTCGCGTGCCATGTGGCAAACCTTTTCATCATCATGATTGGTCTGCTGCTCGGGTTGGTCGGCCGACACTTGCTCGGCAGCACGCTGCGACCGGCCCTACGACCGACAGTGATCGTTCTGTTTGTGGCGATGGTTTCCACAGTTGCTGTGTGCGGAGTCAACTGGTGGGCCAACGGCGCCTTTGCCCTGACAACGGAAAGCCACGCTTGGACGATGGCGCGAATGGTCCGCTTCGGCATCGTGCAACAGTTGCTCGATGACCGGTGCGGGCACACGGCCTATGCGCTGTGCCCCTATCGCGACCGGCTATCGACCGAACCGGATCATTTCATGTTCAGCACCGCCTCCCCGTTGCGCGAGTTGGGCGGCGCGGAGGGATCGCGCGACGCTCTCCGCCCGATCATTGAGGACGCCAACGCACATTATGCAGGTATGCAAGCTGCGGCGGCCCTGCGCGCCGCCGTGGAACAATTCGGTATGGTCTATCTCAAGATGGGGCTGGGCACACACCGGCAGCCGGGCCTGTCCGGGCCTCCAGCCGTGATAAAGCAATATCTACCAAACGAGTACGACGCCTATGAAGCCGGGCGACAGCGCAGCGGCACGCTGCACGTCGAGAGCTTCAACGCGGTCATCGTGCCCGTCGCCTGGGTGTCCATCGCTGGAGCGGTTGGCTTGGTGTTGGTCGGCTGGTTTCGGCGCGACCGCGCCATCGCCAGCGTGGCGCTGTTTTTCATACTATGGATCACTGGCAACGCAGTTGTTATGGGCGTTCTCAACGCGCCGTTTGACCGCTATCAGGCGCGCATCGTCTGGCTCATGCCGGCGGCCCTTGCTGTTGCAATCGGACGCGCCAGTCGGCGCCTGTTGGCCTCAAGGGAGCAAGCGGCAACGGCCTTATGAATCTGTGGACCGTTGTGCTTGCTTTGGTTGGCGTCACTATCCGTCTTTTGTCATTGGGTTTTTTGGCGCCATCCTCCGTCACCCAAAACCCGCCCTATGGTCGATTGCCTCGCCACCGTGCCAGCGGTGAACTAAATTTCTGCGCATGCAAGCATGCGCAGAAATAAAATCCACAGGCTGAAGGACTGTCACGAAAGGGAGGAGCGGGCCTCGTCTCAACCGCCGTCCGTTACTCGGCGGCCAGCGCCTCAGCCCCAACCGGCGGGGTCCAGCGCAGGATCGGTTTGCGGGCCGCCGCCGTTTCGTCCAGGCGGCGGCGTGGCGTCAGACGCGGCGCGCCCTGGAAATAGGCGACGTCGCCGCCCTTGGCCCGTTCCGCCAACGCGCGCAGCGCGTCGATGAACTGGTCCAGGCTGGCCTTGCTTTCGGTTTCCGTCGGCTCGATCAACAGGGCGCCATGGACGACCAGCGGGAAATACATGGTCATCGGGTGGAAGCCCTCGTCGATCAATGCCTTGGCGATGTCGAGCGTGGTGACGCCGGTGCCCTTCAGGAAACGATCGTCGAACAGGCATTCGTGCATGCACGGCCCCTCGAACGACGCGGTCATCACGTCTTCCAGGCGGGCCATCACATAGTTGGCGTTCAGCACCGCGTCGCCCGACGCCTGCCACAGCCCATCGGCGCCGTGGCTCAGCATGTAGGACAGGGCGCGGGTGAACATGCCCATCTGGCCGTGGAACGCCTTCATCCGGCCAAAGGCCGGGCCGTCCCCGGCGTTTTCAACCAGATCGAAACCGCTGGCCCCATGGGTGACGTAGGGAACCGGCACATAGGGAGCCAACGCCTCGGAAAACACCACCGGACCCGACCCCGGACCACCGCCGCCATGCGGGGTGGAGAAGGTCTTGTGCAGGTTGATGTGCATGGCGTCGACACCAAGATCGGCCGGGCGAACCCGCCCAACGATGGCGTTGAAGTTGGCGCCGTCGCAGTAGAAATAGGCGCCCGCCGCGTGCACCGCCTCGCCAATCGCGATGATGTCGCGCTCGAACAGGCCGCAGGTGTTCGGGTTGGTCAGCATCAGACCGGCGACGTCCGGCCCCAGCTTCGCCTTCAAGGCGTCGAGATCGACGCGGCCATCGGCGGTCGCCGGGATCGATTCCACCGCGTAGCCGCAGGCGGCGGCGGTCGCCGGGTTGGTGCCATGGGCGCTTTCCGGCACCAGGATCTTGGTGCGGGCCGTGTCGCCCTTGGCCTCATGCGCGGAGCGGATCGCCATGATGCCGCACATCTCGCCATGGGCGCCCGCCGCCGGGGCCAGCGTCACCGCCGCCATGCCGGTCAGGGTCTTCAGCCAATGGGCCAGCGAATCCATCAACTCCAGCGCGCCCTGCACGGTGCTGACCGGCTGGAGCGGGTGAACGTCGGCGAAGCCGGGCAGCCGCGCCATCTTCTCGTTCAGGCGCGGGTTGTGCTTCATCGTGCAGGAGCCGAGCGGGTACAGGCCGCTGTCGATGGCGTAGTTCTTTTGCGACAGGCGGGTGTAATGGCGAACCACCTGCGGCTCGGCCAGACCGGGCAAACCGACCTTGGCGCGCGGCTTCACCCCGCCCAGGCGCGATGCCACCTTGGGAGCGTCGGGCAGATCGACGCCGCAGCGTCCGGCGGCGTCCTGTTCAAAAATCAGCGGCTCTTCGATCTGAAGGCCACGGTTGCCGGTGAAAGTGCCGGTCACGGCGTCGGCGACGCCCGCCGCCGGGATGGCCGCCGTTGGGATGGCCGAGGGGCGGCCCTGGGAATTCATGCTCATGACAGAACCTCAGCAAGCGCCGTGGCGAAGGCGTCCATGTCGGACTCGGTGTTGGTCTCGGTGACGGCGACCAGCAGCAAATCATCCATCGCGCCCGGATACAGGCGCGACACCGGCACGCCGCCCAGAATGCGGCGTTCGGCCAGCGCCTCGACCACCGCCGTGGCGGATTTCGGCAGCTTGACGGTGAATTCGTTGAAGAAGCCGTCGTTGACGATTTCGACGCCCGGAACCGCCGCGAGCTTGTCGGCCAGTTGCACCGCCTTGGCGTGGTTCAGTTGCGCCAACTGGGTGATCCCCGCTTCGCCCAACAGGCTGACATGGATCGAGAAGGCCAGCGCGCACAGACCGGCGTTGGTGCAGATGTTCGAGGTCGCCTTTTCGCGGCGGATGTGCTGCTCACGGGTCGAGAGGGTCAGCACGAAGCCGCGACGGCCATCGGCGTCCAATGTCTCGCCGCACAAGCGGCCCGGCATCTGGCGGACATATTTGTCCTTCACCGCGAACAGCCCGACATAGGGGCCGCCGAAATTCAGCGCGTTGCCGAAGGACTGGCCTTCCGCCGCGACGATGTCGGCCCCCATCTCGCCCGGCGGGGTGAGCAGGCCGAGCGAAAGCGCCTCCGTCACCACGACGATCAGCAGCGCGCCCTTGGCCTGGCAGAGCTTGGCCAGATCGGAATAATCACGGATTTGACCGAAGACGCTGGGATTCTGCACCACGACGCAAGAGGTCTTGTCATCGACCTGCGCGGCCAGATCCTCGATCCCGGTCGGATCGGCGGGCAGCGCCACGGCGTCGAAGCCGATGAAACGGGCGTCGGTCGTCGTCGTGTCGCGGTAATGCGGGTGCAGGCCGCCCGACAGAACGGCCTTTTTCCGCCGCGTCACCCGGTTGGCCATGATGACGGCCTCGGCGCAGGCGGTCGCGCCGTCATACATCGAGGCGTTGGCGACATCCATGCCGGTCAGCAGGGAGACTTGCGTCTGGAACTCGAAAAGAACCTGCAAGGTGCCCTGGCTCACCTCCGGCTGATAGGGGGTGTAGGCGGTCAGGAACTCGCCGCGCTGGACCATGTGGTCCACCGTCGCCGGGACATGGTGGCGGTAGGCGCCGGCGCCCAGGAAGCTGGGAACCGACCCGGCGGCGAGATTCTTCGCCGCCATCGCGCCCAAATGACGCTCGACCTCAAGCTCGCCCATATGGTTGGGCAGGCCCCCGATCGGGCCGGACAGGCGGGCCGCTTCGGGAACATCGCGGAACAGATCGTTCACCGACGCCGTGCGGGTGGCCGCCAGCATGGACTGCCGGTCGGCCTCGGTCAGGGGCAAGTACCGCATGTTAGTGGGATTCCTCCACGAAGGCCGCGTAAGCGGCTTCGTCCATCAGCGCGTCAAGCTGCGACGGATCGCTGAGCGTGACCTTGAAGAACCAGCCGTCCGTTTCCGGCGCGTTGTTGGCGAGCGACGGGTCATCGACCAACGCCTGGTTGGCCTCGATCACCGTGCCGGACACCGGAGAATAGACGTCGCTGGCGGCCTTGACCGACTCGACGACGGCGGCTTCCTTGCCCTGCTCCAGAACGCGGCCCGCCTCGGGCAGTTCGACGAACACGACGTCGCCCAACTGGCTCTGGGCGAAGTTGCTGATGCCGATGGCGCCGACGTCACCCTCGACGCGCACCCATTCATGATCCTTGGTGTATTTCACGGTCATGCTGATCCCCTGTTCAAAGCGGAATTTTTTAAGCGGCGAAACTTGGACGGAAACCGGAAGCGGTCAGCCCCGGTAATAGCGCTGCGCGACAAAGGGCAGCGCGGCGACGCGGGCGGGCAGCGGCTTGCCGCGCACCATCAGGGTGACGGGCGTGCCGATGGCGGAATGCGCGCGGTCCACATAGCCCATGGCGACCGGCGTCCCGGCGGTCGGGCCGAAGCCGCCGCTGGTGATTTCGCCGATCTTGGCGCCGTCGGCGTCGAGAATGTCGGTGTGCTCGCGGGCCGGTTGACGACCGTCCGGCTGGATGCCGACGCGGCGGCGCGACGCGCCGTCGGCCAATTGCTGGACGATGACGGCGTGACCGGGGAAACCGCCCTCGGCGCGGCGGCGCTTCGGCAAGGTCCATTCCAACGCGCCATCGACCGGCGTGGTGGTGGTGTCGATGTCATGGCCGTAGAGGCAGAGGCCCGCCTCCAGCCGCAGCGAGTCGCGGGCGCCCAGGCCAATCGCCTCGACCTCCGATTCCGCCAGCAGGGCGCGGGCGATGGCCTCGGCGTCGCGGTTGGCGCAGGAGATTTCGTAGCCGTCCTCGCCGGTGTAGCCCGAACGGGTCAGCGTGACCGACAGACCGTTGAAGCTGCCGGTCAGGCAGCTCATGAACTTCATGGTGGCGGCCTCAGGCACGAAACGGGCCATCACCTCGGCGGCCAGCGGCCCTTGCAGGGCGAGCAAGGCCAGATCGTCGAGATGTTCGACCTCGACCAGACCGGCCAGCTTGGCGCGCATGTGGGCGATGTCCTGCTCCTTGCAGGCGGCGTTGACCACCAGGAACAAGTGATCGCCCGCGTTCGTCACCATCAGATCGTCGAGGATGCCGCCCTGTTCATTCAGGAACAGCGTGTAGCGGGTGCGGCCCAGCGCCAGCCCCGTGATGTCGCCGGGAACCAACGTTTCCAGCGCCGCCGCCGGATCGGTCCCAGTCGAACCCATCGGCTTCAAGCGCACCTGCCCCATGTGGGAGACGTCGAACAGACCGGCCTTTTCGCGGGTGTGCTGGTGCTCCTTCAGGATGCCCAGCGGGTATTGCACCGGCATGTCATACCCGGCGAACGGCACCATGCGGGCGCCCAGTTCGACGTGCAGCGCGTGCAACGGGGTGGTTTTGACGGTCTCGACGGCTTCGGTCACGCTGTCTTGGCTCACGCTGGCTCTCCGGCATAGGGAACGCGCCCGCGCCGAGAGTTCGGCGCGAGAGTTTGCCCCCTCTGTCTTGGACCTGAGAGATTCACCAGCCGACGGCGGAGCCTGTCGGACTGGTTTACTCCTTCGGTGAGCCGCCGCGCCTGCGCGCCGCGTCTGCTTTCCAGAGTTGCCTTATCCCCTTGCGGTCCTTGCTGCCTGAGAGTTTCCGGGGGCGGTTGCTCCTTCGGCGCCACCGTCGGCCCGCCTTGGTGAAAGCGGCCCCAACGGCGATCTCTCCCGCGAGGGATCATCAGCGTGTCGCCCGCACACTGTCGCGGACAGACATGTTTGTCAATCAGGGGATCAGGGCCGCGCGGAAAACCCGCAAACCCTCATATTCCTATTTTTAGGATTTTTATCTTTACAGAGAGACGAGGAGCGACGATCCTTCGACCGCGCGCTTCAAACGGCTGGCCAGCCACCTCCTCCACGCGCATCGACCAATTTTTTGAACGGAGCGTCTCCATGGCTGTTCAGACCTTCAACCCGACCGACCTGTCGCAATCCGCCACGAATTGGGCCGTGGCCCAACGCATCGTCGGCCCCTTCGCCCCGCACGCCCAGGTCACGCCGAATCTGACGCTGGCGCTCGATCCCGGCTTTCTGCTGAGCGGCACGACTCTGACCGAAGTCAACGCGCAGAATGTCGGCCCCTTCGCCCCGCCCTCCTCCGGCTTCCGCATCGACCGCGTGGTGATCGACCGTTCGACCGGCGCCGCGTCCATCGTCACCGGCGCCGCCAACAGCCTGACCCCGCCCGCCATTCCCTCCGGCAAGCTGCCGATCGCCCGCGTCCTGCTTCAAGCGACGACCGACGCGATCACCAACGCGGTGATCGTGGATGAGCGGGCGTTGACCGATCTGACGCCCGCACCAAAAAACACTGTGATCTGTCGCGCCACCCTGAACGGCGTTGATCAGACCGGCGTTCCGACTGGAACGCTCACAAAAGTCAACTTGAACGCCACGGACTTCAACATCGGCGGTGGATTTGACACAACCAACAAATGGTTCAAGCCAAATGTTGCTGGTTACTATGCCATTCGTGGTCAAATTGGCACACTCGCCAATTCCGGCTCAAACATCGCCTCCGTTCTTCTGAAAAATGGCGCGCAAATCTCGTGGAATTGCGCATGCCCAGGATCATCCATCTACCAATACACTGGGGGAAATGACATTGTGTATCTGAATGGAACCACTGATTATGTTGAGCTTTTTGGCACTCACAACAATGGCTCGAATGGGTATTTTCAAGGAACTGGGTACGCAACTTTTTTGACGGCGCAGTTGATAAATTAAACGCGCGCTAAATTAAAAAAAGAAAGTCGTGGACGTCCCCCGCTTCCAGAGAAGCCAAAGCGGGGGACGCCCCTTTTCACATCACAAATCCAAATGGCTGCCGTCGCAAAAGGGCGGCTTCTTGGTCGCCTTGCAGCCATGAAAACCCGTCAAGATCACATCTGCCCTAAGATCTCTTGTGACTTCGTCCGATAATCCGCCTCCGTGATAAGCTTTTTTGCCTTCAATGACGCCAAATCCTTCAAGCGGGCTTCTGCCTCATCGCGACCAAGACGATTCGCCTGTGGCGGAACCGCAACGATTGGTCCCGGTTGAGACGGTGGCGACAAAGAAACCACGACCGTTGACGGATAGGTGTAGGCCGCCCCCGACCCCATATCGACTGCCGCCCCAATAATGCCGCCAGCAATAATGTTGCCGAACGCCGCGCCCGCCGTGGCCGATTGAACGGATGCCGCGCCCTTTGATCCATCCGCATGCTCACAAGACACGGCCAAATCGCCATAAGCCTTGGTGACGGTGGTTGAGCCGGGAGTTTTTGGAATGGACCAACTCCCTTTCTCATTGGTGAGCTTGCACTCGGCGCCGTCCTTTGGCGGGGTGTTCACAGCCACGGCCTGTGTTGTGCCAGCGGTTATTGACGCGCATCCGCCCAACGACAGCCCAGACACAACCAAAGCCGCAAAAATTCTCTTCATGAATCTCACTCCCGTCAATGAAAAAGACTGAATTGCACGAAAAGGCGACAGGCCAAAACGCCCAACACAACCCAGCATAACAGGATGTGAAGCACCCAGAATAGGGATAACCTTAAATTTTAAGAGTGATTTAGTCGCAGGCCAGCGCACGGGCTGGATAAGAAAGGGGCGTCCCGACCCGGACGCCCCTTTTCACATCACTTCAAATCCAAGTGGCTGCCGTCGCAAAAGGGCGGCTTCTTGGTCGCCTTGCAGCCGCAAAAACGCGCCTTCATCGTCGTGGCCGGGGCGAACTTCATCGGTTCGAAGCCGGTTCCGGCGTGGCTGCCGTCGCAGAAGGGCTGCTTGGCGCTCTTGCCGCAACGGCACCAGTAATAGGTTTTGCCAGCCTCCATCTCGACGGTGAAGGGTTCCTTGGCGGCGACGACGGGTTGGGCCATTCAACACTCCCTTGGCGGTTGGCTACGGGTGGTTGGCGAAAAGCGAAAAACGGCGGCGATCAGCGTTTCAACTGGGCGCGGTTGAAGGCCAATTGCTCCGGCGTCAACTGGAAGCCCAGATAGACCTTCCAATCCTTGGCGTTGGCGTCCTTGGGCAAGGGAATCTTCGGCGCCAGCTCTTCCTTGCTGCCCGCGCGCGGCTGACCGGCGGGGAAGGTCACGTCGGTGTCGAAATACACCTTGGAGACGATGCTGTCGTCCGGCTTGGCCAGGGCGACGAAATACTGGTACTTGGCGATGTCGCTCTTCATCGCCGGGCCGCGCTCGGCGATCAGGAAGACGTTGACGTTCACCGTCACGCCGGTGCTGGTGTATTCGCAGTTGCCCGAAAAATCGGCCAGCGCCGCGCGCGATTCCATGTCGGTCAGGTCACGCCCGCCGGGGCGCAGCACCGTCACCTCCGACAAATCGCGGATGATGGAGACCTTCGGGCAGGCGAGCAGCGCCTCCGCCGGGTCTTTCGGCCCCAACCCCAGGCCGGAGCAGGCGGACAGGCCAACGGCGGCGGTCGCCAAAACGACCAACGCGCGCAGGCTTTTCCGGGCCGGGCTTTTCAGGGCCAGGCTTTTCAGGGAGGGGGTCGCTGTATTAGGGTCGCGGCGGCGGTCCATCGGTTCGGCCTGATCGGTTGGATCGAAAGAGTGTGGTTTTGACTTTAGAGATCCCGCGCAACCGGCACAAGGCCATGCGACGGCTTTGTTTCTTGTGACAGTTTTTGCAACGGCGGCCCCGAGAGCGACATGATCAACCCAGCATCCCTGACGATCCTTCTCGCCGCCCCGCGCGGCTTCTGCGCCGGTGTGGACCGGGCGATCCAGATCGTCGAAACGGCGCTGGACCGTTACGGCCCGCCCGTCTATGTGCGGCACGAGATCGTGCACAACCGCTTCGTCGTCGAAAGCCTGGAAGCCAAGGGCGCCATTTTCGTCGATGAATTGTCGGAGGTGCCGGACGGCGTGCCGGTGGTGTTTTCCGCCCATGGCGTGCCGAAATCGGTGCCAGAGGCGGCGGAGGCGCGCGGCCTGTTCTATCTCGACGCCACCTGCCCGCTGGTCAGCAAGGTCCACCGCGAGGCCGAACGCCATTTCAACGACGGCCGCCAGATCGTGCTGATCGGCCACGCCGGGCACCCGGAGGTGATCGGCACCATGGGGCAATTGCCCGATGGCGCGGTGGTTCTGGTGGAAACCGTCGCCGACGTGGCGACGCTGACGGTGGCCGACCCGGACAATCTGGCCTTCGCCACGCAAACCACCCTGTCGGTGGACGAAACGGCGGACATTCTGGCCGCGCTCCAGGCCCGTTTCCCGGCCATCGCCGGGCCGAAGAAGGAAGACATCTGTTACGCCACCACCAACCGCCAAGCGGCGGTAAAGGCCATCGCGCCGAAGGTGGACGCGCTGCTGGTGCTGGGCGCGCCGAACTCGTCCAACTCCAAACGGCTGGTCGAGGTGGCGAAGACCCACGGCTGCCCGGCGGCGCAACTGGTGCAACGGGCCAGCGACATTGATTGGGCGGCGTTGGACGGCATCCGCCGCCTGGGCATCACGGCGGGCGCCTCAGCCCCGGAAATCCTGGTCGAGGAGGTCATCGACGCCGCCCGCGCGCGGTTTGACGTGACGGTGGAAGAACTGCGCACGGCGACCGAAAACGTGGTCTTCAAGCTGCCCAAGGCGTTGATCGAGGACCTGTCCGGGCAGGAGTGAGCGGCGGGCGTTCTCTTACAACCGGCCCCCTCCCCAACCCTCCCCCGCGCGGGCGCGGGAGAGGGAGCCAGCGCCTGATTGCCCTCCACCGCCGCAGGCGGGGGAGGGAGGGACCCGCGAAGCGGGAGGGAGGGGGCCACGCCCCTGCAATCTCACGGCCCCTTGCGCCGACGGCCCTGCTTTTTCGGCGCGCCTTCGGGAATGCCCCGGCCCTGGCGGGCGCTGCTGATGCCGATGCTGCCGGGGGCTTCCAGGCCGAGATCCATCGCTTCCAACCGGCGCAGCTCGTCGCGCAGGCGGGCCGCTTCCTCGAATTCCAGATCGGCGGCGGCGGCGCGCATGCGCTTTTCCAGATCGGCGATGACGCTTTTCAGATTGTGGCCAACCAGTTCGGTCGCGTTCAGCCCGGTCTTCACCGTCACATGGTCGCCGCGCTCATAGACGCTTTCCATGATGTCGCCGATGGCCTTCTTCACCGATTCCGGCGTGATGCCATGTTCGAGATTGTAGGCGGTCTGCTTCTCGCGCCGCCGCGCCGTCTCGTCGATGGCGTATTTCATGCTGTCGGTGATCTTGTCGGCGTAGAGGATCGCCCGGCCTTCGATGTTGCGCGCCGCCCGCCCGATGGTCTGGATCAGCGAGGTTTTTGAGCGCAGATAACCTTCCTTGTCGGCGTCGAGAATCGCCACCAGCGCGCATTCCGGGATGTCCAACCCCTCGCGCAGCAGGTTGATGCCGACCAGCACGTCGTAAGCGCCCAACCGCAGATCGCGGATGATCTCGATCCGCTCCAGCGTTTCGACGTCGGAATGGATGTAGCGGACGCGCAAACCGGATTCATGCATGTATTCGGTCAGCGCCTCCGCCATCTTCTTGGTCAGGGTGGTGACGAGGATGCGGTAGCCCTTGGCCACCACCTCCTTGCACTCGCCGATCAAATCATCGACCTGGGTTTCGGTGGGGCGGATGATGACCGGCGGGTCGATCAGGCCGGTCGGGCGGACCAACTGCTCGCTGAACACGCCGCCGGTGCGCTCCAGCTCCCACGGGCCGGGGGTGGCGGAGACGAAGACCGTCTGCGGGCGCATCGCCTCCCACTCCTCGAACTTCAGCGGGCGGTTGTCCTTGGCGCTGGGCAGGCGAAAGCCGTATTCGGCCAGCGTTTCCTTGCGCATCCGGTCGCCCCGGTACATGCCGCCGATCTGCGGCACCATGACGTGGCTTTCATCGACGATCAGCAGGGCGTTGTCGGGCAGATACTCGAACAGGGTCGGCGGCGGCTCGCCCGGCGCGCGGCCGGTCAGAAAGCGCGAGTAGTTTTCGATGCCCGCGCAAGCCCCGGTCGCCGCCATCATTTCGATGTCGAAGGTTGTGCGCTGCTCCAACCGCTGCGCCTCCAGCAGCTTGCCTTGCGCGTTGAACTCCTCCAACCGGAGCTTCAGCTCTTTCTTGATTTCGCCGATGGCCTGATTGAGCGTCGGTTTCGGCGTGACGTGGTGGCTGTTGGGGTAGACGCGCACGGCCTCCAGCGCCGCCAGCTTTTCGCCGGTCAGCGGGTCGATTTCATGGATCGCCTCGATCTCCTCGCCGAACAGGGAGATGCGCCAGGCGCGATCCTCCATGTGGGCCGGGAAGATCTCCACCGTGTCGCCGCGCACGCGGAACAGGCCACGGCCAAAGGCGGCGTCGTTGCGCTTGTACTGAAGCTCGGTCAGCTTGCGCAGCAGGTCATGCTGGGGAATCACCTCGCCCTTGCGCAGGTCGAAGGTCATTTCCGAATAGGTCTCGACCGACCCGATGCCGTAGATGCAGGACACCGAGGCGACGATGATGACGTCGTCGCGCTCCAACAGCGACCGGGTGGCGGCGTGGCGCATCCGGTCGATCTGCTCGTTGATCGAGGATTCCTTCTCGATGTAGGTGTCGGTGCGGGCGACGTAGGCTTCTGGCTGGTAATAGTCGTAATAGGAGACGAAATACTCCACCGCGTTGTCGGGGAAGAAGCTTTTCATCTCCCCGTAAAGCTGGGCGGCCAACGTCTTGTTGGGAGCCAGCACCAGGGTTGGCCGCTGCACCGTCTGAATGACGTGCGCGATGGTGAAGGTCTTGCCCGACCCGGTGACGCCCAACAGCACCTGATCCCGCTCGCCGTTGGCCAACCCCTCGGTCAATTCGCCGATGGCGCGCGGCTGGTCGCCCGCCGGGACGTAATCCGAGACAATGACGAACTGTTTTCCGGCCTCCAGCTTGGCGAAAGACTTGGCGGGGATGGCGGACAGGACGGGGCTGGCCATGGCGCGGATCGGTCCAAGATGGTGGGTACGGAACAAGAACTGATTATATGGCCGCGATGGGGGGAGGACGCCAGTGGAGAGTTTGAGCTTGACGGTATGCTTTATTTGGCATAATTAACATTCCAAGCGACAAAAGCCGCGCTTTGGCGGAGGAGTTGCACGCGCAATGGAAAACAGCACGGGCGAAACCAAGCTGACTCTGATCGAGAGCAGCGGCAACGTCTTCGCCGACCTTGGCCTCAAGGACGCCGAAGAGATGATGGCCAAGGCCCGTTTGGCCGGTCAACTGGCCTTGGCGATTCGCGACCTTGGTCTGACGCAGAAGCAAGCGGCGGAGCGCATGGGCCTTGACCAACCCAAGGTGTCCGCCCTGATGCGCGGCAAGCTGAGCGGCTTCTCCATCGAACGGCTGGTGCGCGGACTGGTCGCGCTCGACCGCGATGTTGAAATCAGCGTCCGAACCAAGCCCGACAACCGCCCCGCCCACCTCGCGGTGGTGGAGCGCTGACCGGCGCTCCCCTACCCCCTTATCAAGCCCCCTACCCCGCCGCCTTCGGGTTGGCGATGGCCAGACGCGCGCGGACGATGGCCTCCAGCGACTCCATCAGCGTGTCCTGGCCGTCGCCGTCGAAGGCGCCCGTGGCGATTTCGATGCACAGGCGGTGTTGCAGAGCGTCCACCCGCGTCGCCAACTCCTCGCCGCACAGGGCGGCGTCGGCGTCCTCGCCATAGAGCGGGGCGAGCGCCAGCAGCATCGCCCGACCGGACTCGTCCAGCCCGCGCAGCTCGCGTTCGGCGATCGCCAGCGCGTTGGCGACCATCAACGCGGTGTAGCGACCATCCGGCGGCAGATGGGGCAGCACGTCGCGGCGCAGGGTCGCGGCGGCGATGTCGAGCAGGGCGAAGGCGTCGGGGCCGGTGCGCATCAGCCGATCCTTTCCACAGGCGTCACCGCGCGGGCGGCGGCGGATTTCAGGTGACGCAGCAGATCCATTTCGATCTCCGGCAGCATCCGCCCGGTCAAGGCCAACTCCAGCGACGGTTCCGCGCCGGAGCTGTGGCGACGGCCATGCTGCAAGGCGATGGCGGCCCAGCGCAGATAGGCGGCGGTTTCCCAATAGGCGACCCGCTGGGGATCGACCTTGCGGCCCGCCGTTTCCTCATACCCGGCGTAAAAATCGGCCCGGTCGGCGATGCCGCCCGCCTCGCGGTTGATCCGGCGAAAGCGCCAGGAGCGGGCGCAGAAGCAACCGAGATCCTCCATCGGGTCGCTGAACCCGGCGAACTCCCAATCCAGGATCGCCGCCAGCGCGCCGTCCTTGACCAGATAATTGCCGGTGCGAAAATCACGGTGGCACAGCACGATGGCCCCCGGCAGCGGCGCGTTGACGTGCAGCCAGCGCAAGCCCCAGGCCAGCACCGGATCGCGTTGAGCGACGTCGCCGATCCAGTCGCGGAACTGGTGGACGGCCTCTTGCGCCGGGCAATCGGGCGGCGGGGCCAGCGTCTCCAACCCTGACGTGGCGGGGGTGAGGCGGTGCAGGCGGCCAAGCTGCCGACCAAGCGCGCGGGCCAAATCCGCTTGCGGCGCGTCGCCCTTGACCACGGCGAAACCCGCGCCGAGTCCGTCCACGCGCCGCATGATGAAAAAATCGGGACCGAGAATGGCCGGATCGTCGCAGACGAACAGCGGCTCCGGCGCCGTCACCCCGGCTTGAAAAGCGGCGGACAGCGCGGCGAACTCCCGCCGCTTGCCAATGCTGGCCGACACCCGCCCTGCCAATTCCGCCCGCAACACGCAGGCGTGACGCCCGGCCTGCGGCCCGTCGGCGACGTCCAGCGTGATGGCGTGGTTGGCGGCGCCGCCCAACGCCCCGTCCGCCGTCACCGCGACGCGGGAGGCCCCGGCCTGCGCGGCCAGCCAGCCTTCCAGGCGGCTCCGGTCGTCATCGGTCAACAGCGTGTCGGCTTGTGGAACGGACGGGTTCGCGTCAGGCACGGTCTACCCCCTTCATCCACGCAATGCGTCCCGAATGGTAGGCACGAAGCGCGACGGGTCACAAGAGGAACCGCAATCAACGAAAAGCCGCCCTTCCCCGGTTCAAACGCCGGGAAAAGGGCGGCTTTTGCCCGCAAGACAACCCGTTCGCGCTTACGCCGCCAGCGCCCGCGTTCCATCGCGCGCTGGTTCCGCCGCTTGGACGGGGGCCGACACGGCGCGCGGCTTGCGGTCCGGCAGCGTGTCGTGGATGGCGAAGCCGACCGCCATCAGGTTGGGAACCGCCATCGCGGCGAGCAGGATCGACCAGAGTTGCAGCGACAGCGTGCCCAGCGGGTTGACCAGCGCGGCGGTCAGCGACGCGGCGACCAGCGCCGCCGACAGGATGGCTTCGGGACGGGCGCAGAAGCGGCTTTGCCCGCGCTTGCCCCCCTTGGCGGTGACGCGGAAGGCGTCCTTGCGCCGCACCGCGCCGCGCAACGCGGCCAGCGCCACCGTGGTGGACAGCGCCATGCCGACGGCGCAGGCCCCGACGCTCTCCCCCCAACGGTTGCCCGAGGCGTAGCGGGCGGCCAGCAGGCTCGACCCGGCGCGCAGGACCAGCGCGCCCAGCACGGCGGCGGTCGCGGCCACCGGCGGCAGATGCAGCGGCAGAACCAGCGCGGCGAAGGTCCAGGTCACGGCGGCGACGGCGGCGATCACGCCGACCGCATCCGACCACCAGCGGATCCAGTTGCCGACATAGCCCAGCTTCTGCCCCGCCGACAGCCCGGCTTCGCCGCCGACGGCCTGCGGCAGGAACTTCCGCCAATGCGCCCGGACGATCTGGGTGGAACCAAACACCCAACGGTCGCGCTGCTTGCGGAACTGCGTGAAATTGTCGGGGGCCAGCCCCTCGCCCAGCCGTTCGTCGGTGTAGGCGGCGCGGTAGCCCGCCGACAGGATGCGCAGGCCAAGCTCCGTGTCCTCGCAAATGCCCGCCTCCGACCAGCCGCCCACCCGCTCCATCGCCGCGCGGCGCAGCATAATCATGGTGCCGTGGCAGATGAAGGCTTGGCTGGCCACGCCATCCTGCATGCCGACGTCGAAGAAGGGCCGGTATTCGGCGGTCATCGCCGCTTTCAGCGCGGTTTCATGGCCGTCGCGATGCTCCTGCGGGGCCTGGACGATGCCGACCGACGGATCGGCGAAGACCGGCACCAGCGTCGACAGCCAGTCGCGCGACACGGTGTAATCGGCGTCCAGCACGGCGATGACCGAGGCCGCCGGGTCGGTGTGGCGCAGCGCCGCGTTCAGCGCGCCCGCCTTGAAGCCGGAGATTTTTTTGTACCAATGAAACTTGAAGGTCGGGCCAAGCGCCGCGCACAGCTCCTCCACCGGGCGGACCAGACGCTCCTCCTCGGTGTTGTTGACCAGGACGACGACCTCGTAATTCGGGTAGTCGAGATGGGCGAGCGAGGTCAGCGTCGCGGCCAGAACGTCGGGCTGCTCGCGGCAAGCGGCGACATGGATGGAGACCATCGGCGCGTAACCACGGACCTGCGGGACACGCGGCAGCAGTTCCGGCGCCCGCCCGGTCAGCAGACGGCGGGCGACGTCGGCCAAATCGGCGAAGGCCACGCCCATCATCAGCGCCCCCAACGCGAAGGCCGATCCCCAGGTGGTCAGCGCGCCAAAGGTCAGATACTCGCCATAAGCCGCCGCCACCGCGCCGCCGACGGCGAAACCGATGACGTTGCCGCCCAGCGCCGCCGCCAGCGCGAAGGCCCCATTGCTGCGCCGCCGGAAAACGGCGAGGGCCGACAAAACCAAACCAACCACCAGCGCCACGCCCGCGCCCACTTGGTCGCCATAGGACGGGCCCACCGCCCCGGACATCGCCCATTTCGGCGCGCGGTCGGCGTCGAGCACGCCCCAGCTTGGGCCGGGCGAGCCTTCGATGGTGGATTTCCACACGCCGTCAAACGCCTCGACCACGTTGTAATCAATCCCCAGCGCCCCGGCTTCCGCCGCGAAGCCGCGCACGACGGCGGCCTGGGCCTGCGGCGTCGGGTAGGCGTCGTGGAAATTCTCCCCGCCCGACGGCCAACCAACCTCGCCGACGAACAGCTTTTTGCCGGGATGGGCCTTGCGCACGCTGTCCAGACGGTCGCGGATCCAGGTCAGCGCCTTGTCGGCGGGCACGCCCTCCCAATAAGGCAGGACATGGACGCCCATGAAGTCCGACGCGGCGACGGTGGCGTTGGCCTTGACCATCTCCGACCAGACGTCGGCGGTGCCGACCTTGATGGAGCGCGGCACGGCGGCGCGCACCCGTTTGATGAATCCGGCAAGCTCAGCGTCGGTCAGGTCAGCGCGCAGCAGGGTTTCGTTGCCGACGACGATCCGCCGGACGCCGCGCACGCTCTTCGCCAGGGCGATGGCGCGGGCGACCTCCTGCTCGTTGCGGGCCGCGTCGCGGCTCAGCCAGACGCCGAGCGTCACGTCCAGCCCCTTGGCCGCCGCGATCTCCGCCGCTTGGCCTTGCGAGCCGAGCGTGGAGTAGGTGCGCACCCCGTCGGCGAAACCGGCGATGGCGCTCATGTCCTTTTCCAGATCGGCCCGCCCGACGACAGGGGAATGGGTCGGGTCGTAATCGCGGCCCGAGGGGGAGTAGGACACCGATTCGATGCGACCGGGTTCGGCCTCCACCGCCGTCGGCGCGTTGCGCCAGGACCAGACGCCGGCATGGCCAGCGGTCACAGCCAACAGGGCGGCGGCGATGGCGGCGCGCCGCACCGGATTCTTCGGGGTGTTCATGGGAGTTCGCGATGACCTGAGCTATGGGCGGCCTTGGCGGTCGCCGGACATCGACATCAACGCGGGGCGCCCCGCCGCTATTCCCGCATCATCCCGATTTTTTCTGGGGCGAGGCTGCGAAGCGCTACATCACCCGCCGCAAGACGACCACCGCCGCCACCCCCAGCGCCACCGCGACGGCCATCGGCACGCGGCGGGCGATGAGGCAAACGAACAGGGTCGCCAGCGCGTCGGACGGGCGCGACAGCGCCGCCGGGGCGACCAAGGCCACCAACACCGCGCCGGGCGTGGCCTCCAACGCCGCGTTCGCCGCCGGGCCAAGCCGGATTCGGGCGATCAGCCACGGCCCGCCGACCCGCGTCAACCACGTCAGCAACCCCGCCGCGACGATCACCGCCAACAGCGTCCCATCAACCATCATCCCATCCATCACGAGACCGCCTTTCCACGCCACGCGGCGACCGCGCCGCCAGCGACCGCGCCCGCCAGAATGTGCCAGGGACCGCCCGGCGTCACGGCGTTGACCACCAGCGCCGCGCCCGCGCTCGCCAACCAGGGCGGCAGGGAGCCGACGCCGGTCCACAGCCCGGCCAACAGGCAGAGGAACACGGCGATGAAGGTGAAATCCAAGCCCCAGGCGGCGGGATCGGCCACCAACGCCCCGGCCAGCGTCCCCGCCACCGTGGCGCTCAACCAGCCGACATAGAGCGTCAGCCCGACGCCGAACCAATAGCCGAAGGTCAAGCCCTGCCCGCGCCGCAGGGCCAGCGCCCACACCTCGTCCGTCATGAAGAACAGCGCCAGACCAGCGCGCAACGGCGGCACGCCGTGGAAACGCGGGGCCAGCGTCGCCCCCATCAGCAGATGGCGCAGATTGACCAGCAGCACGCTGGCGACCACGGCCAGACCGGGCGCGCCATGGCCCCACAGCTCCACCGCGACGAATTGCGAGCTTCCGGCGAAGACGATGCCGCTCATCAGCCCCATGTCGAGCGGAGTCAATCCGGCCTTGGCGGCGAGGCTGCCCAGCAGCAGCCCGAAGGGAACGGCCCCCGCCAAAATCGCCAGGGCGTGAACGGCGCCGAGCGCGACTTCGCGCGGGACGGACGCCGGGGATGGAAGGGAGATCGTGCTCATGCCCGGCACGCTACGCCGCTTGGCCAACCCCGTCTTGCACAGGATTGCTGCCACGTCGGTAGTGGCCGGGGGACACGCCGATCTGCGCCTTGAACACCCGGCTGAAATGCGCCTGATCGCAAAAGCCGCAAGCCACGGCGATGTCGGCCAGCGGCAGCGGCCCGGCCAGCAACTCTTTCGCCCGCCGCACCCGCCGCCCCGTCAGATAGCCGTGCGGCGTGGTTCCCACGGCGGCGCGAAAGACGCGCAGCAGGTGAAAACGGCTCAGCCCCACCGCGTCGGCCAGATCGCTGAGTTCGACCGGGGCGTCGAGGTGGCTGTCCAGGAAATCGCGGGCGCGCCGCACCGCCAACGGCTCCCGCCCGACCGGGCGCAGGCCGCCGGTCAGGTTGCCATGGCGCAGCGCCACGGCGGTCAAGGCGCGCAGGGCGTCGGTGTCGATCCGCAGCGTCTCGCGCGCCGAATCCTCCAGCCCCAGATGCAGGGAGCGGATGGCGTCGAACAGCGCCGGGTCGTCCAACTCGGCGTCGGTGAAGGTCGGTTGGACGGCGCGGCCCAGCGCGTCTGACGCCGCCTGTCCCAACAACCCGACCGAGGGGTAGAACATGCGGTAGGCGTACCCGCTGTCCGCCGGGCGACCGTCGTGCAGAACGTCGGGGTTGAGAACCACCACCTGACCGGCCCGCGCCACCCGCTCCACGCCCCGGCAACGGTACAGCTCGGTCCCGGCGGTGATGACGCCGATCACATAGGTGTCGTGGGTGTGCGGGGCGTAGCTGTGATGGTGAAAGCGCGCGTTCAGGCACTCCATGCCGTCAAAGCGCCGCTCGCGCCACAGCCGGGCGAAATCCCGCCCCCTCAGCGGGGCGCGTGTCAGGGCGTCGTGCTGGTCCATGCCCGTCAGTCTACCAGCGCGCCACGCGCGCCGTCTTGAACAGGATTGCGGTGGGGACAGGATTGCGGCGCGCGCGCTGGACTTCGCGCGCCGGATCGTCCAGATGAAGGCGCTTCTTTCCTTATTCACGCCCTTGGACCGACCGCCAGCATGACCGCCATTCCGCTTTCCGTCGCCCCGATGATGGATTGGCAGTTTTTTATAGAAAAATCATATATTTAAATATAGGCATGTGCAAAAATCGCACAGGGATGTTCCTCTTTTCTTTCGTTTTCGTTCATGCGAATAGGCCACCCATCAGACCTGGACATACGACGTACCCCTCCAGCACACGCAGCACGCTGAAGATTTTTCGCTGCCCTTGTCACGGTACGCCTGAACTGGTCGCCTCCCCTTTGAGATGACACGATCACCGGGTTTTCGCTGAGCAACCTCCCGCGATAGCCTGGGAGATGCTCTCCTCGCTGCTTCAGCCGACATTCCTCATGACCTGAGCCCGGAAAGTTTCTCCAGGAATGGATAGAGTCCGTCATCGAAAGGAGACGGGCGGATGAGGCGCAGCCGGTTCAATGAGTAGCGGATTGACATGGCGGAAGGCTCGGGGAAACGATAAAGAGCCGGAGTGGGGAAAGACTGAAGGGGCCGGAGTCCCCCGACCTTTAAATGCGCGCAGGACGTGTTCAAATATCCGGTTTAACGCATCAACTTAGATCGACACATAAGGCAACCACCACCCTCAACACATACTATAGTATGTCATTACATAACCTTGACTCTTCCCGGCTTTCCCTGGATTATATCTTTAGGTATAGCGCCTTCGCTCAGCAAAAGGCAGAGGTGCAAATCAATAACTCAAATGGATAACTAATAATTATCGATGCTCATTTCCGATCTTGAATTCGTTAACAGAGGCGCAGAACTCGCCTTTCTGAAAAGTCGTCTGAAAGACGATGGGGTACCAGCCCTTATCGTTCTTCGCTCGCCACCAGGCTTCGGAAAATCACGCCTTACCGATTATTTAACCAGACAGTCGGATTTTTCCGATAGATTCTTCTGCATCGTCGATCCGGAAATCGGAAGCGGTGCCGATGGCATCCGCTTGCATGATGGCTTCTTTATACAGCGCTGTGCCGAACAGCTTTCAGCCTTAGCCGAAGGGGATTCGGTACGCTGGCCGAAATTCGAGGATTTCTTACAAGCTCGCGCGTGGAGAACCGTCAAGGAGAAGAAGGCGGCTGATTTCGCTGCGGAATTGCCAAGTCTGAAGAGCGCCTACAACATTTTGCTCGATTACGCGTCCCGTACATTCTCCTTCGGTCGGTTTTCGCCAAAAAAATTATTGTCGAGCGACAGTCATGATGCAGTAAAGATATGCAATGATTATGCGCAATTCATTTTGAAATCAAACAAAATCATTCTCATCGTTCGGGAAGTGCAACATTGTGACCTGCATAGCCTGCGCACGTTCCTCAGCCTAAGCGAGTATTCTCCTCGACTGCATCTCATCTTGGAGTACACGTCGCTGTCTGGAATTTTTGATGCCCCGCATCAGAAAATCTTCCTCCGCTTTATGGAAGCTAAAGAAAATTTTTGTATTCTGGATTTGGTACAACTTGAATTTGGGCATCTCAACTACCTCATTCAGAATACGGTCAGCTCTGATTTTGCATTGACGACAGAGGCTTACCTGTCTTGGAACGGTAATCTCCGTTCTATCATTGAGATGAAATTCCAGGTAATGATCGCTCAAACGATCACGAAAGCGTCCCAGCTCGATAGTCTTCTAGGAGGATTGACAAAATCGATTGACAGTCATCTGACGTCGTTGTCCTCCCTGGAAAAGTTTGTTTTGGCCATCTGTTTTACGCATGTCGAGGCGATCAGTGAATGGATGATAGCATCGACGGTATCGTTGCTCTCGCCGTTGACCACTCCCAAACTATTGAAGCAGGCCTTAGCCGACCTCACCCGCCAGCATGGATTTCTTGCTGAACGGGAAGGCAACTACCGGATTCACGATGAGACAATCGCCGACACCCTGGACGGCTTGCTATCATTCCGCTCCCTGATCGCTCTCGCCGAGAAGGCATTGCGGGAGCGGTACAAGGCGCTGGTTTCCGATTCTTCTTCTAGCGGCATCGCAATAGGTTCAGCCATACGGCAGGTTTTTCGACTTTGCGCCAGAACGAAGGATGTTGTGGGTTTATCCCAAGCCGTTGATATCCTCTCAAAAGAAATCAAGCGCGCCCACGATCAATCCATCTATGTGGAAATGGTGGCTACCGCCATCGCTGCCGACCCGGCGCTTTTTGCCAATGATCAAGGCGACCTCGTGATGTGGGCCGCTTCCATGGCTTATGATATCGGTGACTGGGAGCGGGCCGAATCGCTGGTCGCCATGCTGCCGTCTCCGAACATGGTCTGCTTAGCAATGCGCGCATGCGCATTGCAGGAAATTGGTCGGCATGATGAAGCACTAGTGATCGCCCAAAACTTTCGTTCCGGTGCATTGGACGATGATGAAAGGTTGGCCGCAGATCTGATCGAGGCCATCATCGTCGGATGTCGTGGCGACCAGGAAGCCGCACGGGAACGATTGAACGCCATAGTCGGCGATCCAAAGCATTCGAACAGTCCTCTGTTGGGCTACGCCCATCGATTCTTTGAAGTTGTTGAAGAGTATTCCGGCTGCATTGAACATCTCTATCATAGTATTGCGCACTTCGAGAGATTTGGGCTAAAAAAATCCAAAGCATACTCACAGGCTGCTACCGCCGTCCTGATCGCCCGAAGTGGTGAAATCCCTGCCGCTCGGACGATGATCACTGAAGCGGTTCAGATTCTTGCCGAAGATGTTCAAGACCGCCATCTTCTTCTTAATAACTTGGCTGCTGTTGACCTTCTGTCTGACCTGCCTGATTTCTCTTCCTGCCGAAATCTTCTTATCGATGCCTTGCGCTATGTGAGAGACGATTACAGTGAAGTTACTGTTCTATCAAACCTCGCCCTTGCTTATTGGGGTGATAAGGACTGGAAGCTGGCCCTGGATTGTGTGAATCGAATTTTAAGCATCCTGGATCATCACGACTTTGCAGATATCGAAATATACTGGCCCTTATGCTTCAATGCCGGAAAAATCCTTCTGGATGCCGGCAGAATGGAGGACAGTCAAAAAGTGCTTCAGATTCCGCAGGAGCGGGGGCGGCCGGTATCGGCGAATCAAAGCTATTGGGCTTATCGCTATGGCGATTCCGGCACCGTCGATACGACCTATCAGTTTCTCGCCTCCCGACCCTACCATCCTTTGTACTTGAGCCACTGGCTCGTGGATTTCGATGGACTCAGCCTACTGAAGCGAGAGCTGCGGCGATGACCGACGAGTAGTTCCATCCCTTTTCGGTAAAGCCTCGTGCGAACTGTCCCTTGGGAGCAATCCACGCGTCCGGCGTCAATTCGAGAAAATGGAATCGTCCATCCGCCAACCGACCATCGACCCGGCAATAACCATAGGATCCGAAGGCTGCGAGAAGCCGCTCGATCGCGGCATGATCCTCATCAATGAGCTCATGGTCGATGTTGCGTACAGTGCGGCCCGGCGAAGGGTTCAACTTCTCCTCGGCGTCAAAGAGGCGGTTGGCGAAAAAATCAGGCTGTCCTTCGATCACAACTTCACTGAAGGCCCAGGCATCGTCTCCGCCGTTTTCGATCCTGGAATAGGCGACCTCCCGACCGGCAACAAACTCTTCGATCATTACGGGCTGCTCGAACATTGTCAGCAGGTTTTCCGCCAACGACCGTACATCGGCAGAGGAAGTGGCCCGGCTATTCTGGGAGATGCCGATAGAACTGCCCTCTAGCAGCGGTTTGACAACGACGGGGAGCGGAAAGCCAGTCACGTAATCCAACTCCATAGGCGTACGCACCACCCGCCAAGCCGGAGTCTTCAGCCCGCAGTCTACAGCCAACCGTTTGGAAATCTCCTTGTCCTGAGCAACTATCCGCCCGTAAACATCCGGACCGATAAACCGCAGCCCAAAGGATTCGCATACTGCTGGCACTAATGCCATCCGATTCCGGGACGAGCGCCCACCGAATATCGATAAAACTATATCTTCTTTATGCTTTTCTGCATGACTGGATAGGGATTCTGGACTCGTATAATGATGAACTTTAAGTCCTACTTCATTAATTGCATCACATAAGATTTTTAAAGTGAGCGCATCCGTCATTTCTAGGTCGCGTCTCGCATGAGTTGCCGACTCGCCGTCGGGTGCGCCGAGAAGATCGGCCACTACAACCACATCGCGAAACGAGAACGAATAGGGAATATTCATGATAATTATTAGTTATCCATTTGAGTTATTGATTTGCACCTCTGCCTTTTGCTGAGCGAAGGCGCTATACCTAAAGATATAATCCAGGGAAAGCCGGGAAGAGTCAAGGTTATGT
>Ga0209373_10000121_pt1 | contig 168983 bp, 153 predicted proteins | sample Higcelweek5metaG_FD_187173 | JGI IMG/M metagenome (GOLD analysis project Ga0209373, IMG submission 187173) | Freshwater pond sediment microbial communities from the University of Edinburgh, under environmental carbon perturbations - High... | ecosystem: Environmental > Aquatic > Freshwater >... | reverse complement strand
GACAGATGAGAAAGATAACATCATCGGCCAAAGCTGGGCTTGGCGCGGCGAGAAAGGCGAGCTTGTTTTAGACTCGCTTGAAACGCTTGGCACGCGCGTCAGCGATTATTCATGGCAGAAATTGATCAATACCTTCGCAGAAGAACTGCACACCAACCCCGGCACAGTCACAGCGCTACATATCGGCACGGGCGGCGGAACTCCCAACAATATGGGGCTCGGAAAAGCCTCTCCCCCAGCCGAGCCCATCGATTACGATGGCTATCGCGATTCTCATTCTCAATATTGTGTTGCTTCTTTTGAGCCTAAACCGCAACCAATGCCCAAACCTACGCGCACAAGAAAGAACGTCCTTTCCCCTGCAACTTTAGCTTAGATCTTCCAGCCGCTATGGATCACGGCAATGCCGCCGAGCAGATTTTCATAGCGCACCTGCTCAAACCCGGCACGCTGCATGCGCGTGGCCAATTCATCTTGCGGCGGAAACTGGCGGATGCTTTCGGCCAGATAGCGATAGGCCTCGCGATCTTGAGCCACATGCTCACCAAGCCATGGCAGAACAGAAAAGCTATAAAGATCATAAAGCGGTTTTAAAAGCGGCGAGACGCCGGGGCTGAACTCCATGCAGAAGAACCGTCCGCCCGGACGCAGAACGCGAAAAAACTCGGCCAATGCCTGATCGATATGCGTCACATTGCGCAGACCAAAAGAGATGCAAACAATATCTTGGCTGGCATCTGGAAAAGGTAAGGCCTCCGCGCTGCCCGCAACAAAATCAACCTCATCGAACCAACCGGAATCCGCCGCCTTTTCGCGGCCAACCTTGAGCATGGATTCATTGATATCGCAGACGGTCACAAAGGCTTTACCTTGCGTCGCGCGCGCACAGCGCAGCGCGATATCGCCTGTGCCGCCCGCAACGTCGAGGATCGTCTCCCCCACGCGCGGACGCATCTTGCCGACAAAATGATCTTTCCAAAGCCGGTGCAAGCCGCCCGACATCAAATCGTTCATCACATCATAATTTGAAGCAACTGAGGCAAAGACCTCATGTACGCGGGCGGTTTTTTCTTCGGGCGCAACGCGTTCATAGCCAAACCATTCGGCCTCAGGATTAGCGGCAAGCGGCGCGGCGCGCTTCATACGCCCCCGCCCGGCGCAATGGACGAAAGCGGCTGTGCCAGCATGGTATCGTAAAGTTCGAAAACGGAATCCCGCCAAAACTCCATCGGGAAAAAGCCCGCAACGAAATCGCGCGTTTGCAACGCCAAATCAATACGCCGCGCCGAGCCCATCGACAGAGCCTCTTCAAGCGCAACCACAAGCGCCGCCTTATCCTCCGGCGGCACGACCCAGGCCGTTTCGCCCGCGCGCACCATCTCGGCATTCGCGCCGCAATCGGTCACGATGACCGGACGACCTATCGCCTGCGCCGCTAAAAGCTCCGGCGCTTGGCCACGCGGAAAAGCATTTGCCGCAACGACCAAGCTGGCCAACCAGCAAGCCGCAGGCCAATCTTCGCATCTTTCCGGCATGATGACTTTGCCTTCAAGCCCATGACGCACGACTTCTTTTTCAATTTGCGTGCGCATGCCCGGCTGGTCATGCTCTGTGCCAATCAAAACGGCGTAAATATCTTTGTTCTTCAAAGCCGCCAAAGCTTCAAGCAAGGCCTTGTGCCCATAGCCCGGGGCAAACGGCGTTGCCATCACAAGCACCGTCGCCTGTTCAGGCAGCCGCCACGCATGGCTCAGTTTTTGGATGCGTTCTGGCGTGACACGAACGGCTTCAAACCATTGCAGATCAATGCCCGGATAAATGCGATAAAGGTAATCCGTCTTAAGTTTGAAATCCTGTTGTAAATGACCGACCATATAATCAGAAGGCACACGGAAACGCGCCCCACGGCTTGAGGCCACTTGCAAAATCTTGCGCCGCGCGCTCGTCACCGGCATGGGTTCAAGCAGATCAATCAGCAAAGGCAAATGCGTCGTTTGCGAAAGTTTGCTGGCCACGCGCGCAACTTCAATCCCGTGCGCATGAATCAAAACGGGCTTCTCGCGGCGCACAAGGCTTTCCAGCCGCTTGCGATTGCGCCAACAAGCAAACCAGCCGCCTTTTTGCAGCGACAGCTTTGTGTGCCGCACGGCAGAGCGTTCGGCCTCCAACACCATCGAGCCGCCCGACGAAGCGATCAAAGGACGCCATCCGGCGCGGTGCGTTTGCACGCAGATGTCCACGACTTCACGCGCCAAAGCACCGCCGTCAAGGCTAGACGTCAGATGCAAAACAGTCGTACGCTCAACGGCATCGCGCTTGTGGGCGGCGGCATTCCTGCTAGAGTAAGGCTTATTTTGAGAAGACATCGACAAACAAAAGGTTAGGAGATGAATCAGGTCATGACAACGTTGAGTTTACCGGATCGCGAGCTTGCCTATCAACAACGCTCTGCATCTGACGAAAATAAGAATAAACCGGGGATTCTCTTCTGCGGCGGTTACGCTTCCGACATGAATGGCTCAAAAGCAAGCTTTTTTGACCAAAAAGCTGCCGAAGGAGGCCTGGCCTACCTCCGGTTCGATTATCGAGGTCATGGCACTTCTTCGGGAAATATCGAAGATGGCTGCCTTTCCGACTGGTTTGACGATGCCTGCCGGATTTTCGACACCCTCACCCACGGGCCTCAAATCATCATCGGCTCGTCGATGGGCGGCTGGATCGGCCTTCTTTTGGCGCGCGCGCGGCCCGAACGGTTGGCCGGTTATATTGGCATTTCGGCTGCCCCGGATTTCACGCACGACATCGTGATTCCTTCGCTTTCTCCGGCGCAAAAAGAAGAGCTGGAGCGCAACGGTAAAATCTATGAGGAAGTCTCGCCGCCTGATCACGTCGAAGTCATGACAAAAAAACTGATCGAAGACGGCGCCAAGAATCTTGTTCTGCGCGCGCCGCTTGAGATCAACGCGCCTGTGCGTTTGTTCCAAGGCATGAAAGACCGCCAAGTGCCATGGCGCACGGCGCTTAAAATTGCGGGAACGATTACGAACGAAAATGTGCGCGTGACGTTGGTCAAAGACGGCGACCACAGGCTTAGCCGCCCGGACGACCTCGCCCTGCTCTGGCACGGCGTGGACGGCCTTTTGAACGGCTAGCTTTTATATTCGTTTGCTTTCTGCCAATAGCGGCAAAAACGCGAAGATTTTTCATCGGGACGGCAAACGCATTGCGTCGCCGCCGTCGGATCACCCGCCAAAATGCGGCGGATAACGTTTGGTTCGCGCGAGCTTCCGATAAAAACGGAAGACTTCCCGCAATCGGCGCGCAAGAAAGCCGGGCGCACGCGTTCATCGCCACAGCTGCACAGAAAGTCATGCGCGGCCTTAAGCTTGCCCTTCATCCCGCCAAGGCCATAGCTTGACTGGCCCGTTGTATCGATGGCTTTCCAAACATCTGTGTCGGAGAAATTGATAAAGGGAATAAAAGCGGCATCGCCTCGATCTGGATTGCCCGAATAAACGCCTTTGACATTCGAGAGAATAATGCCGATATCGGCCTGAGCGAGCCCAAGATTTAAGCCCAAAAGCTCGTCATTATCCGTGCATTTGAGCTCGTGCGTGGCAACGCCATCGTTCTCGTTGATGATCGGAAGAACCTCGGGCATCTTGAGTTCGTCAAAAAACGGCGCGGCCATATCTTCGTGCGGCGCTTGATCGCCTTCGCCAAAATGGCTGCGCTCCAGAAGAGATTGCGTGACGCCAATGCCGTACGGAACCAAAAGCTTTCCGTAAAAAGTCATCAGCTCAACTTGACCGCGCTTGGCCGCGATTTGCTTTTGGCGCAAAGAAAGGGACATGCCCGCAGGCCAATTCAAAAGACGCCGCCCGACACCCACCGCGCCCGATGAAACCAAAAAGACTTTGTGTCCGGCCAGTTTCAGCTCAGCCAGTTGATCGACTATGGGGCCTAAAACAGCTTTGTCCGGCAAACCCTTTGCGTCGCTGAGCGCCGCCGTGCCAATTTTGACCCCAATCGTGTATTTTTTCTGATCCATAGGATAAAGCCTTAGTTAATCTAGTCCTTTGAAATCCCTTGAATTGTATCCAAGCTAATCGCTATGCTTTCAGCAAGCTTTTTCTGTCCCTTTCAAGCCCGCGCAGACGCCTTAACCTTCTTTTTCGATAAAAAGGTGTTTTCTTTACCCTCTAAAAACGTTAAACAAACCACCGCTCTTCTTGTCCATCGGGTTTGCCCCTTGTTCAAGATCAGCTGAAGACATTGAGACTATGCGACAGAGGTGGCCGGTATCCGTGCGAGCGGTTGCGGGCACCGCAGAGCGAGCCGGGAATATAAAGAAGTGCAGACCCTTTCAGCTTCAACCACAAGGCTGGCTTGGTAGAGAACAATTAGAATATGCGACAGAGGTGGCCGAGTGCCTCGTCCGGCGAAGGCCGGACAAAAAACAGCTTCAACCACGAGGCTGACTTGGCAGAAGACATTTAGAATATGCGGAGAGGTGGCCGAGTGGTTGAAGGCGATCGCCTGGAAAGCGGTTGTACGGGTTAAACTGTACCGTGAGTTCGAATCTCATCCTCTCCGCCATTGCTTTATAGATCAATGGCTTACATACTGTTTTTCCGGTGTGCCACGCAAGTGGAGCACAAACCATGTATGTACCGCACTATCTGACCCTTTCCAGACACCAAGTTTACTACTTCCGCTTCCCAATCCCCGCGATTCTGCATCCTGAGGGCAGGCCAAGCCATATCAGGCTATCTCTTGAAACCCGTTGTCCTAAGGAAGCATTGCGCCTTGCCCGTGGCCTTGCGTATCTTGGGGATAGGCTTTTGTCGAATCCGGCGGTGTACAATATGGACTATCATGAAATCAGATCGGTTCTGTTTGAACATTTCAAGGAACTGAGGGAGCAGATCAAGGCCAAGATCAACAGACTTGGGCCTCTCTCCAAGACGGACAAACTTTCTTTCGAGAAGAGTCATACGGAGGCTAACGAAGCGTTTGAGGCTGAAACGTACAGTTTGATTGCAACTGATAAACGGCTGACAGAAATTATCCAGCAGCGCAGCCTATCCATCGAAGTGACTTCACCTGATTATGCCACGTTCCAACGTGAGTACGTCCGACACTATCGGGATTATTCAGCAAGCGTACTTGAATATAATTCAAGACTTGAACAAGTTAACTTTAAGACCGATCCAGCCAGCCTTGCTCAACAGAAGCAATGGCAACATGAGAAGAGGCACACGCTTGGGGCTACTCTCGATAAATATGAGAAGACAAAAAAAGAAAATGGCTGGAATGAGAAAACCTATAACTCCACCGTGGCTTTGCTTAGGGTCATGCGAGAATACTGGGGCGATGATCGACCCCTTCATGTTTCTACTGAAGAGAGTGAAGAGCTTTTAGAGCTTATAAGGCGGATTCCCAAACATTACCGATCTACCCCAGCCCTGAAGAAACTTTCGATCAGACAGATTGTTGAAGTTAAGGGACTCAAGGGAATGGGTATTCTGAACATCAATAAGCACCTGTTGGCCTTTAGCTCGTTTTATGATTGGTGTATCAAGAGGAAATATATCACTGAGAACAACTTCAAGATTTTGCTTGAGAAGCCCAAAGCAGGGGTGAAAACTGGGCGCGAAATGTTCAGTCAAGAACAGGTTGATTTGATCCTTAAAACTGTGATGGATGAAACCTCGCCGCTTGTGTCACGACATTACCAGAGATGGGGCACGTTGATTGCATATTGCACGGGCGCAAGATTGAACGAGATAGCGCAGCTTCGTCTGGAAGATATTATAACAGAAGAAGGCGTTTTGTGTTTCAGCCTTACAAATGAGGAAGACGATCAGAAGCTAAAAACAATTACATCTAAAAGAAAGGTTCCAGTTCACTCGTTGCTTATTGAACACGGCTTTCTGGAGTATATTGAGTTTGCGAAAAAACAACTTAGCGGTAGGCTTCTCTTTGAGCTGACCTATGACCGCAACAACGGATATGGGCGCAATCTTGGACGATGGTTCAACGAAGCCTTGCTTGTGAAATTAGGAATAAAAAAGCCAGAGCTTGTCTTCCACAGTTTCCGACATACGTTCACAACAAGGTTAGAGCGTGCAGGGGTTGATTTGTCGCTGATTAGACGTCTTATCGGGCACGTTTCGTCAGACACACTAAACAAATACTATCTTAAAGGGCCGCTTATGCCCCAGCTTAAGGAAGTCGTGGAAAAGCTCTGACCTTCCGCAATGTATCTATTTCTTTGAGATTGACGGGATTTCCGTGACCAACTAAGGTCATTGGATGAGCGCATTCGTGCGCTCTGGGGCTTTAGAACCCCGTTACAGGCGGATTGGTGTCAACCGGATTGGCACCGCTTCTCGTATGATCGGGGGGCGGTGATGTATGTCCAGACCTCGCGGTTAAAGATCACCGCGCCGTTTCCTGTAAGCGGTTCTAAACCTCCGGTCACCCGAGCAATCAGGTGGCCGTTTGTTTATAACAATTACAAGTGAACCAAACGGGTAGGCAAATGAAGAAACTGAAAATCATACTCCTAGTTTCCATATTGGTTGTATCTGTTTTTGCAGGGTTTATTAGATATAGCCTGTACGAAAAAGCAGAGAAGGAGAAGCGCGAGACGTTTGCTGCATCTATGCATTCTTGGGCTATAACTCAGATTGAGTGCGGAAGCTTGTATGATAAAGCTGGCTTTGTGCTTTCTCTAATTAAAGAAATTTCCTCAGCAGATGAGAAACAGATTAGATCACGGCTTGATTATAGAAACAAACTCATTGCTAAAGAAAAGGCAGGAGAAATTACTGCTAAAGAAAGATTGGAGTTGTACGAAAAGCAATCAGATATACGCGAATTCCCAAAACGGGTAAAACTCTTCGATTTATTTGTGCCATCGCAACATAATGCTATGGAGTCTACGAACCTGCCATACACGCACATTGGCGTCTATCCTGTAGATCGAGATAATTTTGTAATTGCATATGATGACGGATACACGCGATGGCAAGCGGAAGGCCGTCACTGGGATTATTTTGTCGCAAAAAAATATTCAGCATTCAAAGAAAGTGGGCGACTTGAGCATATTCTTCAAAAACTAGAAACTTATGAACAAGGACTGAGAGCCCTATTCATTGAGGCTCAAGAGCAAGTTGAGAGTATGACGCGAGAACAAATCAAAGATCAGTATATGAAGCAATTTTTCAACGAAGGGGGCTATCTTCCAAACATAAAACCTAGCGACTTTCCCAAATTTTTATACAAACCAGAAACACTTTCGTCAGATGAGAGGTCTATTATAATGTTCGAGTTAGCAAGAACTCGATACCTAGAGCAGCGATGCAAAGGAGATTATAGCCTGTCTCCCAATGCCTTGTTTCATTAAGGCAGTTTTCACCCAATGAAAGGAACGGCCATGCGCAACCTCATCATATTATCAACTATCTTGATATATCCCTCTCTAGTTTTAGCCAACCCTTCCTATGCTCCGCACGCATATACGGATCAATCAAGAATTGATGCCTCCGATGCCTTCATTCGACAAGAAGAAATGGAAGCCGAGCAAAAGAAAGCCATGGACGCGTTGAAGCGCGAGAATGAAAAGAAGTATGACGAGTTAAAAAGTGATCTAAAGAAACAGCATGACCAGTATGAGCAGAATGAGAGCTATAGGCGTAATTCGGAAGCAATGCGAAATAATTCTTCTCGTCAGATAGAAGAAAGCGCGCGCCAAAAGGAAGAAACAAAAGAGAGGGAAAGTCTTGTTGATGCACAAACGGATAGGATTTTAATTGAGAAATATCGGATAGAGCTAGCGAAGGTTGGCATTGCCTTTGATGATACAAAAGATAACAAATTCATGAAGACTCTGCTCGAGAACAGGTTTGAGCTTGGGGATGTACAGCGTATTATAAATTCTATGAAGCTACTTAGGTATAGAACAGCTATTGGCGCGATTGCGGGAACACCCAAAGACCAATTTACCTTTGGCAACTTTTATTTCGAGGGTGATGGGCAAGCGATTAACTACCCAAAGGCCGTTGAATGGTACAAAAAAGCAGCAGATCAAAACTACGCTGCAGCACAGTACAAGCTAGCCCAAATGTATGGCGATGGGGTGGGGGTGGAGAAGGATGTTGATGAGGGACTTAAGTATTTTTATCGTGCGATAGATAATGGCGATCCGCAAGCTTTGAATCAGCTGAAGAAAGTACGCAAAATAGTGGCGGCTAATAAACAAGAATCTAAGAAACCAGAGAGTGCGTTAGATCAAAATAGTTCTCCTGTTGGCCTTGCATTTTTTTACAACAATGAAGGTGATATGTTCACGAGCAAGAAACTGCTCAATCAATGCACGACAAAGACCATTCAAATCAAGACATCTAAAGGTGAGGTTTATAACGCCAGCATAATAGCAAAAAGTGAAAAGTATGATCTAGCTGCAATATCGACGGGCGCACATCCTGAATATTTTGGATCAATGTCCGTGAATGAAAATCGCTACGATCATATCCCCACCCAAGCTCGTCCTGACATCTATTCGGCCAGTTATCAGAAAAATGAAGCTGGCACCATTGAAAAGAAAATTGCTATAGGCTCTATCACAGAAGATACTCTTGCGGCTTCCGTTACAACAAAGGTTTTGATGGATATTTATCCATTGTCAGCTGGCGGCATTGTGCTTGACGATAGTGGTCTAACAATCGGTATGGTGCCAAGCAATAAACCCGTGACCTCTTCCTTTTTGAAGAGTGACGATCAAGGCCATGCAACCACGCCTATGTTGAATGTTAGGGCACTGATTGATTTTTCAACCCAGAACAACTTGAAAATTAATGCGTGGTCTAAGCATGATCGTATGAAGCCAGAGGATGCCCTAATTCATGCGGATCGAGTCACAGGAGTTGTGTTCTGTGAGACGAAGAAACAATAATTCAAGCATGAGTGTGCAAGATGTTTGATCCGATTAGTTTAGCGTTAATAGGATGGGTGTACTACATTATGCGCAAGGAGGGCTGATTTTGAGGCTTACCAGTGCGTTGGCGTCATGAACTCGTTAATGTACTAAATAACTTTTTGATTAGAACTATAAAACGTCAGCTGGATTTTCTAACGGTTCTGGCTCATAGGTCTTAATTTGATCAAAAAAATCATAAACATCGAGAGACCGCCGTGGGTAAGAATTAATCATTTCTTCCAAATCAAGCGAAGATTTGTGAAGTATGAATGAATTGGAACTCTCGCGGATTTCATACATTTTAACCGAATGATGTTCTCTATCAGAGAGCGATTTTGCAATAGCATATTGAACCGCGCCGCTACAACGCATCCCAAAAACAACCTCTTCCAGCTCCAAAGGGGAATCTGCTAGGCCACGAGGCCCTACCAACCGCCACTCTTTCTCATAACCCCAATCTTTCGCCTTGCGTGAAAGCACTGCTTCATCGACGGCATTTTGAGCAGCTTTATCTCCGTTAAGCATTGCCGCTACTAAGCTGGCTTGGATAAGGCGATTGCCACCATAGGTAATCCGATGAAGAAACTCTTGAGCCCTAGCCGGAATTGAATAGCCAATACACACCCCCTTGTGTTGATCGGCATAATGACTCCACATAAGGGGACAGTTTGCACGTTCGGCTAGAGAAAATATTCCCTTGTCATACCTGCGAAGAAGTTCTCTCTCTATTTCTCTTCCAAACAAGAATTTGCCGTTATCTTCCAAATCATATTCTGGGTTGGTTGCGTTATATTCTATATCTGCAATTAGCTGGTCAGCCTTTTTGCAGCTGCTCGCAGCGATGTGGTCTTTTGTCTTTGGGCCCTTGTATTTAATTGCCATGGCAGCAACAGACATTTCGGCGCCGACTCGTTGTTGGATAAGGGTCCGGAGGGTCGACTTCAAATCATAAATCTCTAAATCTACTTCAACTGATGGTCTGGTATCCAATGGATCGTTAAAGGTGCTTGGATCGGCAAAAAAGATTTTGTCAGCAAGAAGCGTATCAAGCGTTCGGTCACTGAATGAACGGTACTTATAGAGTACCTTGGGTATTTTACGTCGTCTCATCAAAGGATCACACCATTAGGAGAGTAAAGTTAATCAAAGCTTGGTGCCCTCACTTAACGAGGACAAGAGGCCGAGTTTATCTGCAAAGCTTTTATTTCTTCTCACGGCGCGTTTGTAGACTGACGAAAACTTGACAACCTCAATCTGCGCGGTTGCTTCTGTTCTTCCCGAAACGATCATTCGCATTTTCTCGTATGGTTTAATAAAATTCCCATCCACACCTTCAATGTAGTCTCCCGGCAAGTCTATAATCTCAAACTTTTCGCCGATCAAAAAACAAAAAAACTTGTCTATCGGGGACGCGGCATAATTTGCAATCAAATTGCAATACTTTGTCATTTGATTGAGATGGTTTGTCAGATCAACGTCCAGAGCTTTAAACTCAATCAGCACGCATTTCCGCTCTTCCATAAACAGGAATACGTCTGGCCGCCTGTCAGGATTTATACCATTTTTGACAAGCTCATCGTCAGATATATCTGCAAGAAGTTTGTTTCCACTGGAATCTGCAATTTGATTTAATGGCAACTCAGAACAGCCATCAAAATGAACAAACTCCTCGTTCAAAATCCATAGATCATTTAAACCATCCGTGGTTGACTTTCTCTTGAAAATTAAGTCGTGAAGAAGTCCTTCCTTGTCTTTCTTTGTGCCTGCCTTTTTCGGCTCGTTCTGACATGATAGTTTTTGATCGAGGATCATCTTGATGACTTTTGTCACCATATCTCGTCTGATTACATAACGGCTGAGCTCTTCCTTGTTCTGTTGAGGAATGCGGGCAAGAATTTCCTCGCATTTTGTCTGAAGGTCTTCTTGGTATGTTGGCGCGGTTGGATTCAGCCGCTCAAGTTCCGTGAAAAGTTTTTCTGTCTCAATATTTTCCTTAGCCAAATGCTCCGCGTGTTGGGCATACAATTTCTTCGTTATCTTCTCTTTACTGTCGTTAATGTTTATGTTCGCTTGACGGGCTATATTGAGTGGTATCCCATGTTTTCTGGCTATTTCTTCGACGTCTTTCTGCTGTTGTTCTTGGACGTTGATGACATCTGAATAGATTTTTGGCAGAATGGCATTTACGCCATCCTTAATATCCTCGACAAATAGGAACTCTTCACCCCAATTGAAAAAGAGTGATCCTTCTCGTATCTGCTTCTCGACTTCTTTGCGGCTAGGGAAAGAAAAGCTATCAACAGCATGGGTTATGAAACGAGGATCATCCAATATTTCGCCAAAAAACACTGTTTGGTAGTAACTACCATTTACGCTTTCTCCCTTGCGAAGGGGCTTGAAAGGCAACGGCTCAACCGTCACGCCCTTGCTACAGAGAAAAACGCCGTTTCTGTCTAACTCGCTAGGCGATAACTTGAAATGGGCCCAAGAAATAACTTCTTCTTTCTTTGGAACAGTTTCCCATAGAATTTCGGAAACATCCTTGGTCTCTCGCAAACGCACATAGCGGACCTTTATCTGGTCACTACCTACTGGTTGAGGCGCAGCCTTGGGATCAATTTCTCCTTCATCTAACTTCTCCCCATTTTTTGTAAAAATGAATGTAATTTTTGGGATTAGTTTCTTATCGCGAGTATCAAGATAGAAGCGAAGGAGGAAATGCCGCTTAACGTCTTTCAAAACATCGGCCAGAGTTAGCTCATCAAAATATTTCTTTTCTTCCTTCATGTTTTTCGCGCGTAGAGTTGTCCTCGTGCCCGAACCATTCCAATCCTTTGCAGGTTCGCAAGATTCTGAGAAGATAAAACGGTTTTCATCACATGAAAACTTGCGACATTGTTCTCCCGTCTCATCTTCAAAGTAACTTACGATTTCGACTTCAGAAAAACGATGTAGAAATTGAAGTCGTCCTGATCCGCGGTTGTTGTATCCCTTGGAATTGTCCAAAAGTGTTTTAAATCGGTTATAGTTTTCAGCTGTATATCCAACGCCATTATCGATAACTGAAACAGACACAAGCTCTTTGATCTCATCAACGAGGCCCGTGAAGTCAAAAACTACCTTAATCTCCGGCTTCTCATCGCCAGAGAATGTCTTCTGTAGGATAGCCTCCCACGCATTTGTAATGGCTTCATACAGAGGGGCAAGCGGAAGCTTAGACTTCTTTATAAGCCCCATAGCTCCATCTAAAGCTATCTTTGCTGTGGCTGTGCTCATGGTCTATCCACTTATCTTTAATGCCTTAATGTGTTGTACCTTTCGAGTCTATCCCATATCGCAAATAATATCATCTCGGATAGTGGCCATTCTTCTACTGAAGACCGTTAGAACGTACTATTGTATTACAATAGGTTACACCCTGAACACTAACGCAAATCCTACTAACAGACCAAAGAGCGCAAGCCAAGGGATGCGCAGAAGGCCATCGACAAGGTTACTAAGTGCGTCTCACGCTGCTATATCAAGGCGGCGTTTGGCGAGGTTGCTACGGCGGTCTGTGGCTCGATGTTGGATGAAGTCAGGGCATTCGCTCCTACAGTCGTCTCCCTGCCTCACTGTAGCATTCGCAGGGCGGCTCCCTGTGCATTTTGTTCACCGCTAGGTGTACGGGTCAGAAAACCGCCGTACAATTGTGTGACAGCAATTAACACTCTTCTCGCCAAGAGTCCCCCCATGCCCCCGCCTTCGATGAAAAGTGGTGACTTTCTTGTATCGTGGGGAGCAAAACAGGCAGTCTTGGAATACGTCAGACTAGGGGAAGACTTAACGGTATGATGTATATGGATACTCGCGCTTAATCTTAGCAATCGGAAGAACGGTTAAGGTAAGCCCCGTAGGCGCATAAAGAAGCGTCAATCTGCATTTCACTGTAATGTATATGATTCAATAGCTTATACGATTAGTTGCAGTAATAGGAAGCACAGGCGATTGCAGAATACACCCTCATTTACAAGACGCATTGAATGTTAAGAGTTATTTTAGATAACTGTATCTGTTTCAAGAGAGGGAATCTAAATGGTTCGCTCTCGCCATTGATACAATGTAATAGGTACATGTATGATATGTAAGTATATCATGTAAGTGTATTATGTATTGATGTGGAATATACAAGATTGAGTATGTATGATCTTGATTAAGATAGATAGTAAGTTAATTAATACAATTATAATAATGTTGTGAGTTATCAATTACATATAACTGTAGTTGTTAACAGTACAATCTATACATTGTATCCTCTAGAGAAATCCAATTCAGAGGTGTTGAATATACATGCAGTTATACAACAACAGAGGGGGTAACTACGACTGTACCCAGTGATGATGGGGGTAAGATCAATAGATTAGAGCATGTTGATATAGGCATTAAGGCATTGCAAGTACGCCAATAGATTGAATGCGATTGGGTGATAGTGAGTACAATCAGAGATAACATCGCGATCAGATCATGATACAAACTACAACCACATGCGAGTGGTTGTGGTACAAGGTGAGTTGCAAGATAACATTGATTAAACAGTATTATGATACTCCGTGAACGCTGTAGGAATAGTGCGTCCTGCATAACAACACCAGAACCTCACTGATGGATTACCTATGCGATCACAAGCACTCTATACATCGATCATGATGGATCATCCACAGTAAGCTTGCTGTCCTTGCTATCTGTATACAATCAAACCATACTTGACTGCGTAACAGGGCGAATGAGAGCATCCTGCAACACAACAGGAATGATTACAGCCACAGTGTACGGGATCAGGTGTATGGAACAGCATTACCTCAAGTCATCATTCAGAGAAAAGCTCATAGAGCATTTGTTCATAGGCGCATTGCTGAAAATGTCATGGTGCAAAGGCTCTTGCTCCCTTGAGGTTGCAAAGCCTGAGGTCGATAATCATGGTTATGATGTGATTGTTGAAGAGGCTGGGATCATCAGACATATGCAGCTGAAAACATCCCGATTTGGTGGAAGTACCGCCAGTCAGAAGATACACACGGCCTTGTCTGGCAAGCCCTCTGGTTGTGTTGTGTGGATATACTTCAATGAGACAACACAAGAACTTGGCCCGTTTCTGTTCTTTGGTGGCGTAGCTGGCAAGCCGTTGCCAAGCCTTGATGGGTTCAAGACAGCAAAGCATACGAAGGGAAATGCTGAAGGTGTTAAGAATGAACGACCCGCGATCAAGGTAGTCCCCAAGGGTAAGTTCACAAAGTTTAATACCCTTGAGCAAGTTTACGAACGGTTGTTTGAGCGCAGATAGCGTGTAGGCCCCCTGATATGAGTCCAGAGACTCATAGAGACTCGCTGGAGTGGATGAAATGGGTTGGCTGGTACCTACCTAGCCGAGAGGATCAGAGGCACTCACGGGGCTTCTATAGAGTCAGGAGAGTCATGCAGATTTTTACAAGCAATTTTACATTCATTTCTTGACAACAGAATCCCCGAGGTGTGACATTCAGGGCTGACATTGTTCAACCTGCACACTGTAAGAACATAGGAAATAAGCTCTTTTTCGGCAATGGTAGAGAATCTCATCCTCTCCGCCATTGACGTTGCAACAAGTAACATATTGATCTGAATAGATGTTTATGTTGCGACACAAATGAGAAACTGGGTGGCAATCGTCACTGCCAACAAACCTCAAAAATAATCCATAACGATCAAAACGTTAGGCGCTGCACTTGAGCCAGATATGTGCGCAACATTTTTCAAAAACAACCAACACAGCCCATAAAATCAGACAGGCTCCCTCTGCACATAGAAGGCGCCCACACAACATCCTTTTTGCCAAATTCCGATTTTCAGAGCATATTTTTCTAAGAAGGGTCTGCACGTTTCTTAGCGTTCAAGCGCAGCAAACATCAATAAACTTGAACGTGCGTGAGGCGAAGCCTGCGACCTTATTCCAGCAGGGATTAGCATTGCAACACATTCTGTGGAGCGGAAGTTCACCTATATGTAGGTATTGACACATGAGACTTGAAGAACACATTTTTGCGGGTATCGAAGCCTTCGCTAGAGACGAGCAAGAACATGCTTTATTGCATGCATGCATTGCGGTTGATGGCACGTCACAAAAACGAGACGGAGCCACAGAATCTTCACGAGGTTCTTTCATCAAATTTATACGTGATTATTATTGGATTCTAGAGCCAATGACAGGATCAGGGATAAATTTTGATGACACATACTGGAGTAATGTTTCATTAAGGGATCAAAAGGGAAAAAGCGTTGAAAATTTAGATATAGCAGCCTTTGTGTACTATCTTTTTAGATGCACACAAGTCCACGGGAAAGAAATCCCCCAACGATACAAGTTATTGCCTCGCAGCCAAAATTCTCCGTTAGCTTACCACATAGCAGAAGACCGGCTTCATATTCCCGAGACTTTAGTCTGGGGACTACTAAGCATCTGCGTTTTTTGTCGTGCAAACGCGGATATTAAGACAAACACCCCACATTTTTTTACTTTGGGCAACAATCAATTCAGCATCTCTGATTGGTGGGGCTTGGAAGATTCTTTTCTCCCTATCGCAGCAAAACACAACCACATAAGAGTTATCCTAACGGGATTATCCTTCTCTCCAGCCATTATTAATGATGTTACGCATAGTTAGGGACACAATAAAATCATTGCGGCCCCGGCCTTTCGAATTATGGCTCTCGAAAGAGGTATATAATTTATTGGAACAACATCTCGAAACAAACCCGATAGACCTGTTGTTTTGAAAAAACTTTATGCAGCTATGAGAAGATACTTGGGATTTAAAGCATTAACGTCCTGACATGCTCTAACATTCTCCACTATCACCAGAACGCACGGAAGGACTGAGAAAATTTGTGTGGGGAGTACAAACCGACCGCCATTTAACAAGAAAAACGGCAACGCTCTCACGCCCGCATCCCCGCCCAAAAGCGCAAGGAAACGCGCCGTTTTCGCCCTTCGGCGCTTGACTCCGCTTCCCCAAAATACACCCCCAAAACCCCATTTTAGCCTCTCAAACGGCCTCTCCTCGCTGTTGTCGCCTGACTTTTTTGAAAAAATCAAGCGAGGCGTTTCCAAGGGGTTAGCGAGCTTTTCGTAAAACGTACAAATGGGTGGGCGGATGATAGATGCATTAGCCCTATTTTATCATTGAAGAGATGGGGGTAATTTCAAATGGTGAATTGAGAATCAGGGAACTACGCTATCCAACCTTGGCGTAAATCAGGAGCAACACATGAGAACTTTTATCAGCTGGAGCGGAACCCAAAGTCAGCAACTTGCGCAAGCGTTTCGTGACTGGCTGCCTCTTGTTTTGCATTATGTCGATCCTTGGATGTCGGCTTCGGACATTGATGCTGGAGATCGATGGGGAACAAAGATAGCAAAAGAGCTTGATACAACAAATTTTGGCATAATTTGTGTAACCAAGGAAAATTTAAATGCCAATTGGATGCTCTTTGAGGCTGGCGCTTTAGCTAAATCTGTGGAGGATGGTCGCGTTATTCCTTTGTTATTGGATATCGACTTTAAAGAAATATCGGGCCCCCTTGCTCAGTTTCAAGCAAAAAAAACTGAAAAGAAGGACATCCAGGAAATAGTGACTTCGATCAACAAAAACGCATCTACCCCTGTTCTTGATGATAGATTAAAGCAACTTTTTGAAAGTCTATGGCCGTCACTCGAAACAAAGATTTCGGCTATCCCGAAAAAATCGACCCCTTCAAAACAAGCAAGAAGTCAAAATGATATCCTTGAGGAACTTGTTTCAAGCATACGCAATCTTGAGATGCGGTTTAGAGATAGCATGGATGATCCGAGGGGAATCATAAAACGCCGGCCCCGATTGAATATTCATCCCGGAATGTTAATGGAACTCGCGAAGAAAATCAGCGATGGGCCACGCGATCCAATAGCTATTCTTATCTTCTCCAGTCTACTGAGGGATGACGTTCCGTGGTTATATGAACTTGGGCTAGATGCCTATAGATCTATTAAATCAGGTAGACCTAAAGAAGCACGCGCTTCTGTTCAAAGATTTATTGAGGCCGTAAATATGCTTCGACACGGGCCATTCATGGAAATGTTCGATGACAAACGAACATATATGGTCATCAGGGAAATGCTATCGATGATGGATCTTCCATATATCAATTGCGATGACCTAGATCCCCCAACTAACGAATGATACAACTATTCTTTTCCTGCTCCTCCCATAGCTCCACTTGTGCCACGCCGTAAAGCTGTTGCAACGTGACGACGTGCCTTGGCAGGGTGTTGAAGAGGATAAGCTTGTGTTCTTCCCGGAAGGTCCAGCGTTACATCAACGCTTTCATGCGTTACGGTTTGAACGGCGACCTCAACAGGAGCTGCCTCCACCGAAGATGCTTGAGAAGCTTTCTCCGCATGCAGGTAAATCAACAAAGCCGCTATTCCAACGGAAAGAACGGCGGCGATTACAGCCCCTTTTTTCATGTTTTTCCTTTCTCTGATTTAAGAGCCGTGGCCCCCTTGCCTATGAAATTTCAGCACCGCGCAAAAACGACACATCATCCGAGATCATGAGATGATTCAAAACCATGAATAGCTCTTTGAATGTCACTTGTTTCATAACGCTTTAGTGAATCGGTTTGATTTAAAGCCATCCAGATCATCGATAGAGCTAGTTTCTGAACGGGCAGGCCGAACAAGCCGCCTGCGGTGACCAATTGTTCAAGCCATCCTCTTTTGCCGTTCCCTCTATTAAGGAGGCCTGGTCTTAAAATGGCCAATCTATTAAAGCCAAGAGATATGACAAAATCTTCAGTTTCGCCTTTTACTCTGGTCATTCGCATCTGACTTTTTGAATCAGATTTTTCACCAGTTATAATGGCAAAAAAATCAGCCCCACCTTGCTTTGCTAATTTTGCGAACTCAGTAGCAATAACAAAATCAACAGATTTGTATTCATCTGCTTTACTCTTTTTGAACACGTCGTTGAAAGTTGTTCCAATGCAGCAGAAGGCGACGGTGCAGCCAGCGCCAATGTCGGGATGAGTTGTACTCATCTCAAGCATGTTATCAATTACATGTTGCGTTAACTTGGGGTTGTTTTCCTGATCCAGATTTTTGCGACGCCCCACTGCCACAATGGATTCGCATTCAGGAAGTGCCGTAAGCGCCTTGATAAGAGCACTGCCTGTAGCTCCTGTGTGCCCGCAAATAAGCACTTTAAATTTTTTGCTGTTCTTCATGTTGGCCCCCTTTTTTGTTTTCGTGCTTATTGTCTATTTTGCTGAAACTTGCGCCTTGGCCCCGTGATTATGGAGCTGCAACACCGCGCAAAAACGTTCTTTCCATTAGATCTTTCAATCCGCTTTTTGCGATGCGCCCTCGACGTTCTGCATCGACGAGTGATGTAATCAATCCACTCCAAATCTCGCTCAAAGCCGGAGCAGGAACATCAATGCGGAAAGCGCCAGCCTGTTGCCCCCGTAGGAAAAAGGCATCTAGTACAGCTAGGCAGCCATTGACGTCGCAATTATCTTCTGGCTTCCAAAAGTATGTCAGAAATGACGTGAGCTCACTGTGTTGAAGAAAATTGGTATTCAGCTGCTTAAGCGCCTCGATAGGAGGAAGCGCTTCCAACCCAGCCGTCTTGATTGCTTGATCAAGAGCTGCCATCGCATGAGTAAAAAGACGCTGCTCCAATTCCTCTCGTGTTCGGCAAAAGCGATAGAGGGTGGCTTTGCTAATTCCAATGGCTTTAGCCAATTCTTGCAGAGAGGCTCTAGGCTGTTGAACCATTGCCGCAGCAAGAGCGGCTAGAATCTGATCGTCTTCTGTAACTGTTCTCGCAGACATCATTGCACTCCAAAACCCGGCCGGGACCATATGAAACAGAAAAGTATCATTTCATACTTTTTCGTTTCACACAATGCTTGCGAATTGGTGTACAGTTTTGACAGACAAAATCAATAATAACCACTTGTGAATATTATACTTTTTGAAAAATACGCGCACTATCTTGCTTTAAAAAGAGGCGGGTAAAGTTAACACACTCAAGCCCCGCCTCATTCTGATAGGCATCTCTGGAAAGGCTTAGTGAACCATGCCCGCTTTAACGCTGCCTTGTTTCTGCTTTGGGGCAGCCCATATGGTGAAGGCGGCGATGAATAGAATGGCGGCCAATATGAGCAACAAACGGTTTGTCGCTAGCATCATGCTTTGACTTTGGATCATGTAGTCAACGATATTACGAGCAACCTCCGTTGGCGTGCCTTTGGTCATCATTTCTTTCATGGCGGCCTCGGCATGAGAAACAACGGCTAGTTCAGCTTTGTTATAGCGCGCGAAGTTTTCCCACGAGGTTGAAACAAGCGAGGTTGCAAACGCGCCGGACAACGTGCGGAGAAAGTTCATCAACCCTGCGGCAGAGTCCAGCTCTTCTGGATTAACATTCGCAAGAGCAAGGTTCATCACGGGGATAATAAACATCGGTAATCCTATGCCCATGAAGAGAAAGGGAAGCGCCACGTCCCAATAGGACATATCCGTATTGCTGTGTATTTGAAGGAAGGTCGTGAACCCGATCCATGAAATGCCGCAAAAGACAATAATTCGCGCATCAAACTTTTCTGTCATTTTCGCGACAATCGGGGCAAGGAAGATAGCAAGCACGCCAATCCATGCGACCGTTTTGCCTGACCATGTCGCCGTATAGCCCATGTTAAATTGCAGCCATTGGGGGACAAGAACGTTGATGCCGAAAAAGGCTCCGAACGCGATGACAAGCGTCAAAACGCAAACGGAAAAACCGCGATGACGAAACACACGCAGATCAACAATGGGCGTTTTTTCCGTCATTTCCCAAATGAGAAATGAGACAAAGCCGATAAACGCAATAATGGCAAGCGTAACGATTTCTGTCGAGGCAAACCAATCATGGTCTTTACCTTCATCCAGCATAACCTGAAACGCGCCGACCCAAACGATGAGCAACCCAAGGCCAATTTTATCAATGGGCAAATGAACAGCTTTTAAATCAAATCCCTTCAGGACTTTGCTTACGATAAAGGCTCCAACAATGGCGACCGGAACATTGATATAAAAAGCCCACGACCATGAATAATCGTCGCAGACTATGCCGCCGAGAATAGGCCCGACGACGGGCGCGACCAGCGTCGCGACCGACCAAAGCGCCGTTGCTGCCGCTGCTTTCTCTTTTGGAAAGATGCGTAGCAAAAGCGTTTGCGACAACGGCATAAGAAAGCCACCGCAAAAACCTTGCAACATGCGGGCCGCGACAAGCATCGGCAGGGTGACGGACAAGCCGCACAAGATGGAGGCCAGACCAAATAAAAGCATGGAGGCCGTAAAAACACGAACAGCTCCAAACCGCGCAGCAAACCAGCCTGTCAGGGGAACGGAAATGGCTTCGGCGACCGCATAAAACGTAATGACCCACGTTCCTTGCGAGCTGCTTATGCCAAGATTTCCGGCGATTGTTGGAATGGCGACGTTCGTAATCGTCAGGTTCATAACGGCAATGAAGTTTCCCGCCGCTAGAAGAAGCGCCGCGACCCATTGCATTGCCCCGGACAAACGAGGCGGTTCGTCCGCTCCCTGCGCAGCTTGATTGGTGCTCATTTTCAATGTCCGCGCGTGTCGATTTTGACGTTCATAGAAAGACCGGCTTGCAACGGATGTGCTTCAAGCTCTTTGGGGTCAAGGGCAATGCGGACAGGAAGCCGCTGCACAACCTTGATCCAGTTACCCGTCGCATTTTGCGCCGGAATAAGCGAAAAGGCCGCGCCTGTTCCGCCCGACAGCCCGACAACACGACCGTGAAAAGGCGCATCGCCATCATAGATGTCGGCCTCCAGCTCGACAGCCTGTCCGGGGCGCACATGACGAAGCTGGTTCTCTTTGAAATTCGCATTGACGTACACTTGATCCATAGGAACGATGGACATAAGCGGCGTTCCTGCGCGGACTTTTTGGCCAAGTTGAACTTCTCTTTTGATAACAACGCCATCGACTGGCGCGCAAATGATCGCGCGACTAAGATCGACATCGGCTTTTTCAACATTTGCTTTGGCTATGTCATAAACCGCTTTAGCCACGCGTTGTGTGTTCTCGGCGTTCGTGAGTTCTTCTGCCGCGATGGAGCCGCTTGCAGAAAGCGCTTTTCTGCGATCAAGATCAATTTTCGCGCGATTCAAATCCGTTTCGGCTTTTGCGTATTCGCCGAGCGCTCGTTCGCGATCCAGCCGCGTATCAATGTCGTCGATGACAACGAGAACGTCGCCCTTTTTGACGCTCTGCGTATCCGTCACCTTGACTTCTTTAATCGTGCCGTCAATGGAGGGTGTTATCTGCGCAACCTCGGCGGAAACGTAGGCGTTATCCGTTGTAACATAACGCGAGAGAACAAGCGACCAATAGCTATATGAAGCTATGGCGACCACAAGAATTGCCGTGAAAAAAACCGCAAAAAGACGTTTCCGCTTGTGTGCGGGGGATTCGATTCCAAACATGTTTATTTCTCCTGTTTTGCTGAAGCTTCTGTTGCGGCAAACCCGCCGCCGAGGGCGCGAACAAGCGCCACATCAAGTGTGAAAGAGCGTGTTTTAAGGTCTGCTAACGCCCTTTGATTGGCGATCAGCGCATCTTCGGATCTCAAAACTTCAAGATACCCTGCAAGTCCGCCCACATACCTATTGTTGATGACCGTATAGGCCTTTTCAGAAGCCTTAAGCGCGGCTGTTGTTTTTTCCAAGCGCGGCGCAAGCATTTTCTCGCTTGTCACGACATCGGCGACTTCGTGCAGTGCGTTTTGAAGCGTCGCGTCATAAGTTGCCACCGCCGCATCAGTGCCCGCGCGCGCTTGGCGATAAGCGCCCCGCAGACGACTGCCGTCAAAAATGGGAAGACTGACCGTTGGTCCGATGGCGGCGACAAGTGAGTCTGCCGCGCCAAAATAACCGAGGCCTAAAACGCTTTGCCCGACGGAACCGACAAGATTGACGTTGGGGTAGAAGCTTGCTTTAGCTGCATCTGTTCGGTTTGACGCCGCCTCGGCTTGAAGTTTTGCAGCCACAATATCCGGTCTGCGCCCCAACAATTCCGCCGGAAGATTGTCCGGCAGACCAAAGGGGGTCAGCTTTTGAATATCTGGACGTTCAATGCTTTGCGCCCGATCCGGCCCAACCCCCATCAGCGCGACAAGGGCATTTTTGGCGAGGGCAATATGTTCCTTAATTGCTTCGATTTCGGCATCCGCGCTGGCAACGGCGGCGATTTCTTGCTCATAGCTGCCAAGATTTTCCAGCCCGTTTTGTTGACGTTGCCGAATAAGTTCGACGCTTTTCTGCCGAACGCGCAACGCATCGTTCGCCGCATCCAAATTGGCATACAGTTGAGCTAAGTTCGCATAAGCTGCCGCGATGGACGTTGAGACAAGTAAGCTGGCCTGTTCTTTTTCAAGCCGTGCTGCCTCGGTCTCCGATGTCGCCGCAGCTAGCAACGCGCGGTTCTTTCCCCAAAAATCGAGTTGATAGCGCAGATCAAGCGTCGCCGCCGCCGTATCTCTCTGCCCTTCTGGAACGGGCACGCCGATATTGTAGCTTTGGCGTAAATTGCTGTAAGAGCCATTCGCGCTTATGTTCGGGTAAAGATTTGCCCCCGTCTGTTCCGCCACGGCGGCGGCCATGCGCACGCGCGCGTCGGCCTGTACCAAGGTGGGGTTTTTTGCCAAAGCTTCTTCAATAAGCGCGCTTAATTGCTGGTCGCCATAGGTGTGCCACCAGACCGATTGCGGCCAGCTTCCGTTGGTGGACGGGGCCAGTGTGTCCTTAGCCTCATAAACCTCGACAGGCTTGATGCGAGGAGATTCGCCAAGATCGGGCACGAGGGCGCAGCCGGATAAAAATGTTGAAAGGGCTATAATATTCAACGTGTTGACGACTGACTTCTGACGCTTCATACTCATTCTGAACCCCTTGTATTATACCGTACCGTACGGTATCTTATAGATGAATGGGGCCGGTCTTTGCAACCTCAATTTTTGAAAAGAAAGCTTGATGCGACAGAAAACAGACGAAAAAAGACAACAAATACTTGATGTTGCTTCCAAGCTTTTTTTGAAACAAGGCTTGGATGCCGTTTCCATGTCCCAGATTGCCAGCGAAGTTGGGGGATCGAAATCGACGCTCTATAGCTATTTTGATAATAAGGAAGAGTTGTTTCTTGCGGTTGTGTTGGGTGGGATCGACCAAATGGTTGAACAATCCACCGCGTCGATCCTTGCCCCTGATCTTCCCTTTTTTGAAAAGCTGCGCATTCTCGGCGTTGAATATCTAACCTTTATTTTATCCGAGGATTCTTTGGCGCTGCGGCGCATCGTCACCGCCGTTTCCAACAGAGAGGGCACGGGTCGCCAAGCCTTTCATCAAATTATTCATGATTCATGGTCGCACGTCACCGCTTTAATTGAACAGGGAATGGCTAACGGATTTCTAAAACAAAGCGACCCGTGGGAAGCGGCAACGCACCTCAAGCGCTTGTTTGAATACGACCTGATAGACCGGCGTCTGTTGAATATCGACGCAGAGACATTTCCCGACGAGATAAAAAAAACGGTTGCGATAGGCCTTGACGTATTCCGGAGTCATTACGAAATCAAGCATCCTTAATCCGCAGAAAAGGGGCGTTCATGGCAAAACATCGTTTCAAAATCACGGTCGAACCACTTACTGACAACAAGTCCCCACCGCAAGCGCCGCTTGTTTTTACAGCCGAAAGTCACGACGATCTGATCGGGCTAGCAGCCAAAATCGGCCTTACGAACAACGAAGACCTTCTATCCTTTTTCGGTCTAAAACTTTTTGGCGAGTCGCTTCTTCAAAACATAGATGACCCTCTTTATCAAGAAATTAGGCCTTTTTTTAGAAATCTCATGAAGAACATTAAAGCCAAAGACAAACCAAATCAGGATAAATCATGACGAACACGCCTGTTTCCTCTACGTCTAAGGCGGCGCTTTCCGGCTCGACGCTCCTTTTCATCCTCGGCATGCTTTCGGCATTTGGACCGCTGGCGACGGACATGTATTTATCCGGCTTCTCGCTTATCGCAGACACGTTCAAAACACAACCGGGTCTTGTTTCGATCAGTTTATCTATATTCTTTTTTGGATTGGCTGCGGGACAGCTGGTTTATGGCCCGCTGATCGATCAGTTTGGGCGCAAACCACTTCTTCTTATCGGCGTTTTTGTTTTTGCCGTATCTTCGCTTCTGATCGCATTTGCGCCATCGATTCATTTTTTTATCGCGTTCCGTCTGTTGCAAGCGCTTGGAAGTTGCGCTGGGATGGTGATTGCGCGCGCTGTTGTTGGAGATCTTTACGAGGAAAAAGGCGCGGCGCGCTTTTTCTCGCTCATCATGATCGTGACAATCATCGCACCGATTATCGCACCGACCCTTGGTGGTTTTCTCATTCAATACCTTGGCTGGAAGGCGGTCTTCTATTTCTTGGCTGTCTTTGGTTTTTTCGGCTTTTGGCTCGTTCAGTCGCTCTTGCCGGAAACTTTGCATCCCGACCAACGCGCAAAGACGACGCTGGGTGGCATCTTGCGCGCCTATGGCCACCTTTTGTTGCGCAGACACTTCATACTGCCAACGCTTGTGTGTGCTATTTCGTACGGTGAGCTTTTCGCCTTTATCAGCGGTTCCCCGTTCGTTTATATTAATTTGCATGGGGTATCCCCCCAAAATTATGGACTTCTTTACGCAGTTAATGCGTTAGGAATGATTGTTGCCGCAAAGGCAAACCATGTCCTTCTTAAGCGGATGTCCCCCATCATCTTGTTAAGCGCTTTTGTCCTTTCAAATCTCCTCTTTTCCCTCATCCTCTTTTTCTTTGCCGCACAAGCGTCCTTACCGCTTTTGATTTTCCTTATTCTGTTTTCGTTAATAGGTATTCCATCAATCGGGGCCAATGCAATGGCAATGGCCATGAATGTTCCCGCCGATCTACGCGGAAGTGCTTCAGCCCTTTTAGGCGTATTGCAATTTGGGATTGCAAGCCTATCCAGCGCAATCGTCGGCGCTTTGTATAACGAAACGGTTTATCCGATGGTTGGCGTCATTTTAGCGTGCAGTTTTGTTTCTGCGCTGCTTTTGGCTACTGATCGCACGCTAAAATAGCTCTAACAGTTTGGTGAAAGAGAGCCATGGTAGGACGAACCAAAGCGGAGGCCATAAGAACAAAAAAGACGATCCTCGATGCCGCCGAAAAACTATTTAGCCAGCACGGCGTCATCGTCTCAACGCTTGAGCACGTCGCCTGCAGCGCAGGTGTCACGCGAGGCGCTGTCTATTGGCATTATCGTGACAAAGAAGAACTATGCGCCGCCATAGCCGAAAGAAACGCCAAAACCATTCGCGCCATAACCCAAGAACTGGAAGACAACCTGAACGAGGCCGACCCCTTGGCGCGTTTGGAGGCAAGTTATCAGAAGCTCCTCACTTTTTTCCTTAAGAAGAGACAATATCTTCTCTTGTCGTTCCTGCCGCTCGCAGGTGAGCCAATCCCCGGAATGGAAAAATTATCGCAGCAGCACTACAAAAACATTGCCGCCCTCTTTTCGTGGAATAGGCGCTACATGGAACACGCAAAACGCCTACATGTTCTTTCCCGCAACTGGACGCCAGAGCAAGCGGCCTTGTCTCTTGAAGCCTTTCTTGTCGGTCTGTGCATACGTTCATACGCACAAAAGAAGGCAATCTCTGCTGATCTTGCCACCACAAATCTCCACATCTTCTTCAATACCCTACAACAAAACAGCTAAAAATCTATCGAAGCATGTTAAGGGAGGCACCGCAATAGGCAAGGATGCTTGTGCTGACAGCACCTCCGTATCTATCGGAGCAGGAGCAGGTGGTGCAGCGTGTAAAAAATGATGCGTTGTGGCGATATGGTTTGTCGCGCCAGTTACCTCTGCCCCGCCATTAAAAGAGCCCCCGTTTGCAGTCGCGGTTGCGCGTTAGCGCAGAGCAGTCGCAAATATATGGGGGCTTTTTTAATGGCGGAAAGCGATGCTGTGAACGACTCACACCGAGTTCGACAAAATTGTTTCCGCGCGAAGCGCGACGAATGAATACTGGGGCGTCGTTCGTTTACTTTGCCTCGCTTGTCAAAAGCTTTTTCATTTCATCTTGCGAGGGGATTTTGCCGACGCTTTTAACCTCGCCGTCAACGACCAGCGCAGGCGTCATCATCACACCGAACGCCATAATCTTTTCAATGTCCGTAACTTTCTCGACTTCATAGGCCACACCAAGGCCTTTTGCGGCAGTTTCTGCGGCATCGGTCAAGGCTTTGCACTTGGGGCAGCCCGTACCAAGAATTTGGATTTTCATGTGTTTTTGTTCCCGTGAAGTTGATCGTCTGTGCTTAGGCATAGGCAGCAATTTGTCTTGCTTGGCTCTATTTGGATTGTTGCGTGGTGAATATTGAAATGCTCTTCAAGCTCTTCGGCCAAATGCGGCAGAAAACCGTTTTCAGGATTTCCTTGCGGCATGACGAGGTGCACCGTTAGGGCATTTTTTGTTGTGCTGAGCGCCCAAATGTGAAGATCGTGAACAGCCTCAACGCCCGTTTGTTTTTCAAGCCATCCTCTGATGGCCTCACGATCCACCGAGGCCGGAACACCATCGAGCGTAAGCCGAAGCGCCGATTTCAAAAGACCATAGGTCGCAAAAGCTACCATCAGACTCACACCGATAGCGACAAGCGGATCAACCAACGTCCAGCCCGTGAAGAAAACAACCGCCCCGCCCAGCACAACACCAAGCGACACAGCCGCATCCGTCATCATGTGGAGAAATGCGCCTTCGGCATTCAGATCGTCATGACGCTTGGCGCGAAATAAAAGGGCCGTTCCCGCATTAACGCCGATACCCAGCAAGGCAACGACAATCACAAATCCGGCGGGAATAACAACGGGCTGGAAAAACCGATGAACGGCCTCCCAAATAACCGCACCGACGCCCAACATAATCACAAGCGCATTGCTGAGTGCGGCCAGAATAGTTGATCGCCCATAGCCATAGGTATAAAGCCCATTGGCAGGCTGCTTGGCCGCAATAACAGCGCCCCAAGCAATCAACAGTCCCGCAACATCCATCAAGTTGTGCGCGGCATCCGCAAGAAGCGAGAGAGAGCCCACATAAAAACCAGCGCCAGATTCAACCAGAACATAGGCCGCGTTTAGAACCACAGCCCATTTGAAGGCAGCGTTCAAATTGTTTTGCGAGGGCGCATGAGAATGTGTGTGCATGGACAGGATCACACGAAGAAGGCGTTGAACAGATAGCCCACGGCGAGGATGCCGCATCCAACCACACCAAAATAAACAACGATCAACTTGAAGGATAACACTTTGCGAAGGATGATCGCTTCAGGCAACGATAACGCCGTGACGGACATCATGAAAGCGAGAACCGTTCCTAGCGCAGCCCCTTTGCCCAAAAGAGCCTCGACAACAGGAATAATTCCGGCCGCGTTCGAATACATGGGAATACCAACGGCAACTGAGGCCGGAACCGACCACCACACGTCTTTACCCATGATCGAGGCCAGAAGCTCGGTAGGCGCATAGCCATGAATGAAGGCTCCGGCAGCAATACCCGCCATCATCCACGGCCAAACTTTGCCGACGATTTCTCGCACCGCCCCAAGGCCTTCTTTGATCCGGTCAATAGCGGTCAGTTTCTCTGAAGGAAGAGCGACGGCTACGGCGCGTGCCTGACGAACCCAATCCTCAAGCCAGCCCTCAAGATGAAAACGCCCCATCACCCATCCGGCAACGATAGCGACACCAAGACCAAACACGAGATAGGCAACCGCAATCTTCCATCCGACAAGGCCAAACAAAAGCCCAAGGGCAACCTCATTGACCATCGGCGCGGAAATCAGAAAGGAGAATGTAACGCCCAAAGGAACGCCCGCCGACACAAAGCCAATGAACAAAGGGACAGCCGAGCAGGAACAAAACGGCGTTACGATCCCAAGACAAGCCGCCGCCATATTGCCAAGCCCTTCGTTCTTGCCTGCCAGCAGGGCGCGCGTGCGTTCAGGGGAAAAGAAACTACGGACCACACCCATCACAAACACGACGAGCGTAAGAAGCATCAAAACTTTGGGCGTATCATAAAAGAAAAAGGTCGCCGCTTCGCCGAGAGGCGTTGCCTTATCAATAGACAGAAGCGAAACAACCCATTCTGAGAGCGGGATTAACTGTTCATAAAGAACAAACCAAAGAGCAAGCCCCCCAAGAGTGCCAGCAATCCATAAAGTTGAGGAATTGTTTTTAGCTGGCGGTTTGGCCTCCGTCCTCTTGCATTGACACGTCATACTGGTTTCCTTTTTGAGGTCTTTTCAAGACCAAGCGCAGCTTCGATGAGGGCAACAAGCTTTTTGGAGAGTTCAGGATTACGCCGATAGCGCACCCATTGGGCATCGCGCCGATCCACAACAAGACCCGCTTTTTTAAGGACTGTCATATGCCGCGACATGGTGGACTGGCCTTTGTCCAAGGCACCCATAAGTTCGCACACACAATGCTCGCGACCGTCCCAGATCAGGCGCACAGCCTCAAAGCGGGTCGGTTCAGCAAGAGCGGATAGTATTTTAATGGTCTGATTCATGATGCGCATTAATGCACAAATAGGCATATGCGCGCAAGCGGATATAGCGCTTTTTCTTTGCGGCCCCTCCTTCTACGATCACCGCGTCATATTCAGGCGTCTTTATCCTACGGTGACAACCCGCCACGCCATGTTAATCAGCGTACCGGCAGATTCCTCTCGGCAAAAAATGCCTTGCGGGCAGGCCAGCTCAAAATCTATTTTTATTTCGAAATATAAATCAACGCGTTGCGCGCTCGCCCTTTTTGGCGCGGCCTTTGCAAGGAGACAAAGACACCTTTGCCCCACAAAGAGGTTTTTTTCCATGCCTATTACATCCATCGGAAGTTCCCTTTACTCAACGCAGAGTTATAAGGGCGCGGCTCAAACTTCAAAATCCGGAACCAAAGAAACAGACAGCGACGCTTCCGGCCAATCTATTGAAGATATCTTCAAAAAATACGCGAAGATGAATCCGATTGAACGTATTCGCGCCAATTATTTATCTGAGCATAACTTAACCGAGGAATCTCTTGCCGCGAAACCCGCCGCCGAACGCGACGCCATCGAAAAAGAAATTGCGGAGCTCATCAAGAAAAAACTTGGCAAAGATTCGTCGCAGAATTGCACGCCGGGTCAAAATCTTGATATCTCGGTTTAAAGGGCGCGGCCGCCAGAGCGGCACACCAGTCATTCAAAATACGCGCAAACTTATAGCATTCGACGGCTAAGTTTGAAATGTTATGCATCCCTGCTTTCCGCTCAGCGCATCGGGCACAAGCTCACAAGCCATAACATACGGATGAGGAATGCCGTTCGTGTTTTGAATACCAAACACCTCCGCCGACTTAAAACCGAAGCGTTGGTAATAAGCAGGATCGCCAACCAAAAAAATCGCGCGATAGCCGCTGTCTTTTGCAAGAAAACAAGCAGTTTTGAGCAGCTCTCCTCCCACACCCTTACCGCGTCGGTCAAGCACAACGGCAAGCGGTGCCAAAAGCAAAACGGAAAGCGTGCCTTGATCACTTTCGATTGTCGTGCGCGTCAACATAATATGGCCAATCAATCGCCCTTCATCCTCCGCAACAAGCGCAAGTTCGGGGATATAATTCTCGCCCGCCCGCAGTCGCTGAACAAAGTTCTGCTCATCGCCATTTGAAACCTTGGCTGTTTTGAAGGCTTCTTGCACCAAGTTATAGAGGACTTGCGTATCTTTTTTGTTTTCTGGACGAATAATCATGAGGTTCCTCATCTGTTGTCGAGTTGCGAACGAACGGCCTTAAGCCCTGCCCTATTGATTCGATAGGGCTGGCTGTCTCTTGATGAGATCAGACGTTTGTTCTTGAGTTTTGCGAAAATGGACAAGGTGCAATCGGTCAGCACATACCCTTCGCGGGTATAGCATTCGACAGCAGCAATGCGCCCCCGCTGATCGCGGTAATGCACAATGAGTCCACCTTGAGCAAGGACGTGAAGCGTCCTTTGTTCCAATTTGGATATGTTCATGTTGAAGATCTCGAAGCAGTAATCAGTTGCACAAAGCGGGCAAGCATCCACGATGCCTGCCGACTTATCGTACAGGTTGATAACCGCGCCCATTTCTGGAGCTCCGGTTATCGGATTACTACAATCTCCAACATCCAACCTCTATAAGATGAGTTTCCTACAACATTCAGGTAAGCTCAGTATAACAAACAGAAGGGGAAACATCAATAAAGCTGACATTCGCCAAAGCTTCAAGCGACGGCTAGGCGTAATTCACTTCTAAGAAAACCGCCCCAAGCCACCCGCATCGCCGCGCTTACTCCCTATAGCAGCGCGGGAAGAACCAACGGCAAAAAGCCGATGGCAAGAATCGTGCTCATTAAAACCAGTAAAGCCGCATCGCGCACAGGCACATTGTTCGCCGCTGCATAAGCCGGAAGGTTGGCTGCAACGGGGACCAGCGACATAACCTGAACCAAGTGATGCTCTTGGCTATTCAAGATTCCCGGATCGATCCATGTAAAAAGAAAGGCAGCGGCAGGCCAAAACACAAATTTGCCAAGAAAAACGAGCCCTACCAATCGGGGACTGAGCGAAAATCCTTTGGCCTGCGCCAAGGCAAGCCCGGCGATCATCATCCCAACGACGACATAAGCCCCCTTCCCCAAATTGCAAAGTTTGACAATAGCGTCGGGCAAAGAAATATGAAGCGCCGCCAAAGCTAATCCTGCGCTCAACGCGTAGAGAATGGGCAAGCGAACAACGCGGCGCAGCGCTTCTTTTCCCGAAAGAGTACTGCGCGCGACAAAATAAAAACCAAGACTTGTTTCAAAAACAACAACGCCCAGATTGGCCAGAAAATAAATTCCTGCCGTTTCCTGGCCAAACAAAGCCATCGCAATCGGCAAGCCGAAATACCCCGTGTTACCGGAACCGCAGGCTACAGGCAGCAAGCTTCTTTTGGCTTTGTCGTGCAAACAGCCGCCCACAGCATAAATTCCCATGCCGATCAGCGAAGCGATAGCAAACGTGCAAATAGGCAACGCCAGCAATGAGGGCGTAAAATTTAAACGCGCCGCCGACCCAAAGGCGACCAGCGGTGTAATGGCGTAAATGACAAGGGTGGCTACGGATTTAAGATCGACCTTATGCAAACGGCCGATAGCATAGCCCAGCGCGACAAGCGCCGCGAGCGGCAGACAGGCTTGTATAAGAAGAAGCGTCATACGGTTTGGTCCTTGCCGAGAGGGGAACGAGCGCCTTAGGGTTAGAAGGAAAGCGCGCCAAAACAAAAGAAGCAACAACGAAAAGCAGCGAACTGCTTAAGATATTTGGCAAAATTTGGCACGAACCACTACGCGCTTGCACGGCCAAGCCAAGCATGCCATGCCAACGTTTGGCTCCCGATCCATAAAAATGATATGAAGCTTCGCACGCATGAAATTTAGTTTTCACAAAAGCCTTCTCGTGGGGCTGTTGGCAGCCTGCCTGCCGTCGTTAGCGCAAGCCCATCCGCATGCGGATCGATTATCAAACGAAGATCGTCCTTGACGGCACAGGCCAGATGACGGCGCTTAAAGAACATTGGGTTTTCGACGAATATTATACTGAATTTGCCCTGAAGGATTTTGTCTCAGACAAAGGCACCAAGCTGGATCACGACAAGCTGATGGATCTGGCCGAGGACAACCTCAAAAACCTAAAAGACTTCGATTATTTTACAAAGATCGAATCTGACGGCGTTAAAAAAGCGGTCAAAACGCCAAGCGAAATTAATTCATATCTCGCGAATGGACATATTGTTCTTGATTTCACGCTTACGCTTGCCGCGCCACTTGATACCGTTCGGCACAAAATCACTTATCGCATCTATGATCCGAGTTATTACGTTTCCATGCTGCACACGGAAAAAGATCCCATCACCATCGAAGGCGCCAAAGCTGCGGCCTGCGAACATAAATTGGAAACGCCCAAACCCGACATTCGGAAGGTTAACCTCGCCTCCGCTATCGATAAAAATGGGCAAGCACCCGATGAGCTGGGAAGCTTTTTCGCGCAAAAGGTCACGATTTCATGCAAATAAAATTTCGCCTCGTTCTTCTTTTTGTTGTGTTGTTGGCGGGCGCTGCTCTTCTGGCCTCTGGTCTTTTTCGCGATTTATATCTTTCGCTCCTGATGCTAACGCAGGATTGGCAAAGGCTTTTTCATGACGAAGTCGCAAGCAAGCTGCGTCTGATCCAAGAAACGCATTCTTTAGAAGCGACAGGAAGCCTTGTTCTGATCGGTTTTCTTTATGGCGCGATTCATGCCGTCGGCCCTGGTCATGGCAAGGTCGTCGTGAGCAGCTATCTTCTCGCCAGCAAAAGCAGCTTGAAACGGGGCCTTGTTATCACGTTTCTCTCTTCCCTGATGCAGGCTTGCGTGGCCGTTCTTATCGTCGTTGGCCTCACGGCTTTGCTCGGACTGACACATGAAGCCTCCCAGCAAACAGCGCAATCTTTCGAAACTATCAGCTTTGGCCTTATCCTCTTGATCGGCGCAGCCCTGCTCCTGCGCGGCGGTAAAGAATTTTGGCGGCTTTACCATCACGGACAGGCCCCCCACGCCCACCACGCCGATGAACCTTGCCCCTGCTGTTGCTGTGGTGGCCATGCGCCCGATCCGCAGAAAGTCGAAAAAGCCGAAGGGCCCTTGGCCCTGCTCGGCCTTATCGTTTCCATCGGCATGCGGCCCTGCAGCGGCGCTTTGCTTATCTTGATCTTTGCTGATTTGGTCGGCGCATTGAGCGCAGGAATCGCGGCTTGCTTTGCCATGTCCTTTGGAACCGCGTTGACGACCGGCCTTTTAGCCGTTTTGACCGTTCAATCCAAAGCTTTGGCTTTGCGTTTAACGCGCACATCCGGCAGCCATCTACGCGTCGCGCAAGCCGGATTAAGCGTTGCTGGCGGCCTTCTTATCATCCTGCTAGGTACCGCCTTTTTGCAAGGCAATGCGATGGCGTCAGGCTTAGGCGCAGCGAATGACGGCTTTTCCGCCGCGCAACAGCATCCCCTCATGAAAGGGTTTCGCTTTTAATATCTTTGCGACGCAAGAGACCCGCGCACAAAGACGGCACGACGAGCCAACGGCCCGTTTCATTTTCTCTTACGTGTGAAGCGTAAAGGCCGATTTTTGCGCATCGTTATAGAACATCTGAACGGTCTCCAAAGAGAACTGCGTCAAATCCTTGCCGAACAGCTTCCGTTTCTCCAAAAGGTCGGCCGTGACCGTGATCACATGGCAACCGATCTCTTCGGCCTGCGCAATATTGAACACTTCGCGTGGGCTCGCCCAGATAAGCTCAAGCTGCGGATAAGGTGCCATCAAGGCAAGCGCGTCCTTCATAACCGGAAGGGGATCGCAGCCAGTATCGGCTATGCGTCCGGCAAAGATGGAAAGATACGCTTTGGGCCCGGACGCTAAAATCGGCAAAACCTCTTTGACTTGCTCTAATGTAAACATGGCCGTCACATTGACTTGCACGCCCGCCGCGACGAGCCGCTTTAAAAGCGGCGCGGAACTAACGCCCTTGGTATTCGTCACGGGGATCTTGACGAAAACATTCTTGCCCCATGACGAGATTAAAACCGCTTGAGCGAACATTTCGTCGGCTTCATCCGAAAAAACTTCGAACGAGATAGGTCGATCGCCAACAATCGTCAAGGCTTCGTGCGCGAAGGTTTCGTAATCCTCAACGCCAGCTTTGCGCATAAGCGTTGGGTTCGTCGTAAAGCCTTTAATATCGGCCATCGCGGCATATTTCCGAATACCGGCAAGGTCGGCACCATCGGCAAAGATTTGAAGAGATGTCATGCTCATGGGAAAAACCCTTTCATGCAGCAAGGAGAGAAAGCACCGGAGCGACCGCCTCGGCTAAGGAAGAAAAAACGAAATCAGGCGCGTCAGGCTGACGCTCCGCATAATGATAGTCTAGAAAAACGGTATGGCAACCAGCCCGCTGCCCGGCTTCGATATCGCGCCAACGGTCGCCAATCATAATGCTGGCCGCCAAATCAACGTCGTACGCCTCTGCCGCTTGCAGCAAGAGGCCTGGTTTTGGTTTGCGACATAAACAGCCCTCAACATCGTCATGCCAACAAACGCGACAGGCGTCGAGCCCCAACGTTTCCATGAGCCACGCATTAATCGCCTCGACATTTTCAACGCTTTGCGTACCGCGCGCAACATCCGGCTGGTTCGTTACGCAAATAAGCAAAGCCCCCGCCCCGGCAAAAGCACGACAGGCGTCAAGAGCGTCGGGCATCAATTCAGCTTCGGCTAAGCTTTGCGGCGGATAAGGTTTACCGTCAATGACCTTAGCGCGATCCAGCACGCCGTCGCGATCGAAAAAAACGGCGCGACGTTGAGGGGGGCTGGGGGAACGCGGTTCGATCATCAAGGTCCTTACATTTCTCCGGCTTTGATACGAGGCAGCATTTCTTCCAACGAACGGCGAATAGCCTCATGCGCAGTCAGCTTGTTGGCCCAACCCGTGGCGCGCACAAGCTGGCTGTTCATGCGCACAACAGGCACATCGCCCTTCCAGCCCCGATCGCCGCCCGTGAAGGAAAGCTCAACCTGATCGGCTTTCAGCCCCACAACATCAATAGCGAGTGCGGCAATTTCGCGTACCGTGACATAATCCAACGTCGCAACATTATAAACGCGGTAAGGTTCGGGCGTTGTCGCGGCGACATGAAGGACAGCTTGGATAATATCGCTGACATGCACGTACGATTTGCTTTGATAGCCATCGCCAAGAATTTCAAGGCGCGAACCATCGGCCAAAAGGCGCCTCAGAAAATCGTAGCCCACGCCATGTGTCTGCCGCCCGCCTACAACGTTACCAAAACGGAAAGCGCGGCCCACAATGCCAAACATGGCGCAATAGGCAGAGATCATCGCCTCGCCTGCCAGCTTGCTCGCCCCATACGTCGAAATGGGAACCATCGGCCCAAAGGCTTCACCAGCTTCAATTTCACCGATATCGCCGTAAACGCCGCTTCCCGACGCATAAAGGATTTTCTTAACGCCCGCGCGACGGACAGCTTCAACCACATTTTGCGTGAGCGCCGTGCCCGCATGAAAATCAATATCAGGCTCGCGTGCCGCGCGCGCAATATCGGGGTTTGACGCTAAATGAATGACGGCTTGATGGCCGCGCATCGCTTCGGTGAGCGCGTCCAGATTCTTGACGTCGTTTTCGACAACGGTTAAGCGCGGGTCCTGCGCATGCGGGGCGAAATGCCAACGACGACCTGATGAGAAATTATCAAAGATCGTCACACGGCGCACAGAGGCGTCGCTTAACAGACGATCCACAAAATAGCTGCCGATAAACCCCGCGCCACCAACGATTAAATAGCTTTCTTCCAATTGTTCCTTCACTACTTTCTCTCCCATGTTGTGCCTACTTTTTTCAAAAGAGGATGGCTGACTAAAAGATGCCAGACAACAGCCGCCAAGCCTTCCGTGTGCGGCGTCACGCGATCCGCCGCAAGAGGCGGCACAATCACGCACGCATCAGCCGCCGACGCCGTATAACCGCCGCTGCGTCCGACAATGCCAAAAACCTTGGCTCCAACGCTTTTGGCCAGATCAATCGATTGAATAAGATTGACGGACAAATTGCGCTCACGATCACCACCGCCAACTGAGAAAATCAGCAAGGCATCTTTTTCATTCAACCGCGAGCCCTTAAGCCATTCGGCAAAAACGGAGGCCCATCCATCGTCATTCGTACGCGCCGTTAGTTCGGACACATTATCCGTTGGCGCGTACGCCTCAAATTGACAAATTTTGCGGAAATCGTTGACGGCATGGCTGGCGTGTCCGGCGCTTCCACCGACACCCAGAATGAACAAACGTCCTTCGCGCGCGCGCACCGCTGCCAAACCTTCGGCCAATTTTTCAATGGCCTGAAGATCCATCGCGGCAAGGATCGTTTTCGTTTCTTCCATATAGATTTCCGAAAAGCTGGTCATGCGCCCGTCTCCTTTGTCCCCATTGATCCGGCAGAAAGCCGTGGCAAATCTTCGCCATGCGCCAAACGATAAGCGAAATATTCGGAAGCGCCAGCAAATTCCCGGTGCAACCGTTCAACTTGTTCGTCGCTTAAAAGCGGGCCTTTGAGCGGCGGGGTTAAGGTGGCCCAAACGCGCCAAATTTCATGCACGCCGTACAGAAGAAGCGCAGCGTAATAAGTGCCGCGTCCGTAATCGTAGGCCAAACGCAACTGTTCTAAAACCTCGGAACCTTCTTTGCGGCCATGATGATGATAAACGACGACTTCCGGCAAAAGCGCGCCAGGAAACCCGGCCAAACTTGCCCGCGCAGCCATTTCGATATCGTCGCAGCCAAAATGGGGATAGCCCGATCCGCCGCCAAGCTCTTCCCGGAAAAGACCGGCGACCTCAAAAACCCGGCGCAGGAAAAACATATTCGAGCCCTGGATCAACCCAGCCGGAAGAATGGTACGCGGTTGCAAAACCTGTCGCGCCTCGAGCTGGCAAAAACCGATATTCGCATCCGTGAGATCCCATGGCTTGATCATACCGCCGCCATAGGCAAAAAGGCCCGTTTCCATTGCCGCCGACAAAGCGGTGACGGAACCTTTTTCCATATAACAATCGTCATCCACGAAGAAAATAAGATCGCCGTTCGACTGACGCACGCCTTCGTTTCGCGCCGCCGAAAGGCCAGGACGAGCCGCCTCAACAACAAGGACGGGAAAAGAGGATTCGTCTGCAAAGGCCTTCATGGTGGCAAACGTTGCGCTGTCGCCTGAGGAATAAACAAGAACCGCTTCGCCGCCACAGGCCAAAAGGCCTTCGCCGTCTAATTTCTGCAAACTAACGGCGAGTTGTTCCGGCCGACCCTTGCTGCAAAGAATAACGGAGGTTTTCATAAAGAAGAGCCTTTGCATTCGTTCAAATAGCGTTCGAAATCTGCCAACCCACCAACAGACCCACATTCATAGAAACGTTCTGAAACTTCAAAACCAGCCATTTTTCCTTTGCAGCTCAACTCATAATAGAGATCGGCAAGGTCATACGCTTGGCCCAACGGGATTAAATCGCGCACAAGCTTTTGCGGCAAAACAGAAAGCCCGTAATCAATATAGGCCATACCGTCAGCCATTGGATCCTTGCTTTTCTTGTCATAGAAAAGCGGCTTGCCTGGTGAAAAACGCACATTGCTGCGATCCCAACGGCCATCGTTATGAAAGAGCGTCATCGTCGGCACGCGGCCCCTTTTCGAAGCCGCCCAAACAGCGCGAAAATCGGTCGGCAAATAGGAATCGCCATAGATCACGAAAAAACCGTCATCCATAAGATCCTTTTCCACCGCCTGACGCACCGCGCCGCCCGTTCCCAAAAGAAGGGGCCCATCTTCGATGAAGTGAACGTCAAGCCCCCATCGGCTGCCATCGCCAACATAATCGCGCAACGATGCGGCCAAATACCCCACCGACAAAACAACCCGATCAATGCCCTGTGAAGCCAATAAAGCCAATTGATGCCCGATAAAAGGCGTTCCGGCAATTTCGATCATAGCCTTTGGCTTATCCGAAGCGACGGAACGCATGCGCGTCCCAAGTCCTCCCGCCAGTATAAGGCATTGCATCTTAGCCGAACTCCTGAATGATCGAGCCATGGAAGTCGAAACTGAACGGCATTTCCTCAAATCCCCTTTTGGCCATGACATGCCGAAGCTTCTTACGATTTTCCGTAAGAAACATAAGGAACCCACCGCCGCCAGCGCCAACGAGTTTGCCGCCAATCGCACCGTTTTCAAGGGCGCAAGCATACGCCTCATCGATAACAGGCGAAGACATCCCTTTCGAGCGCTTGCGCTTCGATTCCCAATGTTCATGCATGAGGTGGCCGAATTTCTCGACATCGCCCGCTTCAAGGCAAGAACGGATACGGAAACCCAGATCTTTCGTAAAATGTAGGGCGTCGATCATCGACGCATCATTGGACTCGGACTTTTTCTTTTGTTCCGATAAAAGGGCGGAAGCGCTACGGCTTGAGCCTGTATAAAAAAGCATAAGGCCGTCTTGGAGGTCGCGCAACGTCGTGCTGGTCAGAGGCAAAGGCGCTAAAACGACGCTGCCGTCGTTCCTATATTCCTGACAATAAATGCCCCCATAAGCGGCAGCATATTGATCTTGTTTGCCCACAGGGTCGCCCAAACGTTCCATTTCGATTTCCACGGCTTCGCGCGCCAACGTCTCACGCGTCGCATGTTCGCGGCGGAACGCATGCAAAGCGTTTAAAAGCCCGACGGTAAAAGAACCCGACGAACCAAGCCCCGTTCCTGAAAGAACGTCCGCGACGCTGACAAGTTCGATGCCCGGCTCAATTTGCTGGGCGCGCAAGGCTTCGCGGATAAGCGGATGTTCAATGTCGTTAATGTGAGAGCAACGCTCAAGCTTCGAGTATTTGAGAAAATATTCGGGTTCGTGCAATCGCGACAGCAAGATGTAAATGTATTTATTGATCGCGGCCGAAATGACAAAGCCGCCAAACTTCTCGTAATAGGAAGGCAGATCTGTCCCGCCACCACCAATTGAGATTCGCATGGGCGTACGGGAAATGATCATTGGAATTCCTTCGGAAGCGAAAGAAAACGGGGAAACAAAAAAGAAAGGCGCAAAAAGGAGCTTGCGCCTTCCCGGTTATAAACGATTCCCCAATAGCGATAAAGGGCAAAGAAAATCAAAGGTCGCTGCGGACGCGAATCACGAACCGCGACTCAGTTGGTTGAGTGTTTGCAAAAATCCCTGCAAAGCCGCCAACACACGCCGATTCCCCAAAAGCTCACCCATATGCATCTGATAAAGGCCGGGATGAACCAATCTGTGGGGTGTGCCGGGCGCGTTTTGAGCCAACGCCGCCACCAATTTCGGGTTGGCGGCAAGGCCAGCTTCATTCGCATAGAAAAGCGTGTTTTGAGAATACCAATAATCCACATCGGGATCGTTCCAAACGAGCGGCCGCAGAGAATCAATGCAGCGATAGCCGCGCGCGGCAAACTTAGCGCTCCAATAATCCGGCCATTGTTCGTTGACGTGGTTCACACCGCCTTGCCCGGGAATCGCCGCTGAAAACAAAATGACATCGCCGTGCGCGCACAAGCTTTCGACAAAAGCGTTCGCACCAAAAGCCGGAAGATGCTCGGCTACTTCCAGCGACATCACCAAATCGAACTTCCGGTTCAACCGGAAGGACTCTTTCAAATCATGCGGATGAAATTTTTCTTGCGGAATCCCCAGTTTTTCAGGGGCGACATAGGCACCATCGATGCCAATAACGTCCGCGACGCCTTCAGCCATCCATTGCCGCAGAAACATGCCCACGCCGCAGCCAACGTCAAGGACAGAGCCCACGGAAACGACCTCTTTGACAAGAGGGATGATCTTACGCGCGACTTTCGCCGAATTGGCGCTTTCCTCGTCGAAAAAGCTTTCGTCGTAAAGGGAGGCTTCGTTCGCCATGGCCGCACACCTGCAATAAAGAAAACGGAAGGGAGGCAAGCTTACGAGATGCACCGGAAAATGGCAAGAAAGGGAACGGCGCTTCCCTTGACCAAGCTGGCAAACAATGCGACCATCCGAAAAATGTCCAGTAAAACCTAATTTTTTCTTTTCTTTCGTGCCATGAACGCTCCACTCCCCACAAGCACAAACCTTTTTCGTCTTGGCAAGCCGCGCGCGCCCTATTTACTTGTTGTGAACAAAGGACCGGAGGCTGTGCCTCTGCCGCGCGAACCTGCCTGCTGCGATGTGATGGAGATCTATTTCGCGCCCTCTCAAATAGAGCAGATCAAGGCAAACCCAAATCTCACGGATGCCGATCACGTTGTTTTCGAAACCGATCCGCTTCGCCGCAAATTTGCGATCATCAAAAGCGTTTTCGAAGCAAACGATTTCTGGCGGTCTTATGATGCCGTCATGCTGGCCGACGACGACGTCACCCCGGTTGGTTGTTCTTTTCAGGAAATTTTTGACCTTTTCATGAAAACGGGCTGCCGTATCGGCCAACCCGCGTTGACGCAGGATTCATATTTTGCGTGGTTTCTAACGCTTCAAAACCATAATTTTGTTTGGCGACGCACCAATCACGTCGATTTCATGTGCCTGATGATGACGCGCGACGCTATTGCCGAATATCTTGGCATCATGGACGTTACGGTCTCGGGTTTTGGGCTCGATCTCTATTGGGGTTATAAGGAATGGCAGCGCGGCACGGCGCATGCCGTTCTCGATGCGACCCCCATGCGCCATTCGCGCCCGATCGGCGTCGGCGGTGCCTATAAGGGCATCGATCCTTATAAAGAATGCGAAGAATTCTTATCCCGCTATCAAGTCCCACGCTATACGCCGCTTTGCCTCGATGGCGTTTTCGCGCGCGAACCTACGCATGAGGAAATTAAAATGGCGCTGGCTCTTTCGGGCTATGACACGCCGATCATGCAAAACCAGCAATTCGTGCCCTATGCCTTTCAAGAATTAGCGGCCTTCATGAAAAACAACGAGAAATAAAGGCGCCTCATGAAAATCGGCATTCTTGGCGGTGGCTTGACGGGGTTAGCTTTGGCAAGCCACTTGGACAGCCCGTATGAAATTCTTGAAGCGAACGAAAAAATAGGTGGCCATTGCCAAAGCCTTGAACGCGACGGCTTTACCTTTGATTGCGGCGGCCCCCACATTCTTTTTTCGCGCGATACGGAAATTCTTGATTTTATGACCAGCAAGCTGGGCGACAATATTGTGCGCCAGCGCCGCAACGTCAAAATTCTTTATAACGATCTCTTCGTCAAATATCCTTTTGAAAACGGGCTCTATGCCCTCCCCCCGGAAGAAAGATACGAATGCCTTCACGGCTTCCTTTGCAACGAATATAAAGGCGAAGGCACGCTTAAAGACTGGCTTTACAGCACGTTTGGCAAGGGCCTCACCGAAAAATACCTTCTTCCCTACAACGAAAAGATCTGGAATGTCCCCGCCGAAACGCTGAGCGCGGATTGGACGGTGGGACGCGTGCCCAAACCATCCGTCGAGGATATGATCAAATCTGCCGTTGGCGTCGAAACAGAAGGCAATTTGCATCAGCTTTATTTCTTTTATCCGGCGCGCGGCGGCATCGAAGCCCTCGTACGCGGTTTTGCAAAAGAATGCGCCCCCGCGACGACAAACTATCGGATCAGAAAGGTCGAACGAGAAAACAACCAATGGCTCGTCAGCGATGGCCATGAAACGCGCCGCTATGATAAAATTGTCTCGACCATTCCCGTTCAGGATTTGATTGCCGCCTTGCCGGACGTTCCGGATGCAATCAAACAAAACGTTGCGGCCCTGCGTTTTAACTCGCTGATTACCGTGATGCTGGGCGTCAAAACGGCTACGCCCTCGCCGCATACCGCCCTTTATGTGCCGGATCCATCCGTTCCTTTTCACCGCGTTTCGTATCCACGGAATTTCAGCGCCGCCTGCGTCCCCGACGGGCATGACGCCCTTTTGGCGGAAATCACGACCAACCCGGGTGACGCCTTTTACGATCTTTCCGACGAGGCGCTCATTGAAAAAACCGTTGAGGGGCTGGAGCGCCTTCATCTGCTGCAACGCGATGAGCTAACATTCCGCGCCGTGCACCGAGCGCGATTTGCCTATGTCCTGCGCACCTTCGATCATGCGCAGAAACTCAGCGCCGTTCTTGACTATTTAAACAGCCTTGGCATCGTCAGCTGTGGCCGCAATGCCGAGTTTGTTTATATCAACATGGACGAAGCCGTCCGGCGCGGAATCAAAGCGGCCGAACGACTTAACGCCGAAAGCTTGTCTTTTTCGTAAAATTCTTTACGATCCATCTATCCTTTTCTTACGAAGCGAGTCTTCCTTGTCCCTGCAAAAACTTGAAATTGGCTCCGGCCAACGGCCTTCGGAAGGCTATATTCATAACGACCTCAACGCCTTTCCCGGCATCGACATCGTCGGCAATCCATGGGAAATCGGCTTGCCAGAGGACAGCCTTGAGGAAGTCCTCGCGCTTGGCGTTATGGAGCATTTGACCTATGCGCAGTTCGACCAGACGCTTGTCAATATTCGGCGCATGTTGGCGCCAGAGGGCCGTTTTTATTTCGACGTGCCCGACATTGTCGTTTGGTGCCGCTATGCCGCTGACTTCTTCGATGGCAAAGAAATCCCGTTTGAGATCGAACATGTTTTTTCGACGCTCTATGGCTGGCAGCGCTGGCCCGGCGACGAACACAAATCCGGCTGGTACAAAGCGCTTCTTGAAAAGCACCTAACCGAGGCCGGGTTCACGAGCTGGGAATTTGGCGTCCATCTGATGACGGACAAGGGGATTGAGCGTAACCGCTTCAAACGCCCACATGACGCGCACCTTTATTGCTGCGCCGTCAAACGTTGAGAATACCCACCGCCAAGCGCTTTATACAAATCAACTGACGCATTCAGCCGGTTCAGCTTTGCGGCGATACGCGCCATTTGCGCTTCGTAAAGCGAGCGTTCGGCCTCATGCACATCGAGGGCGCTCACGAATCCCGAAGCCAACCGCGCGCGGGCAAGGCGCAGGGAGTCCGACAAGGCCTCTTCCTTTGCCACTTGCTCACCTTCAGCGTCGCGCGTCGCGTCTTGATCGGATAAAGCATCGCGCACTTCCTTAAAGGCCGTGCGAACGGTTTGTTTATAAAACGCCAGCTGCTCTTGATTTTCGGCCTTAGCCAAATCCACACCGCTATCGGTCCGTCCAAAATCAATCAGCGGCCCGGCCATCGTGCCGCCGAGATCCCATGTCCGGACGGTTCCTTTGTACAGATTATCGAGATCGAGGCTCGTTACGCCCAAAAGGTTCGAAAGCGAGATCGTCGGAAAATACGAGGCGCGCACATAACCAATATTAAAATTGCTGGCGATCATCGCTTGCTCACGCGCGGCGATATCGGGGCGGCGCTCAATCAAAACCGACGGCAAGTCGCCGGGCGCAATCGGCGGCACAGGAAGCACCCCAAGCCCGGCGCCACGTTCGATTTTGCCTGAGACTATGTCTCGCGGTGAACGACCAAGAATTGTTGCCAACGCGCTTTCGGCCTTTTCCTTCTGTTGCAAAAGCGGCGGCAAGGACGCCTTAGCGGCGGCAAGTCCGGCTTCAGATTGACGCAAAACAACCGCGCTCGCGGCCGCAACTTCATATTGTTTTTTGACAAGCGCGTGCGTTTCTTCCTGCGCTTTCACGAGTTTGCGTATCAGATCCACATCGGCATCAAGCGCCAGTAGGCTGAAATATAGTTGCGCCGTTCCCGCTGCAACGGAAAGCTTCACGGCGTCACGATTGGCCCCAACGGCAAGAAAACTTGCCTTTGCCGCCGCATTCGCGCTGGCCATCTTGCCCCACAAATCGACCTCGTAAGATAGCAAACCGCCAAGAACGCCAATATTGCTGGGCTTATCCGAAAGAAGCGTGCTGTCTTTAAAATCAATTTTGGAGCGTGAGGCATAGCCCGTCAGCGACAATAACGGGAACTGGTCAGCAAAAGCGTAATCGTATTGCGCCTTGGCTTGAGCCAGCCGCGCAGCCGCAACGCCCAAATCGTCGTTTTGCGTGAGGGCTTCATCAATCAGCTTGGTCAGAACGGGATCTTGGTACGAGAGCCACCACTCTTTCACAAAAGGATCAGCCGCCTGCGTCCCCGCTGCGTCCAACCATGAGGGCGGCGTCTCCATTTGGGGGCGTTCATAGCTCGGCGCAAGCCAAGCGCACCCCGAAAGACCAAGCGTTAGAAAACAGACAAGCGGCAGATTTTTTCTCATGACGCGGCTCCTTCGGAAGTATCTGTTTCCTGTTCCTGCACGCCGAACCAAAGAACATAAAGAGAGGGCAGGAAAATCAGCGTCAAAACCGTCGCTACAGCCAAGCCGCCCATAATGGCGTTTGCCATCGGCCCCCAGAAAACCGTGGGCGCAATGGGAAGCATGCCCAAAATGGCGGCCACCGCCGTCAGCATGATGGGCCGGAACCGCACACATGCGGCCTTCACCACGGAATCCCAATCGCGCGCCCCTTGTTTGCGCTCAATCTCAATTTGATGCACAAGAATAACGGAATTGCGAACGATCATACCGATAAGCGCAACAACCCCCAGCAACGCAACAAAGCCCATCGGCTGATGCGTGAGCAGTAAGGCGAGAACAACGCCAATCAACCCAAGCGGCGCAACGCTCAACACCAAAGCCAAATGTTTGAGATTCTCGAGCTGGATCATTAAAACAGCAGCCATCAGCAAAAGCATCACGGGAATAACGGCAACAACGGAATCCTGAGATTCTGCGCTTTCCTCAACCGTACCGCCAACGACGATCTTCACGCCTTCCGGCAACGACGCTTGAAGCGCGGCCATCTTTTTTTGCAAGCCCTCAACGACAGGCGCTGGCAAAATGCCTTTTTTCACATCGGCCTGTACCGTAAGGGTCGGCACGCGGTCGCGCCGCCAGATAAGCGGAAAATCTTGGACATAGGCAACGTTTGCAACCGTATCGAGCGGCACGCTTTTGCCAGTTGGCAAAGGAACGCTGAGTGTTCGCAGATTCTCAATAGAAATCCGCTCTTCTTTATGGGCCCGCAGCACAACGTCAACCAAATAAATGCTGTCGCGAATTTGGGTCGCCGTCACGCCCGTCATCGCCGTATAGATCGATTGAGCGATCGCCGCAGACGAAAGGCCGAGCCGTCGCGCCTCTTCTTGTTTGACGTCGATCTTGAGCTTGCGCGCGGGCTCGCCCCAGTCAAAGTTTATCTTCTCAAGATCCGGTGAGCTCGCCATCACTTCGGCAACCTGTCGTGCCGCTTGCCGCACCGTTTGAAGATCGCTGCCGCTCACGCGATATTGCACAGGCCACCCCACGGGCGGGCCAAGTTCCAAAGCAAACAGCCCCGCGACGATTTCGGGGAATTCATTATCCAAGGCCTTTTGCAGCCTTACGCGCACGCGCTCACGCGCCTTGGCGTCTTTGGCCACGACAACGGTCTGCGCGAAGAAATCATTTTGCAGCTGTTCGTCGAGTGGCAAATAAAAACGGATCGCGCCACGACCAATATAAGAGCTCCAATGATCAATATCCGGATCGTTGGCCAGCAAACGATCCATCTTTTGCGAGACTGCATTTGTCGCCTCAACCGAAACGCCTTGGCGCAAGGTCATATTAATAAGAAGCTCGGGCCTTTCCGAAGACGGAAAAAATTGCTGAGGCACCAAAGGCAGCGCCGCCAGAGATAGAAAGAAGGCCACAATTGTGAAGAAAACCGTTCGGCGCGGACGACGCATCGTGCCCAGCAAAACACGTTGGAACAGGCGATATGTCTTGCTTTTCGGTTTTTCTTCTTCCTCGGCCTTTTGCTCTTTCAGCACGCGAACGCCAATCAGCGGCGCGGCCAAAACAGCGACAAACCACGAGACAACCAAAGCCAGACCGACAACGGCAAACAGAGAATAGGTGTATTCACCCGCATCGCTTTTGGCAAAGCCGATGGGGACAAACCCGATAATGGTAACAATGGTTCCGGTCAGCATCGGAAACGCCGTTGACGTATAGGCAAAAGTCGCCGCTTTGATCTTGTCCCACCCCTCTTCAAGTTTTGAGACCATGCTTTCAACGGTAATCATGGCGTCATCAACCAAAAGGCCGAGTGAAATGATCAGAGCACCCAGCGATACGCGCTGAAGATCAATGCCGCAAATCTGCATGCCGACGAAAACGACAGCCAGGACAAGCGGTATCGAAAAGGCGACCACGGCCCCCGCACGCAGACCAAGGCTGATAAAGCTGATGCCCAGAACGATTGCGACAGATTCGAACAAAGCTTCCATAAAATCGTTGACGGCATCGTGTACGACTTGCGGTTGATTGGCGACAAGGTGCGCTTCGATACCGACGGGCATTTGCGGACGCAACGCGGCCATCTTTGCTGCGACGTTTTGTTCAAGCTTTAAAACATCACCGCCCTTGCGCATCGAGAGCGCCAAGCCAATGGCATCCTTCCCATTGCAACGAAACCGGGGTTGCGCCGGATCGGCATAACCGCGTCGAACCGTCGCAATGTCGCCAAGCCTAATTTTCTTGGCTCCAGCATAAAGCGTTATATCGCGTATATCGTTTTCTGAGCCAAACTTACCCGTTGGCTCGACGATCACCTGCTCGCGCCCCGTATCGACAATGCCGGAGGGGACCAGCGCATTCTGCGCCTGAAGCGCGGCAACAATCGCCTTGCGGTCAACGCCCAGCTGCGCCAACTGATAGGATGAAAACTCAATGAAAACCTTTTCGTCCTGCACGCCAATCGGATCGACTTTCGCAACGTCCGCCACATGCAAAAGTTCATCACGGACGGCCTCAACATAATCTTTCAAAGCACGGTGAGAAAAACCATCGGCGGTAAAAGCATAGATAATGCCGTATGTTTCCCCAAACTCATCGTCGAAAAAGGGCCCGACCGTCTCCGTCGGTAAAGTCATTTTAATGTCGCCAATTTTCTTGCGCACCTGATACCAGATATCGGCGACTTCCTTTTTCTCAACGCTTTTCTGCAAATTGATAAAGATCGTCGTCTGGCCCGGCAACGTGTAACTCTTGATATAATCAAGCGAAGGCGTTTCCTGTAATTTCTTTTCAATCTTATCGGTCAGCTCTTGCGTCGTCTCCTCGACCGAAGCGCCGGGAAGATAGGCCTGAACAACCATCGTCTTGATAGTGAATTCAGGATCTTCGTTGCGGCCCAAATGGAAATAGGCGCTGATGCCTGCCGCAGCGACAAGGATCATAAAAAAGAAAACAAGCGTGCGATGCTTGATCGCCCATTCCGAGAGATTAGGGTTTGTCATGGCCTTCTCCGGAAATTTTGACTTTTTGATCTTGATGCAAGGCCTGCACGCCCGCCGTCACTACATAATCGCCCGCAGTCAGGCCGTTTGCCACCACGACCTCATCGGTTGTGTAGCGCGCAATCTCTATGGAGCGTATGGCGACTTTCTGCGTTTGCGGATCGACAAGCCAAACGGCGGGCTTGCCCTGCACCGTTGTCAAAGCTGTGGCCGGAATACGGATCGAGGAATCGTCTGGCGCGCTGAGTTTGCCGATGAGCGTTGCGCCAAGAAGCATGGCTTCTGGCGGTTGCTCGAAAAGAGCCTTTGTCCGATAGGTGCGCGTAACAGGATCAGCCTCCGGCGCAACTTCGTAAACGGAGGCAGCGGCACAGATATCGCGTTGCCGATCGAGGCAAGCTTCCATCTTTCGGCCCACGACCAACCCACCGCGCACAATATCTTCCGGCATATCGAAAACAGCGTCCAATTCCTTGTTCTGTGCAAGCCGCAAGACAGGCTGGCCAGCGGCGACAACTTCGCCAACTTCAGCCAAACGATCCGTGACGATGCCGTCGGCCTCTGCTTTCAAAATTGTATAGGAAAGCTGCTCTTCTGCGATGTGGGTCTTGGCCTCTGCCGCATCAAGCTGCGCGCGCGCCGCCTTTGTTTGGCGTAAAACGTCGTCATATTCATTTTGCGACACGGCATGCGCGCGTAAAAGAACAGCCGCGCGCTTCTCAAGACTTTCCGTCTGATCGACAGCCGCATGCGCGGCCGTAGCTTCAGCCTGCGCCGCCGTTAGCGTGTTTTTCTCAACGCTATCATTCAAACGCGCCAGCACTTGACCTGCTGTCACGGCGCTTCCTGCCGAAACAGCGCGCTCAGCCACTTGGCCCGACAAACGGAAAGCCGCGTTGACATAAACATGCGCGGCGACTTGTCCCGTGACCAGCGCCGCATCCTGATGTTGAACGTCTTGAATGACAAGGTAACGGACAGGCCTCACCTCTTCCGCTTCTTCCTGCTTTTTGTCGCAGCCGACAAAAAAAAGCGAAGCGCAAGCCAGACAAAGGATGCCATACGAACGCGAATGCATGGGTTTCTCCTAGACTTTCTTTTTTGAACTTTCGAGCAAGGCTTCAAGAAACAGCGGAATAATCTTGTCCGCTGGCTCCGTTCCTGGAACCGCACTTTCAATGATAAAGCCACTCCACAAAGCGGAAAGGCCATAAGCCATCTGCATCACAGGCATTTTCGGCGCAAGGCCCTGCCCATCGAACAAGGCCCCTAACCCAAGCGCAACTTGCTGATGCCAACGTTTTTTATTGTCGCTATAGCGTTTCCTGAACGAGGCATTGTGATTGGCATAAACTTCGAATTCCAACAGCAACCCCGAAAGAATTTTATTCTTCTGCAGCTCGTGCAGCCACGCCGCAATTTTCTCCATGACTTTCTTTTCGGCCAACCGGGCCGTCGTCGCAATTAGCTCATCAAGCAAGGCAAACTCGCGCTGCGTCTGCACCTCAACGACTTCAAGCAGCAATTCATCCTTGTCTTTAAAATTCGAATAGAAAGCGCCCAGCGTATAGCCCGCCGCATCGCAAATCCCGCGAATGGAGGATTCATAGATCCCCGCGCGCAAAATTTCCTTTTCCGCTGCGCTAATAAGCTTTTGGCGGGTCAGTTGTTGGCTTTCTTGTCTGGTCATGCGCGGCATAGGCGGCTCCCTCAGCATTGTTTTATATATCAGCCGCTATTCAGATAGCAAGTGATATTTACAACCGTATGCGAAACCCGTGGCAAAATCGACTAACGTCTTGATTTATTTTTTAAAGAACCAATCCGTCCCGTTGGCCCGGTCTTTGATCAAAACGCCCTGCGCCGCCAATTGGTCGCGCAATTCATCCGCGCGCTTCCAATCTTTTTGGCTGCGCGCCGTCTCACGTTCCTTAATCAAACCCTCAAGTTCGGGCGAAAGCGCTTTCTCTGCCTCAGGTTTGATGAGCCCCAGCACATCATTGATGGTTTTGAACAGAGCCTGCTTGCCCGCGCTAGAAAGGCGTTCGTCGCGAATCCCCGTCCAAAGAACGGAAAGGGCGACCGGCGCGTTCAAATCGTCGGCCATAGCGGCCCAGAATTGATTTTCGTAATCGGTCCCCAGCACTTTATCCTGTTCAGAAGGAACTGAAGCCGGTTCCGCCGCCCAATCCGCGAGCTTATGCTGAAGCGTTTCATAGGCATTGCGCGCGCTGTCCAAAGATTCATAGCTGAACTTCAGCTGGCCACGATAATGCGCATTGAGGCACAAATAACGGAAATGCATTGGGTCGTATCCGTTTTCGCGCAGCGTCGCGACCGTCAGCGTCCCGCCCTTAGATTTGGACATTTTGCCCTTATCCAAGATCAAAAACTCACCATGCAGCCAATAATTCACCCAGCGATGGCCAAAACGACCTTCGCTTTGCGCGACTTCGTTCGTGTGATGCACCGGAATGTGGTCGATACCGCCGCAATGGATATCAAAGCGCTCGCCCAGATATTTTGAGGCCATCGCCGAGCATTCGATATGCCAGCCCGGAAACCCAACGCCCCACGGCGAATCCCACTTCATGATCTGATTGGGGAATTTCGATTGCGAGAACCAAAGAACAAAATCGTGCGGACTCCGCTTGCGCGAATCCTGCTCAACGCGGCCATGTTCTTGCATTTGCGACAGGTCAAGCCGCGCAAAATCGGCATAGCCTGCAAACTTTGCCGTATCGAAATAAACGTTGCCCTCCACGACATAGGCAAAACCTTTATCCTGAAGCGCTTTGACGAAATCAATCATTTCGGCAATATGTTCCGTCGCGCGGCAAACAATCGTCGGCCGCATGATATTCAGCGAAGCACAATCGTCGAAAAAGGCGTTTTCAAACGTGCGCGCAATTTCCCAAGGCGATTTTTGTTCGCGGCGCGCGGCGACTTCCATCTTGTCTTCGCCTTCGTCAGCGTCGGATTGCAAATGGCCAACGTCCGTCACATTCATCACATGTTTGACGTCATAGCCCGCATGCATCAAAACGCGCCGCAGCACGTCCTCAAAAATATATGTCCGCAAATTGCCGATATGGGCAAAGCTGTAAACCGTGGGCCCGCAGGTATAAAGGCCGACCGCGCCCGGTTCGATGGGCTTGAAAAGCTGGACGTCACGCGTCAACGTATTGAAAAACTTGATCTCTTTTGTCATATTTGTCCTGCCTTGCGAGGCAAACGCGCCCCTTTTGATAAGCGAAGGTACAACATTTTATAAGAGTAAAGCCTTAAAGAACAATCCTTTTTCGTCCTCCCGCACGGAAAATTGTTTGTAACCCGACAATTTACAGCCTGACAAAAGGCGCAAACAACCGAAGTGTCGCTATACTTATTCGCTTACGTGCATATGCTTTATAATTCATATTATGCCCCGGGCATGTGCGGCTTTTTTTTAAACTAAGGGCGACAGAACGCTACGAATTAAATGAGTCCTGCCCCTAGTTTTATAGAAATTCTTTGTTATGATGGCGGCCATGTCTTTGCTGCGCCGCGCCCTTCTTTGTCTATTTTTCTGTGCCGTCCTTCTGAGCGCACCAGGAAAAGCGCAAGCGTTTCAATCCTATTTCGCCAGCAAGGAAATCCGCGCGGATTCCATCGACCAGTTTCCCAAATGGATGGACGTGCTCAGCCGGTACAAGGCGACGGCGCATCAGCTTGATTCCATCTGCGGCGAGGAAACCTACAGCCCATGCCGCCTCAAAAGCTGGAAAGACTTCCTGATCAGCGAAAAAGATCAACCGCTTGACGAGCAAATCGCCGCGATCAACAAATTCGTGAACGCCTATCCCTATGTTGAGGATATCGTCAACTGGGGTGTGGCCGACTATTGGGAAACGCCGTACGAGTTTCAGGAGCGCAACGGCGATTGCGAAGATTTTGCCATTGCCAAGTTTATGTCATTGCGCGCGCTGGGCCTATCAAACGACCTGATGCGCGTTATGATCGTGCGCGATCTCAACCTCGGCGGGATCATACACGCCATTCTTCTGGTAAATGTGGACGACAAGCGCATGATATTGGATAATCAGATCAAGCAAGTCATGCCCGCGATGCAAATCTATCATTATGTGCCGGTTTACGCGATCAACGAAGAGCATTGGTGGCAATACTTTATGCCGCAATAGCTCACAAGGAGCTTTCCTACCATGACAAAAGAAAACGCCAGCCTCCGCCCGCAGCCTTTGCCAAAACGCCCGGCCTTGAACTTTTACGCGCTTGGCGCGTTGGTTTTGGCTTTGGGGCTCGGCGGCGCGACGCTCGTCCAAAGCTATGACGCGCGGCAGGAGCAGCGCGAGCTTGTACAATGGCAAAACAAGCTCAACCTCATCGCGGACAGCCGCGAAGCCGATATTGAAAAATGGCTTGAATCCTATGGCAAAGAATTCGACGCGATCGCGACCAACCCATCGGTTCAACTCTATCTGACAGCGCTTTTAACGCCTGACGAAGCCGCGCCAGATACCGCCCTTGCCGAAGATGGAGAAAAACCGCAGGCCGTTTTCCTGCGCAATATGCTCATTACAACGGCGCAGCGCCTTGGCTTTCTTGAAGGCGCGCCTGCCGAATTGAAAGAGGTGCATGCCAACGTCGCCAAACCGTCGGGCACAGGCCTTGCCATCATTGGCACCGACGGCAAAATGCTTGTCGCCACGGCGGGGCTCGGCGTTTTACCCGACGCCATCGCAACCGTTGTTGCGGCGACGCCCAAGGGCGAAGCGCGCTTGCTCGATATCGCGCCCACGGCGGATGGCAGCAAACAAATCGGCTTTCTGACGCCGATTTATTCGATCCAGGCCGAAGCCAAACCTGAAAACCAAATTGCAACCCTCATCGGCGTGCGCAAAGTTGGCGACGATTTTTATAAATTGCTCCATCAACCCGGCCTTGGCGAGCCAACGCTTGAGGCCCTTCTTTTGCGCAAAGACGGTGAGAATGTCTCCGTTCTCACGCCCGCCTTTGATAAAAATCGTGCTGGTTCGGCAACGCTTGCGCTCACGACGCCTGAGCTCGACGCCGCCGAGGCCGTTCGCGAGCCCGGCACCTTCGCACAAAAACGTGACGCCGCCTTTCGCCGAACTTTAATGACAAGCCGCGCTATCAAAGGCGCGCCATGGGTTTTGATGCTGCACATCGACCGCGACAGCGCGATGGCCGACAGCGACACATGGATCGAGCAGACACGCGCGATTATGGGCCTTGCCCTTTTGGCAACGTTGTTCTGTTTGATCGCCGTCTGGTATTATGGCACGTCGCGGCGCAATTGGCTTTTGTCCGCTGAAAAAACGCGCCTTGCCAAAAGCCTTGCCGCCAAAGAAAAATTGTTGCGCGTCGTTGCGGATCATCAGCAAGAGCCGATACTCCTCGTCGATTCCAGCGATATCGTGCGCTTTGCCAACGAACCAGCAGCGCGCGGATTCCGCCTGAGGCCGGATGAGGCGTCCGGCAAAGGCCTTGTCGCGCTCATGGGCCCGGCACGCGGCAGCGAATACAGCGAAGCGAACCAAAAGGCGCTTAAGACAAACGAAGCGCTTATCCGCACATGGCGCGAAACCAAGGATGGGATCGCGCGCGTTTTGCAAACGGCGCACATTCCACTCAAAGCCTTGCCCATCGATTCCTTGCCAGAGGCCACGCCCGGCCTCCTTGTCATTGATCAAGACGTGACGGCCCTTGTGACAGAGCGCGAAAACCGGATCGCCCTTTCGACGCAACTGGTCAACACGCTCGTCTCGCTCGTGGACAAACGCGACCGCAACGCCGCGCATCATTCGCTTGGCGTCGCGCTTCTGGCCCGAGAAATCGCGCAAGGCATGGGCCTTGACGCCCGTATGGCGGAAACGGCGGAAACAGCAGGCAAGCTGATGAATATCGGCAAAATCGTCGTGCCGCCGGAGCTTTTGACGAAAACGACGCCGCTGGAGCCGGACGAGAAAGCCTTCATTCGCGAATCTCTGCAACGCAGCGCCGACCTGATTCAAAACATTCCGTTCGACGGCCCAGTTGTCGAGACGCTTCGCCAAGCGCAAGAATGCTATGACGGCAGCGGCCCAATGAAGATCAAAGGCGAAACCATCTTGGTATCGGCCCGCGTAATCGCCGTTGCCAACGCCTTTATCGGCATGACAAGCCCGCGCGCGTATCGCGCGACGATGGAGGCGTCTGAAGCCATCGGCCTTTTGTTGCAAGACAAAGACACACGCTATGATCAACGCGTTGTCGTCGCTCTGGCTCATTTCATCGAAAACAAACGCGGCAAAGAAGTTCTAGCCGCGCTAGCCGTCGAACCGTAAAAAGCTAAACCTAAGGGTAGGCCCCAACGAAAAAAGGCCTCTACCGCTCTCGCGGCAGAGGCCTTTTCTTTGGCTTCACTCGTTATTGGTTGATCTGGCAGGGCGCTTCTTCGCCGCAGGTCAAAAGCGGCAACGTACCGCCACCAGCCGACGGGCTCATTTGCGCAAGTTGCTCAGGCGTCATTGAGCCATTACCGCCAGCCGCCGGAGCCATCTGCGCCAGCTGCGCCGGTGTCAACATCACGCCGGAAGACGAACCACCAGCCGCTGGCGACAAATTACCGAGCGCGCCGCGCGGTAAGGTGGACATCGCGAGCAAGACGCCGTTATAGCCCAAAGATCTCAAAGCAGTCGGATGGAAATCGCCTTGCTGGACGGCTTGTTTCGCCGGGCCTTTCGGAATTGTCACGGTCAACAGGCCCGTATCAAAATAGTAGTTGTAGTCCTTATTGCCCGCCACAAGACCAAGCGTCCCATCCTCGATTGTGAAAGGCCCCGGAAGAGACGAGCTATAGCTCGGAACGTCCAAAGCCCCGGTCAAAACGCTCGATGCCGTATCGGCGTTTTTCAAATCACCCGAACGAACGCTGTAAGTCAACGCTGGAATAGAGGCAGCGCCATAGACCATCGTCTTATTATCTGCGGACACATGCAGATCGGCAGGAATAACCTTGAGCCCGCCCTCTAAATTAACGCCCGCAATACCGTAACCCATACCCGAAGCCATACCCGCGACAGAGGCCACGTCAATATCATACGCGCCGACATGCGACCCAAGCGCATAGGTCGTCGAGAAAGATGGCGTCCCCGTGATCATCGCGGCCGCAAAGTCGTCGCCCAAGAGATAACCGGTTAGGCTATAGCCATAGCCCGTCGGAACGGCGTCGCCATACGTAATGGTCTTGCCATCCGGCGTTACCGTCAGGAACGGCGTGAAGCTATAAAGATTGCCGTTGCCTTTTTCCGCGCTGAAATCCGGGCAGGAACCGCCGAATGTGCAGCTATAGCGATGGAAATCAGACGTCAGGCCATTCATCTTATCGTCAGCCGGATTGGTGCTATAGATCAACCAACGGCTTCCTTCGTTCACGGCTAAAGCGTCCGCGCCAAAACCATTGGTGAAATTGCCGCCGCTCGCCGCGAGCGTGATCGCTGTGCCCGAGGCTTCACTTACGATCTGCCCCCATTGCCCGAGCGAAATATCGCCCTGTTGCGTGTCAGCCAAGAAGGTATGCTCGCCCAGATCTTGCTTACCATCGACGAGAATAGTGCCGCTCTTGCTGAGGAAACTAACATCAGACCGCCATTGATAGCCGTTCGCTGTGATGTCGCCTGCTTTCCCATCAAGGTCGCCAACCGTAATGCTCCCCGCCGTCACGGCATTCAACAGATCGTACGACACTTGCAAGACGCCGTCCGCGCCCACAACGCCGATGCTCGTACCGGATGTATAGGGCTTAAACGTCACATTGTCGGTCGTTTGAATACGGAAGGTGCCACATTCGCTGCAAGCGCTATCGTTGATGGTATCGGCAATAAAGGTAATCTTGCCGGATTCGCCGTCGCCGCCAATAACCGCCGGGCCATAGAAAGAAAGACCATAGGTATTGCCGCCAAGCACAGGCTTGTTTTCACCGCCAACGCCAGTCAACGTCACCGCGCCGGTGGTCGAGTGGATCGTAGAACCCGCGCCAATTGAAAGGCCGGTATTGCTGGTTCCGACAAAGGCCGTATCGTTACCGCCAAAACCGGAGATCTCAATTTTTCCGCTCTCCGACGTCACATTGGAAGCGGCGATCAAGACGCCAAAATTCTCGACATCAGAAGCGTTGGCATTAGCGCCGCCCGTGCCATTAATCGTCACGTTGCCCGAATCCGTCGCACTCACGGTTGTATTGACAAGCGCGATACCGTAATTCTCCGCCGTCGCCGAACCAAATCCGTTTTGACCGCCCGTGCCGTTCAAAACGATGGAGCCCGTGCCGCTTGTCGTCAACGTCGCCTTGCGCGCGTCAATGCCATAGGTCGCACCAAACGTGCTGCCGGTAACCGTTATATCGCCACCACCTGCATTGAGCGTCGTACCATTCAGAGACACACCGCCAGCGCTCGACACATTGCCCGTGCCAGAAACATCGATTTTACCGCCAGCGCTCGTCACCGAAGCTTTTCCAATAGCCACAGCTTGCGCCGCCTGCAAGGAAACATTGCCACCCGTCGTTGTGATAGAAGCGTTATCGCCTACCTTGATATTAGTGCTCGCTGTCACGCTCACGCCATCAGCGCCGCCCGTAACTGAAGCACCACCTTCCACCGTGGCAGCGCCCTTGGCAGCTGCAAGCGTCACCGAACCGCCGCCCGCTTGACCCGAAGCATCAATGACCGCGCCCGAAGCGACCGTCACATCATTGCCACGCACTTTGACGGAACCGCCAGCTTCGCCCGCCACCGTACCGCGTGCGTTAATCGTGCCGGAAACGTTCGTTGTGCCACCATCGGCATAAAGAACGACATGGCCGTTCTTTTCACCGACGCTGTCCGCCTGAACGAGACCATCCATGTTGATGACGCTCGAAAGCGAGTTTTCAGCCGCCGCGGTCGTCATCAAAACATCGCCGCCATCGGCGCTAATCGTGCCCTTGTTCGAGACAAGCTGTTTGGTCAGCTTATCGCTGGCCTGCAATTTGATAAGACCGTCGCCATAAAGATCGAGGGCAAACGTTTCGCCAGAGGCCAATTGAACCTTGCCGAGGCGCGCTTGGATATAACCGTTATTCATAACGTTCGGGCCAACCATAGCGACAAGACCCTTGTCGGCAATGATGGAGCCTTCGTTCTCGATCGCGGCATCAACCGCGCCCGCCTTATCAAAGGTGTAATCGCCGTTCATGAAGTTCGTATCGCCGATATCGCTGCTAGAGGCGATCAGACCACCGACATTGATCTTGCTGCCCGCACCGAATAGAACACCATGCGCGTTCACGATCATAACCGTGCCGTTGGCGTTCAAAGCGCCAAAGATCTGGGAGGCCGTCTGGCTGCCCGTAACGCGGTTCAAAATAACGGCTTGAGCCGATGGTTGCGCAAACGTAACGCTTTCATTCGCGCCGATATCAAAGCTTTTCCAGTTCACAATCGCGCGATTGGATGATTGCGTCACCGTCATATCGGTGGCGCCTGAGGAAATGCTGGCGCTCCCGCCACCGACCGCGCCGTCCTGAGGCAAAGCACAAACACGATGGGATCCCGCCATCAAAAGCGCGCTGACGAGCAAGGGATAAGCCATCGAATTTTTTAAGTTATTGTTGTGCGGCTTGGACATGCGCAATTCTCCGGAAAAGAGTGACAAATCGACTTTTCGTGCCTTTGCTAAGCAAGGCATCGGTTCGCAACAAAAGAAACTAACAAAACGTTAACTGCGGCGTCTATTATTACCTATTTGTTCATAAAATTGGAAACAAATTCTACGACTTGAAGTATGGGAAAAGATTCAAGATCAAACGGTTATCCCGCATTCATTTGTATTCCTGCCTTTTTAACCTAAAGAAACACTTGTTTACATGGTATTATGCTTCGGTTAAACATAAACGGTTAATCGTCCGATCCTTTCGAAGGAAGAAAAACCCATGCGCCATCTGCCTCTCCGCTCGTGCTCCCAAGCCCCGGTCCTTCGCTCTTGGAAGCTTTGGCTTTCTCTTTCCGTCGCGCTTTTAAGCGCACCGCAAGCTTGGGCGGTTGAGGTTCCGGGCTCCGTTTCCCCCGGCCAGATTGAAAAACAATTTCAACCCGGCGTCGCGGCCCCTTCATCGCCTGATTTACAGCTCCTTATTCCGGGCGAAGAACAAATTCCACAAGAGGTTCAAGATCAGCTTGCCAAACAAACCTTTGTCCTGAACCAAGTGACGATTGAAGGCGCAACGGCCTATAAGCCCGCAGATTTCGCCTTTGCCTATAAGGATAAGATCGGCCAGACGATTTCGTTGCTCGATGCGCGCAAAATCGCCAAGGCCATTACAAATCTGTACCACAATAATGGTTATGTCCTTTCGCAAGCCGTCGTGCCGCCGCAAGACGTGACCGAAGGCACGCTGAAGATCCAAATCGTCGAAGGCGTCGTGGGCCAAGTCTCGATCCAAGGCGATTTAAAGGGCGACCGCGAACGCAAAACCCTTGAAGGCTATGCCAACGAGATCAAAAGTGAAAAACCTGTCAGCCTGCAAAGCTTGGAGCGGTACCTGCTCCTCATCAACGACCTACCGGGCGTAACCGTCACGGGCTTGCTCCGCCCGTTGCCGACTGAGTTCGGCGCGGCTGAGCTTGTTTTGACGCTCGAAGAACAAACCTTCAACGGTTCGTACACCTTCGACAATCGCGGCAGCAAATACATTGGCCCGTGGGAGCATACGCTCGCTCTTTCGGCGCATTCGCTTTACGGTCTGTATGATTCCACGCAAGTCCGCTTCTTCTTCGGCTTCCCAGACACGGACGAACTTCTGGGCGGCGAAATCAGCCACGAAATCCCGCTCGATTCCGAAGGCACGAAGCTCGCTTTATTAGGGTCGCACATCCACACCGAGCCAGGCAATGCGCTCAAGCCTCTGCGGGTCGTTGGCGATTCTGATTTAATCGAAGCCAAGGTCACGCATCCGTTCCTGCGTTCGCGCAAGGAAAACTTCATTGGCCGGATTTTGTTCGACTATCGCAACACGACAACGGACGTCTTCAAAGACATCGCCTTCTCCAAGGACAAACTGCGCGTGGCGCGGTTGGGCGGAACCTATAGCCTGATCGACAGCGCGCGGGGCAGCAACTTGATCGACGGCGCGTTCAGCCAAGGCATGAATGTCTTTGGCGCGACGGACGGTGGCGACATGAGTTCGAACCCCAAGAGCGACAGCACGTTCTCCAAATTCAACTTGGACGTTTCGCGCATCCAGCCTTTGCCTGCTAAGTTCTCGTTCCTTCTTGGTGCAACCGGGCAATATGCGCTCAACCCGTTGTTGACGGATGAACAGTTCAGCCTTGGCGGTTCGGAATATGCCCGGGCTTTCCACGCAGCGGATTCGCTGGGCGATCATGGCATCGCAGGCAAAACAGAGCTGCGTTACACGGACACAGTTGGCATGAAGTACTTCGATTATTACCAGCTCTATTCGTTCTATGACATCGGCAAAGCTTGGGTCGAAGACGGCGAGAGCGGCGACAACAACCAGCTTATTCGTTCTTCGGCTGGTCTTGGCGTCCGCGTCAACCTGAACAAGAATTTCTCGGGCAACTTTGAGACGGCCTTCCCGCTCATTGGCCCGCCTGTCGATCCGGGCGACAACCGCCACGATCCGCAATTCTATGTCGGCATGACAGCGCGTTTCTAATACGCGCCACAGAAGCCATAAAAAACCGCGTCGTTTTTACGGCGCGGTTTTTTCTTTCTTTACGCGCGGACCTTTTTTGCATTATTCTTCTTTTATGTTCAGCGCATCGAAACATAACAGTCGCCTTTCAAGGACCTTCGCACAAGCGGACACAGCGGCTTTCTGCGCTGTTTTCCTGATGGCGATGTCGATGCCTGCCTAAGGCAGGAACATACGCGCGACTCTTTTTCCTAATCTTTCTGTTTTGTTTGAATCGTTCCGCGAACGATGCTTGAGCGCGCCTGCGGAGCCTTCTGAAGGAACTTTTTTATGACCTATGTCCCCCCCGCTTATGTTTATGGCCTAAAGTCCGCCTTAGGCGACACGACGCGCGGCGCAACGCCCGTCGAACAGCTCGCAACGCTTGATCTCGTTTTTCCGCGGCAAAGTCTCGCTTGGTACGATGTACTGGCACGGCTCTACGATCTATGCAACAAGCACGCCGCCGACTTTTCTCATGCGGGCGCTTCGCTCGCCCTTATCACACAAGAGATTGTAGCCCCACGGCGCAAACCTTTTTATCTAGCCAGCCTTGGGGTGAGCCAACTTTTAAATCCGCCTCAACAACCCGGCTTTCCTATTTCCATCATCATCGGGAGAGAAAGAAAAAACTGCTTTGTACGCCTTGAGCCCCGTTGTTCAGAAGAGCATTGTATTGAAAAAAGCCTTCGCAGAACGCTATGCGAAACTTTTCCTTCTTTAAAAAGCGTCACGCTTCAAAAGTGGGATTATTGCTGGACAAGTTTTTACGCAACGGCACACAGCGCCCTTCTGCACTTTTACGATTCATCGACAAAGGCAAGCTGGGCCACCACAGCGCCGGGACCGACTAAAGGGCACGCGTTTCTTAAAGCGCTAGAGGATGGGTTCGTCTTTGCGCTTGATGAAAGGTTCAAGCGCCCCGCAGTCAACAGAAAAGACCTCACGACTAACGACCCCACGCCATAGCGAGAATTAGGAACCTTGAAACCACAGAATCGAACGGATAGGCTGGCACGCGTCCCGCTTTTCTGTTCGAGGTTTCATGCGTTTTCTTGCTGTTCTCATAAGCGTTCTTTTCGTCATTGATCTTTATGCAGGCTTTCGCGTGGCCGCTAGGCTCAGGCCGTTTACGCCGCATGCTGGCGGTATAGCGGCGATCTTGTTTATCGCCATTTTTCTTTTGTCGCTTTTGCCCGTCCTAAGCGAACTAGCGCCGCGCCTGACGCTCCCGTCTGGGATCAATACGATTGGCTTTCTGGCGCTCGGCCTTTCGGCAAGTTTTTTCACCTATCTCCTTGCCGCCGATTTGCTTGCCGGGATAGGCGCGCTTTTTCTGACGGCCCCGCAGGCCGAGGCTTGGCGTCTGCTCACTTTTGGCGGCGCGGTTATAGGCCTTGTCGCGACCTTTTCTCTGGGCTTTCCGCTCGCACAGCATTTAACGGTTGAGGCCACCGTCATCGAAAGCCCGCGCCTACCCAAAGCTTTCGATGGATTCAAAATCGTCCAATTGTCCGACCTTCATATTGGCCCCATTCTCGGCGAAAGCTTTGTTCGCCGTCTGGTGGACATGACGCAGGCACTTGAGCCAGATGCGCTCATCATAACGGGCGATCTTGTCGATGAGCGCCGGATCGAAGACGCGCCGTCGCTCGCGCTTCTTGGCACGCTCCACGCGCCCTTTGGCAAATTTTTCATCACGGGCAATCACGAATATTACCGTGGCGCGCGTTATTGGATCGCGCAAATGGAACAAAACGGCTTCACCGTTCTTGTCAACCAATCGGTTGAGCTTCACAAAGACGGCGACGTGCTCGCGCTGGGCGGCGTGCCCGATATCATGGCGCAGCTTATACCGGGAGCCGACGGTCCTTCGCTCGCTCAAACATTCGCGGGCGAAAAAGAGGAAACCTATAAAATCCTTCTCTCACACCGGCCCGACATTTTTCCCGAAGCCGCCGCGCAGAAAATCGACCTAACACTCGCAGGCCACACACATGGCGGCCAGTTTTTTCCGTTCACGCGGATCGTGCGTCTTTTCACGCCCTATGTTGCGGGCCACTTCGAACAAGACGGCGCACAGCTTTTCGTCCATCGCGGCACAGGATTCTGGGGGCCACCGCTCCGCACGAACGGCCTTGGCCTCATCGAGCTGATTACGCTGCGTCGCCCTCAGTAAACAGCATCGATTCAAACGCTTCTTCCCAAGTGCCCTGTGTCGCGGCGCGTGAATATTCCGTCGCACGCGCTTCGAAAAAGTTCGCATGCTCCACGCCGTTCATAATCTCATCCATCCACGGCAAAGGATTATCTTTCTCACCAAACAACGGCTCCAACCCCAATTGCCTTAAACGCCGATCCGCTATGTGACGAATATAGGCGCGCACTTCTGCCGCGCTCAGACCTTCGATGCCTCCCATTTCAAAAGCTAGGTCAATAAAGGCATCTTCGTGGCTCACAATTTGTTCGCAGATAGCACGAAGCTCCTGCTTAAACGCGTCATTCATCAGCCCCGGCTCTTCCTCAATCAAAGTCCGGAACAAGCGGATGCCCGAAAGCGTGTGCAAGGTTTCGTCGCGCACCGACCATGTGACGATCTGGCCCATGCCCTTCATCTTGTTGAAACGCGGGAAATTCATCAGCATCGCAAACGAAGCGAAAAGCTGCAAACCTTCGGTAAAGCCACCGAAAACGGCCAAAGTCTTTGCTAACTCACGCGGCGTTTCAACTGAGAATCCCTGCAGAAAATCGTATTTATCCTTCATTTCTTTGTATTGAAGGAACGCGGAATATTCGACCTCGGGGATGCCGATCGTATCGAGCAAATAGGAATAGGCCGCGATATGGATCGTTTCCATATTCGAAAAAGCGGCCAGCATCATCTTGACTTCGGTCGGCTGAAACACGCGCGCGTAATGTTGCATATAGCAATTGTTGACCTCAACATCCGCCTGCGTAAAAAAACGGAAAATCTGCGTCAATAAATTGCGCTCGGCATCAGAAAGATTTTGCTTCCAATCCTTGACATCGTCCGCCATCGGGACTTCTTCGGGCATCCAATGAAGCTGCTCTTGCTTTTGCCAGACTTCAAAGGCCCACGGATAGCGGAACGGTTTGTAAACGGGATTCGGGATCAAAAGGCCACAGCGGGATTCCATCGTTCATTTCTCCTTATTGGCAAGACAGACATTCATCGTAAGAGGGCTTTTTATCTTCCAGCATCGGCTCGACCTCATTCGGACGGCCCGAGCCACCGGGAGCCGCCGCAACGCCGCGCGCCTCGGCACGGCCCAGCGATTTGGAGCGGCAGTAATAAAGGCTCTTCAACCCGCGCTTCCACGCCAGGTAATGCAGCATGTGCAAATCGCGTTTGTGAATATCGGCGGGCAAGAAAAGGTTGAGGCTTTGCGATTGGCAGATAAACGGCGTCCGGTCAGCGGCCAATTCAATCGTCCATCGTTGATCGAGTTCAAACGCTGTCTTAAACACGTCCTTTTCATGCTGCGTTAAAAAGGTCAAATGCTGCACCGAGCCTTCGTGCAGCGTAATGTCGCTCCACGTTTCCTCGTCGTTGTGGTCATATTTTTCTAAGACCGCGCCCAAATATTTATTATGCACGGCGAACGAACCCGAAAGGGTTTTGTGCGTGTAGCTGTTTGCAGCAGACGGCTCGACACCGGGGCTTGCACCGCCCGCAATGATTGAGATGGAGGCCGTCGGCGCAATCGCAATTTTATTCGAGAAACGCTCGGCAAAACCATAGGCCGCCGCATCGGGGCAAGGCCCGCGCTCCTCGGCCAGTTTGCGCGAAGCGGCATCGGCGCGTTCTTTGATGCGCTGAAAAATGCGCTTATTCCAAACTTTGGCCATCACACCTTCCATCGGGATGTTTTGGCTTTGCAAAAAGGAATGGAACCCCATCACGCCCAGCCCCACCGAACGTTCGCGTTGCGCCGCATATTTGGCGCGAGACATTTCATCGGGAGCCCGGCGAATAAAATCTTCAAGCACATTGTCTAAAAATCGCAGGCAGTCTTCGACAATAAGGGGATCGTTTTCCCATTCGATAAAATGCTCAAGATTAAGAGAGGACAAACAACAAACCGCCGTGCGCTCTTGCCCATCGTTATCAAGCCCCGTCGGCAGCGTGATCTCACAGCAAAGGTTCGACATTTTGACGTTGAGCCCCGCCATTTTGTGATGCTCTGGGATCAAGCGGTTCACATTATCGACAAACAGCAAATAAGGCTCGCCCGTTTCAATCCGCGCCGTCAGTAAGCGAATCCACAAAGCGCGTGCGCCAACTTTCTGCATCACCGCGCCGTCTTTGGGCGAAACAAGCGCCCATTCTTCGTCACGTTCAACGGCATGCATAAATGCGTCGCTGATGACAACGCCATGATGGAGGTTCAGCGCTTTGCGGTTGATATCACCGCCCGTCGGACGGCGCATCTCGATAAATTCTTCGATCTCAGGGTGGTTGACGGGCAAATAGCAAGCCGCCGATCCGCGCCGCAGGCTGCCCTGCGAAATCGCGAGCGTCAAACTGTCTTGCACGCGAATAAAGGGGATAATGCCCGAGGTCTTGCCGTTATGGCCGACATTTTCGCCAATCGAGCGCAGGTTCCCCCAATAGGAACCAATACCCCCACCACGCGCGGCCAGCCACACATTCTCGTTCCAAAGCGAAACGATGCCGTCCAGGCTGTCGCCGCATTCATTCAAAAAACAGGAAATCGGCAAGCCGCGATTGCTTCCGCCATTACTCAAAACGGGCGTCGCAGGCATAAACCAAAACTTGCTCATGTAATCGTACAGGCGCTGCGCATGCGCGCTGTCGTCTGCATAGGCCATGGCCACGCGCGCAAACATATCTTGCGGGCCCTCGCCCTCCAGCAAATAGCGGTCGCCCAAAGTCGCCCGCCCAAACTTTGTCAAAAGAGCATCGCGCGACCGGTCGATTTGCACCTTAAGCCCGCGATCTGTTTGTTTCGTCTCAAACATAGCCAACGATTCCTTATTGCCGCCTCGAGGGGACTTTCGAAGCCCTTGATCTGGATCAAGGTTAGAACCGTTCTAAATGCATGACAAGTCCAAAAATACCACTAATATGGTATCGGATGCGGATTTATGCTATATATAGTAATTTTTTGAAAGGGGCCTCTGCCAAAAGACCTTGTAAGATTAGGCCTCGTTTTTCCTTCGCTCCTTCAAAGAGGAACCCGTTATGAAGCTTAATTGGAAAGAAGCGCAAAAGGCCATGACCTATCGCAGCACAGCCAGCAATAGGTCGCTTCTCGATGAACTTCGGTGCGGCATGAAAGACGGCGTTTATAATTATTTTGCGCCTCTAAGGGCTGTGGCCGCGTTATTCAGCAAAGACGCCCCAGCCCTCTAGGGTCAGGACCCAACGATCAGTCCATCGGGTCCGTTGGTGGATCGATGATCTGGATCCCTTGGATCATGCCAAAGTTTGGCACTTCGCCCGCAGCCAGCTTTTCGCGCACCATCGCATCAAGCCGCAAAATGCGCGCATATAAAAGCTGCGTCCGGTTCAAAAGATCGCGCAAACCGGGCGGCAGTTCATCAATCTCTGGCCCCATTTCGCTTTCGCATTCATCGCCACCCGCCAATTGATATTGCGGCGAAGCAAATTGCTCGGGCGAAATCTCACCCGACAACAACGCCTTCATAGCCAAAAGCCACGTCATTATTTGGATGAGTCGCGCCGAAACGCGCGTGTGGTGATAACCGACATGCAGGCAATGCGGTAGGTTGCCGCCGGGCTTTTTATCACCGCCTTCATGAAAGGCTATATAGTTCCGGGCTTCGACCGTCAGCGCGACGCCTTCGTCAAACGTGCGGTCGAGTAAGGTTGCGGTTTTGGGCATCTGTGGCTCTCCCCTTCTGCAAAAACGGACTCTCTCTCCCCTCCACCCCTACGCCTAAGAATCTTAAAAAGCTGTGTAGCTTTGTTTAACAAGCACTTAAGAAGGTTGATTTACGCGCAAAGGCGAGCTATGTTGCGGCCTCTTTCTGGCTTAAACCGCGAAAGCGCATTGCTTTTCAAGCCAGAAAAGCTATAAGTCTCGCGCGCAATATTGGGGCGTCGCCAAGCGGTAAGGCAATGGATTTTGATTCCATCATACGGAGGTTCGATCCCTCCCGCCCCAACCATCTTCCCTTAAAAGCTTTTTCTTTTGCGCCGCTCCGGGCAAGCCCTGCGCGGTCGCGGCCCCGCCCCAACCATCAATTTTTCTTGGCGAGCGCAGCAAGCTTAGAAAAATGATGCCCCGGCGAAGGCCGGGGCCCAGGCAACATCCCCAATAACTCTTTTCCTTTTGCGCCGCTCCGGGCAAGCCCTGCGCGGTCGCGGGCCTTGAAACGCGCCGCATTCAATCCTATTTGTACAAGGTGAGACAAATCGCGCTGAAACAGACGGCACAAACCGCGTGTTTCGCTGCTCTTCAAAAGGAAGTTTTTCGATGACCATCATTGAGCGCCGGATCGACATTATAAGCCCTGCCATTATCAAATACGGCATTGGCTATGGCGCAGTCGTAGCGATGATTTTGTCCTACACCGCCAACAAATCCATTTTATGGATGTTGATTCACGGCTGGCTCAGCTGGCTTTACGTCGTTTATTTCGCGCTCTTCAAAGCGTGAGCGACAAACCCGTTACATCCCCAGCACATTACCCGGCCCGCTATTCCTAGGGCGCACATGTGCCTGCTTGGCTTGCTTCGCCTGTGCATCTTGCGCCGTTTTAACAAGGAATGCCGCAAAATCTTTTTGCTGCGGCGTCATATCTGGACTTACCTGCAAATGATCGGGAATGTCCAAGCGCCCTTGATCTGTTCCAATAGCTGAAACCAAATCTTGTGCACCTTGCATGGAAAAAACAGTAGCAACAACTTTTATTCCTCGTCCATGGGGGATGGATTTGATCTCATAGTTTGTGACAAGCGAATGGTCGCTTTCTGAGGCTGTATCAACAACGACTCGATAGCCTGCGCCGCCAAAAACACCGCGCGCGCCACGGCCATCGTCTGTTTGTTGATAATCAACGGAGATAAGAGAGCCCTTTTGCTGAACATCCAGGCCAGCAATGTCTGCGCCCGTTTTTTGCGCAACGGCCATCGCAACTTTCTGCTCGGTAGGATTCATCTCAGCCATGCCCGCTTGGGCTTGCTTTGCGGGAATGACGAGAGCTGCCGTCGCGCCCAGCACCAGCGCCGCCTCTTTAAGAGCAACATAAAAACCAGGGTGTTTATGATTTTTGGTCATTGTCATTTCTTTCAAAAAAGCTTCATGACTTCCTTTGTTATAACAGAATTGTATCAAAAAATGATGAAACTAAAAAAAGCGCCGTAATTTTTAACCAACAAAAACAATAAACTATTTATTTTCTTGGGCTTAACCCCGCCAAAGCCTTAACAAAGAGCTTCTTTTTATCTTCCCTCTTGCTTTTTTTTAAAAAAGGGCGAGATTGTGGCCGAAATGCGGCGCACGAATGGAATCGGGCTGGCGCATGAAATTCTCCTTTAGCCTTGATCCGTTGACACGCGCCGAAACACAGAACTTTGGCAAACCGGAACGAAGGCTTTTTATTTGAGGTGGTGACGATGCCGTCGCTTTTTGACTTTCCGTCTCTCAAGGCTTTGCGCTTTGAGCGCACGATTGCTGCGCTTCGCTCTACGCCAAATAGCGCAGCTGACTTTTTCAGCAATGGCCAAGCGGGCGTTCTTTTACCGTTCCGCAAAGAAACGCCACGCGGTGCGCGCAATATTGTCGCGGCTTATGATTTCGAAGCCGCCAAGAAAGTCCAAGCGGTTTCGGCTTCCACAGACAGCAAAGCAAAACCTTTAGGCGGCAGAGCCGCTGCGTTGAGCATGGCCCAAGCGGGTCATTTGGTTTATCTGCGTTACAAAGATTTGCTTTCGCCGCAAAACAAAACGGGCAATGAAACGCTGCTCAACGTCGCGACGATGAACGACCTCCCCCTACCCCCCGTTATTTCCAGCGGCGCTATCTGCTCGGACACAAGCGGATTCGAAGGCGATGCGCTTTTAGCGCAAACCGAAGACGGTTTCTGGCATTCTTATTTTGTCCCCGCCTATGCGCCCAACGACCTAACGGGAAAGCAAGTCGTTTATACCGCGCAAATCGGCGTTTTAGACGCCTGTGGAGCGCCTTTCGATGGGGCTTGCTGCACGAACGATTTTGTTCCCTATGCCATGCGCCAAAAACTTTGCCTGTATCACATTGATCGGCATTTTGAAGCGCATGACAAGCGCACGGGGTTGCATCCCCTCTTTTTGGCCAACGGGCAAACGCCGGGGCCGTTCCGGCTGGGCGCTTTGATGACGGTCGCGCTACCTCAGGGCAGAATCATCGAAGGGGCTCTCTACACCGGCGGCAAGAAAAAGACGACGGGGTACGGTTGGGGCGAAGATAATTTTATCGTGCCGCTCCTTCGCCGCACGGACGATAAAGGCATCACACATGTCACGCTTTATCCCGCTTTGACAAAGGCCGTTGTTTTCTCTGACGAACGGGGAACGATCAAAACAGCAAAGCCCGCTTTGCTGCCGTCGGTTATTGAGCCGCTCATGCAACGCGATTTTGCGCGTCCCACCCCACGGCTTGATTGCCCGGTCCACTACAAAATTTCAACCAGCGCGACCTTCGGCTAAAAAGCCTAGGGTCAGGACCCATTAAATTCGTAGAGTTCTGTTGCCCATGGTTTGAAAAAGAGCAGGAAATGAGCGAAGCTCGTATAAAAATACAGCAAGCGATAATGACAAACTCTTTTTCAAACCATGGGCAACCCCCAAAAGTACCTAGGGGGGGGCGCGGCCCCAAAACGCCCCGGCTTCCTCAAAAAGCTTGTCCGTGCATCCAGCACGAAACCGCGCTTTTTTCGTAGCCGGAGACGTTCTGTCTCTCGCGCAGAACCTATGAATTTAATGGGTCCTGACCCTAGGGCTTTTCAACTTTTTCGAGCTTAATCACCACACGGCGGTTCTGCGCCTGATTGGCGGGAAGCGCATGGCCCTGCGCATCACGGTTCGGCACTTTGGGAAACGTATCGGCATAGCCCGCAGCGCGGAGGCGCGAAGCCGGAATCCCCTGCTCCAGAAAATAATGCACCACAGCCGAAGCGCGCGCCGTCGAAAGCTCCCAATTCGAAGGAAATTGCAGCGAGGCAATCGGCGTATCGTCGGTGTGACCTTCGACCGTGACTTGATAATTCTTGTACGCGTCGCTGGCGATTTTTGCTGCAATATCTTTCAAAACAACGCGGCCGCTTTCTTTCAGTTGTGAGCTGCCCGCATCGAAAAAAGTCGCGCTATCCATATCGACCGTTGTCAGGCGGTCGCCCTTTCGGTCATAGGGCGCGGGGCCCTTTTGCTCTTGCGGTACTTCAACCAAAACAGGCGCATTTTCATGAGGCGCAACGAAAGCGCCGCTGTCATTCAGCGAACCGGGCGGCACATCGGTCAATAAGGCGGATTGCGCCGCCTCAACCGCAGGCGGCACAGCGGCAACCGACGGCGAAGGCGTAGACGCAGACATAGGCGTAGGCGTAGGCGTAGGCGTAGGCGTCGCCAAGGCAACAGCAACATCCTTTTGCAATTCAGCCACACGTTCCTGCGCTTTGGCCGTCATCTGTTCGGCCACCCCTTGATGATCGCGCGCGTTTTTTGTCGCCGCGACAGACAAAGAAAGAAACAGCGCAAAAAAGCAAAGCAGCAACGTAATCATATCGGCATAAGTCATCAGCCAATCGTCAACGGTTGCGGCGGCGTGCCCCTTTTTATGCCAGCGGCGGCCGATCATGCGGCGCTCGCCATGCGCATCGGCGGCACAGGCATTTTGGCGCCCAGAACGTCGATATAATTTTGCGAATCCAAACGCAGAAAGCTGTTGAGCCGATCTTGAATATACATCGGCGTACGGTTGTCGATCAGCATTGCCATGCCTTCGGTAATCAAATGCTGGCGAAAACGCTCATTATCGACGCGCTGCTGATACTTGGCAGCGGCAGGCATATAAAGGAGCCGCGCGGACAAAACGCCATACAAAGTTGAAAGAAACGAAACGGCAAGGCTTGAACCGATTGTCGTCATGTCGCCATCCAGATGGCTAAGCATCGCAACCATGCCGACCAGCGTACCGATCATGCCGAACGCGGGCGCATGGCTTGCCATCGCGTGCAAAACTTCGACGGGCACAGCGGCGCGCTCATAAGACGCGTCAGCAGCGGTTTCCATCATCATACGCACATCGTTCGAGCTGTATTCGCTGACAGCCATATTGAACCCATATTTAACGAAGGGATCGTTGAGGCCGCTTTTCGCGATCACGCTTTCCAAATTGCGCATGCCCTTTTCGCGCAAAAGGCGCGCGCAATAGATGATCGCCATCATGTCGCTTTGTAAAATCTCGTCGTCGTTTTTGACTTCTTTAAACAAACGGCGAATGCCATCAAGCGCCGCGTGGACATCGACCGCGTCATAGCTCATAAAAGCAACCGCCACGACGCCGCCGCCAACGATGAGCAAACCCTCAAGGCTGAAAAAGGCAAAGAACTTCCCCGCGCCAAAAGCCAAGGCGGCAAAAACCAAAAGCCCGATCACAATCGCGCTGATCAGCGACGCGTGCGCTGGCGCTTTGACATAGGCGAAAAATCGCTGAAACATAAAAGCCTTCTCTTTCTCGGGGGTCCTCCAGTAAGGAACGATGCAACCTCTATGCCAGCCGGAAGACTTCTATAAAGGAGAAGAAACAAAGACTTGTCTCATGGGGGCCGTGGCAGAGCCCGGCACTTTTTGCCTTCTTTATATTTATCCCCTCAGACGCCGGGCGCGGGCATCCGCCCGCTTGGCTTCGTGCGCACTAGCGCACGGGGCCTCAATGGCCCAATGGCCTTCGGCCATAATTTTCTCCCCCATACGCCGCCAAGCAGGGTTCAGGATTCAGCATTCAGGGGTCAGGGAGCAACGAACATTCGCTGACCCCTGAACCCTGAACCCTGACCCCGGCCCCTATCCTTCCGGCACATGTTGAAAGGCGATCTTTTCGGTTAGCTCGGGCAAGCCCGCGCCAAAGGAAACCGCACCCGCGCCAAAACGTTCGTTCAGCCCATCGATGGCCTGATTCAATTTGGGATTCTGCGGCTTTTCGAACAGATCGAATTGATGCGCTTGCTCTTCGACAAGACCGCCGAGAAAGATCCCAACCCGAAGCGGCTTCAACGGCGGTAAGCTACGCCATAATTTTGCAAGAATGTGAAGCAGCAGCAAACTATCCTGCGTTTCGGGCACGCTTTGCGAGCACACAAACGAACCATCGACAGATAGGGCCTTCACCTCAAGGCCAACCTGTTTGCAAAAAAGACCTTCGCGCCGCAACCGCCCCGCCGCGCGGATCATCAATTGCCGCGTAAAAGGCCAGGCGCGCAGCAAGGTGCGAACCTCCGGCGCAAGAACATGTTGATGGCTGATGCTGCGCCGCTGCGAGGATGGCAGCGTCAAATCGCCGCCATGCAATAACGTATGAAACCGCGCGCCGCCAATGCCACCCCACGCGCGGCGCAAAGCCGCGCTGTCTGCCTCCCATAAAGAGGCCATATCCCCAAGACCAAGGGCCATAAGCCGCGCCGTCATGCGCGGCCCGATGCCGGGCAAGGCTTCAACTGGCAAAGGCAAAATCTTTTCCGGCAAAGAGGCGAGCGGCAAAAGCGTCAGCCCATCGGGCTTTTTCATGTTCGATGCCAACTTGGCCAGCATTTTATTTGGCCCGATGCCGACCGAACTTGTCAAACACGCGCCGACTTCATTTTCGATGCCGCGTTTGAGCGCAAGCCCCAACGCCTCCGCCGCCGCACAGGACATTTGCGTTTTATCAAGACGGCAAGCCACTTCATCGATGGACATCACATCCTCAATCGGAATCCTTTGCTCAATCGACGCCAAAATCCGGTGGTGATACGCAACATAAAGTTTGGGTCGCGCCGGAAGAAAAATAATTGCGGGACAAAGCGTCCGCGCCTCACGCACCAAGGTCCCCGTGCGAATGCCAAAAGCTTTGGCGGGATAAGAGGCGGCGATCACGCAGGTTGTCTCAGCCTCCATCGGCACGACAGCGACCGGACGTCCGCGCAGGTCCGGATGCTCTTGCTGCTCACACGATGCAAAAAAGCTATTGAGGTCAAGGACAAGCCAGCGCAATCCCGTTGCGCTGCCCACGCTTTTTTCCGCTGTTTCCTTCATGGCCCGCCCCTGTTGTTCTCTTTTTGTTCTTATACAAAAGCAAGCAGCTTCTGCCAAGAGAAATAGAAGAGAACAAGAAAGAGCCTTACAAAACCGGTGGCAACGTATGGTCCCACACAAAAGTAAACAGGCCGCGCAAACTTTCAGCGATCAAAGCATCGTCGATCAAAATAACCTGTGCCATCGGATGCCACACAATGACGGCAAGCTTGCTGTGATAAATGTAAAACGTCTCGGAAGGAAAATAGGCCCGCGGCATGCAATGATACTGCTCTGGTGGATTGATAAACTGCGTTTCCCCTTCGCAGCACAAAACCTTTTCGGTAACGCCGCACGAGCGAAGGCGTTGCACATGGCTCTGCAAAGCTTCGAGGGATAAAGCCGTCGTATCAAAATCGTCCGAAGCCCCGGCGACCAAAACGACGCCGCCACTATCGCGCATTTCTTCGTAAACATCGTCGAAAAGGTGAGGACACGCTGACGGCCCTTCCCACACGACGATGAGACGTTCCCTTTTCCTGACGCCGGAAAAGGGCAAAAAGGCAAGACCGTTTTCTTCAAAAATGCGTTGCAAAGTGCGCAACGTTTCCTTTTGCGGCTTGACATGCCCGCGTTCAATTTTGTTGAGCCCATTGATGGTCAGGCCAGAAGAACGCGCCAGATCGGCCGTTGACCAATCAAGCAACGCGCGGGCAACGCGGATTTGTTCGATATTAATCATGGGCCTTACCTTTTCGCTTGGCGGTCGAAATCGCTTGCGTATGGGCCCAGGCAAAATCAAAAAGTTTTCTGGCGCTCTCCGCAACGCGCGCCTCGTTGATAATCACCGCGCGCGATCCGAGTTCCGGCGAAAAAAGAGCTAGCTTTGATCCATAAATCAGAAAAGGGCTTTTCGAAAGAAAGGTCGGGGGCAAAGCATGATAGCAACCCGCAAGCTCATCATAGAACGTCTTTGTCTCTTCGCTCACCAAAAGCCGATGCGTAATATGCGCGTCGCGGCGTTTTTTAAATTGTTCGCGGATAAAATCGCCCGCGACATTCATCGAGACGGATTCTTCATCCGCATGAAGGAGCAAAAGTTCGCCGCCCGTTTCCTTTAAATGCTCATAAACATCGATCGCAAGATTCGCGTTCGCGTCCGGCCCTTCGAGAACCGACAGCATCGGACTTCTGCGCCGAACGCCGGAACCGGGGAGAAACTCAACACCTTCGGATTCAAAAGCGGCTTGAATGCGCTCCAACGTTTCCCTTTGCGAAGTCACGTGTGCGCGTTCGATTTTATTGAGTCCATTGACGGTCAGGCCTGTCCGTTCGGCCAAAACAGCCGTTGACCAATCGAGCAAGGCCCGGGCGCCTCGGATTTGTGCGGCATCAATCATGGGATAAGGCCTTTTCTGCGCGATTTCATCCGGCGATTATGACGGTTTTTCATGTTGGTAGTTAGATTTTATCCTATCGTCAACGCTGCGGATAAATTTTATCACACTTTTCGTTTGATTTTTTACCTGAATGCGCTATAAAAGCTAACAGTTTGATTTTTTCATACTACCCGTGTGTAAGAGACCATCATGAAACAAGCCGCCTTTATTGGCCCCCGGCAAATCAAAGCTGCCCGAGCCCTTCTCGAATGGTCACAGGAGAATCTAGCAACAGAAACGCGGCTTTCGATCGGAACTATTCGCAAACTGGAACTTGGCTATATCTCGCCCCGCACGGCAACGACAGAGGCCATTCGAAACGTCTTTGAAGATTCGGGGCTTGAGTTCATCGAACCAGAAGGCGTCCGCCGCCGCCCCGAAGAAATCGTCACCTATCAAGGTTCAATCTGCCGCGTTGATTTTTTGCAGGATGTTCAGCTTACGCTACAAAAAACAGGCGGCGAAGCCGTGATGGTCGAAACCTCGCAGGAAGGCTTGAACCATTGGCTCAAGGCTGGCATCTGCCAATGGTTTCCGCTTTTGCTCGAAACGACACCGGGCGCAACCATCAAATGCCTTTTAACGGAGCTGATTGACGTGCCGGATTTAAGCTCACGGCTTGAGTTCCGCTTTATCTCAAAGCAATACGTCGATTCCATGCCGTTTTGCGTTTATGGCGATAAATTCGCTGTCATCTCAACGAATAAAATCGACGATAAAATCATCGCCATGCGCACGCCAAGTCTGGCGCAAGCGTCGCGGCGGCAATTTTTCTCCATGTGGGACAAGGCAACGCCAATGCAAAGCGAAGGGCTCGAAGCCCCCAAGCTTCGCGCCCGCGCAGGCTAAAAACGGCTTAGGATTTAGGCCCTAGACCGTGTCGCCATTCAAGGCGGCTCTGCGGCCTAGAAGCCGAGGCGAAGGCCAAAGCGCAGCTGTTGCGAACCAAAATCGAACTTAGCGTTGTCGCTAACACCCGTCACATCGGACGAACCCTTAAACGAAGCGTCCGTTGTTTGGAAATAACGATAGGACAACAGCAAGCTAAGCTGATTGTTGATTTGATACCCCGTGCCCGCCGTGAAGTGATAGGCAAAGACCGTATCGTCATCGCTGCTGTTAAAGGCTTGCGACGCATTCGAAGCATCCATCGACAAATGAGCCAAACCACCGCCGGCGCCGATGAAGGGTTTCAAAGAACCTTCGACCGGGAAGTCGTAATAGGCGCTGCCCATAAACGTCGCGACCGAGATATCGCCATGGCCCGCATAATTGGCGTTATTAAGGTGAATCTTGTCGATATCGGCTTGTTGATAGCCGATTTCGCCATCAACGCGCATAAAGCCAAAATTATAGCCAAGCGCGCCAGAGAAATTAGCGGCAGAATCAAAGTCGATCTTTGAAGAAAGTTCCGTACCAGCGCCGTTTTTCATACCGGTCACGTCGCTGTCGCTATTGATCGCGGCGGCCATATCGAATTCCGCGTAATAGTTGGAGTTCGATGAGCTCGGTTGATCCCAGCCGTTATACGCCTGAGCCGAAGCTCCCGCCAAAAGCGGGCAGAAACCAAGGGCAAGAGCCAGAAAACGAGTCGCGCGCATAAGAAATCCTCCGTGCAGAATAGGTGCGCCGTAAAGAAAAACGACGCAGTTTGGTATATTCTACGGAAAAGGCTTGCGACTCAAGGGGTAAAACGCTGCCCGATGGGGCCAGGGGCTTTCTGTTTCGCTCTGTCCCCCAAGGCAACTGCAAAGAGAAGGCCACGAACAGAAAAACCCTCCAAGACAACACATTCGCTTGACTTTCCGGGGGCAAAACCGTACCAAGCTTTCTCCCCGGTTCGCCGGAGGGCCCAGATGGCGGAATGGTAGACGCGCAGGTTTCAGGTACCTGTGGCAGCAATGCCGTGGAAGTTCGAGTCTTCTTCTGGGCACCATATAGATTTTCACGGTGCGCAAGGCCGCACCCAAAGAAAATCCTTTGCCCGGCAAAGCTTAAAGGCATAGCGGGGCCGCGCTTCATAGAAGGAGCTATCATGTCTTCATCCAAAATTACGCTTCATAAAGGCGACATCCCCGCTTCGCTGACCTTTGGCGAAGCCGTTGCGATCGATACGGAATCCTTGGGCCTCAGCGTCAAGCGCGACCGTTTATGCGTCGTTCAGTTTTCCGTCGGTGACGGCACCGCGCATTTGGTTCAATTTGCGGCGGGCCAGTACGAAGCCCCGAACCTCAAAGCCATGCTGGCGAACCCCGGCATCCTCAAGATTTTCCATTATGGGCGCGCTGACTTGGCGATGATCGCCTATTACCTCGGCGTGATGCCGCAAAACGTCTATTGCACAAAAATCGCTTCGGTTTTGGCGCGGACTTTCTCTGAGCACCACAGCCTCAAGGATCTGACGAAAGACCTTTTGGGTCTTGAGCTTTGCAAAGAGCAGCAAACATCGGATTGGGGCGCACCGGAACTTTCCGACGAACAGCGCTTCTATGCCGCCAATGATGTTCTTTACCTGCATGCGTTGCGCGAAAAGCTCAATATCATGCTTGCCCGCGAAGGCCGTTTGGCTTTGGCGCAAAAAGCCTTTGCTTTTTTGCCCGTTCGGGCCGAACTTGATCTTGCTGGTTGGACGGGCGTCGATATCTTCGCACACAAGCCCCAGCGCGTCGTCAACGAGTAACGATTCCTTTCGATAAGCGCTTGGCATGACGGAAGACGACATCCCTTTGGAAGATTCCGCCGCGCCGCGTCTTGGGCGGCTTCATCCGCGTGACACAAGCGAAGCGCGATCACGGAGCATGGCTTATTCCCGGCTTGTTGGCCGGTTGCGCTGGATTTTGCCTCTTTTTGTTTTGATCGGCCTGACGACCTTGACGCTCTGGCCCATGATCCGCGCACAGACTTTGCCCTCGTTTTCCGTCGAACGCATCCCAAACTTGATGGTCGAGCATTTGAACCTGACAGGCGTGGACGATCACAATCAGGCCTATTCGCTCAGAGCAGCACGCGCGCTTCAAGCCGGAACGGGCGCCAAACAGAGTTTGATCGACCTTGAAAAACCAGAAGCGGAAATATCGCTGCAAAGTGGCGCTTGGCTCGCGGGCAAAGCAGCCTATGGCCGGATCGACCAAAACGAGAAAAAAATGTGGTTAGGCGGCGCGGTTGAGTTTTTTCATGACGACGGCTACCGCTTTTCGACAGACGAACTGTTCGTCGATACGGAGAAAAAAGCCGCCTGGGGTGATAAGCCCGTTGTTATTCAAGGAGATTTTGGCGAAATCCACGGCCAAGGCTTCCGCCTTTTGGACAGCGGCGATATTTTTGTCGTCACAGGCCCCTGCGATGCAAAGCTTGATTTGCAGGCTTTGAAACGAACTGATAAACCTTCCAGTAAGGATTCATCGTCACGATAAGAAAATGACAGCCCGTATCCGTTTGATTTTGATCATAAGTCTTGGCCTTTTCACGGCCATCCTTCCGGCGGGCGCGCAAGCAGCCTCGAATCCGGCACGGGAGACGTCTGCCGCAAGCGCAGCAAGTGACAAAATTGATATCTCCGCCGAAGACAGCCTTGAATGGTACAAGGAAAAGCATCTGTACGTTGCCCGAGGCGGCGCGCGCGCCATTAAAGGCGATATGACCGTTGAGGCCGATCTTCTCACGGCCAAGCAACGCGACCCCAATGCCCCCAAAACACCCGCGCAAACAGGCACGCTCGCCTATTTGACAGCGGAGGGCCATGTCAAAATCTTTGATCCGAAACAACAGATTTTCGGTGACAAAGCCGTGTACGACATGGACACCAAAATCATGAAAGTCACGGGGCAAGACCTGAAATATATTACGTCGGGCAATGTCGTAACGGCGAAGGATTCCTTGGAATATTTCGACGATAAAATGATGGCCGTCGCACGCGGCCAAGCCATCGCGGAACATAACGGCGACCGCATGCAAGCCGATGTTTTATCTGCCTTTTTCGTTCGAGACAGCGCGGGCCAAAACAGCCTCGATCACATGCAAGCCCATGGCCATGTCACGGTTGTCACAAAAGACGGCGCTGTCACACGGGGCGAAAAGGGGTATTATGATGCCAAGAACGATATCGCCTATCTGATGGGGAATGTGCGCCTCACGCAGGGCGAAACGCAATTGGCTGGCGATAAAGCCGAAGTGAATTTCAAGTCAGGCGAAAGCCGTCTTTTGAGCGGCGGTGGCGGGCGCGTTCGTGCGCTTTTGCCGTCATCGAACACAGATCCGAACGCAAACGGACACAAAGACGCGCAGGGAAAGAAGACGGGTCCATAAGGTATGGCGAAAAAGAACGAGACAAAAATCATCCCGTTTGGTGCACCCGATACGACGCTGACGCCCGTTTCGACGGAGACGGCTGTCCACGGGCTTGAAGCCTCACATCTGGGCAAGCATTATAAAGGCCGTCCGGTTTTGCATGACGTAAGCGTCCATCTCAACCGTGGCGAAGTTGTCGGTCTTTTGGGGCCGAACGGCGCAGGCAAGACAACGTGCTTCTACATGTTGACGGGCCTTGTCGCGCCGGATATCGGCACGATCTCCATTGATGGCATGAATGTCTCCGCGCTGCCCATGTATCGCCGGGCGCGCCTTGGGTTGAGCTATTTGCCGCAGGAAGCTTCCATTTTTCGCGGCCTGAATGTCGAAGACAACATTCGCGCCATTCTCGAAGTGATCGAACCCGACCGCGACACGCGCGAGCAAATGCTTGATGAATTGCTGGTCGAATTCGGCATTACCCATTTGCGCCGCGCCCCGGCCATCGCCCTTTCGGGGGGTGAGCGCCGCCGCGTTGAAATCGCGCGGGCGTTGGCCTCACAGCCGCATTTCCTTTTGCTCGATGAACCGTTCGCGGGCATCGACCCCATCGCCCTTGGCGACATTCGCGACCTTGTCGTGCATTTGCGCGACCGTGGCCTTGGCGTTTTGATCACCGATCACAATGTGCGTGCGACGCTAGAAATTGTCGATCGCGCCTATATCATTCACGATGGCCGCGTCCTGATGGAAGGCGTGCCCGAACAAATTGTCACGCATGCCGACGTCCGCCGCGTATATCTTGGCGACGAATTCAGAATGTAAATGAGCATTTCTCAGCGCCTCGACCTTCGTCAAAGCCAAACTTTGGTCATGACGCCGCAATTGCAGCAGGCGATCAAACTGCTGCAATTGTCGAACCAAGAGCTTGTCGCGTTTCTCGCCGAAGAAATTGAATCCAACCCCCTTCTTGAGCGCAGCGAGCCTATCGACACAAGCGAAGACTCTGCCCCGCGTGAGGAAAGCCTCGACTTTGGCGCGCCCGAAAAACCCAGCGACGGCACAAAAGACGAAAGTCCCGAAAGCGAAGCGGATTCCTATAGCTCCTACGAATCCTCGTCCGAAGGTCCGGGCGATGGGCCGACGCGTTCGCTGGCCGAGACAGTCGCCGAACGGCCCAGCCTGCGCGATCATCTTCTTTCGCAAATTCACGTCGATTTTCCCGATCCGGTTGAGCGCCTGATGGCCGCCGCCTTGGTCGAGCTTTTGGACGAAGCAGGCTATCTGCCACCTGATCTTGACCTTATTCGCGCGCAGCTCGGCGCAAGCGAAGAACTGTTCGAAGCGGTGATCGCACGGCTACAACGCCTCGATCCGCCTGGTATTTTTGCGCGTTCGCTCAAGGAATGCTTGGCCATTCAGCTCCGCGAGAAAAACCGGCTTGATCCGGCGATGACGACGCTTCTCGACAATCTTGATCTACTCGCGCGACGCGACCGCCCCGCGCTCATGAAACGTTGCGGCGTCGATGCCGAAGACCTTACCGACATGATCGACGAGATCCGCGCGCTCACGCCCAAACCGGCTTTTACGTTTACCTCGGACGTCGCGCCCCCTATTACGCCCGACGTGATTTTGTCACCGCTCGCTGGCGGCGGCTGGCGGATCGAGCTCAACGGCGAAAACCTGCCACGCGTTTTGGTCAATGAAACGTTCTACGCCAAAATTCAAGCAGGCACACGCTCAAGCGAAGAAAAATCGTATCTCAGCGAACGCTGGCAGCAAGCAAACTGGCTTATCAAAGCGCTGCGCCAACGCGCCGAAACGATTTTAAAAGTCGCCTCGGAAATCGTGAAACAACAAGACAAGTTTTTCATTTACGGCGTGCAGCATTTGCGGCCGCTTATCTTGCGCGATATTGCCGAAGCCGTCGAAATGCACGAATCCACGGTGAGCCGCGTCACGCAAAACAAATATATCGAAACGCCGCGCGGTTTGTTTGAGCTCAAATATTTCTTTACGAACGCGCTTCCCAAAGCAGGCGAGGATCAAGGCGTTTCGACGCTGGCCGTGCGCGAACGCATCAAAGAGCTGGTGGACAAGGAATCGACCACGATGATTTTGTCGGACGATCAAATCGCCGCGCTTTTGCGCGGACAAGGCATCGACATCGCGCGCCGCACCGTCGCCAAATATCGCGAGAGCCTCAACATCCCCTCTTCGGCCCAGCGTCGGCGCGATAAGCGAAGCTGAAATCCCTTTAAACAAAAAATATTTATTGGTAGGATAAGAAAGTTCCACAGAGCGTCTTTCGGAAAGTATCGTCGCATGAAGGTTTCTTTTCCACCGCTCCTTTTGGTTTTTCTTTTTCTTCAGCTTGCGCCGGCTCTTGCCGATGCGATCACTATCGGCGGCACTTGCTCTTCAATCGGCACGTCAGAGATGACCTCCGATCAAAAGAACCTCGCCATTTGCCTAAGAAACGATGGTGGTGCGCCTGTCTGGAAATCCATGACAAGCGCAGGAACCAAGTTCAAAATCATTCAGAATTCACCGAATTGGACAGGACCGCGCCCTGACGTTTCGGCGCTGTGCCCTGAGGGCTATACGCTGATTGGCGGCTCGTGCGATTATTATGATACGGACGAGGCTTTAGTTGAGATTTACAGCCACCCCAATGACGCAGGCACAGGCTGGCGTTGCAATACGGGCGACGGCACGCGTTATGCTAAGGCTTATGCTTTTTGCGCCTCGACAGAATAACCCATCGGATATTCCTTGCATGCAATGGCCCTGCGCAAGCAGCGTCCTTGCGAGCGACTTGTCGCGCCGAAGCCCCGTAGGGGCGTAGGGGGAAGCGAAGCAATCCAGGACTATAAGAACAAGCGTTGCTCATAACGACCCTGGATCCCGGATCAGCGCGGCTCGCAGTTGCTCGCCGCTTGTCCGGGATGACGCCACCTGCGCGGGGCCGCATGCGTGAATCGGTTGTTACGAACGGCCTTGCCTTTAGTAATCATCGTCATTCCGGGGCACGCGTAGCGTGAACCCGGAATCCCATTTGGTTTCTTAAAAGAAAAAAAGAAAAAACGGGATTCCGGGTTCGTCCTGCGGACGCCCCGGAATGACGCCGGTTCTTTAGAGCATTGCCGTTCTCAAAAACCGCCCCGCGCAGGCGGCGCGCCCGGCGTTTGAGGAAGATATATATTAAGCCGCTTGAGCCGTTGGGGCTTCGTTGAGAAGAGCCTCAAGGCCTTTGCTGTCCTTAGCCTTGCGAAGTTTTTCGCAATAGGCCGGATCGCGCAAGGCACGCGAAACGGCAGCCAAGGCATGAAGGTGATCCGCACCAGCCGAATCCGGGGCCAGAAGCAGAAAAACCAAATCAACGGGCTGATCGTCCACCGATTCAAAGGGGATTGGCGTCGTCAAACGGGCCATAAAGCCCCTGACTTCGCTGAGGCCCGCGACGCGACCGTGTGGGATGGCGATGCCTTGTCCCACACCGGTCGTGCCGAGCTTTTCACGTTCCCATAAAAGATCGAAGAGCACGTGCTCTTCAAGTCCCAACTGCGCGGCGGCTCGCGAAGCCATATCCTGCAAAAGCTGTTTTTTGCTTGTCGCTTCGAAGGCGGGCCAAACGGCATCCGCACCAAGCAGGTCGCGCAGTGAAACGGGGCGATTCATAACCCTTACGCCTTACGCTTTCACGGTTTGGGTCGGATCGACCCAGCCGATATGGCCGTCCGTACGACGATAGATCATGTTGAGCCCCCCATGCGCGCGATTGCGGAACAAAAGCGCCGGAAGATCCGCCAGATCAAGCCGCATGACGGCTTCGCTGACCGTCAGCATATCGATCGAGGTTGTCATTTCGGCCACGACGACAGGATTGTCCGACTCGCCTGAATCCTCTTGCTCAGCGTTCAAAACAAACGCTTGGGCCATCAAAGCTTCGTTTTCGCGGGTTTCTTGATGGTGCTTGTTCAAACGCTTTTTGTGGCGGCGCAGGCGTTCGGCCATGCGCTCAGCCGCTTGATCGAAAGCGGGATACGGCTCCACGGCGCTGCCGTTGCTTTGCAGCGTGATACCACGACCTGCGTGAACCGTTATATCCGCGCGGAACAAATGCGCTTCACGCGAAAAGGTAACTTGCGCTTCAAGCGAGTCGACAAAAAACTTGCCAACCAGCTCGCTCAGCTGAGATTCGACATGCTGACGAAGGGCTTCGCCGACATCAATTTGCTTGCCTTTAACCGAAAGTTGCATGGGAAAGAACCTGAATGTTTTCATAGTTGATACGAGCCCCCTTCTACCTTCTGTTCCTGACGGAAGGGCCCATCTTCTGGGCCCAGCAGAGGGGCCAGGATCGCCCAAGATACCCCCTTGCTGCGGGGAGTCAAGCGGCCCGGCTGGACATTAATTAATCCATTGAAAGAAAAAGGAAAAATACATTCATGGGCAGGCAGGAGCTTTACAAAGTCTTAACAAGCCCTTGTTCATATGGAGGTTCGCCCTCTCCATTCGCGGAGCTTTTTCCATGCCCTTGATCCGCTTCTTTCTTAACCTTTCCATCTCGACCAAAACCAGTCTTATGGCTCTGGTGGGCTATATGTTCTTTGGTGCCGCCATTACCGCTGTGACGTTCTGGTCGCTCGACACGTATTTCCTGCAGAAAGCGCAAACGCAGGTTAATCACAATGTTCAGCTTGCACGGACACTTTTGGAACGCAGCTATGGCACGTCCTATCGCCGCGAGGGAGATAAGCTTTTTCTTGGCGACCATTTGATCAATGGCGACGACAAGATGATTGACGAAAACGCGAAGCTGCTCGGCGGTGGCTTTATGACGATCTTTTCAGGCGACCGCCGCGTTGCGACAAATATCATCAATCCGCAAACAGGAGCACGCGCGACGGGCACAACTCTCACGTCGGGGAACGTTTACGACGCAATTTTTAAGGAGAAAAAGACTTATTACGATCAAAACGTCATTCTTGGCGAAACCTATCTAACGGCCTACAGCCCCGTTCTGAGCGCCAGCGGTGACGTTTTGGGAATCGTTTGCGTCGGCCTGTCCAAAGATAGTGAAGTCACCTTCATCCTTTCTATAATGAAAAAAATTGCGCTAGCGACGACGCTGCTGGGCTTTTTGATGGCTGGCATAACGTATATTGCCATCCGTTTCCAAATGCAGCCGTTGGTCAAACTTGAGGCTGTGATGGAGCGTTTGCAGCAGGATGATGTTTCAGTCATTGTCCCGGCGCAGGAAAGACAGGACGAAATCGGGCACATGGCCAAAGCCGTCGAAGTTTTTCGCGAATCCATTCAGGAAAAAATCGCCTTGCGCGCATCGCAAACAGAGCAAAAGCGTCAAGCGGAAGAAGAACGCCATGCAGCGATGAAAGAAATGGCGGATGCTTTTGAGCGCGACGTGAAAGGAATCGTCGAAACGGTTGCAGACGCTTCCTCAAGCATGAAGGACAACGCGCAACATATGGCTTCGATTGCCGAGGGCACGCTTCAAAAATCAACGACCGTTTCCGATGCCGCAGCGCAGGCAGCTTCAAATATCGGCCACATTGTCGAAGCAGCCGAGGCCCTCAGCGATTCCATCAGCGCTATCGACAAACAAATCGGCGAATCCTCGGAAGTTGCCGCGCGCTGCCTTAAGGAAGCCGAAGAGACGGGACTTTCGATGCAAAGCCTCAGCCATGCGGCGGAGAACATTACCTCTGTCGCGGGAACCATCGAGGCCATCGCTCATCAGGTCAATTTACTGGCCCTGAACGCGACAATCGAAGCGGCCCGCGCTGGCGAGGCTGGCAAGGGTTTTGCCGTAGTGGCAGGTGAAGTTAAAACGCTGGCCAACCAGGCCGCCACCGCAACAAAGGATATCGAATCTCAGATTGGAAATATTCAAGATCAAACGCGCAAAGCCGTTGGCACGATCGAGGGCATTACAAAGACGATCCGGCATGTGAATGAGATTTCGCACACAATCGCGCAGGCTATCGAAAACCAAAATCGCGCGACCGAAGAAATTTCGCGTAGCATTGCCGAAACGTCGCAGGGTGCGCAGACGGTGACGCAGAATATTGGCAGCGTGACGGATAGCGCGCGGTCCGTTGGTTCGACCTCAACCGCCGTCCTTTCGACCGCCGAGCATCTGGCCCATGAATCCGAAAGTTTGCGCAGCGTTGTCGCAGGCCTTATCGCGCATATAAGGGAAGCCTAATTCTATACGCCCTCATACGCCGCCACCTGCGCCACATGCGTGGGGCAGTTTTTGCTAACGGCAAGGATCATCAAAGAAATCCCCTCCCCTTGCGGGAGGGGTTTGGGGAGGGGTTTGGGGAGGGGTTGGTGAAGCCTCAACCAAACGCTCAGGCCCAGAAAACCCTGGATTGCTTCGCTTCGCTCGCAATGACGCTGCGTGTGCAGGGCGGTTGCGTGGGGCAGTTATTGCGAACGGCCTTGCCTTTAGTAATCATCGTCATTCCGGGGCACGCGTAGCGTGAACCCGGAATCCCATTTGGTTTCTTTTTTACTCCCTCATACGCCGGGTGCGCCACCTGCGTGGGGCAGTTATTGCGAACGGCATCGCCTTTATCACCTTTCGTCACTCCCGCGACCTGTCGCGCCGAAGCCCCGTAGGGGCGTAGGGGGAAGGCGGGAGTCCCGTTTGGTTTCTTTTTTTATATTCCGAAAAGACTTAGCAGCCATTGAAAGTGCGCAAAGCGGGGGCGATGGGGGGCTCGAACTGACGAGATTTTCTTGGCGAGGAACGAGCCTAGAAAAGCCGTCACCCCGGCGAAGGCCGGGGCCCAGAGAAACAAGCATTCTGAAGAAATATTAAAACAGTCGGCGATGGGGGGCTCGAACTGACGAGATTTTCTTGGCGAGGAACGAGCCTAGAAAAGCCGTCACCCCGGCGAAGGCCGGGGCCCAGAGAAACAAGCATTCTGAAGAAATATTAAAACAGTCGGCGATGGGGGGCTCGAACTGACGAGATTTTCTTGGCGAGGAACGAGCCTAGAAAAGCCGTCACCCCGGCGAAGGCCGGGGCCCAGAGAAACAAGCATTCTGAAGAAATATTAAAACAGTCGGCGATGGGGGCTCGAACCACCTGCGGCGGCGCGGGTAGCGCCGCGCAAAAGACAAACGTGTGGGTTCGATGGATATAAGGGCTTGAAAATGGTGGGCGATGGGGGGCTCGAACCCACGACCCGCTGATTAAGAGTCAGCTGCTCTACCAACTGAGCTAATCGCCCACATTTTCAAGGCAAAACGCCTCCGCGCCAATAACGCGAAAGCGAGGATGCTTCTCATAAACATAAAAACAGAGCATTGCAAGAGTCTATTTTCAAAAAAATCAAGCCCAAGCGGCCATTTCCGGATCACAGGACAAAAGTTAACACTAGCAACGGGGTAAACATGTCCAGAAAGAGGCCCTCCTCCCTTTTTCAGGCCGAACAAAGGCGAGAAGCGCAAGAGTTTATTGCACTTTGAAAAGCGGTGTGGCAAAAGACGTTCCTATCGTTTTTCGACGCTGCCGTAGCTCAGGGGTAGAGCACGTCCTTGGTAAGGACGGGGTCCGCGGTTCAATTCCGCGCGGCAGCACCATTTTTCAGAAAATATTTCAAAGAGTTAGCCTTTTCCATAGGTAGAGCACTAACGCGACTATGGGCAAAAGTATGTGCGAAACTTTGTTGCTTCGCTGCTTATTGACTCATCTCCTCTCTTTTACTCGCCTATACTAACAACAGAGAATCACATGGGGGCTTTGATAGCCTGCAAGCTACACGGGCGCACAGGTCGACAAAGCCTTGGTTCTGGCAGGTGTGGAGCCTCCGCCCAAGAACTTGCAACACACGCGCACCGTAAAGGGCGGAAAGGCCGCCACGGCGGCAACCGTTGGCCTTGGTGCGCTGGAAGCGGCCAAAGAGGCGCTCGACCCCGCCCGTGATGCGCTGCAAACGCTTGTTCCGTATCTTGACGTGGCCAAATGGCTTCTTCTGGCCATCACGCTCATCGGCATCGGTGTGATGATCTGGGCACGGATCGACGACAATCGGAAGGGTCTGCGCTGATGTGGGCGATCCTGACGAGCTGGTTCTCCAGCAACCTCATCAAAATCATCGGCTGGGGGGCGATTGCCGCATCCGTTGCCGCCGTTTTGCTCGGCGCAAAGCAATCAGGCCGCACCGCCGAACGGTACGATCAACTCAAAAAAATCGTGGAGATCAAAGATGCCCAACTTCGTGCAACGGTGGACGCTCCTCGCACTCGCGCTGATCTCGTTAAGCGCCTGCGGGACGGCAAGTTCTAACCCCGCCTGCGTCTGCCCACCGATCAAAGAATACAGCCGTGAGTTTCAAGAAAAACTTGTGGCAGAGGTTGAGGCTGCACCAAAAGATGCTGCTTTTCCAGAAGCGGTCATGGATTATGCTTCTCTGCGCGCACAATTAGCACATTGTCGATAAAGTTAGAGTTCGCCCTGCTGAATATCTCTTAGTGCATTGTCGACCGTTTCCTTTGCCAAATCTAAAGCCGTCTTAGCCTCTTCAAGGGCATGAATAGCTCGATGGGCTGCACGACCTGATGAATAAGGTCCCGGAGGAGGAAGTTCGGACAGCTCAGCTGCAAGAACATTTTCATACGAAAGGCCTTGCTTTATCTCTGCTATGCGCCCTTGGTTTACGCCAAACCATGCCGCAATATCATGATGTCTGTCTCCACGATCCAGCATGCCCTTAACAATAGATGCATCCTGCGATGTAAGCTTTCTTCCGCTTGGTTCTGCTCTGGTCATTTTGTCTCCTCAAGCCGCATTGGCATAAACACAAGGTTTTGCTGCCGAAGGGGCTATAAACACAGGCCACCAGAATGGATATCCCCCCCATCCTTTCTCTTTGTCCCCCGATTGCTGAAAGAGCATAAGCATAGGATCGTTTACGGCGAACTTTAGCGCGATGTTTCTGTCCTTGTCCGAGTCATCCGGCTTGTCTGAATAACGACCTGACGGACGAACTCTAGCCATTTGGCGTCCTGTGTTTGCTAACAGGAACAATTTTTTTGAGGCCCCATCAACCTGACTGGCCTTGCAATAGTAATCGATAGCTGTGTGCATGGCGTCCCAATTCCATGCCGCCGGATCAATCTCAAGGGTAGCTTTTATAAGATCAAGAATGTCGTGGCATAGCTTAGGCTCAACCAAAATAGGCCTATCAGTATTCATGCAATCACGCGGTATCTGATCTGACACCTGATTGATAATCTTCTCGACCTTGTATTTTGGCAAGCTCTGGAAACCTACGGGAAGCAACCGGCCTCCCGGCTTGATTGAATAGACCTCGGACATTTTGATCTTTGATGGTGCGCAAGGCATAATCTGGCGCGCAGCATCTGTTTGAATAAAGATAACCCCGCGATCATGCGCGCCTGTTTCAAAGGCCTGTCGCAACATTTCCTCCAGCTCATGAATCTTTTTCAGCCGGTCGTAGACTATTCTAGACGTATAGAATCTTGTTACAGCAAGGTCAGACCGATCACGACTTCCATACATGCGGGAATGCTGAAGCACCGTATCTGCCTGCATGGTCTTTGGGTTGCGGCCATAATAAAAACCCATGAGGTTGGGAACTGTAATGCCACGATCAAGTATGTTGCCGCCGATAAAGATATTGAACGGCGTTCTAAGTTTAAGCTCGCTGTTTTCATCAAGAAGTGCGCCAACTTCATTGTCGGAGTTTACCCGCTCCTTCATGACATCACCGCCGATAAGAGCTTCACAAACTTTGTCGAAGCAATAGTCGGCAGGAGGCATTCTGTCGTTATTGGCAGAAACAGACTGCGCCAAATTGTTGTAACATTCGTCAAACAGCGTGCGAAAATCCGCAGACTTCGTTTTGGCCTTCTCGGCAAACAGCTCAAGAAGCTTTCCTACTGTCTCCCACTGATAATCATGGGCCTCACGCCTCGTATCATTGTGAAGGATCAACGAAAACTTCTTGTTCGATCGTTCTCCTGCCTCAGCCAACTGCCAGTGTCGGGCAATAACGCCCGCGAGGAAGTTCAAAAGGGCAAATCGGAGCATCTTTACGTTTGGCGACGTCATTAAATATTCCGAACGTGTGCGCCGTCCATCCTTTGCGCGCAAAACATCTTGTTCTTCGAGTGGAACTTCCATGTAAAGGAATGACCGTGGATCGGTGTCGTCAAAATCGCCAAAATAATCTTCTCCGCCGACATACTTTGAGTGGATAGGGAGAAGTTCCGTAAAGGCTGGCTTCTTGGGCAGAAATTCAAACTTGTTGTGTCCCTGAGGCGGATATTCGTCTGGTTGGAGATATAGCGCATAGGGGGTTGCGGTAACCTGCAGAAACGAGATGGTGTCTACAATTTTTCTGAGGTCATCGATCTGTTGCGCAATTTTTCCTTGGTCAATTTCTTCTTCGCCCTTCTTTTTGACGAACCGAATGCTGGCCAAGTCAGCCTCGTCATCCACAAGGAGAACCCGTCGTTTGCTGAATGTTGGCTGATCTGTCTCAAACAGCTTTAAGATGCGCTCCAGATTTTTGTGCTGTTTCTTTGCAACGAAGATGAGCTTTTGACGCGTTATAAACCGAGGCAATTCTTTCGGCATGTTCATGATGTCAAAGATTTGAAGCTCGTCGTTAGCCTCGAATTCTTTGTAATCTCTTTTCAAACGGCTGACCGTTTGTGCTGATAGGGCCTTTGTGCCTTTTGTAAGAACGATGGCAATATCAAAACCGTCATCGAAGGCCTTTGCTATAATGCCAAGGAAGGCCATCGTCTTTCCTGCTTGTATCTTGCCGAGCAGCATTCCCGGCTGGCCAAGAGATGTTGTTGTCTTTGACAGGTGTCGGACAACATTTTCAATGCACCGCGTCAATTCGGGGGAGTCTCCGCGCTTTTTGCTCAACCGTTCGTAAAGGGTGCTTGTGGCCATCTCTTGTCTCTTTCTTGTTTAGCGTTCAATCAGTGCTGTACACCTTCATCACTTCGTCACCGAGATGATTGATAACCTTCACGGCGATGCGTCCGGATTCCCTCCTGCCGCCACGACGCTTCAATAAGCTCAGGCTTATTTTTGCAAAGCCTTCCATTCCTCGATCACGGCCTTACAAGCCGGAGTCGCTTTTTCAATATTTTCCGGTTTAGCGACGCACCCTCTTCTTCCGCCGCCGCCCGCCTTGACGTCGGCACAGGCGCCGCCAGTCGCAATCATAGCGGCGCATTCTTGTTCAAACTTCGCTTTATTGGCTTTGTCGGCGGCTTCATCTGCTGCGAAAACGCTGCTTGTACTTAACATCAGCATGGCAATCAAAACGAACAAGGTTCTCATCGTTTTCTCCGTTGCTAGAAGTAAGGCGTTTCTTGTGCCTGACAAAAGGCTCTCATGCCGCCGGGGTTTCGTCAAGACATCCCATTCATCGTTTAATCGACACAACGGAAGGCCTCGCCGACCGTCAAAGAAAAACGCCGAGAGGAAATCTCCTCCCGGCGCATTCTTTCTTCCTATTTAACGAGAGCCTGTCGCGACTTACCGCCCGATGGAGCTATAAGAGAAGCCCGCTTGGGCCATCTCTTCTGGCTTGTAAACGTTGCGCAGATCGACGAGGACGGGGGCGGCCATAAGAGCCTTCGCGCGCTCAAAATCGAGAGACCGGAACTCATTCCATTCGGTCACAATCACGGCCACGCAAGCCCCTGCAAGCGCCGCATCGGTGTCTTTCACCCAACTCACGTTTGGCAAAAGCTTAGCCGCCTCTTCCATTGCGACGGGATCAAAAGCTTGAACGATCGCACCAGCCTCTTGCAAAGCGGGGATCATATCAAGCGCCACACTATCGCGCATATCGTCCGTATTGGGTTTGAAGGCCACGCCAAGAATGGCAACCTTCTTGCCCTTCACGTCTCCACCAGCGGCAGCGATAACGCGGCCCGCCATGCTCTGCTTGCGCTTCTTATTAATATCGACGACCGTTTCAATAAGACGCACGGGCGATCCGACCTGTTGCGCCGTTTTTGTAAGAGCAAGCGTATCCTTTGGAAAGCACGAACCACCATAGCCCGGCCCCGCATGAAGGAACTTTTTCCCGATGCGGCCATCAAGGCCAATGCCGCGCGCGACATCCTGCACGTTCGCACCAACCTTTTCGCAAAGATCCGCGATCTCATTAATGAAGGTGATTTTCATCGCCAAAAACGCGTTGCCCGCATATTTTGTAAGCTCTGACGATTCCAACGAAGTTTGCAGAATCGGCGTTTCAAGCAAATAAAGCGGACGATAAAGAGCCTTCATCACCTCAGCAGCTTTATCGCTGTTCGTACCAAAGACAACGCGGTCGGGACGCATGAAATCGCCAAGCGCAGAACCTTCGCGTAAAAACTCAGGATTCGAGGCAACCGCAAAATCAGCCGCCGGATTTGCTTCACGAATAATCTTTTCAACCTCACGGCCCGTGCCGATAGGAACAGTTGATTTCGTTACGACAACCGTAAAATGGCCCGGCGTCAAATAGGCGGCGATATCCCGCGCGGCCTGATACACATAGGTCAAATCCGCGTGTCCATCTCCGCGACGCGTCGGCGTACCGACGGCGATGAAAACGGCATCCACATTGGGCGCGCATTTGGAAAGGCTCGTCGCAAAAGTCAACCGCCCCGCGCCAACGTTCTTTTTCACAAGATCGTCAAGACCCGGCTCAAAGATAGGAATGATGCCATCGTGCAAGCGCGCAATTTTTCCTTCATCTGGATCCACGCAGGTCACATGCACGCCGAATTCGGCAAAGCACGCCCCAGAAACCAACCCAACATAGCCTGCCCCAAGCATTACGATTTTCATAAGATTTTCCCCAGTTATTTTGTTTCTTCGTTCCCACGTTTGTACAGATCTTCGATCCGCACGATATCGTCTTCACCCAGATAATCCCCCGATTGAACCTCAACTAAAAACAAAGGCAACAAGCCGGGGTTTTCCAAACGATGCACTTCCCCCATGGGGATATAAGCCGTCTCGTTTGGACCGAGTAAACTAATTTTATCGCCGCACGTCACCCGCGCCGTACCGCTGACAACGACCCAATGTTCGGCGCGGTGGTGATGCATCTGAAGACTTAAGCGCCCACCGGGCTTGACCATGATTTGCTTGACTTGAAAGCGGTCTCCGGAATCCAAGCTTTCATAATAGCCCCATGGCCGCCACACGCGCTGGTGCGTATCAGCCTCCGAACGTTTCGCTTTTTTAATTTGCGCGACAATGTCCTTCACTTCATCGGCCCGGTCCCGCGTCGCCACAAGCAAAGCATCCGACGTATCGACGATAACCAAATCTTCAAGGCCAATGGCAGCCACAAGACGATCTTCGCTACGAATATAGCAACGGTGCGAGTCTTTTAAAAGGGCATCGCCCTTTACGACGTTATCGTTTTCGTCCTTACTACCAAGCTGCCATAAAGCAGGCCAGCCACCTATATCGCTCCAATCGAAGGCGACAGGCAAAACGCCGACATTTGCGGCCTGTTCCATAATCGCATAGTCGATGGAGAGGTTAGGCGATTGTGCAAAGGCATCAGGGTCCAAGCGAACGAAGTCCAAATCTTTCTGGCTGCGTTCAAGCGCTTGACGGCAGGCCGCCACGATCTGGGGCTGAAGCCTTTCGAGCTCGGCCAAATAGCAATCCGCGCGAAAGACAAAGATTCCCGCGTTCCAAAGATATGTTCCCGCTTGAAGATAAGCTTGAGCCGTCGCTTCGTCCGGCTTTTCCTTGAACTGCGTCACTTCATAGGCTTGCGCATCTTCAGATAAAGCCGCGCCCTGTTGAATATAGCCAAACCCCGTATGCGCCTTGGTCGGTTTGACACCAAGCGTCATCAACTTTCCACCAAGCGCCAACGCTGCGGCTTGTTTGATGGCGCGCGAAAAGGCTTCTTGATCGGCAATGAAATGATCGGCAGGCATTGCCACAAGAACCGTATTTGCCGGATCATCAGCGCCCAAGGCCGGTATAGCAAGCGCCGCCGCCGTGCTCCGCGCAACAGGCTCCAGAATAATCTGAGAGGGGGCGACGCCTATACCGCGCAGTTGCTCGGCAATAAGGAAACGCTGCTGTGCATTACAAATAACGACAGGGGCCGCCATTTGCTCATCGCAAGGCAAACGCAAAACTGTTTGTTGCAACAACGAATGATCGCCGCAAAGCTCTTGAAGCTGCTTGGGATAGTCGCTGCGCGACACAGGCCACAGGCGAGTGCCCGAACCGCCAGAGAGAATGACAGGAAGTATTTTCAATTTTTTATCCCTCGCTTTTCCTCTATTTGACTGATGTTCAATAATAGAAAAGGCCATAGGTTTCAATTAGAAACACTCCTTGCAACAGAAAAAGGCCATCCTTTTGTTGGTAAAGACAGCATAAAGACGCTTTAAGAATTGAGAAAGTAAAGCGTATTACCTTGAATGAAAACGCATGAACGGTGTATCAAATCTTTTTTAAAAATTGGTTTCCGGGACCTATCACCCGGAGCCATGGCTTTCTCTTATATGGGGTTTTCCGGTGACAAAGAAAATAGCGTTAATCACAGGTATCACGGGACAAGATGGCGCCTATCTCGCGGAACTGCTTTTGAGCAAAGGATACGAGGTCCACGGCATCAAACGCCGCGCTTCTTCTTTTAACTCGGGTCGTATCGACCACCTGTATCGAGATCCGCACGAAACCAACGTCAGCTTCCATATGCATTACGGCGATATGTCGGATTCGACAAACCTGATCCGCATTATTCAGGAAACGCAGCCGGACGAAATATACAACCTGGCCGCCCAAAGCCATGTGCAAGTCAGCTTTGAAACGCCGGAATACACGGCCAATTCTGACGCGCTCGGCACGCTGCGGCTCCTTGAGGCCATCCGCATTCTTAAATTGGAAAAGAAAACGCGTTTTTATCAAGCCTCAACCTCCGAACTGTTCGGCAAGGTGCAGGAAGTCCCGCAAAAGGAAACCACGCCCTTTTATCCGCGCAGCCCTTATGCAGCGGCCAAGCTCTATGGTTATTGGATTACGGTGAACTATCGCGAAGCTTACGGCATGTTCGCTTGCAACGGCATTTTGTTTAACCACGAAGGACCGACGCGCGGCGAAACGTTTGTCACGCGCAAGATTACACGCGCCGTCGCCGCCATCAAACTTGGCATGCAAGACAAGCTTTATGTTGGCAACATTGACGCCAAACGCGACTGGGGCCACGCCAAAGATTATGTCGAAGGCATGTGGCGCATTTTGCAACAAGAGACGCCGGAAGATTTTGTCTTGGCCACAGGCGAAACGCACAGCGTACGCGAATTTATCGAGCTGGCTTTTGCTGAAATCGGAATAACGCTGGCCTGGCAAGGCAAAGGTGTGGAGGAAAAAGGCGTCGATTCCCAAACGGGCCGCATTTTGATCGAAATCGATCCCCGCTACTTCCGTCCGACTGAGGTTGAACTGCTCATCGGCGATCCGACCAAGGCGCACGAAAAGCTGGGCTGGAGCCATCGCATCGGGTTTAACCAGCTTGTCAAAGAGATGGTAGCTTCGGACATGAAGATTGTTGCCGCAGAAGAAGGGCGCCGCAGCCATGGAAACGAATAAATTTTCTCTTGAAGGGAAAAAAGTTTGGGTTGCTGGCCATCGCGGGATGGTGGGCAGCGCGATCATGCGTCGGCTTGCACAAGAGAAGTGTGAGATTTTGACGGTCAGCCGTAGTGAAGTCGATATGCGTCGGCAAGAAGCGGTGGAGCGGTGGCTTCAAGAAAATAAACCCGACGCCGTTTTTGTTGCAGCCGCCAAAGTTGGCGGCATTTGGGCCAACCAGACCTATCCGGCTGAGTTCTTATACGAAAACCTTGCGATTGAAACGAGCATCATCCACGGGTCGTATCTAGCCGGGGTTCAAAAGCTTTTGTTCCTTGGCTCGTCCTGCATCTATCCGCGCATGGCACCGCAGCCAATGAGGGAAGAAGCGTTGCTGACAGGCCCGCTTGAACCGACAAACCAATGGTACGCGATTGCCAAAATCACCGGTATCATGTTGTGTCAGGCGTATCGCCGCCAATATGGCTGCGATTACATCTCGGCCATGCCGACCAATCTGTTCGGCGCTGCCGACAATTATGATCCGAAAGGCGGCCATGTCGTCGCGGCTCTTATCCAAAAGGCGCACAAAGCCAAAATGGAAGGCGCGAAGGAAATGGAGTTGTGGGGAACAGGCACCCCTCTGCGCGAGTTTCTGTATGTGGACGATCTTGCCGACGCGCTCGTTTTTCTTATGAAAAACTATTCCGACGAACCGCATGTCAATGTGGGAACTGGCGTTGAGCACACCATTCGCCAACTGGCTGAAACCGTCGCGAAAGTCATTGGTTTTAATGGTTCGTTTGTTTTCGACGCAACAAAACCGGATGGTATGCCGCGCAAATTAATGGACAACGCGCGCATTCACAACATGGGCTGGAAAGCCAAAACCTCTCTGGAGGATGGACTTAAAGTCGCCTACGATTGGTATCTCGCCCATGCCGCTGACAAAGGTCGCTCTTCATGACGATGAAGAGGAATGTTCGCTGGGCTGCGGTGGAATTTTCAGCGACCTTGTTCATCCAGTTTTTTGTTATGAAATTCATCATCATGGAACTGGGCATCGCCGCTTTGGGCGTGTGGTCGGTCTTGATGTCGGCGGCACAAATTGCTGGTTTTTTTGGGATGGGAGCGTCAGCTGGCGCTGGACGATTTCTTTCGATAGCCCATACCCGCGAAGACGTCGCCGAAATGGAATCCGTTTTATCGACGATCGTGTACGGGAGCATCCCTCTTTATGCGCTCTTGTCCTTGGTCCTTTATTTCCCCATTAATTATGGGCTGACTTTTGTTTTGCACGGTGACGCGTTGGCGCAGGGCCTAAGCCTGATCGGCTGGGCTTTGCTTTCGTATGTCACGCAAATAATATCCTCTTCCTTTATTTCAGCGCTCACCAGCGTTCATCTGGGCTTTCGCAAGAGCCAGATTTCGATAGCCGGCATTGTTCTCCAAGCTATTTTATCGATTGTCCTAATCAAGGAATATGGCTTAAAAGGCTTGGCCGCCGCGCAGGTTCTAAACTATGTTTTCCTGACGGTTCTTTCCCTCTTTTTCCTGAAAAAAGAAGTTGGCATACGTCTCGGACACTTGTTCCGCTGGAGCGGCGAACATTTTCGCACCGTCATCTTGTTTGGCATGAAAGTCCAGGCGACTTCCATCGCTTGGTCTGGCTTTGAAATGTCGATCCGCTTCATCATGGCGCGCTTTGGCGGCGTTGGCGCGGTCGGTCTTTATGAAATTGCGTATCGCGTTGCCAGCCAGCCGCGCATCTTTATGTTTTTTATCGGACAAAACATTGCCCCCGTTTTGGCGGGCACATGGGTCAAAGATAAAGAAGCGTTTTTCGCGTTTTACAAACAAACCTATGCGCGCCTCGCTTCCTTTAGCCTTCTAACGGTAACAGGCATTATCATAGCCTCGCCGTTAATCGGCTATATTATGCTGGGTAAAATCGATCCACTCTTCCTCTTTTTCTCAGCCTTAACCGCCTGCGGCGCAGCCCTGCACATTGCCGCCATTCCATCGGAACTTGCGGCTGTCGCGATTGGCGTCTTGCGCTATAATATTCGCGGTACGTCAACGGCGGTCCTCTCCATGCTTGTGTGCGGAACGGTTCTAGGGTTCTTTTTCCAAGGCGTCGGCGTTGCTTCTGCCGTCCTCCTCTCTTCTTTTCTTGCCTCTACTACACCGATATATTATGGGCATACAATCTTCAAACTCCCCCTGCTGCCAAGCTTTCGCACCGAGCTTGATCTCAAAAACCTATTTCGCAATTTTCTAAGCCTCAAAAGTGAATGACATGCTGCTAGGAGCAAAGCAGTCCCCCTCACTTGATGTACAAGCATCACAAACGCAGGTGGTGGCGCATTGGTTCTTGTTGCCTTTTCTCCTTTTGCTGTTAGCCCGCGTCTATTCCTTTGGCGTGGTCGGCGATCTCAGCGCTGAAGCCTCCAACGTTAAAACGGCTATTTTGGGCCTGTCTTATTTCATGGCCCTATTGCTTTTGCTCAATAAGATGGAAACGGCTTCGCTGCTTTTTAACAAGCTCGCGCCGCTATTTATTCTCAGTATCTATGCTTGCCTAACGGCGGGTTGGTCGATTGCCCCGGGGATAGTCATTTTCCGCGCTGCCCATATTGTCGGACTCGGCTTCGTCGCCATTTCAACGGGCCTTTGGATTCGCGGACGAACGGAATCTTTCTTTCCGATCCTGATGCTTGCCATGTTCGGCGCGGTCGCGCTCTCTCTCTTTTATGTTTTCTTTGTCCCCATGCGCGGCCTGATCAACCCGGAATGGGGACCTAAGATCTCGCGATGGACAGGCGTAACGCAGCATCCGAATTTTCTCGGCATGGTCGGGGTCGTATCCTTTTGGGCAGCCCTTTCCTATCTCTCACAGAAAACGAGCTTTATCTTAAGACTCATCGCCTGGTGCTCGCTCCCCTTGACCTTGGTCGTTCTGCAAGGCAGCGGGAGCCGCACGGCCATCGTAACGGCCATCGTTCTGGCCGCTTCGGCCTTTCTGATGCGCGGCACCGCGAGCCTTAGCTTTTCGATGCTTGCGAAAAGACTTGGCCTGGCCTTCGTCGGCACGCTCGTTACCGTGACCCTATTATTTGCGGCAGCGCCAGATCTTGCCAAAAGAATTCTAATGCCAGAAGCGCGAACCGGCGCGGCTGACACCTTATCGGGCCGTCCAGAAATTTGGGCGCGCGGGGTTGAGGCTTTTATTGAAAACCCGTTTGGTTGGACGTTTGACGATTTGACGACTTATTGGTCGCAGACAACGTTCACCGAGCGTTATTTGCATTTTCATAACGGCTTTTTAGATATAGCCGTCAAAGGCGGCCTGATCGCTGAAATTCTCCTTTTGGCAATGCTGACCCTTATGTTTCGCTGCGCGTTTAAATTGCGCGTTTATGATCCCCTGTTCGCGAAAAGCTTTTTGTCTTATCTTATATGTAACCTGATTTATAACATGACGGAGAGCGGCTTTGACCGGGAAACATTGCTGTGGCCTCTCATGGTCGTTATGTGGGGCTGTTCTGAATCGTTGTTGCTCGTCCACAAAGGGACGGCCAAACCGGTCTGTTGTTTAGGCCAGAGGAGCGAAAATTGAAATTTCTGATGTCCCCAGGCTGGTCTGTCGGCGGCGGCGGCAATCCCTATATCAACATTATTTGCAAAGCTCTTGGCGCCTATGGCTTAGAGATCCATGATTGGAAACCCTATATCCCGTTTCAAAGCGGTGAGGGATTTCATCTGCATTGGCCAGAAATATTTCCCATCAAAATTTATGACCCGCGACAAAAATATATTGAGCCCTTGATCCAGTATAATCTTTGGAAAACGATTGACGACGTTAAAAAGCGCGGGCGCAAACTGATTTGGACGGTGCACAACCTGAAGCCGCACAATGCCGCTTTTGCCGAGGATCCGCATTGGCATCGCTTTATTGACCGCTTTTCCGATGCCGTCGATTCCTATGTTCTTTTAACGCCCGCCGCACGCGACGATGTGCTGCGCGCCTATCCACGTTTGAAAGACAAAGATTGGGGCGTAGCGCACCATCCGCATTATCGCGGCGTACTTCTCCCCCCATCCTCTATTGACCATCGCGCGCAGTTTGGCATCGGCAAGGAAGAGATCGTCCTAGGTATGCTTGGCTCGATGAGCGCCGCCAAGGGCGTTTTAGATACCATCCATTCCTTTGCACGCGCGCGCCTGCCGCATTGCGTTTTGTTCCTTGCGGGCAAGGCCGATGACGTTACGCTGGCCGCCATCGAAACCGCACGAGCCAAAGGCGCCGATATTCGTGGCGTGTTTCGTCATCTGTCCGAACAAGAGGTCGCCGACTTTCACACAATGCTTGATATGACAATCTTTCCCTCGACGCGCCATCTGAACTCAGCCACAGTCTTCCATTCTCTGTCATGCAATGTACCCGTGCGGCTGCAACGGACACCAACAAATATGTATCTCGCGGAAAAAATTGGCGAGGGCTGGTTAAGCTTTATCGAAGATGAAGTGATCGATGAAAGTTTAATAGCGGCTATTCGTCGCAAACGGGAATCTTCAAATAGTGTCTGCAATTTAAGCGCCTTTGATCCGGCCGTTGTAGCCAAGCAGCTCCTTAAGATTTATTTTCCGGAAGGCATGCCTCAATGAAAAAAAAGATCCTTCTATCATTCCTTCTTGCTGCTTGGACGATCGCTAGCGTTGCGCATGCCGAAACGGGAGCGTTAAAGCTCCCCACGCCCGCGCAACAAGCTGGCTTTTATGCCAACACTTTTCACAGCACGTTTCAAGGCGACGTCGATCTTGACGATAAAAGACAAGAAGGCCTGCATTGGTATTTGGGCAAAGGCTTTGGCTGGCCCGCCACAAAAACAACTTCGCTCTCAATCGGCGACGACGGCAGCTTGACGATACTGAACGATTCTGAATCCATCCACCAACGCGGCGTTCTGAATTACTCGGTGGCCAGCGCGGCCCCCTCCCCACGCAAGACAAGCCCGGCGTGGACCGGAACGGCCTTTGGTGGCGGCGGTTATTTTGAAGCAGAGGTAAAGTTTGATCCGCACAGCGTCAGCGCCGCCGGAACGCAGGGTTTTCCGTCATGGTGGATGGAGCCCATTGAACATATGCGGCCGCCCTATACGCAATGGAAAGACCAAAGCGATGGCTATGCCCATTTCGTTGAGGTCGATATTCTCGAATACAACACGTTCAAAAAATATCCGCCAAACACCTATGCGGCTTCGCTTCATGAATGGTATGGCGTCTATGGCAAAACATGCCAACCGCAGTTTTGTCAGGTCACAAATTACAATGGCAAGACAGCCTACACCAATAACATTGTCAAACTGCCTGAAAACATTGACTTGAATGCCTATCACAAATATGGCGTTCTATGGGTCCAAGCAACCGACAGCGCGAAGGGTTCGTTGCAATATTTCTTTGACGGTGAACCCGCCAGCGCCAAAATCGAATGGACCAAATATCAAGATGAACCGCCGCCCCCAGGCCAAACGCCTTGGACGTTTGGCATTATGGACAGGCTCCATTATGTGCTCATCCTCGGAACTGGACTCAATCAACCTATGGCCGTCAAATCTGTCACCGTCTGGCAGAAATCAGCGGTCCAGAATCTAACGCCGTAACCAGCACGATGAAACACGGTATGTGATGACAATAAGTCAAAATGATTCACTAAGAATCCAAGCTCTGCGTTTTCCTCTCGTAGTTGGCATTGTCTACATTCATAATTATGAATGTAGCGTTCGGTTTGCCTCGGGTGTTTCAGAGCAACTGCAGTCGGACTTTCTTCTAGATTTCTTGCGGAATCTGATTTCCTGGGGTTTGGCGCGCCTGAGTGTCCCTCTCTTTTTTCTTATCGCCGGGTACTTATTTTATAATAATCTGGACGGCTCTTTTCGGACCTATGTAAATAAGCTGAAGTCTCGTGAAAAATCTTTGCTTGTCCCGTTTCTTTTTTGGAACGCGGCAACACTAGCTTTGGCATATATTGGCCAAGCGCTACCGATGACAAAAGGGTTCTTCTCCAACGCAGCGCCCGTCAACGGGTTGAGCTTGTATAACAATTTAGCTGCCCTTTTTGGCCTATCGCATATGCCGGCCGCCTATCATTTTTGGTTTGTGCGCGACTTAATGATCATGGTCATTCTAACGCCCCTACTTTATCGCCTTCTTCGCACAATGCCGCTCTTGTTCTTTGCCGCTCTTTGCCCGTTTGTCTTCCAGCTCGTCCCCTGGCCACTCGCCTACCCTTCCGTAGTGGGCCTGTTTTATTACACGGTAGGTGGCTACCTGGCCCTACACCACCAGAGTCTTTTTGTCTTTGATAAAACAAGGAATTTGGCTGCCCTTATTTATTTCCCCCTCCTTCTCTGGTCGGTCCTTTCCTTTGATAGCCCCTGGATCGCCTCCATAAGAACGCTGGCCTCTCTCTTCGGCTGTATTGTTATCCTTTCTGTGTCAAAATGGCTTATAGCTCAGCCTCGCTTGCGCACATTCCTCTGCAAGATCAGCGCGGCAAGCTTTTTTGTATACGCCGCCCATGAGCCCCTGTTAACAATCGCGCGAAAACTTTCCTTTAAGTTTTTTCTTAATGGTCAGGTTATTATGCCGTTCCTTTTTTATATTTTCCTCCCGATAGCGGTTATTGTTTTTCTCTTGTTTCTACGGCGAGAGCTTGGACGTTTCGCCCCACATCTTTTATATATAATCTCTGGTGGTAATCGCCGTCATGGAGAACCCGTCAAAACGGTATCATAGACATCCTGAATAAGGGCCCCAACGAAGGAAACATCCAATTGCGAAACCGTGACAACACTCAAGATTTCGCAAAGGGGTTGCTCTATGTCTGTCGTGCTTGTTCACGCCTACGGCGCGCACGTAACGGCGGGTGATGGTTTTATAAACTGATCCCTTCAGCTATTATGCTGGCGGCAAATGCCCTTCTTTTTTCCGCCGGGCAAAAGTCAAGGCATGGCTATTCGAAGGAAAAAGAATGGAGCTTTTTCCTTCGTCAAGGTAAAACGATAATCCCGATGTATTTCTTCTAGTCGCTTTTTACAGGGGGCTATCAAGATTCTTGCTGCAGAGCAAGCACAGGGCTCCGCCAACCCGTCGTTATAAACCAATTGTTAAACATCGTGGCCCACCCGTCGGCCCGTTCTGACTTCCTTATGTGTTATTAGCGCGTCACTTATGCATGTGATTTTAAAAAGCCCTCTAAAAGCCGCCTTTTTTCTTACTCTTCTAAGTTTTTTTATAAGGCGTGCGCAGGAAAGTCGATGAGCTCCCTTATATCGGGTCTGGCTCCGGTCTCTCTCTATTTGTCATTATTGTTCTTGCCTCAAAGACCATCGCAGTAACAAAATACGCAGCACATGTCGTGGCTCTTGGCAAAAATTCATTGGGCCTCTTTGTGCTGCCTGTAATAGGCGTCGCCTCATCACGCACGCTCTTACGCCGCCTCAGCCAACGGGCGCAACCCATTCACATGATCGTTGGTGTGATAGCAGGCGGAGGATAGCCCGTTCTTGTTTGCGCGATTCCTCGCCGTTTCAAGGTACAGAAATATTTGTTCCTAACGTAAGGATCTTTCGGATCCCCTCCCGCATTTGCTGGGCCGATATAGCGGGCGTATAGCGTTGAATGCGCGCCAAGCAAGCCGCCGCCGTTTGACGCGTATTGGCAAAGGCCTGAACAGCCTTTGCCATCTTATCGGCTAGATCGGAAACGTCTTCGGCTTTATGAGAAAAGCCCGTCTCGCCATCGACCACAAGATCCAAGACGCACCCACAACGCTCGCTGACAACAACAGGGCACCCATAATGCAGCGCCTCGTTGACAACAAGCCCCCACGGTTCGCTCAGGCTGGGAAGGACGAAACAAGTCGCGCGCGCATAGGCCTCAAACAGAGTCTCCCCGCTTTTGCTCCCCACAAAGATTTCTGCCGGGTTGAGCGAGAGCGTTTGCGCAAAAGCTTCAAGTTCAGCGCGTTGTTTTCCATCGCCAACAAAAACCATCTGCGCCTTTTCGTTTTGTTTTTTAATGATTGCGAAGGCTTGAAGAAGCCGTTTAAGATTTTTTTCAGGCGACAAGCGCCCGACATAAAGAAATTGGGGGCGATCTTGAGGAGCCGCCATTTCGATGCGTTTTGCTAGCGCTACTTCAGGGCTGTACCCCGCGGGCAAGGCCGCCGCCTGACACCTGATATGAAATTTATCCGCACGCGCGCCGTAATGTCCCACATAATCCCGGCTTCGTGGCCCATAGCCGAAAATGCCATCGACAGACGTGAAAAACAGCCGCTTCAAAAGCCCTTTAAGAAAAGTTTGCTTCTGATCGTAAATGGTGGAGTCGCAAAAGATCGTCGTCTTGATGCCGCGTAGTTTCAGGATAAGCAGCTGAACCCAAACTTCAGGCCGTTCATACCCAGTTAAAAGCACAAGATCCGCATCCGTTTTCAAGGCCTCTTTTGCAAACTGCACCAACCGCGCCCCAAGAGGCACTTTGTCATAGGCGCCGTTAAAAAGAAGGCGATAGGGATAACGATGATACGACAGATCAAGGCCGCTCAAGCTCACCCGGTTACCTTCCGTTTCAGCCACCTGAACAAAACGTAAGTCGAGTTCAGCCGGATTATTGAGCGCATAAAGAGACGAAAAGACTTCGCCCTTATACCGGGACCAAAGAATCGTATGCCAAATATCGACGCGATAAGCCCTATTCTTTTTCATCATCGCAACCCTTATCTTTTCTTAACCGGTTTTGCGGGATGCCCCGCGCAAACCATACCAGCCGGCATATCTTCTAAAACCAAGCTCCGCGCGCCAATAACGGCCCCGCGGCCAATGGTCACGCCCGGCGCGACAAAGCTGCCCGCAGCAATCCATGCTTGATCCTCGATCCGAATAGGCCGCGTAACAAGCGAGAAGCTCTGTTCCGAATAATCGTGCGTGCCCGTGCATAAATAAACGCCCTGCGAGACAACGGCATCATCGCCGATTTCAATAGGGCCAAGGCTGTAAAGTTCCGCACCATCGCCGATCCAGCATCGCGCGCCAATCGTCACTTTCCATGGATAGGTTACGCGTGCCGTGGGGCGGATCAGGACATCGTTGCCCAGCGTTGCGCCGAACAACCGCCACCAAAAGCGCCGCCATCCATACATGAATTGCGGCGAAGGGCGAATAAGCCAATCTTGAACAAGCCACCACACTTGCACGACAAAAGCGCTTTTGCCGCGAAGCGAGCCCTCCATTTTAAAAAGGGACAAATCCATATATGGCGTTTGATTTATCATTGCTGTTCCTCACGATCCTTTGAATCGGCCCCAACATGGGCGCGCACAAGGTCTAAAAACATCTGTGCGCTTGCGTTGATATGATAGCGCGCCGCAAAGGTGTTTCGCGCTTGTTGGCTCATCGTTTGATAATCCTGTGGCGAAAGCGAAAGCCATTTCTGAAGGCTCTCTTTCGTTCCTTCCGCCGTATCCGAGGCGACAAAGCCCGCCCCATCCGCCTTGATCTCGCGCCAGATATTGACCTTATCGCTAATAAGAACGGGCTTGCCGCACGCCAAAGCTTCCGCGACGACGATCCCAAAATTTTCATGATGCGAAGGCAAACAAAAAACATCCGCCGCGTAATACGCGCCCCATTTCATTCGGTCGCGCAGTAACCCCGTCCAAACAACGCGATCGGCATACCCCTGATTTGACAACAGCAGATTGATTTTTTCTTTAAGCGCTTCCTGATCGGGCCCGACCATAACAAGGCGAAGATTTGGATCTTGCCCGGCAACGGAAGAGAAAGCCTGTGCCAAAAGATCGCATCCTTTTATGCCGTGGATTCGTCCAACAAACAAAACGATGCGCTTATCTTTAAGCTCAGGATAAGCGTCCAAAAACGTTGCCGCTAATGTCTGGGCATCTTGTGGCGGCGTTGTGATACCGCAAGGAACGATGGCTTCGTTCACGCGATAAAGCCAAAAGGATTCGCGGGCCTCTCTGCGTTCTTCTTCACATGTGAATAAAACGGCGGCCGCTTTTTTTAACGCCCCATAGCTTGCCCAAGGCCAATAAAGCCATTTCTTTAAATGCTTCAAAGGATAGGCACGTTTGAACCAAGGCGAGAGCGACCCATGAGGAAAAACGAAGTAAGGTGTCTTCGTCCCGGCAAAAGCCAAAGAAGCGGCCAGACAATTATATTGCCAAACGCCATCGACCGTTACGGCATCAAAGTGGCCTACCTGTTCGCGCAGCCACGGTAAAAGGTTAGGCGCATAACGATAGAGGCCGCCCTTACCCGGGCCAAAGGCATGAACTTCTGCAAAGGACTCTTCGGGTGTAGCAACCCAAGGATCGCTGGGCTTGTCACAACAGGCAACGACAACGCTTGCGCCACGCGCTTTCAAAGCGCACGCCAATTGCCGGATATTTTCAGCAGGCCCGCCAGTTTTAGGGTCGAGGGAAGCCGTGACATGAAGAATTCGCATAAGCTTACCAATAACACGCGTTTTCGACTTTTGATACCGTCACCGGGCGTTCTTCTTCGCGTGGCCGCGACCAAGCCTCGTTGAAAAAGGGCGTGAAATCCTTATTGTTTTCCCACCGCTTACCCAAAATGCCAAACAAAATCTGCAAACTTCCACCCAGATGAACGCCGACCTTTCCTCTGCTTTTGGCATGCGCAGCCAAGGGAAGCGAAAAAGCGCCAGCCCCAATCAACGCAACATCGTAATCAACGGCATCCATCTCGGCTTTCATCCGGCCTAACGCCGTCGTCCAATCGGCATCACGGGGCGGAACAAGCCCCGCGCTCAACGGCGCTTGAATGACGCACAGATCGAACGCTGGCAATAGAGTGGAACCAGGCCAAAGTTTTTCACGTTTTTCGTATTGCTGCTTGATGCTTTGCGCGAAGGGCGAGACAACACAAACACGTTTACCCGCAAGCGCCGCCGACCACGGATTCTTTGAAAAATAGGGCTCAAGGCTGCGCAGGAAAACAAGCGTCGCACGCGAGGCGTGGTCGCGCAAGAGAGGCACTTCTCCCGCCACATCCCACGCCACAAGAGCGTCACAAGATTCAACCGCTGCCAAAAGCGTCGCAAGCGCACGATCATAGGACTCATTGTTGGAAGGAAATATTCCGGCGTTTGTGTAAAGGGATTGTGCCGCATAAGCGCCATAAGGATGAGGCGTTCGCCCCTGATGGCGATCATTCTCACGCTTGAGAAAAGCGGAGAGGCCCTTTGTTTCCACAGAACCGATTTTGCCTGTTGCAAAGGGAATTTTCTCGATAATGGCAGCTGCCAACAATGGCCCAACATCAACAACAGGCCGCCGCAAACAAACAATCCTTTTTGCCTTGCCAACGCCCTGACGCACACGCCACGTCGTTTTGTGAAGCCAAGGCATGCGGCGCACAAGGGCGATAAGCGATGCCGTCACCTGCAAGCGCGCCGTCATTCCCGACCTCTTAACCCGTTGTCGATGGCCTCTTGCCCGCCATTCTGCAAAAATGTTTGAAGCCGTTTTTCTGCAACGTCTTCGCCCTTATCGTCAAGCGGCGTTGTCAGTCTTACCATCGCGCCATTTGTTCGCCCGTTGAAAAGAGCGTTGCGAATGACTTCGAGTCTGGCTTGGTTCCCGCTGGCCAAGATTTTTCCGTTCTGAATATACCAATAATGAACCAGCATTCTTGTTCCCTCTTTCGAGGCCACGAGGCGATTAACCTGAGCCGGCTCTGTTTGTTGGGTCAAAGGAGCAACATTCGGTTCGTCAATTCGGCTGAGTTTCTCAATCGTCCATCCACCCGAAGGCAAGCACCCGGATGGCGTATGAACGGCTTGATTGCTCGTGCCGTCTTGTTGGGGATAATAAAGGATATAGAGGTTAACGTTTTCGCTATCTGGATTGCGGTAATCAGCGATTAAATAATCTTCAGTCCCAAGAACTTTGAGCGACGGTTCGTCAAGGCTTCCCATCCGGCCGGTCCACTCTCCGATACGCATCGGAAAGACGGCCAAAGACCTTTGCAAAGGCACCGGCCGCAGGTAAGACGGCATCGTCGCCGACAAAAGAATACCAAGCGCAAGGGCGATGCTCAATAACAGGAAAACGGCATGCGTGATCTTACTTTGAGCTGGCCGAAAAACGGATGTGAACCGCGGCCGTTTCAACAGGTCGAAATCAAGATGCACAGGCGGCCTTACAAGCTGCATGAGTTTGATCTCAGCCCAAAGGGCTAAGAGACAAACAAGAAAAATGACCCAGCCCTCTACCTCGTGAAGCAGCCCTTCGGCCATCTGGATGCCCCAAACATTGACGGTGATGCCAATGAGAGCAATCCGTAAGCCATTCATAAAAATGGTAAGAGGAATGGTCGAAAGGAATAAAACAACCCGCTTAACGGCAGACATCTTGTGCACCAAAGCGACAAGATACCCAAACGCCATGAGCGGAAACAAATAGCGCAAGCCATTGCAGGCTTCGACGACCTGAAGTTTATAAGTGCCAAGATCGACAATATTACCATCTTGGAAAACGCTAATACCGATCCAATCTAAAAGGCTCACGCCAAGCGACGTGGAAAGCGCCTGCATGTCGATCGAGATCGTATAGTAAAGAAAACGCGGAAGAGGAAAAGCGAAGAAAAGGAAAAGGAGCGCAGGCCAGCTTTTTTTCGCAGCCTTCAGCCCATAAACAGAAAGAAAAAAGCTGATGATAAAAAGGTAGAGCATCTGGGGCTGCAGCCCTCTTGTACCCGCCATCGCGAAAAAGAATTGCGCGGCAACGCACGTAAGCATAAGAACGACCCCACCCCACGAGCCACGCGGTGATTGTTCAACCTTCTCCATACCGTTCATAAGAATGACGATGGCGATAAGCGGGATCAAGAAACCGTGGCTGTATTCCTCTTGCTGCCACGCTTGATAGGTCGTGACAACGGCACCGTCGAAAACAAAGGCGACAACAAGAAGGAACAGTCCGAAAACGGCTAACGTTTTTGATCGTGACAATCGTCCGGCAGAATGCATCGAGAATGACCCTTCTTATCGGAAAACGAAAACAACTAAATGTGCGTCATCTTATCTATATTTTCTTGCAATAATGCAAGAAAAACGCCACAAAAGAATTGTTTTCTTTTTGCGTAGAAAGTCCGCCTTATGAAAATACTCCTTGTTTCCATTAACCATTCACCCGAACAAACGGGAATTGGAAAATATCAAGGTGAAATGGCTGCGTGGCTTGTCGCCCACAACCACCAAGTTCATGTCATAACGGCGCCCCCCTACTATCCCGAATGGAAGGTTAAGGCTGGCTATAGCCGTTATCTCTACCGCCACGAAAAAATTGATGGGGCTGACGTTTACCGCGCGCCTCTTTATGTGCCCTCAGCACCAAGTGGTTGTAAGCGCATCATCCATTTGTTGTCCTATGGATTGACCTCTCTGCCCCTTCTTCTTTGGCAAGCCCTCTCTTTTCGTCCTCAGGCTATTATTCTTGTCGCACCGCCATTGATGGTTGCTCCCAGCGTTCTTATCGCTGGATGGCTGAGCGGCGCAAAGACGTATCTGCATGTTCAGGATTTTGAAATCGGCGCTGCTTTTAGCCTGGGCCTTCTTAAGCGCCCGTGGCTTTACAAGCTAGCCCTTGGCATGGAGCGCGCGGCCTTTCGCGCCTTTTCTGGCGTCAGCACCATATCGCGTAACATGCGCGCAAAACTTCTTGAAAAGGGCGTCGAACCAAAGAGCGCCTATCTCATTCCCAATTGGGCTAATATTCAGGATTTCGATCCGTCTTTCGGCCCCGGCGATTGGGAAAAAACGCTGAAAAACGATCCACAAACGGTTCTAGCGGTTTATTCGGGAAATCTTGGGCGCAAGCAAGGCCTAGAAACTATTGTCGACGCCGCCCGGTTATTAGAAAAAGATTCCACCATTCGCTTCATCATCAGCGGCGACGGGGCCGGACGAAAGGACATGGAAGAACGCGCCAAAGGCCTTCACAATATCGTCTTTCTGCCCGTCCAACCAATGGTATCCTTTCGCCACCTCATGATCGCGGCAGACATCCATCTTTTGCCCCAACGTGCCGAGGCCGCAGATCTCGTAATGCCCTCCAAGCTCGGCAACATTTTGGCCAGCGGTCGTCCTGTTGTCGTCGGGGCCGCACAGGGAACGCAAATTTTCGATTCCGTGCAGGGCTGCGGCCTTGTTGTCCCTCCCGAAGACGCCTCAAGCTTTGCTCAGGCGATCCAAACGCTTGCTCAAGATCCAGCTCTACGCACGACATTGGGGCAAAACGGCCGCGAACAAGCGCTCGCTCAATGGAGCATGGACAGCGCGCTTACAAAGCTTGAAGGCATCCTCAACAGCGCCGCTTCATAAAAACACGCCACAAACCGCTTGCCCGACGACGGGCTCGCAAAGCCTGACACTTCCCGTAGGCAAAAGCGTATCCGTCGTCTGGACACAAGCGTACCAAGAGTCGGGATCGCCAACAGCTTCTTGCGCGGGAATAACTTCACCGCCTTCTGTCTTCTGTTCTTCGACCGCCGCGCGCCCTTGAATAGGGCCAATAACGTCTCTGAATGCCGCGCAAAAAGCCGTCAATTCATCGTGGTTCGTCGTCCTTAAATATATATCGGTCATAATCCTTGGATCCTTTTAATACGCGAACGATTGAGGTTCGTCGGAACGGCATAGGTTCCGGCGCTTACCGAAACATCCTGGGTTGAGCTATCGTCAAAGGTATAACGCGCGCGCGAAACGCCGCTCGGTATCGTGATCGACAGTCTGTCGGCGGCACGCGTTACCGTACTTCCACTTGTTGGAATGTAGGAAGCGCCTGAAACGTTCGATACCTGCATGCCGTAAGCCGAAAATACTGTCCCGGCCACCGCCGCCGATGCGTAAAGAATATAGGTCAACGAAGTTTGTGAAGCGCTTAAGGTCACATCAAAACAGAACCACCACCAGCCGTTCAGCAATTGAACGACAGAGGCATTCTTTACATCGACGCCCGCCGTGTAGGACCCTGTGCTTAAGTTTAAAACCAGCACGCCTTTTCGGAAGCCGCTGAGCGAAGAATCCGCGCCAACCGTAAGATTGACACCACCTGAGATCGTTTTCACATAACCAGAAAGGCTATAGGTCGCGCTGGACGTTAATCCAGTAACGGAAATATATTTACCGCCAGCCAAGTCAATCGCAATGGTACTTGCATCGATCGTACCATCTGGAGATGTCTGTGCGTTACTGGTTACGGTCGGCGCGTTATAAGACACCCACGCCGATAGTGCTGTAGAATATTTGAGGTAATTCGTGGCCTGCGGTTCGAGCAGGATGCCTCTGGCCGCATGCGTCAATGGATCACAATCGAAGCGCGCTGTATCTGATGCGACACTTTCTAAAAAGCCGGACACGTTAACCTGCTCCGCAAGCGAAGCTCGCGCAAAGCTTGTCGTCGCAGGCAAAGCATTGCGCGTAAAGGAAAGATCCAACCCGACCTGACTGCGATTATAAAGCAGGAGAAGGCGGTTCATCTTAAATGCTCCGCAAAATTAGCTTAATCGGCCGGTCAGCCGCCTGCAAAACTGGCAAAGCCGCCGTCCCAGACCTGACGCGAAGATAAGGCGCAGAGGCAAAAGAAGTGGGCGTTAAAACAATGCAAGACGAGGCCGCCGCCGCCGCAGTAATCTCATTCCCACTTTGGTCCAGCAAATTGACCCACGTCATCCCGCCATCGAATGAAGTCTGAAACGTCAAACTTGCGCTTGTCCAATCCGATGGAACGACAAGACTAAACAGACGAAGACCGCAGCAATTAATCGCGCTCGAAAAAGACGCATTCGCGGAAATCGTCACCGTTGCCGACTCCAATGAACTATAGGTATCCTGAAGAGACATAGCGTTATCCTTTCAATTTAAATGTTTAAAAATGTTTCTATGGCCGAAAACCGCCCGGCAGAGACGCGGGTCAAAGGTGCGAAAAAGGCACAAAAAAAGCCCCGTTTTCCAACGGAGCCTTCATTTCGGCGCGTTTCAGGCGCACCTAACCACGGGTTGTCAATAGAACAAACGGGGCCAAAAGTCAAGGTTTTTTGCCTCTACGCGTGACAGGTCCCCAAAGGTCAAGTATATTTCCTCTCGTATTTGTTCGAAAAATTTATCTTAAGGCTAAGGGTTGCGAACCATGTCTGTTCAAGAAAAAGTCTTTCATTCCTCCGCTTTGTCCGGATTAAAAACAATCGAGCCAAGAAATTCGAAACACGGAACGCCCTACATTTATGCCGCGTTGAACCCAATTGACTCACTTCTTTTCCTACATCACCCCAAACCTCAGTTCGGCAACTACATACTGGAGTTTGGGGCCGCTGATGGATCGTCTTATGTTCGCGAGCGCGTGCCGGGGGCCTTTGATCATTTCTACAAAGGCGCAAAAGGCTCACTCTATATTTTACCGGGAGACGTTTTCTCACAAGCAACCGAATGGGAAAAGGAAGTCGTATGCCCCCATCCTGTCGCCCCTCTCGCGGAAGTGAAAATCGACGATTCCGCCGCCGCTATTAGGAAAGTGGCAAAGCGCCAAAACGCCACGATCTATCTTTATCCTGAACGCCCGCCTTGTGATCCCGCCGACGATTCCGACCTGATTTATACAGCGCTCGCGACAAGCTTTGCCTTTGGCATTTATTTTATGCATTCCTTTGAAGAGGTTCGTCCCGACCTCTTTCGCACCGCGCGCGAGATATTATTCAACCCGCGCTCTGCGCAGCCCTTCTACGCCGCATGGGAAAAGAAGTTTGGCGCCGCCGCTGTGGAAAGCTTCGCGAAAAACCTCACACGCCAAGATTCCGCGCTCTTACGGCATTATCAAAACAAGGCCGCGCATCGTTTGTAAAATTACGTCCGAAGTTTCTTTTTAATCTTCGCCAAAAAGGGAAGATTAAGGGCCGCTCCTGCCCAGATTTGCGGCAGGCTTAGAGCCAAGAAAAAGAAGCGCCGCACCGCACAGAACGCCGCAGGCCAAGGCCGCGTTTCATTCAGACAGTAACGCGCATAAAGGCACAGCCAATCTTCGGTTGTAAAATCGAAATAGCGGTGCACATAGCGCGTCGCGCGTTGAGGCAGAGATATCTGCAATTTGTCTTGCGACAAGACGATAAGATTTTTTGCCAGAAACTCTTCATAAAACGCAACGACCTCAGGCCGGTTATCAAAAAACCAGCGCATCGGCTCACGGCCAAATTTCTTCAAAAACTGCGTCCAGATATATTGCTCGGGCAAAAGCCGCATATGCGTTTTGATGCGATACCCCCAGTTCTTTGTGAAAAAGGGATCGGCATCCTTGAAGAAAAAAGCTTCTTCGGGCGCAAGCGTCGGGATATCCCAAAGCGCACGCAGATCTTCGGTGCGACCAAACATCATAAAGTCGCTTATATTAAACGGGCAGCGGTAATGTTTGAAAAGCGTGCGACTTTTGGCAAAGCGCGTCGTGTGACAGCCAACGACAATACGATCTTTAACAAAACGCCCTTCCGTGCGGCGCTGCGGATCGTCCGGCGCTTCGTTATAATGCCGCCACGCGTTCAGAAAACCATTTCCATCGATGACCATATCGGAGCGCAGCTTCATCGCAAAAGGCGTCTCGACAGCCCGCAGCCCGGCAAGCGTCGTCATAATCTGCCGGTTCATGTTCTGCTTTTTCATCGGATAGGGCTGCCCCTGCGCATCCAACGCTTCGTTACAAAAAACGAAGGCATCATCATCCGAAAGAACGAGCTTATCGTAAAGTCCCCCAACGCAGCTTAAATCGTTGCCCTTTTGGGTCGATAAAACAATCGATGCCCCCGGCAGAACAGCGCGGATTGAGCGCAGACAAAGAGGCGTCCAAAGGGGGGAGATCCCCCCCTGCACCACAATTGTGATTTCTTTACATTCCATCGAGCAGCGCCTTTATGCCAACGAAGTTTGAAAGCGAAACATAAAGGCATTCGCCCTCTAAGGCAAATTGGGCGTGGGGCCAAGCCTGCCCCTACGCCGCTTGCTCGGCAAAAGAGTGTTCTTGCCCCTGCGCACCAGCCTCGTGATATTCGGCGTCCTGATTGACAGCCCAAACGTCAAAGGAAGCGCCCTCGCGAATGTTCCGCGCAACAAGAAGCCCCGTCATCATGGCATGATCCTGGTTGTTGTATTTGTGCATGCCATTGCGCCCGACCAAGTGCATGTTCGGGTAGTTTTTCTCAAGCGCCTCTCGGATAACGGCGACATGATCGCTGTAAACGTCGTCATAAACTGGATAGGCTTTTGGCTGCCGGATCACGCGGCCATCGATCACGTCTTCGCGCGCAGCAAGCCCAAGCTTGACAAGTTCGTCACGGCCGAGCGCAACCAGCTTTTCATCCGGCGCGGTCCAAAGGTCGTCACCTTCGAAACAGAAATATTCAAGCCCATAGCAATTCAGCAAAGGCTCCGGCACAAGTTCCGGCGACCAAGATTTGAAATTCTGAATCCGGCCGACCTGAACGCTGGGATCGTGGATATAGATCCAGTTATCGTCAAACCTGTTCTTATCCTTCAAAATCAAAGCCACCGTCAGAAAATCGCGATAGCGCAGGCTCGACGCGGCACGCACAACTTCAGGCGCAGGCGGCGGCGAGAAAGCGCCAATCAGCTCGCGCATTGAGGTCGATGAAATAACGTGAGCCGCCGTGAACGTATAGCTTTCGCCCGCCGCATCACGCGCCACAGCTGTCCATTGACGCGAAACCGGATCATAAGAAACGGACGTCACGCGGCGATCCATCAGAACCTTGCCACCCGCCGCTTCGATCTTTTGCGCCGCTGTCTCCCACATCATGCCGGGGCCAAGGCGCGGATAGCGAAAGCTTGAAATCAAAGTTTTGATAACGCCTTCATGAGATTTTGTCCCCCGCTGCGGCAAAAGCGAATGCCAAATCGCGCTGGCCAAGGAAAGCCCTTTGATCCGTTGTGCGGCCCAATCGGCGGAAATATCGGCACACTTCATGCCCCAAACTTTTTCCGTATAAGTCTTAAAAAAGATACGGAAAAGACGCGCACCGAATTGATTGGTCACCCATTCTTCGAAATTGCGCGGCTGCTGAAGCGGATGAACGCGCACCTTTAAATAGGACAGCATGCAAAGGCTCGCCTCGATCAAACCTAAATTCGAAAGCGCGTTAAACGCCCGCAAAGGATAATCGAAGAGCTTGCCTTTATAATAGATATGCGATCTGCGAGGCCGGTCGATCAAATCACCGCCAAGGATTTCCGTCCAAAGGTCTTCGATCTCCGCCGATTTCGAGAAAAACCGATGGCCCCCAACGTCAAAGCGAAAGCCTTTATATTGCTCCGTGCGCGAAATGCCGCCGACATAGGTCGCATCCTGCTCCAAAACCGTAACCGGCACGCCATGCTTGCTCAAATCATACGCGGCCGTCAGACAGGCCGGGCCCGCACCAATGCACAAAACCGTTTGATGCAGCAGAGTCTTGTTCATGCTTCTTTTCCTTTTCCGAACAACCGGCGGCGAATCCCGACGTTAAAAGTGAAATATTTGTGAGCTGCATAGGAATAGAACGTTACGACGCCCACGGCAAACACATGCGAAAGGAAGGTCAGCGGGACCGGCCAAACAATTGTTAAAGCCGCCGCGCCGCAAACGTGCAGAATCTGCAACGTCAAGCTGGCAATCAAAGCCGTCAAAAACGTGCCGACAAGAGAAACGACGCAAAAAGTGCCGAATTGTTCCCACGCCGAACGGCCGCGAAAATTAAAATTGAACGCATAGTTCAAGATAAAGTTGACGAACATGCCACTAGCCGAACCGATCCAAACGGCGACTTCATAGGGAATAACCCTTGCCCACGGCCCTTCGTACAAGGCCGCGCCGACGACGAGATTCGTCAAAGCCGCCGTCCCGCCGAAAACGAGGAATATGATAAACTCTTTTGAGCAATAGACCCGCCACAGGCGGTTCCAAAGGTCGTTCAAAACGGGCAAAACGAAATCCTCTCTTTAGGCGGTAAGACCCGGATTATAAAAACGGTTCAAGCTCTGTCAATGAGACCCTTGGAATTCTCGCGTTTTCAGGGTCAGCCCCGTCTTTTACAACCATCATCGGGAAAAGTCCTTTGTTTAGATATAGATACCGTCTGAAAGGGTCCCAAGCCACCCTTCTAGAGGATCTAATGGGTTCTTCCCTTTTTTGAGCAACGCGCGTAAGTTCGTTGCGCCGCTTTTTAAGCCTCTAACGCTGAGCTTTTCATGTACAATATCGTCCTTGCCGCTGGGAAAAACGATTTTAGGAACCTCTCCCAAGGCATGGTTTCCTCGCAGCTTTTGGCCATGGTCAATGGCCGCCCTATCATCGCGTGGATTCTCTCCGCTTTATATAAAAAGACAGACCAGCCGATCATTATTGCCGTCAGCGCCGAAGATGCGCCCATGCGCACCTATCTGCATAAACGATGCGAAGACGACAACCGGATTACGGAATGCCTTATCCCGCCCGGGCTTACGATTCTTCATTCGGTCAAAAACGCTCTGGATGCCATCCCGCCCGCCGCGCGCGCAGAAGGTTTGCGCCTCAATCTTGGCGACACGCTGCTCCTTTCGGCCTCGAATGCTTTTCATCCCGACACCATCTATGTCGCGGATATTTTGGTAAGCTCAGAAAACTGGTGCGTTGCTGAAATTGGCAAAAAAGAAGTCATTACCCACTATTTTAACAAAAAGCCGAACCTGCCGCCAACATTTAAGGCTTTGGTGGGCCGCTATGAATTCTCCAATGCCGACGATTTGCTCACCGCCATCAACAAAGCTATTGGCCAAGGCAGCCGTGAACTGAGCGACGCCTTTGAAATCTACGCGCAAAAGCACCCGCTGCATGCGCTCACCATTGACCAAAACGAATGGATCGATTTCGGCCATTTGGAAGGCATGGCCCGCGCGCGTTCGTTGTTGATTGAATCGCGGTGCTTCAACACGCTTTCCATCCATCCCATTTTGCCGGAAATCGTCAAAACAAGCGAGAACGCTAAAAAGCTGGAGCAAGAAGCCTTCTGGTACACCAATCTGCCCGGCGCATTCCAATCATTGGCCCCGCGCCTCCTCGCCCACGGGCAGGATGCAGAGTTCGGCTCAATCAAACTTGAATATTACGGCTATGGCACGCTGACCGAAAAATTCGTTTATCTAGATTTGTCGAACAGCTTTTGGAAAACGGTTCTCACGCGTCTTTTCCAAGTAATTTCTTTGCTGGCAAAGCACAAAGTGCCAAAGCAAACGGAAACCAACCTCAAGGCCGTCTATCTTGATAAAACGAAAAGCCGCCTTGTTTCTTTGCGCGATCAAAGCCCCGTTTGGGCCGCGTTGCTCAGCCGCCCGACCATCGAAATCAATGGTAAAACGCGGCAGGGCCTGCCGTCCTTGCGGCCCTTTATCGAAGAAGCGTGCGAAGCTTTGGCCGCAAACGGCAAAATTGCGATCATTCACGGTGACCTTTGCTTTAATAACATTCTCTATGACGCCAATGCAGGCATCGTCAAACTCATCGATCCGCGCGGCGAGTTTGGAACGGGTAAAGACACCATTTATGGCGATCCGCGTTATGACGCCGCTAAAATCCGCCATAGCTTTTGCGGTCTTTACGACCACATTATCGAAGGAACGTTTGTCCTGGATTCCGATCCTGATGCGGCCCGCTTCCGCCTTTCCACACTCGATGGCGACGAAGAACGTGAACGCATGTTTGATGAGATCGCCGCGCAATTTAACTTTAACCCGGCGGAACTACGCTTTATCGAAGCGCTTCTGTTCCTTTCCATGATTCCGCTTCACCGCGATTCCCAAAAGAAACAAATGGCGTTCTTTGTAACAGCCATCGAAAAGCTTAACCGTTGCCGTGAGAACGCCCGATGAGAATATGCATTGATTTAGACGGAACCATTTGTGAGTTTCGCCAAGCAGGCCAAACCTATGCCGACGTTCTGCCCAAGCCTGGCGTCAAAGATTTTCTTGATGCGTTGCACGCTAACGGCCACGTCCTCATTATTTATACCGCGCGTAACATGAAAACGCAGGGTCACAATGTCGGCCGCGCTGTGAAAAACATTGGCAAAATCACGTTGGATTGGCTCGACCAACACCAAATTCCGTACGACGAAATTTTCTTTGGCAAGCCAAATGCCGACGTCATGATCGACGATCGCGCCCTGCGCTTTGAAAGCTGGGCCGCTCTGTCCGAAGAAAAACTTCTTCAGGTCGCCAAAGCGGAGTAACGCGCATGCTCAATATCGTTATCCCCATGGCAGGCGCCGGCAGCCGCTTCGCACAAAAAGGCTACGACCGCCCCAAGCCCTTTATCGTCTTCAACGGCAAGATGATGATCGAGCATGTGCTCGAAAGCCTCGCCATTGAGGGCGCGCGCTTCACGCTTATCGTTCGCGACGAACATTTGGCAGATGATGCCAGCTCTTTCGCCCGCATTCACAAAAGCTTTGCGCCGCAGATTGTCACCGTCTCGGCCTTAACGCAGGGCGCGGTGTGCACGGCTTTGGCGGCGCATCGGCTTTTTGATAACGAAGATCCCGTTCTGTTCGCGGATTCCGACAATATCTTTAGCCCAGCCCTTATCGGCGCTTTTGTCAAAGACATGCAGGATCGCAAGCTTGACGGTTCGCTTTTAACGACGCCGTCCACAAATCCCGGCTTTTCTTACGTTCAAACGGATGCAGCGGGCCACGCGACCGAAGTCAGAGAAAAAGACCCGTTCTCGCCGCACGCCATCACGGGCGCGTATCTTTTTGCCAAAGGCCGCGCTTTCATGGATTGCGCGCTGGACATGCTTCTTTATGGGCACGTCCAAAAAGGCGAGTATTATATGTCAGGCGCGTATCAAGAAGCGATCCGGCGCGGCCTTACCATCGGCTTTTACGAAATTGCGAACGACACCTATGACTGCGTCGGCACGCCCGCGCAACTTGAAGCCTATCTCGCCGAGCATAGCGCGTAACGGCTTAGAGGCCCTTGCGAAGAAGAGCTTTGCCCGCACGCGCCACAGCCTTTGCCCCGCGCAGAATCCTTCTCAGGATATTTTGGGTAAACGGGCTTGTGTAATAGAAAACAAGCGCCTTCAGCCTTTGCTTGCGGCCCGCCTTCGCACAATCAGACGCCGGAAGAACCGCCGCAGAAACCTGCATAGCAGCCAAAGTGCGCAAACTTTCTTTGGTCCGAAGAACGCCGAAATCGCGATCCTTCATAAAATAAATTTGCACAGGCTCAAGGCCCTGATTGAGGACGTTTTTCAACAGCAGATATTCGTTTGAATAATAGTCCTGTTTGAGATCGAACGCTTTGATCTGCGGATACACAGAGACAGCCTTGTCGATAACATCCGGCAGCCCAAAATACATAACGTCGGAACCGCCCGCGTAAAGCAAATCGTTCGTCTTGTGTATCTCGATCCAATGATCGGACGCATAGAAAAACTTCTTTGAAATATCCACATTGAGCGGATTTTTTTTCAAAACCGTTTTGTAGGCGATGAAATCCCGAATATCGAAATCTTTTTTAAAGTACAGGTCTAAGCGCGCTTGAATGACAAAATCATACTGAGCGCCCGTTTCTTTTTCGTATTCTTTGCGCAGCTCATTCGCGCGCCATTTCGTGTAAAAAACATTCTCGATCATCGAGAGCGGGGTTTCGTTTTCCGTCATAAGCATGACGAAACGCTCATCGTTAGGAACAACGATCTGAGGCTCGACAAGTATTTTTTTTGGATGATAGGTTTTTTCTAGAAACGCAACATCGTCATTTTCCAAAGCATCGCCGCGTTTTTCTCCGGCCATATTGTGCCAGGTCACGTCGGAATGATCGGATTTATTCCATGTATGAATAAAGATATCCGGTTGATCGTACACCTCAACAAGATGCTTGAGAATATCAGGCGCCGTTTCGCGAAAAGTGCGCAAATGCCCGTAAAACTCTATCGCGATTTTCATTTTTTTGTTCTTTCCCCGCGTCCGCTCATTCTTGGCTCTCATAAAAAGACTCAAGGCGATCTCTGTTTTCGATGAGGGCCTTGTATTTGTTCAAAACGACTTCGTATTCATAGTTCGCTTTGTAGTGCTCATGGAGAATAGCCGCCATACGTTCTTGCTCTTCTGGCGAATGAAGCAAATGAAGAATGCCCGCCTTCATATCTTCGATAGCGGCGTACTGATACGCATAATCCTTAGGCAGATAAAACTCGAAACTGCGTAGCGGCATTTCCTTATTGATTTTCAGAACAGTCGGCCTTTTGTTCCGCATCATATCGATATGAATGGTCGCGCCGCCTTGCGGAAAGCTGTCGATGAAGAAATCGCAGGCTTGCATATAAAGATCATACGCCGCGACCCTATTGATAATGATGAACCTTTCGGCCAAAGCCTTATCCGTAAAAATGGAGTCGATAATGTTTTGAGCGCCATCGACGCTCAGTTCCGTCATCAACACATGTTTTAATTTCGGCTCCGCCAGCAAGAGATCTTTGATCATCTCCAAATAGGGCGACTTACCATTGTCAAAAATCTTATAATCGGCCGTACCCGTTAACGTAAAAAGCTCGCCCGGCTGAATGCCCAACGAAGCCCTCAAGGCGTTCTTTTCTTCTGCCGAATGGAAGATCGTCTTTTTGTCGCTCGTTTTCTGAGGTGGCATCAGGATCGTGTTGTGATAGCCCCGAATATCTCTCGTGAGATGTTGCCCCGCCGGTCGGGCGTCAATGATGAGATGCGCGAACTTGAACCCAAGGCTGTAAAAATGGTCTTGGATATTAATATCGACGATTTTGATGTTGGTATATTTTTTGATCAGCGCCAAAGTTGCCGTCGTAACGACGTCATGCGGATGGATATAGCAAAAAAGAATGCCACAGCCACTTTCGACGATTTGGTTATAGTATTGATAAACGTTCTCCGCCAAAGACTGAGCGCCACCATCCCAATCGACGCCATTGATCGGAAAATGGTCGGTCAGGTTATCTTTTTTCTTCCGGTAATCGCCAACAAGCGTGAACGTTTTCCTCGTGCAAAAGATTTGCAGGTCGTAACTTCCGCAAAGGGAATAGACCAGGTTTTCGACCAGCGGTGTGTGGCCGCCCGTCGCGTATAATTCGGTAAAAAGAACGCCAACTTTAGAAGAAGCGCTCGACGCCGCCGGTTTCGAAAACAAATTCCTATGCGCGGCAAAGAAACGAAAGGCTATGGCTTCAATTCTATCGTCAATATCGTTTGTATTCAGGTCTTTCTCGTCGATAACCCCGACCCCCAGCTGGGAATACAGCAGCCCGGACTTTTTACAAAAATCCAAATAGGCAGAAAACAGATCCCCGTCATAGGCGGCAAATTTCCCGGTATGAACCTTCAACGCGGCAAGCGCCCAAAGAACCCGCACTTTTCTTGCGTAAAAGAGCAAGAGCGGCGATTTTCTTATGGCCTCTTTCAAAGAAAAAACGCACCGCCTTCCGCTCAAAAGCAGGGCCGCACGAACAGTTTCAAACAGCGTCATAGCAAGAAATCCAAAATCTTGTGGGTTAGATAAGCGACCCCGAACGTAGGGGGCCAGAAAGCAAGAGCCGCAGCCCTTTTCTTTCTCCGTTCAAGAGGTGGCATGATGAAGATGATAACGCCTTTTGGCAAGATCAAAAACAAACCAAACCTCTACGCGGGCCAGAAGGGAAGTCCTTCATAACCAAGGAGAATCTTGGCCTATTGGCAAGCGAACACCGATGCGGTATCTCTGCCTATGCGTGGGTTCAAAAGCAGCACTTCCTCTATCGGAACGCCCTTTTGCGGACCCTTGGATTTGAGTCACACAAAGGCAAGATAAATCATGGCCTATCTTTCGCAACAGCAACTCGAAGCCTTGCATTTTTGTTCCTTGGGACGCGACGTGCAGATTAGCGAAAGAGCTAGTCTTTACAACTGCGAATACATGGAAATGGGCGATCATGTTCGGATCGATGATTTTTGTGTCGTCTCAGGACATCTGAAATTTGGCCGGAATATCCACATAGCGCCTCAATGTCTAATTGCGGGCGGCGATCCCGGTATTATTTTCGAGGATTTCTCTGGGCTCGCCTATCAGGCAAAAGTTTTTGCACAATCAGATGATTATAGTGGTTGCGCCTTAACAAACCCAACCGTACCAAGCGCCTACAAAAAGGAAAAAAAGGCGCCCGTCCGACTTGGTCGGCACGTCATTGTCGGCGCTGGCTCGACCATCGTCCCGGGCGTGGATGTCGCCGATGGTTGCTCCATCGGGTCAATGGCTTTGGTCCTCAGCTCCACACAGCCGTGGGGGATCTATGCCGGAATTCCAGCAAAGCGAATCAAAGACCGGCGCAAGGATCTTCTTGAATTAGAGGCGCGCTATCTCGCAGAAGAAGACAAACAGTCCGTTTAATGGCTAAAGGGAGCCATAAAACAACGAAAAAGCCCCTTGCATAAAAACCATGAACGGTTAAATTTCGCTCCAAAGGGCGTTTCCGGCGTTCTTCAGACAAGGAATCACTTACGATTGGAAAAGGTCGTTCCGACTTTCGCCATAGGCCTTGTTTGTGTGACAAACGCATGAGGCGTTAGATAGAGGGGAAACCGTGAAAATACCGTTTAATCAAGCACATGTCTTTGAAAATGAATTTAATTACATGCGCGATTCCTGCGAACGTAAAGTCATTCGCGGCGACGGCCCCTACACACAAAAATGCCACCAATGGCTCGAAAAGAAACTGCCGGTTCAAAAGGCTCTCTTAACGCCTTCTTGCACAGCGGCGCTCGAACTTGCCGCCATTCTGGTGAATGTCGGCCCCGGCGATGAAGTCATCATGCCGTCTTACACGTTTGTCTCTACGGCAAATGCCTTTGTCCTCAGAGGCGCTAAGCCCGTTTTTGTCGATATCGACCCCAGCTCCCTCAACATTGACGTCGATCTGATCGCGCGCGCCATTAACAAGAAAACAAAGGGCATCGTTCCCGTTCATTATGCGGGCACATCCTGCGACATGGACGTTCTTTTAAAATTAGCTCAAGAGCACAACCTGTTCGTCGTCGAAGACGCCGCGCAGGCTGTTGATGCGTTCTACAAAGGCCGTCCGCTTGGCACGCTCGGCGATTTAGGAACCTACAGCTTCCACGAAACCAAGAACGTCACCTGCGGCGAAGGCGGCGCTTTGTTGGTCAACAAGCAAGATTATGTCAAACGCGCCGAAATTATCCGGGAAAAAGGGACGAACCGCTCGCAGTTCTTTAGAGGTGAGGTCGATAAATATACATGGGTCGATATTGGTTCTTCCGCTTTGCCCAGCGATACGACGGCCGCTTTTCTCTATTCGCAGTTTGAGCACATCGACACGATTCAAAAGAAGCGCCATGAGCTTTGGAACTTCTACCACGGCCTTTTTGAGGAATATGAGAAAAAGGGCTTCGTTAAGCGCCCCGTCATCCCGGCTTATTGCGCGCATAATGCGCATATGTATTACGTCTTGTTTAACGATCTTCAGAGTCGGACTTCGTTCATCGACTATTGCAAGGCGAAAGACGTTTCCCCGGTCTTTCATTATATTCCGCTTCATTCCTCTCCGGCTGGAAAGAAATATGGTGCCACCTTTGGTGAGCTTCCGGTCACAGACCGCATTTCGGACACCTTGCTTCGTATGCCCTTTTTCTATGACCTAAACGAAGACAACTGCAGCTATATTGCGGACATTGTGCGCGACTACTTCAAAACGAAGTAAGGCGGCAAAAAATCAAAGCGCGCGATAAATCTCTTCAATCGCTTGTGACATCAACCGCGCATCGAATTTTTCGGCAAACCGTTTTTGGCCTGCACGCCCCAGCTTCTCACATTGAGTGCGCGTAAGGCCGCGCAGTATGCCGCGCAAAGCCTCAGCATCGCCACGTTGGAAAAGAAGACCGGTTTCGCCATCGGCCACCGCATCGACCAACCCGCCCACGCGCGCCGCCACAACAGGTTTGCCCAGACGCATTGCCTCAAGCGCAACATAGGGCAGCCCCTCCCACCGCGACGGCAGAACCACAAGGTCTGAGGCTGCCATATGGGCCATAACGCCCGGCTGCTTTTGCCAGCCAAGGCGGCAAACGTGAGGGAACGAAGAAAAATCAAAAAGTCTATCGCCCGGCAAAGCTTCGCCAATAACGCAAACCGAAAGCGTTTCTTGCAGACCATCAATGGCCCGCAATAAAACATCGATACCCTTCTGCCGCGACAAACGACCGATATAAAGGATTTTCAGCCGCTCCCCCTCCCAAGCGATCGGCTCAAAAGGCGGGATCTCAGCACGCAGACCATTGAAAACGGTTACGATCTTTTCGGGCGCAATGCCGATTTGCAAGCCGCTTGTCCGCTCGGATTCGGAGACAGCAACAATTTTCGCGGTGATCTTCGCCAGCAGGCGCTCTGCTGCGACAGAAAAAGAATGCATAAACTTCGATTGTTCGCGCTCCATAGCCCAAGCATGCGGACAATAAACGACGGGCACACCAAGCAAAAAAGCCAGAGGCCGAATAAGCGCACCCGCAAAAGTCGAATGCACATGAACGATGTCTGGACGAAATTGGGCCCACGTCCTGAGAAAAGCGAACGGCAGCACCAAAAGTCCCATCCGGCGTGAGGGACGATAGAAAGAAAGGGTCTGGGCGGCGACTTGCGGGGAAAGTTCTGTCAAATGCGGCTGCGGAACCAAAAGGCGTACCTCATGACCCGACGCCAGTTGAAACGGCAGCAACTCATTCAAATGCGTACTAACGCCACCCAAAATTGTTTCCGCGACATGTAGTATTTTCATCTGTCTTAACCGTGCCTTATGCGAAGGAAAAACGCCCTTTTCTTATCTTCTCCTTTGTTGCGCGCAAAAGCAAGCAAGGGGCTTTGGCGCAGCTCAAGACCTGAAAGAATACCATTAAAAGAACCTTAACAAAAAACCATCTTGCCGTATGGCGCTCTTTCATAAGGCTTAAGAAATATTCCGGTAAGATAATCCTACATATATCGCCCAAATATAAGGAGTTTCGCTGATGGATGGCTTCGCAAAAAGGCCCCTTTTCAAGGGCCAAAAAAAGAATATCGAACGCCTGTTCCAGAAAGCTTCGCGGAGAACAAATCTTCGCTTTTCAGCAGCAAGCCCCTCCCCATGCCTGTTGGTGACGATCCTCCTTCTCTCGGGCGTTCCCTGCGGACACCACGCCAGCGCCGCCGATATTCTACCCACGGGCGGCTCCATCGTTGCCGGTAGCGGCAGCATAGGCCAAACGGGTGGCGCTATGACGGTCACGCAAACGACCGATAAAATGGCGGTCAATTGGCAAAGCTTCTCTATTGGCCCACAAAACAGCGTCAATTTCGTTCAGCCGTCCAGCAGCTCTATCGCCCTCAACCGCGTTTTAGGCTCTGACGTATCCGTGATCCAAGGCGCGCTGACCTCCAACGGGCAAATCTTTCTTGTCAATCCGAACGGCGTCCTTTTCTCACCGACAGCGCAAGTCAATGTCGGCGGCCTTGTAGCCAGCACCTTGCAAATCAGCCCGGCTGATTTCATGGCGGGCCGCACGACCTTCGAAGGAACGAGCAGCAACGCCGTCGTGAACCAAGGCAATATTTCTGCTGCACCCGGCGGCACGATTGCGCTCATTGCGGCCAAGATCACGAACACCGGAACGATCAATGCACCGGAAGGCCAAGTTTTGGCGGGTGCGGGATCAAAGGTCACGCTCGATCTTGGCGGCCCCGTTAAAATCCAAGTCGATCAAGGCGCTCTTGACGCTTTGATCGAACAAGGCGGCGCGATCCGCGCCAATGGTGGGCTTGTTTATCTGACGGCCAAAGCAACCAACGCGCTTTTGACGACGGTAATCAACAACACGGGTCTTGTTGAAGCTCAAACGCTTGCGTCGGGAAAAGACGGCCGCATCTATTTAATGGGTGATGGCGAAACCAGCCGCGTCGCGGTGAACGGCACGCTTGATGCCAGCGCACCGAATGGCGGCTATGGCGGCGTTATTGAAACATCTGGCGCCGCGGTTCAAGTCGCAGACACAGCTAAAGTCACGGCCGCCGCACCAAAAGGGAAAGCGGGCACGTGGACCATCGACCCGACCAATATCACGATTGCCGCTTCGTCATGCACAGGCGCGAATTGTCTTTCGGCCAGCACGATCGCTAGCACCTTAAACGGTGGCACAGACGTAACCGTCACCACTTCGTCCTCAGGATCGGAGGACGGCGACATTACCGTCGCCGCGCCCATCGCCTGGTCATCGAACAAACTAACGCTGAACGCAGCCGACGACATCGTCATCAATTCGACCTTAACGGCAACAAGCAGCGCAACCTTGGCCTTCCTTTACGGGCAAGGTTCGACAGATGGCGCAGGCGGAACCTATACCGTCGCCAATTCAGCGAATGTCTTTATTCCGATTTCCACGGCTTTCACTTGGAAAAAAGGCTCAAGCGGCACGCTCAAAAACCTCGTCTTCGATAACGGCCTCTTACGCTTCGGCAACGGGACGGAAGCCTCGCTCGACAATTTCGGCCAGCTTAAACAACCGTGGTATTACGACAATACAACGACAGGCCGCGACGGCTGGTATAAGCTGACCTACTCATCTTATCCGCTCGATATTCAAGTCGGCACCGACGGCGACGGAACAAATTCGTGGAATACGAATGGCACGATGGCCAATACGCAAACGAGTACCTATAGCGTCGTCAACGGCTCGCGCTCGTTCGAAATATCGAAATTTCTCGAAGGAGCGGGCAGCATCACGGGCTCGGTCAATATTTCTTCCGGTGGCGCGACTTATAATGTGACAAATACCTACACGCTTGCCACAGGCGTTTCCTATCTTAAAACCGATACGCTCATCAAAAATCTGAGCGCGACCGATTCTTTATCGAACGTTCGTCTGTGGGTCGGCACGCGTGATGATTGGGTCGGCTATGGAGACGCTTCTTATAAATATCGCGGCAATTTGACAGCAGATGGATTCACGCAAATCACCGATTCCGCGACGCAGGCCAAAGCTCTTAAAATCGCGGAAACCAATACAGGCGAAGGGGCAGCTGTTTTGTTTTATTCCACGTCGGCTGGAGCGGAAACCTCCGTTTCCAATTGTTGTAGTTTCTCAAATGCGACCAACACCAATCCGCGCACATCTCAATTCGCTACGAGTCAAATTGACGGTTCTTATGCGCTGTTCATTCGCTTGAACGATCTCGCACCGGGAGCTAGCGACGGCATGACGTGGTATTATGCGGCCAGCGCGGGTTCACTCATTCAAAACGTCGTGACCGCCGTGTCAACGGACTCGGGCACAACCCCGGCTCCGACCCCGACGCCCGCACCGACCCCAGCGCCCACACCGACCCCAGCACCAACGCCGGCACCCACCCCCGTGGTGACAGCACCGACGACGGCAACGGAAACGGCCTCGGTCGTCACCGCTTCGGTTTTGTCAGCTCAAACGCAGGTGCAAACGCCGACAAGCACGACGCAGCGCACCTATGCCTCGCTTCCGCAAAGCGCAGCAGCCTCGTTGACAACAGCAAGCGCGGCCCAAACGACAAGCGCCACCACCAGCACAATCAGCGGCGGGCTTGAGCTTGTGTCCATTTCCCCAACGGGGGGCTCGTCCGGGAGTTCGTTTGGAGGGTCGTCGGGAAGTTCATCAGGAAGCTCGTCGGGAGGCTCAACGCAGACCGAAAGCTCTGAATCCGGCACATCAACCAGTAGCGAAACGTCCAGCGTTTTAGCGCAGGCCAATACAGGCAACAGCTTCGATTTCATGCGTGTCTTTGTTGTCAATGGCGGCGTTCATATGCCCGACAGCACACATACGGATGATTAAGGGCAGGACCTAAGTAACTTTTTCTTGTCAATCTCCCGCGTAAAAGCTCAGATAGGGCTCTTACTCGGGAGTTTTTATGCGCCGCCTTGCTCTTCTCACAACGACCCTTCTTTCCGTTAGCTCTCTAGCCTATGCGCAAACGGCGCCCGATGCCGGACGCACGTTGCAGCAGCTCGCGCCGCCGCTAGAGCTCCCAACGGAATCCGCACCGGTTGAGGCCATCCCGCAGCAACAGCCGCCTGCCCCCAGCGATAATCAAACGCAGGTTTTACTGCACACCATTACGCTCGAAGGCAACAGTCTTTATGGCGAAGAAGAGCTGCGCGCCGTTCTTGGTGACGTGACAGAAAAAACATATGACCTTGCGGGCCTTCGTGCGCTCGCCGCGCATCTTTCTGATTTTTATCACGAAGCCGGCTACCCCTTTGCCCGCGCCTTTCTGCCGCCGCAAGAGCTGACGGAAGGAACGCTTAAGATCCACATCGTTGAAGGCCGCTATGGTCAGGTGAAAGCCGACGGCAACGGCGACGAATCAACGCAAGAAAACGCGCAAGAATTTCTATCGCCGCTCCAAACGGGCGAAGTTATCCAAAGCGACGATCTTGAACGCACCACCTTGATCCTGAGCGACCAGCCGGGCATTAAAGCTGCGCCGATCATCCGCCCGGGGCAAGAAATCGGCACGGGCGATCTTATGGTTCCCGTTTCGCGCACACCGGCGCTTTCCGGCGAAATTGGCGCAGACAACGAAGGCAACCGCTACAGCGGCGAATATCGCGGCAAGCTTGATTTGCAATATGACAGCCCCTTTTTGTTTGGCGATCAGATTCAATTAAAATCGCTCGGCACGGACGAAGCCATGTGGCTGGGTTCGCTTTTCTATAGCCTCCCGCTCGGCAGCTCTGGCTTGCGCGGTCAGGTCGGCTATTACCAAACGGATTACAGCCTCGGCAAACAATTCAAAGACCTCGATGCCTCAGGCTATGCGAAGGTATCAAGCGTGGGCGTAAGCTATCCGCTTATCCGTTCGCAAAAAGAGAACTTAGCGGCCAGCCTCACCTTCCAGCACAAAGACCTGCGCGACGAAATGAAGGCTGTCGATTCCAACGATTCAAAAACCAGCGATTCAGCGCCTCTCAGCCTGCAATTCGACCGTCGCGACCGCCTTTTCGGCGGTGGCATAACCTACGGCACGGCAAGCTGGACCTATGGCAACTTGTCGCTCGACAAAACGCTGCGCGACACAGATGCCTCGTCGGCGCAAACCGAAGGCCGCTATAACAAACTCAACCTCGATATGGCGCGCCTACAGAAATTGCCGGAAGACTTCACCTTCTTCGCGCGTTTCTCTGGCCAATGGTCGGCCAAGAATCTTGATTCCTCCGAAGGCTTTGGCCTCGGCGGCCCGAACGGCATTCGCGCCTATCCGATCGGCGAAGGATACGGCGATAGGGGTTGGTTTGCGCAAATTGAAACGCGTTACGCGGTGGGCCCCGTGGAGCCGTTCGCCTTTTATGACGTTGGCCGCGTTACGATCAACGCCGACACATGGGACGATGGGAAAAACGATCGCACCCTGGCAGGCCCCGGCTTTGGCGTCCGCTCAAATTACGAAGGGTGGAATCTTGAGGCAACCCTCGCTTGGCGCACCGTCGGCGGCGAACCTCAATCCGACACAGCTGATCGCACGCCGCGTGGTTGGGTTGCCGCGAGCTATAAGTTTTAGAAGATCGCTTTGTAATCAATCCCCATGGCAGCTTTAACGTCGTCCATTGTGGCGGCCACCGTTTCTTGCGCCTTTTCTGTGCCAGCGCGAATGATGCGGGCCACTTCGCCCTTATCCTTCTCAAGGCGCTGACGCTCCGCGCGGATCGGCGCAAGAAGCTCGAACAAAACTTCGCGCAGGCGTTTTTTGACAACGCCGTCACCAAGGCCGCCGCGTTGATACTGCTCTTTGAGCGAAGCCACGCCCGCCGTATCGGAATCAAAAGCATCAAGATAGGCAAAAACGACGTTACCATCGACATGTCCCGGATCTTCGACGCGCAAATGCGTCGGATCGGTGAACATCATCTTGACGGCTTGTTCAATTTCCTTCTCGGTCGATTTCAAATAAATCGCATTACCAAGGCTCTTGCTCATCTTGGCCTTGCCGTCCACACCGGGCAACCGCCCGACCTTTGGCACAACGGCCTTGCATTCTTTCAGAACGTCGCAATTGTAAACGCGGTTAAAGCGGCGAACGATTTCGTTCGTAATCTCGATCATCGGCAATTGGTCTTCGCCGACGGGAACAAACCCGGCCTTAAACGCGGTGATATCGGCAGCTTGGCTCACCGGATACGAGAAAAAGCCAAGCGGCAATTCGTGCTCAAGGCCCTTTTGACGAACTTCCTGCTTCACGGTCGGATTACGTTCGACGCGTGCGACGGAAACAAGGTTCGAGTAAATCATGAAAAGCTCGGCGATATCGTGCAGCTTCGATTGCAACACGATCTTTGTCTTAGACGGATCGATGCCGACGGCCAGATAATCCATCGCGACTTCGAACACGTTGGTACAAACTTTGCCCGGATCTTCGGCGTTATCGGTGAGCGCCTGCATGTCGGCGATCAAAATATATTGGTCGTAATCGTTCTGCATTTCGACGCGGTTACGAAGCGAACCGACATAATGGCCTAAATGCAAAGAACCGGTCGGACGGTCGCCGGTTAAAATAATGGGTTTTTCTTGAGACACGAGAAAGCAACTCCTTTGACAAGCCCCCAATGGGCGGGCCAACCATAGCAGCCCCGCGCCCCGCTTGACAAGCCGAAGCCTTTGTTAATATTCGCTTCCTTCCGGCAGCCACGCGCCATGCAGCGACGCCACGGGATAGGTCGCGCGGGTCAGCTCTTTCCCGTTCCAAGCCGCATGAACGATAATCGTCAACGATAATTGATCGTTATAGGGATTCATGTCCGTTCGAACGGAAAAGGCCGGTTTGTCAGAAGCCGGTCGGTGATATAAAACCGTATCGCCGCGCAGGAGTTCATATTCGAACGTCAAATGATCCTCGCTGTGCAGGCCTGCCGGGTCTTCGGCAAAACGCAACATCCATGTGCCGTCGCTTTCTGACGTTATGGCCGTACCCAAAACGATATAATTCGATTGGTCGGGATGCCTTTTATCGACATCGTGCCCGGTCGCAAAAATGGCTTCACGGCCAATCCCGCGCACAAGGCCCAAAAAGGTGACACCAGGCGTCGGCTTTTCCGGCACTTTGAGCGGCATCAGCCCATACATATAAAGGCTCGATATCGGCAGGATCTGCAGAATGTTATCGAAATCGGGCCGCGCGCTCAAAGCGGCCGAAGCAAAAGGCGTTTCGTAATGCGCGCGCGGATTCCAATGCATATAGCCAAAATACGGCTGCTTTTCGTGCGTGAACAGAATGCGGATATCGTCTGCGCCCCGGATTTCGTCGATAATCGGCTTCTCGGTCAAAAGCCAATCGTAAGGCCACGTCCGCGCATAAACCAAATCGGGCAAAGCGCGAAAACCGCTAAACATCGCCAAATTGTGCGCAACGATCAGGTTCGTAATGACGACGGCAATAACAAAGACCCAGCGCAATTCGTGCCAGAAGGGGCGCCGAATGGCTAAGAAAACCATCGAAGCCGCTGGCGCCGCGCAAATCAGATAAAAAGTAAAATAGGTCGCGGTCCCTTCCATATAAAGCGTCGCAAACGACCACAGAAGCAGCCACACGGGCGGCGTCAAAGCCAAAAGGAAAAAGACGCCACGCAGCGGAAACTGTTTCTGGCGCAAGGCCAAAACGCTTTGCCACGGCCAAAGGAACCAAACAAAGGCCGACCACAAACTAAACTCAACAAAGCGCACCGAGACGGGCAGCGTCACGCCGACAAAGCGATAGGACATATGATAAAAAGACGGATCGTCGCTGATAAAGGGTCGCAGGATTGGATTGATCAGATCGTTCAGAATATTGTTAAACGCCTGCCGGTCATTGGCCACAGGCCACATGTTCAAATCGGCGATCGGTGAGAAAATCATCTGGCACAAATAGATCAAAAGATTTTGCCCGCCAGACAGCAAGGACGCGTGAAGATTGAAAACGTCTTTCTTGAAATCGTCTAAGAAATAGAACCGCCCCACCGAGGCATAATTGTAAAACAGGAACGGCAAAAACATTGCCGCCACGGCCAAAATTGTCCAAAGGAACGTCTTACCGCCGATGGCCCGTGCCAAACGTTGAGCCAAACCTTTATGCCGCACCAAGGCAACGACCAGCATCGCCGCCGCGCCTAAAAGGATTGGCATCAGGAAAACGATATGCAGCTTGGTTCCGGCGCTGAGCCCCAACGCAAGCCCCGCGAAAAAGAAATAAAGCCCCCGCCCAGAGAGCAACCACCGCCAGCCGCAATACAGCGCGCAAAGCAAAGCGCCACCCGCAAGGATTTCGTCATTTGTCGAAGTCGCCTGCGCCAGAATGCCGGGCGTGAGGCCAACGATCCAAGCCGCGGCCAAAGAAATAAGCCGGTCCGCGCCGAGTTCGCGCGCAAAGCGATAAGCCACATAAACAATCGTGCCCCACGCCAGCAAAGACGGCACACTATGAAAGGTGCCGGGCAAACCATAGAGAACGAGCGGCACATAAAGCGCGACGCCGTCAAGCGGATAGAAAACAAGGCGCTTATCGACGGCTTGAAACGGGTGCAAAAAGCTACCGTTGCTTACATACCAAAAAGCGCGCGGCAATCGGTAAATCATCGAATCCGCATTATCGGGATAAACGCTTAAACCCAAAACGACGCTGACAAGCGCGCAAAGGCCAAGCGTGCCAACCAAGAACCAAAAAACAATCTTGCGCGCGCGCGGCGTCTCGATGGTCGCGAAGGGCAAAGACGGCGCTGCCAAAAGAGGCCCCTTATTCACGCGGCTTAAAACAACGCACAAACCGCCAAGGCCTCCTGCGATCGCAAGGCTAAGCGGCGCATAGACGGATAGTTTGCCCAAATGGTCGCCCACGCCCGCCGCATAGCCCGACAAAACCAGCGTGGCCCAAACGAAAAGAAGAACAAGCGGCAACCCGTCTCGCAGCGGCATTTTCGCGCGACGCAGAAACCACCCCCCTAGGCCGAAAAGAAAAACGGCATGAAGAAGGGCACAGCTAAACAAAAGGGGCTCAAACATAAAACTCTCAGGGCAAAGGATCATTGCGTTCGATAATCACATCAAGCCGCTCTTCCTTGTTTCCGGCGGGATCCTGATGGATGAGGACATCGGCATGGGGATAAAGCTTCTTGAGACGACGCTCAACCTTTTCAACGATCTTGTGCGCCTGGCCTAAGGTCAATGTTTGATCCATTTCGACATGGACCTCGATGATGGGGCGAACGCTGTCCGAGCGCGTGCGCAGATCGTGCGCGCCCTCAACGCCGGGCGTCGTGAGCGTCGCTTGACGAATAGCCTCGCGGTCAGTTTCCGGCAGCTCGGCATCCATCAATATGGACAAAGATTCTTTGCCAATGCCATACGCGCCGCGCATCATAAAAACGGCGATCAGCAAAGTCGCCAAAGGATCGACCCACGCAAAGCCCCAAACGGATTGCACAAAAAGCGAAACGATCACGGCCACATTGATGAGCGCATCCGAAGCGTAATGCATCCGGTCGGCAGAGATCGCGAGCGAACCCGTACGTTTAACGACAACGTTTTGTAGCCCCAGCAGAGCAAACGTCATGGCAATGCTAAAGCCCATCACGATATAACCCGCGCGCACATGTTCAATGTGAATGGGGTTGGCAAAGCGGTCAAACGCAGCAAAAGCCAAAAGCAAAGACGAACCGACGATAAACGCCGCCTGCGCCAAAGCGGCCAAAGATTCCGCCTTGCCATGGCCAAAACGGTGATCGCGATCGGGCGGTTGAAGCGCGCTCCACACGCCAATGGCCGTCAGAATCGAAGCCAAAACATCCACACCGGAATCGACCAATGACGATAAAAGCGACAAAGCGTTTGTATAAATATAAGCCGACAGCTTTGCCGCCACGAGCGTTACGGCAACCGAAACGCTGGCCAAGCTCGCCATCCGGCGCAAACGATCCGTCGCATTCGTATCAATTTTCTTATTTTTCATGGGAACAGCCTTTGAACCTTCCACGCTTCACCTTCCGCCGCACGGCTATAGACCACGCGATCATGCAATCTGTGTTGATGGCCGCTCCAAAACTCGATGGAGAGCGGCGTCACGCGATACCCACCCCAATGCGGCGGACGAGGCACAACCTGCCCCTTGAATTTTTCCTCCATGGCAGCCAGCCGCTCTTCAAACGCCGCACGGCTGTCCAAAGGACGCGATTGTTGCGAAGCCCACGCGCCGATTTGGCTTTCGCGCGGACGCGATGCAAAATAGGAGTCTGATTCCGCCGGATCGACAAGCGCAGCCAATCCTTCGACATGCACCTGCCGGAAAAGTGATTTCCAGAAAAAGCACAGGCCGACTTTGGGGTTCAACCGCAAGGCATCGGCTTTATGGCTTTCTTGGTTGGTATAAAAAACAAAGCCACGCACATCGAAACTTTTCATCAACATCGCGCGAGCGCGGGGAAACCCGTCCGCCCCCATCGTAGCCAAAATCATCGCGTTCGGATCGGCAGGCTCGCCCTTTTTCGCTTCTTCAAGCCACGAAGCAAACAAGGCAAACGGATCGTCTTGCGAATCAATCAGCGTAAAAACGGGCATGAGCAAAGCCTTTCCTTTCGCGGCACAAAGGCGAATCAAAGTGCACAGGGGCTTTCAGACTATCGAGCGAACAAGGCGCTCGCAAGGAAGCCTTACCTCTTTTTTGTAGGCGCGCAACCGTTCCACAGAAGCCTTCTTTGCGTGGAACCCGCCGTTACACTATGTTCCGCAGCCAACCGTTTCACGCGCTCCTAAAAGTTTCACGTTTTCAAACACTTATGTTCATTTTTGTAAGAGTTTGTAACACGAGATGACTTGCCGAAAGGATCTTCCTTCCCTACTTTGAAATCCCGTGATGAGTGCAATTCAATCCATTCACGGAGATTTAAAATGTCCTGTCTTCCCGAAGCCATCCCTGCTGCTCCTTCTTCTAAGACCGAAACAAGCAGAACTCTTCTTTGTCCGCCTTGCTTAGAAACTGATATTTTAGCTTTCTCAGAAAAAGGCACGCCACGCATTCGCCCGGCCCCGCCAGAAACAACGATCCATTCGCTTGACGACGGTTGCGAAATCACGCGGGAGCGGCTCTCTGCGTTTGCGGAAACCAGCCGCAATGGTTTTGTTGGCCGCAACACCTTAGGCTAACGCTCTTTTTGAACCAGCTGCACGCGGGGGCACCCCCGCGTTTTCAGCCCAAAGCTGCCGCCAGCGCGTGGCGTTTTTTGTTAACGGCGATGCCATTCATACCAGCCGTCACGCCCGCAAAAACGGGAGTCCAGGGTCGTTAGCGGGCATGACGGTTTTTCTCAAAGGTAAATCATATCTATAAATCTCGTCATTCCGGGGCGTCCGCAGGACGAACCCGGAATCCCATTTGGTTTCTTTTAAACCGGGATGCCCGCCTTCCCCCTACGCCCCTGCGGGGCTTCGGCGCGACAGGTCGCGAGCATGACGATTGTTTATAGCGGTGATGCTATTAGGAACAGAGAGGCTGCGCGCACAGCGCACGAGGAAAGAATCTAAGGAGACCACCACGTCTCAAGAATAGGCCCGTAAAGGGGCGCCTCCACCGGATGCGCCACTTTACCCGGCCAATCAGCGATTTGATCCGCGCCGAGATAGTAAAACGGCACAACATAGTGCCCCGCCAAAAGAACGCGATCTAAAGCCCGCGCCGTTGCCACCAAATCCTCGCGCGTCCGCGCCGCCGGAATGGCCCGCGCTAAAGCATCGACAGTCGGATCGCATAGGCCGGGATAATTGCGGCTTCCGTTTTGCTTGGCGGCAGCGCATCCCCAAAAGAAAATCTGTTCATTGCCAGGCGAAAGCGAATTAAACCAACGCCCCGTCGTCACATCGTAATCGAAAGACGTCAACCGCGCCTGATATTGCGCGCTATCCACCGTGCGCACATGCGCTTCGATCCCCAAACGTTGCAAGTTCCGCGCCCATTCAAGCGCGATTTTTTCTTCCGTCGGATCGGCTAGCATCACCTCAAAGGAAACGCGCTTGCCGCGCGGCGTTTCAAGAGTACCTCCTTTTAAAACATACCCGGCTTTTTTCAGAATCTCCGCCGCTTGCAAAAGCCGTTCGCGCCGCGCCTCGCTTGTCCCATCCGTTTCAGGCGGCACGGGCGCTTGCGTCAAAACGGCAGGCGGCAAGCTCGCTTTATATTTCTCAAGGATTTCTTTTTCTTTTCCCTGAGGCGGCGCTGCGGCGGCGGCCAGTTCGCTGTTCGGGAAAAAACTTTCGGTTCTTTTATAAAAACCCCGGAAAAGCGTCTTATTGATCCAACCAAAATCAAAGACCAAAGAAACGGCCTCACGCAACGCCGGATTTTGAAACAAAGGGCGGCGCGTATTTAAAATAAAGCCCGCCGTCGCCTCGGTGCGATGATGCACAAAACGCTCAAGCTTCACCGCGCCGGAACGCAGCGCCGGACTGTCATAGGCGCTGGCCCATTTGCGCGGATCGGCTTCACGGCGCAGATTGTATTGGCCTGCTTTAAACGCCTGAAGCGCGACATTCTCATCGCGATAATAATCAATGACGATGGTATCGAAATTATACATGCCTTTTACGGGTGCAAGATTTTGCCCCCAGTAATGTGGATCGCGCGTCAGCGTCAGCGAGCGGCCCGGATCAACCTTCGTGATTTGATAAGGCCCGCTGGCCACGGGCGGCTCAAGCGTCGTCTGATTGAAATCTTTGCCCTGCCACGCATGAGCGGGAAGAAGGGGCATCAGCCCCATAATCAAAGGCATTTCGCGATCAAACGCGCCATCGGCCTGCCGCGCGAAGGTGAAGCGAACCTTGAGAGGCCCCAGCTTTTCTGCCTTCTCAATTTTCTTATAATACGTCCGGTGATTGGGCCGCCCATGATCGCGGAGCGTTTGCATCGAGAACAAAACATCGTCCGCCGTAATCGGCTGGCCATCCGACCAATGCGCTTCGGCGCGCAACGTAAAGGTCACGCTTGAGCGATCGTCCGGCACGTCGATATCCTGCGCGATCAGGCCGTAAAGCGAAAAAGGCTCATCCCAGCTCCGCGCCATCAGCGATTCATAAACCGCCGCCGAAGAAAACAAGCTGAACGCCGGGGCTTGGGGAATTGTCCCGCGTACAATGAAAGGATTCAAACTATCAAACGTTCCCACCACGCCAAGATGCAGCGTGCCGCCTTTGGGCGCATCGGGATTCACATAATCAAAATGAGAAAAGCCCGCCGCATATTTCGGCGCGCCGTGCATAGCGATCCCCTCCGCCGCTTGAGCGGAAGCCGCGCCACAAAGAAAGCACGCAAACAAAAAGAAAAGGCGTTTAGAATTCAGCATCAGGCACCAAAAAAACGAAGCGGTTCTTGTTTTAGCACGAACCGCCTCGTTCCCAAAACCGCCTTTTCACGGACCGCCTCTTCCGATTTATGCTTAATGAACCGTCACAGAAACCTCGATCGGGTCCGTGGGATAACCGTTGCCTCGCACATAGAAAGCAAGCGTAAAACACGCGTTTGTCGGAGCTACATAGTGAGCTGATTGGGCCGCATCCAAATACGAATACACCATATTGCCAATCAAATTGCCGCTCGGATCCGTTGAAGACGAAACATTCACAACATAATTTGCACTCGCAGAAGGCGCCAAAAAGCAAACTTGATAATTGCCCGTTGAAAGATGTCTGACGCTCGCAACATTCGCTTGGGACAGCAAAGGACAGTTCGTCGCACACGTTGTCCCGGCAAACGTAGCGGCCGCTTTTGGCTTACCTCCTGCCGAGGCCCAAACTTTATCCGCACTACAATAAACAAGCTGGTGCTCGGTTGAAGATGAGTCATAACCCAAAGCGCCCTCAGTCGTGCAAGCGCTTCCCAAAACAAAATTACCCGGAGCGACATAACCCTTTAAATCAACATTGCCGCTCGCATCGCCGCTTGAACCCGGAATACATTTGATCGAAGATTGGCCGTCCCATTGAAGCACGCCACCAGTCGTTGACGAACACGGTTTTTGCTCAGCTGAAAAATCCGTTGGCGGTAGCATTTGAACGCTTCCCGCGTTAGCTGATAAAGGCCGCAGCGAAAGCAAAGCGCCTAAAAAAAACAAGCCTAAAATCAATGGAGATGGCTTCATAGAAACCTTCGCTTTCTTTTATCTTCTTGTCCGAACCGATCAGGTTACTTCAACATTCAGGACCTTATTTTTTAATAATAATTTAATTTATAGATAATGGCTTAGAAAGCGATAAATAATAGTCCATTAAAAGAAAAACAATCCAAAGAACCTTTCGGTTTTGGATTGTTTTCCTCCCTCTCTGTCTCTCCCACAGAGATCCGAAAACTTACCTCACCCGGCTACGCACCAGCTCATCCACCACGCTCGGATCGGCCAACGTCGAAATATCACCCATATTGTCCATGTCGTTGGCGGCAATCTTGCGCAAAATACGACGCATAATTTTACCCGAACGAGTCTTTGGCAAGCTGGGCGTGAAATGAATCACATCCGGCGTCGCAATGGGGCTGATTTCCTTACGCACCCATTGGATCATGGCTTTACGCAGTTCGTCCGTCGCCACGGCATCGGCGTTCAAGGTCACATAGGCATAGATTCCTTGGCCTTTGATGTCGTGGGGAAAGCCCACAACAGCAGCTTCGGCCACCTCCGCTAACGCCACCAGAGCGCTTTCAATTTCCGCTGTACCCAGACGATGTCCGGCGACATTAAGCACGTCGTCCACGCGCCCGGTAATCCAGTAATAGCCATCGCCATCGCGGCGCACGCCATCGCCTGAGAAATACAGGCCCTCATAGCAGCTAAAGTAAGCTTGTTTAAAGCGCTCGTGATCGCCCCAAAGCGTCCGCGCTTGACCCGGCCAGCTGTCGGCAATGCACAAATTCCCGTCGCATTCGCCTTGGCACACATGGCCCTCGCCAGTCATAATGACGGGCTTCACGCCAAAGAACGGTAAAGTCGCGCTACCAGGCTTCAGGTTTGTTGCCCCCGGAAGCGGCGTAATCATGTGGCCGCCCGTTTCGGTTTGCCACCAGGTATCAATCACGGGGCAGCGTTCCTCGCCTACAACGCGATAATACCAAAGCCACGCTTCGGGATTGATCGGCTCGCCAACCGAAGCCAAAAGGCGCAGGCTTTTCCGGCTGGTGCATTTGACGAAGGATTCGCCGTCACGCATCAAAGCGCGAATGGCCGTCGGCGCGGTATAGAAAATGTTGACCTTGTGCTTGTCCACGATCTGCCACATGCGCGACGGATCGGGATAATGTGGCACACCTTCGAACATCAGCGTCGTCGCGCCATTGGCCAGCGGCCCATAAACGACATAGCTATGCCCGGTGACCCAACCCACATCGGCCGTGCACCAGTAAACCTCGCCGTCGTGATAATCGAAAACATATTGGTGCGTCATGGCGGCATAAAGCAAATAGCCGCCCGTCGTATGCACGACGCCTTTAGGCTTGCCGGTCGAACCCGACGTGTAAAGGATGAAAAGAGGATCTTCCGCATTCATAGATTCCGGCGGGCAATCCGAATCCACACGCAAGCATTCGCGGTGATACCAGCAATCGCGTTCTTCGTTCCAAGGAATGCCGCCACCCGTCCGGCGCACGACAATCACATCCTTGACATCGGGGCAGGATTCCAGCGCTTCGTCCACGCAGGTCTTCAGCGCAACCTTACGTCCGCCGCGCAGCCCTTCGTCCGCCGTGATGACGACCTTCGCGCCGCAATCTTGAATGCGATCGCGCAAGCTGTCCGAAGAAAATCCAGCAAAAACAACGGAATGAATAGCCCCAATGCGTGCGCAGGCCAGCATGGCATAAGCCGCTTCGGGAACCATCGGGAGGTACAAAATGACGCGATCGCCCTTTTTGACGCCATGATTGCGCAGCACATTACCGAAACGGCAAACTTCGCTGTAAAGCTCGGCATAACTGATATGCTTTTGCTCAGAGGGGCTATCGCCCTCCCAAATAATCGCGGTTTGGGTCGCGCGCATCGACAGATGGCGATCCACACAGTTCACACAGACGTTCAGCTCGCCGTCTTCGAACCATTTGATCGAAACGTCGTCCTTAAAGCTCGTGTTTTTGACTTTCGTAAACGGCTTTGACCAGGTCAGTCGCTGAGCCGCTTCCCCCCAAAAGCCGTCCGGGTCGCTCAGAGAGCGCTCATACATCGCCTCATAGGTCGAGGCGTTAATCCAGCTTTTTTCAGCGACAGTTTCTTTCACGGAAACGGTGATCATGGTGGCCTGTCTCCTTCGGTATTTATATTTTGATTGAGGGGTCTTTATTGGTTAGCAGACCGTAAGTGTCTATAAATTAAATAAAAAAAGCTAGTGCCTTGTCTCGCGACGCAATAAGAGACTCCCGCAGCGCACAAGAGGCATACGATAAAAAACCGGAGAAATCCGGTGGGTATTAGGACTAATTTGGTTAACAATCCTAGGCTTTTCAAAGCCTAGGCAGCGGCCGCTTCCTGGGCTGAAAGCCAAGTGGCCAGGGGTTCCCAGACTTCCTGCGGCGCAGCATTTCCGGTCATCAGACCGATGTGACCCATCGAAGGTTCATGAAGCGTGGCCCCACGAATCAGCTGGCTCAGGGGTAAAGCGGAGGCCGGGGGCACGATGCGATCCTTGCCTGCAACAAGGATATAAGTCGGCACATCGAGCAGCCGCGGATCGACGGTTTGGTCGGCAACGCGCCAAGAAAGAGTGGCAAGCGCATTATCCTTGTACCAATCGACGAGGCATTCACGCGCGACAGGTAAAGCCAGCGGCACGCCGTTATTCAACCAATCTTCCGTTAAAACAAAACGGCTCTGATCCTTGCCTTCGGCGGCGCGCGTCGCAAAACCCATGAATTTCTGCAAAATCTGCAAAGGCTGAAAGCTGACAAACATCGTTTGCAGGAAATCGGCGGGCACATAACCAATTTGCTCAATAAAGGGCATCATTTTTTCCGCCTGCTGAGCGAAAAAGAGGCCCATCGGCGTCCTAACGGAGGGCACGCCACCGACACCCTCGGCGGCAAAATCCCACGGCGTCGCCATCAGCGAAAGGCTTTTCACTTGGCTTTGCCGCAACAACGCCAAGGCCAAAGCCAAAACCCCGCCCATGCAATAGCCCAGCACATGGCATGGCCCTGCGCTTTGGTTGACAAACTGCAAAATCGGGACAAGCCGACGCATCATATAATCGGTGAGCGTAAAGCTTTGTTCTTCCTCACCCGGCGCTTGCCAATCGACCACAAGGGGACGGAATCCCTTGGCGATAAAAGAGCGCACAAACGAGCGTTCAGGCTCCACATCGAGGATTTCAAAGCGGTTAACCAGCGAAGGAATAACCAAAAGAACGGGGGCGTTCGATCCCGGCGCATAATCTAAAAGGCGGGTTGTACCTTCCTGCCACAGAACGCGCACGCCCGGATCTTCGACGCGCGCCGCAGGATAGGATTGATAAACGCGAAGGCCCGCCATAAAGGCGTCCAAACGGCGCAGCGCCTCTTGGGTAACGGCGGCTTGAAGGGCGTCGGCGTCTTCTTTAGAAAAATCAGACGGCAGTTGGGCCCGAAGCGGTTCGAACCATGTACTGAAGGTCTTCAGTATCGACAAGTTCTTCTTCGATAGAATCGTGCCGCTTGCGTCCGCGGATTCCATCCAGCTCGCGCTCAAGATGGGCCAAACGCTCGGCAAGCTCAGCCAAGTCCCGAGAGCGATCGGAAGCAGAGGAAGTCCGACCCGCTGCCGAAAGGATGGCAGGAAGGTCATCATCGATGCTTCCGGTGGCAGCGACTGGTTTGCTGTCTCTTTCGGCAGAAGTGATGATAAGTTCGCTTCCAGAGATTGACTCAAGCTCTGCCCAAGGCTCTGAGCAAGAAACGGATTGAGATTTGAAAGCGGCAGAGAGCTTGGATTGGGCATGGATTAACGATTCCAATGAAGAAGGCTCTTGAACAGCGCCCGGAGCCACAGGCTCCGCGCTCATCTCGGGCGCGACCGCAGGCTCAACAGGAGCTGGTGCCGCTTCGAAAGCAACCTCAGGTTCCATCGGAACGACAACCGGCGCAGCGGGGCTTTCGGCAACCACGGGAGCGGCCGAGCTTTCGGCAACAACCGGGGCGGCTTGCGCCATCTGCATGGCAAAATATTCAGCGAACGATGAAGCTTGCGGCGCTTTTGTTTCGGCTTCTTGCGCGAACGTTTCAGTCTTGGCCATAGGCGTTTCCGCCTTGGCCATAGGGGCTTCCGCCTTTGGCGCGGCCGAAGATTTGGCCGAGGCGCTTGAGGCCGCAAAGCCTTGCATGCCTTGTTGCATCATGTTCGACCACTCAACGAACATCTGGCTCATCGGCGCGAGAAAGCGCGCCATTTCTGCCTTAGCCTTTGGATCATTAGCCAAAGCTGTCAGGTGATTTTGCCAAATATCGAGAGCGTCGCCCGCAACCCGAGCCCAATCGGGCGTCGCTTGCTTGGCATTTTTTGTTTCATCGGCGTGTGTCATAGTTAACACTAAATCACGCCGCCCTAAAGTCGGCAACAAGAATCTTTAAAATTGGTAAAAGAAAGTCTTGAGTTTTTTCTTCAGATGGCGACAATTGTGGCGCTGTCCTTTCTTTGACGAAGCGAACGTCCTGTCCGCTTTAGTACTTCTATCTTGCGGGAACAAAACCATGAACGATACGACGTCCAAGCACCCCTCGATTACCATCAAAAAGTACGCGAACCGCCGCCTTTACAACACCGCGACGAGCAGCTACGTGACGCTTGAAGACCTGTCAAAAATGGTCAAAGAAGGCATCAATTTTAACGTGTATGACGCGAAGACCAGCGACGATATTACGCGCTCGGTTCTGACGCAGATCATCGTCGAAGAAGAAAGCAAATCAGGCCAGCAAAACCTTCTCCCGATTGGCTTTTTACGTCAACTCATCGGTTTCTACGGCGACAGCCTCCAATGGATGGTTCCCAAGTATCTCGAACAAAGCATGCAGGCTTTGACCGGTAATCAAGATCAGATCCGCAGCTATTTCCAAACGACGTTTGGCAACCTCTTCCCCTTCGGCACAACGCTTGAGGAAATGAGCAAGCAAAACCTCGTCATGTTCGAACGCACGATGCGTCTTTTCACGCCGTTCAACATGGAAACGATGACGGCGGCCACCACGACGGCCCCCGAATCAACGACCACAACGACAAACACGACAACAACCGCGCCGACGCCCTGCGCCTGCAGCACCGAAAAAACGTCTGAGAAGAAAGACACCATGTCTTGCTGCAGCGCCACACGCACGTCTGCAAAGGAAGAACCCTCGGCAACGGTGACGAATATCAAGTCTGCGCATGATGCCGCGGTCGCGACACAGCAAAAAGATACGCCGATGCCGCATGTGCAAGCTACCAAGAGCACCATGCCGACCGACGACATGCAGCAAAAAATCGCGAACTTGCAAAAGCAATTGGCTGACTTGGCGAAAAGCCGCGCCTAAGACCTTTTGAGATCAACGTGCCGTTTCAAGCCCCTGCCTTTCGGCAGGGGCTTTTTTTGTCCCACAGGCCGGAAACCACATGCGTGGGGTCCATTGCAGCGAGCGGCCGTTGCTAACGGCAAACATTCGTCTTAAAAATCCTCCGTCATCGCGAGGAGGACATCCGTCCGACATGGCGATCCAGGGGCCATAAAACAAAAGCCAGCTCTTACGATCCTGGTGGCTTCGCTTCGCTCGCAATGACGCTGCCATTAAGAACAGCCATCATTTCCAGGAAAGCGGAAATCCCGTTTTCTTCTTTTGCGTGAGAAAACAAACGGGATTCCGGGTTCGCGTTCCGCACCCCGGAATGACAAATATTATGGGGGTAAGGCTTTCTCATAAAAAACAGTCCCACGCATGTGGCTTCGGTGAACATTGCCATATAGAGCGCCATTCCGACGCAAGCCGGAATCCAGGCTGCACTAAAGGAAAGAAAACGCGCAAGTTTCTAAACGGAAAACCCCACCGGATCCCGGATCAGCGAGGCTCGCTTACGCTTACCGCTTGTCCGGGATGACGCCACCTGCGTGGAGCGGTTGTTACGAACGCCTAAGTCATAAAACCAGCGTCATTCCGGGACGTCCGTAGGACGGACCCGGAATCCCGTTTGTTTTTTTTAAGCAAAAAAACAATAAAAACGGGATGCCCGCCTGCGCGGGTATGACGAGGTTATCTTGGCTTCGCTGTTCGCAGAAATCACCCCATGCCGGGACATCTCCCCTTGCGGGAGAGGATAGAAAAACCTGCGGTTGCGCAGAAACCTCTTGGTTTTTCTTGGGGAGGGACTGCGTGCGCAGAGCGTTTTTTACCAACGGTCTTACTAAGAATATCGTCGTCACCCCGGCGAAGGCCGGGGTCCAGGGCCACAAGAACCTGCGCCTATTCTAATGGTCCTGGATGCCCCTATGCGCAGAGCCGTTTTTGCTAAGGGGTCCTTGCCTTTAACAATTTATGTCATGCCCGCGCAAGCGGACGGGAGCCCCGTTTTGTAAGGCCCTCATACGCCGGGCGCAGGACATCCGTCCCGCTTGGCTTCGCTCGCATGAACTCGCGGGCCCTGTTCGGGCCTTGAAGAAAAGAGCACCACTCTCACCATCCAACCCCACCGTCACTCCCGCGAAAGCCGGAGTCCCATTTGATTTAATTTTCTTTACCCCAATCTTCTTTACCATATTGATTCTTATTGCTTTCGCGCGGTGGTTTGAGGAATCTTAGCCTCATCGCTTCGGCTCCTTTTTTAGCACGCAGATTTTCATGGCTCGTTATTTTCACAATCCGCTTCAAGGCCTTCCCACGCATACGGCGCGATCCGGCGAAATGCTTTTGGGACGAGGCTGGCGGCTTTTAGCAATTTCCGTCATTCGCCTCAGCGAAGAAGAAACGCTCGCAGAACGCAAAAGATTTTCTCCAGGCCTGAAGGAAAAATTCCGCCAAGCAGCGCTTGAACTCGGCGGTAAACCGCTAGCCAAGCAGATCAAAAAAGAGCGCGAACCTTGGGAAATCCATCATGTGGTGCCGCTGGGCCTTGGTGGCGAGCATAACCGCGTTGTCTATATGCCACACGTGCTTCACCGCTTCATCCATGATTATATGCGCGCCCAGACAAACGAGATCGAGGTCGGCGGTAGGCGCACAATCCGCATTCCCGTTCTCCCGCAATTGATTTGGACTTCGGAAAAAGTCAACCTGCGCCTGATCGAAACATTAGCCGCCTAGAAAAAACAATGACCGCCTATAAACAAAAACCAATCCTCGAGGCTTTCAAAAGCGCGGGCCGTCTGGCCAACGAATGGCGTGACACGCTTTTCTATACGGGCCTTTTAGGCGTCGGCATTGGCAATGCCGTTTGTGGTTGGGGCCTTTCTTCGGGACACTTTGTTGGAGCTATTCAAGGGAGAGAGCTCATTCGCTTATTTGGATGGGGCTTTGACAACAAAGACCCCCGCCATTTCTTTTATGCAGATGCCCCGTTCTTCGTTGCCAGCGCCATTCCCTTCGCAACGTTGATCACGCCGCCCCCCGTGCCTGTTGTGCTGGCCCTCGGAGGCATAGGTTCCTATATCAGCTTTAAATCTAGGCGCGTTAAAGGCCTCTCCATTAAGGGCTGTTTCAAATTCTACGAAGAGCTCCTTTTCGACTATCCGCGTAAAAAACTGCCGCCTCAGGATCGCGAGGGGCACAAAATCAAGGTTAAGTTCCAAGATTTTTGGGCCGGAATAAAAGAAAAGCTCAAGAATATTGCCCCCGCCCCCACGACCGGGCCGGCCTTGATCCCCGTTCGAATCGAAAGAAATGGGGTTAAAGAGCAAAAAAATCATATCCCGGCTTGATTCCGTTTTCGGCATCTGGTAGAGCCTAGCCCTCTACCAGCCCTATGGGCTTGATTGTGCGGTCGTGGCGGAACTGGTAGACGCGCAGCGTTGAGGTCGCTGTGGGAGAAATCTCGTGGAAGTTCAAGTCTTCTCGACCGCACCATTCAACAAAAAGCCGCCCCTTTGGGGCGGTTTTTTTGTTGAATAAGTCTGGTTGAAAGCTTGAACTTCCAACAAGGAAGTTCACAAAACGCGACAACGGAGCGTTTGGAACGCCACGCGCCGTAGGCGTGGGCGCCCGAAGGGGCAAAAATGTGAGGAATCGAACATTTTTGATCAATTCTTCTCGACCGCACCATTCAACAAAAAGCCGCCCCTTTGGGGCGGTTTTTTTGTTGAATAAGTCTGGTTGAAAGCTTGAACTTCCAACAAGGAAGTTCACAAAACGCGACAACGGAGCGTTTGGAACGCCTCACGCCGGAGGCGTGGGCGCCCGAAGGGGCAAAAATGTGAGGAATCGAACATTTTTGATCAATTCTTCTCGACCGCACCCTCTCTCTTACCCTCTCCCTCCCCTTTCTTTTCCAATCAAAATCGTTAATATCCTAACGTCTTTCTGAACCGAATCATCCTTTCGCCCGTGGGGTTTTGCACCATGTCATTCTCGCCCTTCCGTTCCGCCCTTCTCATCACCGCGATTTCTTTGACCTGCCTTATCGGCAACGCGGCTTTCGCCGAAGACGATGATGAAGAAAGCGCCAGCAAGTCCAACGCCGCGCTCATGACGCAAATGGAAATGCGCGTTTCCGGCGTCGAAGAACAAATGCGTTCGCTGACCGGACGGCTTGAGCAAATTGATTACGGCATTCGCCGCATGGATCAGGCTCTTCAGCGGCTTCAATCGGATTACGACGCACGTTTGATGAAGCTTGAAAGCGCCGCTCAGCAACAATCGCAAGCCGCGCCAGCACCAGCCGCAGCCGCCATGCAAGCGCCACGCGTTGCCGAACAGATCCCGACGACAGAGGAAGAAGAATCAAGCGCGACAACAGCCTCGCTGGCAGCCCCAACGCATGCGGCCGCTTCGGTTGTCGGTAAGACAGCCACGCTCAGCGCCAAATCGTCCGACATCGCGCTATCGCCGCAAGATCAATATGACCGCGCCTTTGGCCTGCTGCGCCAAGCGAACTATGACGAAGCGGAAAAGGCCTTTAAATCTTTCATCGACAAGAATCCGAAAGATAAATTGCTCGGCAACGCCAAATATTGGTATGCGGAAACGCATTACGTTCGCGGCCATTTCAAGGAAGCCGCCGTTGCCTTTGCCGACGCGTACGAACGCGACATGCAAGGCACCAAAGCACCAGATTCGTTGCTCAAGCTCTCTTTGTCGCTTGCTGGTTTGAACAAAGCCGACGACGCGTGCAACACGCTGAACGTTTTGAAAACCAAATATCCGAAAGCGCCGGCGGCCGTTCGCGCGCGCGCCGATCAGGAACATGCTCAGCTCAAGTGCAAATAAGACGATTCTTTTTTTGAAAAGGAAACGCCCATGTCTTCGCTCTTCGATCCCCTGAAGCTGCGCGGGTTGACGCTGCGCAATCGCATCGTTATGCCGCCGATGTGCCAGTATCGCTGCGAAAATGATGGACTGCCGACAGCGTGGCACCTTGTCCATTACGGCGCACGCGCCGTGGGGGGCACAGGCCTTCTCATCGTGGAAGCAACGGGCGTTTTACCCGAAGGACGCATTTCGCCAGCCGATTGCGGGCTTTGGAATGACGCACAGGTTGAGGCGTTCAAACCGATCACGGCCTTTATCAAAGAGAACGGCGCGGCGGCAGGCATTCAACTTGCCCACGCAGGCCGCAAGGCGGCGACGAAACCCTCGCGCGAAGGCGATGGCCCTCTCGAGGCAAACGATCCGCGCAATTGGAAAATCGTCGCGCCAAGCGCTTTGCCGTTTGCGCCAAATTTTCAAACGCCGCGCGCCATGACGATCAGCGAAATCGAAGTCGTCGTCGAAGCTTTTGCCGCCGCCACACGCCGCGCGATCAAAGCCGGCTTTAACCTCATCGAGATTCACAGCGCCCACGGCTATTTGCTGCATGAATTTTTGTCGCCTTTGACAAACAAACGCGAAGATGAATTTGGTGGTTCGCTTGAAAACCGCATGCGTTTTCCATTGGCCGTCGCCCGCGCCGTTCGCGCCGCCACGCCCGTGGAAACGCCCGTCATCGTCCGCGTTTCCGCAACCGATTGGGCGGAAGGCGGATGGGATCTACCGCAAACAATCGCCTATGCAAAAGAACTCAAGGCCCTTGGCATCGACTTAATCGACGTATCGACCGGCGGTCTTTTGCCGGATGCCAAGATTCCCGTTGCCCCAAATTATCAGGTTTCCTTTGCCAAAGCCGTTCGCAAAGAATTGCAAATGCCGGTTGCAACGGTCGGCCTGATTACCGATGCCAAGCAAGCACAGGAAATTGTGGAACGCGACGAAGTCGATGCTGTTGGCATTGGCCGCGCGTTACTTGCCGATCCGCATTGGCCGCTGCGCGCGGCGCACGAATTGGGCACAACTATCGAATGGCCGCAGCCTTATTTGCGTGGCCGCTGGCGTTAAGGCAGCGCCGCCGTAAAAATATTGATTGCTTTCCCTTCATAAAATCACTTACATTTGATTTTATGAAAACGATTGCGTCACATCTTTTCCTTCGCACAATCCGACGCGGCTAACGCCGCTATCCTGACGCGTGCCCACAATATGGGCCCCTTTCTCCTTTAAAATTGAACTGTTTTTGAGCCTCTGGCTCGAAGGACTTCTATGTCTTTTGCCAACGATACCCTCTTTGCGTTCTCCGCCAGCGAACGACGACAAATGTCCCCGCTGCTTATTAACGCCGACACAAGTCAAATTCAGGGAGAACGAAATGAAGCACATACATACGCAAGATTTCAGCTACACCGTTCGGATGCTCGACATCGAAGATCTGGCGAACATTCTGTTGCTGCAGGAAACGATCTATAAAACTCTGCCCGAGGATCAAAAAAACTTTATCATCCCGAAATCTGCTGAGCAATTTTGCGTACGGCTGAATGGACAAGGCCATATGATTGGCGCTTATTATGGCCCGCAATTAATTGGCTATGGCGCGGTCGCTTTTGCCAAACCCTACAAACCTATCGCAGACATGGTGATCGATCCCGCCAAAGTTCCCTATAAATCCGAAGAACTAGCCGTTTTACAAAGCAGCGTGGTCGATCCGGCTTTCCGGAAACAAGGCGTACATTTTCATATGCTTCAAGCTGAATTGGAAATTTGCCAGGAATATGGAAAAACGCACGTCATGGGCGAAGTTGCCGCCACAAACACGGCCAGTTTAAAAAGCTTTTTGAAAATTGGTATGGCTGTACAAATGGCGGGAACGGATCCCGTGGATGCGTGCCCCCTTCTTTTTCTCCACAAGAAAATAGCCGCCGTGCCCGTGTATGAGGAAAAGCCAGCTTACAGCTTTATGCTGCCGGGAATCATGGCGCAGCTGAACGATTATCTGAGCCATGGGCTCAGCGGCACAGGCCTTCTTTTTTCGCCGGAAGCCTCTGGGCCACAGCTTCAGCTTCACGCGCTTGCACTTTAAGAAAGGACTAAATCATGGCAAATCCCTTTTCCACCACGCATGAGATCATCACCTTCGTCGCCAGCACGCCGGGCCCCAAGCTTCTTGTCTTCGGCGCAATCCATGGCGATGAGCGTTGCGGCCCCCCAGCGATCCATGCCGTGATCAAGGATCTGCAGAAGGGCAAATGCAAACTTCTGAAGGGCAGCGTTACCTTTGTCCCTGTTTGTAATCCGGCGGCCTATGCCAAAAATAAACGCTATGCGGTTAAAAACCTTAACCGCGTCATAGCCCCAAATGACGCGCCCAAACTCTACGAAGAAAAGCTCGCGCAAAATCTCGTGAACCTGATTAACGATTGCGACTATCTGCTCGATCTGCACGCCTATCCAACCAAAGGCCCCGCCTTTGCGTTTCAGGATAGCGATGCGCCGAAAACAGCGGCCTTTGTGCAAGCGCTCGGTTTCGCCTTTGTTATTAAAGGATGGGATGCCCTGTACGCAACGCCCGAAGGCGCTACTTTGACAGCGGGGGATACAATCGCCTACGCGCATCAAAAAGGGAAATTCGGCGCCGTTGTCGAATGTGGCTCGTATAAAGATCCGAAAGCTGTCGGCGTTGCGTATCAGACGATACGCAACGCGCTCAGCCATCTAGGGCTTATCGCGGCCAAACCAAAGAAAGCCAAAGGCAAGCGCACCATCGTTACAGGCACGCAGGTTATCGTCAAGAAAGCACCGGGCAAATTTGTCAAAGAGTGGAAACACCTTGATCCGCTCAAGAAAGGCGAACCCGTCGCGCTCTATCAAAACGGCGAAACCATCTGCGCCCCTGCCGACGGCTATATTATGCTCCCCAATCCCAAGGTCGCACGCGGCGAAGAATGGTTTTACTTCGCCGTTTGACACGCGCGGTTCATTGCCCGCCACAAGTGCTATCGCCCCCGGCACAGCTGACCTGCGCATTGATATGGGCCGTTTGCTCGATTGTCAGTTGCTCGAGGCAATCATTGAGAACGGCTTGATGAATGGGCGTGTTTTCGCTGCCTGACGCATCAAAGGTGCATTGCGCCTCGCGATAAGAAAGCCACGTTGCCCACGCTTGACGCAGTTTCATACGACCTTGCTGGCTCGTTTTGTCCGCAAGCGCATGATAGCTCTGAGCATAAGTCGCGTTGGCGGCCTCAAGCGCTTGCTGTGTGCAGGCGGTGAGTTCGTCGGGTTCATTCGTCTTATCAAAGCAATCCGACGCCAAAGCAGGAACGCTAAGCACGATGAAGGCGGTGCAAATTAGAACCGCTTTTCCCCATATCCGTAGCATGGCTGGCCTCCTCTTTCCTGAGGAGGCCATTTTACCACATTTACAGGTTGGCGACCAAATGAAGCATCACATCCTGAACAATGCGAAGGCCATTTGACGTCAAAAGGCTCTCGGGATGGAACTGGAGCCCGATGAAAGGCGAACCTCGCAACGCGTTGATTTCACCCGTCGGTTCGTCGAAACTGATTTCGACATCGCGCGGCTTGCCATCAACTTTTCCGGTGAAGGTATTGTAAAAGCCCACCGTTTCGTTCTGGCCGAAAAGCGAGATGACCTCTTGCGCGCCTTGGAACGGCCTTTGCTTTTTGGCCAAAGGAAAACCCAAAGCGTTGCAAAGAACCTGATGGCCAAGACAGACGCAAAGCATCGGTTTTTTCTTTTCCAAATAAGCGCGGCACAACGCATTGGCCTTGGCGATACGCGGCACCGAACCATCGCGCGGGTCGCCCGGACCGGGGCCAAGGACGATCACGTCTGCGTCATCGCGCAAAGGATCAAAGGCCTCATTGCGCACGATCTTGGCCGTCATGCCCAGCGCCCGGATCATATGCGCTAACATACGGGTGAAATTATCTTCGTTGTCGATGAGCGTCACGCTGCGTCCGGCCAAGCGCGGATCGGGAACGCGCGTTTCGCTTTGATCCTCAATCCAAAAACGCGAAAGCCGCGCATTGCGCGCCGAAAGCGTAATCATTGGTTCTTCGCTATAGACCTGCGCGCCGAGGCGATAGGTCGGCGCATTCGAGCCCGCGCGGAAGCCAAAGGCCGCCAGAGTCCCAGCAACCTTGGCCGATGTCTCTGCGGTTTCAGCACGCGCATCGGAATCGCGCACGATTGTCGTGCCGACGCCCATCGCAAAAGAACCATCCTTGGCGATTTCAACCGTACGGATCGTGATAGGCGAATCCAGCGTGTCGCTCCCATCGTCCGCGCGACCCAGTAAAGCAAGCGCGCTGCCATAATAGCGGCGGCTTTCTTTCTGATGACGTGCATTGACGCGGCAAGCATTCTCAACGGGCGAACCAACGACCGTTGCGGCAAACATACTTTCGCGCAGCATGTCCGCAATGTCCTTATTCGATTGGCCGACAAGAACGTATTCGGTATGAACGAGCTTGGCCATTTCCTTGAGCATCGGGCCGACGACTTGGCCGCCCGTGCTGCAAATCTCAGCCATCATCTTCAGCTCTTCGTCCACCACCATCAAAAGCTCAAACGTTTCTTTGGGGTCTTTGAGAAAAGCTTCCAGCGCGGGCATCGCCGCGCGCTCTTCGTGCTCCATCTTGCGGAACGTGCCCGAAATCGGGTTCATCTTCACGCGGCCTTTGTGCACCGAAAGATGCCGTTCGGGCGTCGCGCCGATGAAATATTGTTCGCCCGTGTAGTATAAAAATGTCCAGTACGTTCCGTACTCTTTTTGCAAAAGCCTTTTATAGGCGCTGAGTGCAACCTCATGCGAGAACGAAGCGATCTTGCCACGAAAGAAACGTGGCACGACAAAGTTACAGCCTTCGCCATTGCCGATTTCCGTATCGATGATCCGCTGCGTTAAGGCGGTGAAAGCGTCATCGTCAGGCGTCGCGGCCACAGCGCCATCCAAAGCGCATGGCGCATCGGGCAACAAAGCGATGGTCTGATCGAGCGGCAGGTTTTTCTGTTCCTCGATCAAGAGCGTCAGGATTTTTTCGTTATCGTGATTGCAGGCAAAGCCAAGCTCTTCTACTTGGCGAAACGGAACAATGCTAAGCGTGTCATAAACCTCATGACCTTCAGCACCTTGCTTGCGAGGAATATCGGCAAGTTTGTCATAGGTGATGACAGGCCCCGCCACATAAAGAACGTCGGGAGAGCCCGCGCGGACCATCAAAGCAAACGGCCGCTCAGCGGCAAACATCTTGTCCATAGAGATATCTTTCAAAAAGAGAAAAAAGGGCAAACGTCAAAAAAGGCCACGCCTCAGCGCGCCTTGGTTAAAGGCCCCTGCGCCATCGCCCGGATGGAGCGGAAAAGTTTGGTTTAAAACTGCGCATTTTCTCCTCGAAACACGAGAAGCTTATCTTTTTTAAGAAAACAAAGTCAAGGTTAACGATTTCTTTCAGCGCCGCAAATATTAAACCCATGCTTTTTTCTGTTATAATGAGCGCACCCTTTCAAAGGAGATAATTTACATGCGCCGTTTTTCCTTGCCCCAAATCCTCTGCGGATGCCTGACGCCACTTATTCTGGCCTCGACAGCTTTGGCTGGCGACAAGATCGAACGCCGCGAAAGCAAGTCGCCGCAAACGGCCAGCTATGTCGTTCTTTCCAACGGACAGGAAATAGAAGCGGCTCGCGTTATGTGCAGCGCCATTACAGGCGAACTTGACTTCTTGGCCTATGCGCGCGCGGGCGATCCCAATGCCTATGTCATCGAATATGGTACGTCGCATTATCTCGTTAAAACGCAAGACGCGGATAGCAAAGATACGGGCGTCAACAGACTACCTCAAGACGCGGATTTCCGCGCTTTCTGCGATCCGCAAACAAAGCGCCCGTCAACAGACAAAGCGTCGTACAGAAAGATTCTCAACAACGCTAAAAAGATTTTCGGCCTTCGCTAAAGCAAAACCTTTCCCAACAAAAAACCCCGCCGGATCGCTCCAGCGGGGTTTTGTTCTTCCGGGATCCCCGCTTTCGCGGGGATACGCGTTTGCTAGGCTCGCAAGGCGCGCACGCCTCGCTTGCCAGGCAAACAGCTTACTTGTCGTCGGACTTCTTCTGAGCGCGCTTGATCGCGGCACCCAAGATATCGCCCAAGCTCGCGCCTGAATCGGACGAACCGTATTCCGCCATCGCTTGCTTTTCTTCTTCGACTTCGCGAGCCTTGATCGAAAGGCCGATCTTGTGCGAGGCCTTGTCGATGTTGGTGATCTTCGCGTCCACCTTTTCGCCAACGGCGAAGCGGTCGGGGCGTTGTTCGCCACGGTCACGAGCCAAATCGGCGCGCTTGATGAAGCCAGTGAAGCCTTCGGCTTGTTCGCCGAGAGAAACTTCAATACCGCCTTCGGTGATCGCGCTAACGTTGCAGGTCACGATGTCGCCCTTCTTAAAGTTGACGACAACGCTTTCAAACGGATCGTTCGAAAGCTGCTTGATGCCCAAGCTGACGCGTTCCTTTTCGACGTCGATATCAAGGATCTTGACTTCAGAGGTTTGACCCTTCTGATAATCCTTGATGGCTTCTTCGCCCGGCTTCTCCCACGAGATGTCGGACATATGAACCATGCCATCGATATCGCCGGGCAAGCCCACAAAGAGGCCGAACTCGGTGATGTTGCGGATTTCGCCCGAGATGCTCTGGCCGATCTGATGCGTCGCGCGGAAAGTTTCCCACGGATTTTCGATGCATTGCTTGAGGCCGAGGCTGATGCGACGCTTGGCCAAATCGACGTCCAAAACGGCGACTTCGACTTCTTGGCTCGTGGCGACGATCTTGCCCGGGTGCACGTTCTTCTTTGTCCATGACATTTCGGAAACGTGAACCAAGCCTTCGATGCCCGGTTCGAGTTCGACGAAAGCGCCGTAGTCGGTGATGTTCGTCACGCGGCCCTTGAGCTTCATGCCGACGGGATAGCGGTTTTCGACGCCTTCCCAAGGATCGGCTTCAAGCTGCTTCATGCCGAGGCTGATGCGCTGCGTTTCGGCGTTGAAGCGGATGACCTGAACGGTGACCTGCTGGCCAATTTGCAAAACTTCAGACGGATGATTGACGCGCTTCCAAGCGATGTCGGTGACATGCAAAAGGCCGTCCACACCGCCGAGATCGACAAAAGCGCCGTAATCGGTGATGTTCTTGACGACGCCTTGCAGGATCTGGCCTTCCTTGAGGTTGGCGACGAGTTCGCTGCGAGCTTCGGCACGCGATTCTTCAAGAACGGCGCGGCGCGAAACGACGATGTTGCCGCGCGCACGATCCATCTTGAGGATCTGGAACGGTTGCGGTGTGCCCATCAGCGGGGTGATATCGCGCACGGGGCGGATATCGACTTGGCTACCCGGCAAGAACGCAACAGCGCCGCCGAGATCGACCGTAAAGCCACCCTTAACGCGGCCAAAGATGATGCCGGTCACGCGCGCTTGATCGGTGAAGTTCTTTTCAAGAACGGCCCAGCTCTCTTCACGCTTGGCCTTTTCACGCGACAGCGAAGCTTCGCCGTTGCGGTCTTCCATGCGTTCCAAGAAAACTTCGACCGTATCGCCGATCTTAATTTCGGACTGCTGGCCGGGAAGGGCAAATTCCTTCAAAGGCACGCGGCCTTCGGATTTGCCGCCGACGTCAATGACGGCGCAATCTTTTTCAATACCGATGACCTTACCCTTGATGACGCCGCCTTCTTTAAGGCCGCCCTTGGTATCGGCCTCGGCGATCATCGCGGCAAAGCTGCCGGGATCACGCGAAACGGGAGAGCCCGCATTTTCTTTCAAAAGGCGTTTGGAGCTTGATTTAGACATGTGTTATTTTTTCTTTCCGATTTCTTGAAACAAGAAACCTGAGACGCCTGCCAAAAAGATGGCCTCCGGCGTCGTCGCGAAACGTTCGTTTCGCCGCTTTTATTTTGACGCTCGCGCGTCGATGGAAAACCGTTCGAAAAAACAGCGCTCAGGCCAAAAGCATGAAGCCTTCGCGCGTTTTACCGCCCGTCGCCGACGACCCCGCCGACTTGTTCTTATGAGTCAAACCCCGCCGCCGCGAGCCGCTCTTTCGCAAGAGTGAGCGCTTTAGCAAAAGCCTCGTCGGCGTTTAAATCCGATGTGTCCAAAAGAACAGCATCCGCCGCAGGCTTTGTGGGAGAAACAGAGCGCGACGCGTCACGCGCATCGCGAGCCTGCATATCCGCAAGAACCGCGGTTTCAGTAGCATTTTCGCCCCGTCCCTGCAACTCAAGAAAGCGCCGGTGGGCCCGGATTTCAGGCCGCGCTTCAACAAAAATCTTAACTAAAGCTTCCGGCGCGATCACCGTGCCGATATCCCGCCCATCCAAAACCGCCCCACGCTTGCCGCCGGGCGGCTGTGCCACGAAATCTTTCTGAAATTTCAGCAAGGCCGCGCGAACAGCCGGAATCGCGGCAACCTTCGAGGCCGCTGTGCCAGCCTCAGCCCCACGCAAGGCGGGATCGTCCACACGCCGAATAAGTTCAAGTGGATCAAGTACTTGTGCCGCTTTTTCAGCCAACGCCGGATCAGCGGGATCGCCCCCAGCCGTCAAAACGGCATGGCCAACGGCGCGGTAAAGAAGCCCCGTATCCAAATGAGCAAAATCGAGAGCCTGCGCCAAACGGCGCGCAATCGTACCCTTGCCCGTGGCGGCAAGACCGTCGATGGCGATGGTGAAAAGAGCTGTCATGCGTCCCTTCTACCCGCCACGAAGCCACGGCGCAACAAAGAGAGCGTTAACCATTAAAAATCTTTTTCTTTTAAAAACGAGGGGGCTATCTTTTTAGAAATTATTTCTCAAAACCGGAGATATCTATGTTTGGATTCGCTGCCAAGGCCCGCTGTGCGGAAGATTCTTTCAAAGAAGCAAAAAATAGCGTCTGGATCAAGGTTCCCTTCGCGGCACTCCTCCCCGAGGCCGAGGAAGCCGAACAGCGCCAAACAATTGTCCGCTTACAAGAAGAACTCAGCTTCTGCCATCCTTTCTCCTATTTCGTGCCCGCGGCATATGAAACCAGGCATTACAAAAAGCCTGTTGAAATTTTTACCTACGATCCGTCGCGACAGCCGGTCCTTAAAGCCATCGTCAGGCCTTATTACGAAAGAGACGATAGCTTTTCAGTCGAAACGTTGCGCGCCGCTGCCGCCATTGTGGGCGTTATCGATCAATTTGGAGGTAAGGCTGAAATTCAGTTCCGGGAACCTTGGGTCGGACGGGCTCCGCAAAACCCCTTCCTTGCCACAGCACCACACGACGCCAAACGCACGCTTGAGGAAATCAATGCGTTGCTTACTCCTTACGAACTGATTCAAAGATCGGGCGAAGCCGCCGCGTCGCGTCGCCGTCCTCATTTCTGCGGAACCTCGTGCGGCTAAAAACGGAAACAACGCAATAAAAAGGGAGGTTCTTTCGAACCTCCCTTTTTTTCTTTACATCTCTTACTTCGCCGCAGGTGCATCAGGCGCAGGTTGGCCCGGTGCAGGTTGGCGCAACGCAGGTTGGCGCAACGCAGGTTGACCATCGGCAGGCGGCGGCGGCATCATACCGTCTTCATCCGGCATAGGCTCAAGACCACGTCCCGCAGGCCCTTCATCCATCCTTGGCAAACGAAATCCCATTCTGTCGGGCATTGGCGGAAATGGCTTTTCGAACTTATCGGCAATCAAACGGCGGCTTTCGGGCGAAAGCTCCGTCGCCATCCGTTCAATCGTGTTTGTCATGCCGTCATGCATGGCTTGGCCAAACCCTTGCAATTCACCGAGGGCTTGATGCAAAGCCTCCCTATCCGGCTTGTCGGCTTTCATAATCTCAGCCATTTTGTGCATCGCTTCGCGCGCGACTTCATGTTGCTTGCGCACCACTTCACGCTGCGGATCGACAATGGCATGCAGCTTCTTCGCTTCGTCCGGCGGCATTTCGCGCGCCACATGTTCAAAAACAAGTCCCGGCTCCATCATGGGACGTGGCGGGCGCGGCCCCATAAAACCCGGACCAAACATCGGCGCGGCAAAAACGCCAATCAAAAACAAGTTCAAAGCCACCGATGCAATCAGGGCCCATGTTCCGCGTCCTGCGCAACAAACTTTCCGCTCCTCGGACATTTTTATTCCTCCTCTGCTCCAAGACTAACCCAAGGCTCAGCCATCGAAAGCGCTGAAATGCGCGTCTCGGCTTCGCTGTACTGAACCACCCTTTTGCTGCCCGTGAAATCTGTTTCACGACCAACGAACAAACCCAACGTCAAAACCAAAGCCCCCAAAAGAGCAAAGCGCGAAAAAGGCATCGTTCCGGCGAAAAGGAACGTCATCGGATTCGCTTTCGCTTTTTCCTGAGGCGTCGTGGCAAGCGCGCGGGCCAAAGAAGCGTGCAAACGCTCAAGCCGCGCGCCAGAAACGACGGCGGGATCATTCGCCAAAAGCAAAGCTCTCAGAAAAGCATCATCATCATTCATCATAAATCCTTGCCCCAAACGAGACCTTGTTCTTTCATCGCTTTGCGCAAGCCGTCGCGGCCACGCACTAAAAGAGATTCAACCGCACCAACAGTTACATCCATGCTCTCGGCAATTTCTTGCCCGCTCATGCCTTCAAAGTAAGACAGAACGATGGCTATACGTTGACGTTCCGGCAGTCGCAGCAATAAAGCTTGAACAACTTTCTTTCGTTCTTCTGCCTTCAGCTCCTCGAAAACGCCTGGCGCTGGATCTTCAACCTCATCCGCTTCATCGAGAGGCGAAAAACGGCGGCGGCGCAGGCGGTCTAAACAAAGATTTGTCGCCACGCGCGAAAGCCAAGTCCGAACGCTTCCCGTTCCTTCAGGGTCCCACCCGGCGGCATAGCGCCAAAGCCGAAGGAAGGTTTCCTGTCCGATCTCATCCGCTTCGGCAGCATTGCCGAGAATTCGCGACGAAACCGCAATGATTGGCTTCAAATGACGGCCACACAGAAGAGCAAAAGCGTTTTGATTTCCTTGAGCTATTTGGGCCATAAGTTCGGCCTCGCTGGCACCAAGTACCAACGCCTCACCTTCCCTTCCGGGCGCGATCTCTACCGACAAACGTTCGCTATAAAAGGCCAAAACAACCCCACCATACCGGCACCGAGCCTCCTTTCTTTCTCTCATATCCCTTCACGGTCACCAAAGAAGAATCCTACGAAAGGCTTCAAAGAAAAGAGAGAAATGAATCGTAGGAATCCGAAAAGAAACGCGTGTATGGTTAACGTATAGGCCTGTGGGTCTATGGAGAGAGAAAGAGAGGGGCCTTTTGGGGAAAAGGAACCTCGAAAATGACAGGAGTCAGTAGCGTCTTTGGGAGTATGAACTCGTTCTACACCCAGAATATGTTTGGCTCGAACAGCTCAAGCAGTTCGAGTTCAAGCTCTAGCACAAGCAGCACAGACAAAACCTCCGACAGCTCTTCGCTGGCGGGGATTGAAGCTATGTTGCAAAGCATAAGCGCATCAACAGGCAGCGGTACGGCAAGCGCGAGCACAAGCACAAGCTCGACTTCGTCGGACTCAACGGCCGATAGTAGTTCGCTTGGCTCATCTAGCTACCTGGACAGCCTAACGCTGAAAACCTTGCTTGCCGATCTCAATGAGATGGAAAGCTCGGATGGAACGCAGTCGGCTGCGAGCTCAACCACGACGGACGGCACAGACAGCTCGTCCGACACGGATAGCTTGACCTCCAGCGCAAGCCTCTCCGACATGGTTTCATCCATGGATACGAACAACGATGGCACCGTTACGGAAGAAGAGTTCACTTCTGCACGGCCGGACGACGTATCCGAAGACATGGCGGAAAATCTCTGGAGCCAATTCGATACCGATGGCACGGGTTCACTCTCGACCTCGGCTCTCGAAACGGCGATGGCGTCCGATCAACCTCAAGGCGGACCTCCGCCCATGGGCATGACCGACTCCTCCAGCGATACGACCAGCACAGCAAGCGCCAGCGGTGGTTCAGGTTCCAGTTCTTCGACTTCGTCGATGGATCTGAACGGCGATGGCGTTGTCTCCGAATCGGAATACCTGCAAGCCCTAGGCTCGACGGGTTCCTCTTCGGCTAGCAGCACAAGCAGCAGCAGTACGGGAATCGATTCGTCCATGACGAATTGGTTCGCTAATAATACGGGCACGTCCAGCAACGGTACCACCTCAACGGATAGTTCAAGCAGCACGTCCCAATCGGGCACGTCCAGCTCAAACTCGCCAATGAGCGCGTTTATGAACGCGATCAACTCGTATCAATCTTCGGCTGGCTACTTCAACTCCGCGTCCCTAACGGACTCGATGCTGAGCAGCTTCGCCTAAAGACGTAAGAAACGTTGTCTTCTGCGGAGGATCCTTGAAAGCAACGTAACCGTTCGTGCAGACCCCACAAAAATAAAGCGCGCCGTCGAAGGAGTCGACATCGCGCTTTTTTTATATCTTCTTTTTTATTCGCCCTCATACGCCGCCACCTGCGTGGGGCCACCTGCGTGGGGCGGTTTTTGCTAACGGCAAGAAACACCAAAGAAATCCCCTCCCCTTGCGGGAGGGGTTTGGGGAGGGGTTGGTGAAGCCGTAACAAACCCTCAGACCCAGAAAACCCCTCACCAAGAAAAACCAAGCGGTTTCTGCGTAACCGCAGGTTTTTCTATCCTCTCCCGCAAGGGGAGAGGCCATAGCGCAGAGCGGTTTTTGCTAACGGCGCAGCCAATATAACTTCGTCATTCCGGGGCACGCGTAGCGTGAACCCGGAATCCCGTTTGGTTTCTTTTTTTACTCCCTCATACGCCGGGCGCGGGCATCCGCCCGCTTGGCTTCGTGCGCATTGGCGCACGGGGCCTCAATGGCCCAATGGCCTTCGGCCATAAATATTACTCCCTCATACGCCGGGCGCACCACATGCGTGGGGCGGTTTTTGCTAACGGCGCAGCCAATATAACTTCGTCATTCCGGGGCACGCGTAGCGTGAACCCGGAATCCCATTTGGTTTCTTTTTTTACTCCCTCATACGCCGGGCGCGCCGCCTGCGCGGGGCTGTTTTTCTAACAACCTTTTCCGTTACAACTTTACGTCATGCCCGCGAAGGCGGGCATCCAGGGCCACCAAAACAAAAGTCCGCTCTTACGGTCCTGCTTCGCTACGCTCGCAATGACGCTGTCCTTAATAAGGGCAGCTCTTTCCGCGAAAGCGGAAATCCCGTTTTTTCTTTTAAGAAACCAAATGGGACGCCCGCCTTCGCGGGCGTGACGAAAGTGAGTAACGGAAAGACCGTTAGCAACAGAAGCCCCACGCAGGTAGCATCACTCCCGCGATCTGTCGCGCCGAAACCCGTAAGGGCGTAGAGGGAAGGCGGGCGTCCCGTTTCGTTTCTCTCTTGAGTAAAGAAAAAAACGGCGACCCCTTTATTTCAAGCAGGCAACCTGAACCGCCAAAACAGAGGTTCGATTCGCCAGCGGCGCGGGTGGGCGTTGCGCTTTCGGCGATGGTTGTTTTTGTTCTGAATCTTGACCCGCCGCCGCCACTTCTTCCGCAGGCTCCACGCGACGCGCACGCACGCGTTCCAACACGGCAGGCGTCGGTTGAAAAGGCTCGAACAGCCCCAAAAGGGCATAAGTCTCGCGAAACGGCATAAGAGATTGTACGAACCAGCCGCCTTGAAAACAAATAAAAAGCCCCGCCGCGAACGGCAGGGCTTTTGAAATCATAGCAAAGGCAAAAACTTAGGCAGCTTTACGCGCCAAAGCCTTTTCCATCGCTTTGCGAACCTTAAGCACTTCGTCGGAAAGGCGGCTCTTACGCGTGCCCATCACCCAAGCGTCAATGCCGCCATTGTGTTCGACGGTACGGATGCCGTTCGCGGTCAAGCGAAGGGTCACCTTGCTATCAAGGATTTCCGACGGGAACGAGCAAACCTGAAGATTCGGCACCCAACGGCGACGCGATCTGTTGTTCGCGTGGCTAACTTTATTTCCAGAAGCCGGTTTTTTACCGGTTACAGTGCATACACGAGCCATTTTACCCTCCGGCGGGTTACTCCCGCTGGTCTTATCAAGTTGAATTGCGTTGAAAGTCCCCGCACCCAGACCCTTTAGAAAGGGCGGAACAAAGAACATCCAAGGGGCGCTTTATAGGGTTCCTCCCCCTGAGAGTCAAGGATTAGACAGCGTCTTTCGTCTTTTTTCCGGTTATGAAATAGTTAACAGCCGTCCGGCCCTTAGCCAAAACGAACCGGCCTTCCAAAGGTTGGTACACATAACCGGTACAATCGAACGGCGTAACCCCTTCGCCGGCCCACAAAGCGGCCAATTCTGAGGGTTTTACAAACTTCTCCCATTGATGCGTGCCGGGCGCAACCCAGCCCAGTACATATTCAGCCCCAACGACGGCCAGTAAATAGCTGCGCCGCGTCCGGTTCAATGTCGCAACGATCAGCAAGCCGCCGGGACGAAGCAACGCGCCAAGAGCCTTAATAAAGCAAGGTAAATCAGCAACATGCTCGACAATTTCCAGCGCCGTAATCACATCGAACGTCTCACCCGAAGCCGCCAAAGCCTCTGCTGTTTCCTGCCTATAATCAAGGGAAAGGCCGCCAACCGCCGCATGGGCTTGTGCTACCTCAATGGCCTCGGCCGAAGCGTCAATTCCCACAACGGCAGCGCCAGCCCGCGCCAAAGGTTCGGCCATCAGCCCGCCGCCGCACCCGACATCAAGGAATCGCAGCCCGGCGAAAGGCTGCGCCGAATCGCTGGGCACACCGAAAGCGGCCTGAACCTGCGCCGTCATATAAGCCAAACGCATAGGCCCTAAATCGTGCAAAGCACGAAATGCGCCGCGCGGCGCCCACCATTCACGCGCCTGCGCGCTGAAACGAGCGACTTCGACAGCGGAAACGCTGGGGGCAAAAGAAACGGACGACATAGCCACCGCTACAAAAAAAAGAAAGCCAAGAAGGACATTGGCAAAACAGGCCTTTTTATCCTAGCATAGGCTTCTTGCGTGGTTCAATCACGGGTTCCTTTATGGCTCTCTTAGTCGTTAAATTCGGTGGTACATCGGTCGGCAATATCGACCGCATCAAATACGCGGCTGGCAAAGTCGCCCAAGAAGTACGACGTGGCCACAAAGTTGTGGTTGTCGTCTCCGCGATGGCGGGCTTTACCGATACGCTGATTGGCTATTGCCGTAGCGTCAGCCCGCGCCCCAACCCCCGCGAATATGATTCGATTGTTTCAACGGGCGAACAGATCTCCTCGGGCCTTTTGGCCTTAGCGCTTGAACAGCGCGGGCTGAACGCACGGTCGTGGCTGGGTTGGCAATTGCCGATTCGCACGGACACCAGCTATACCAAAGCGACGATCCAAGATATTGATGTGACGCGCCTTGAAAAACGCCTTGAGAAAGGTGAAGTGGCTGTTTTGGCTGGCTTTCAAGGCGTCACCGACGATTTGAGCATCACAACGCTTGGCCGTGGCGGTTCCGATACGTCTGCGGTTGCCTTGGCCGCCGCGCTCCGTGCCGATCGCTGCGATATCTATACCGATGTGGACGGCATTTACACAGCAGACCCACGCATCGTGACACACGCCACAAAACTTTCGCGCGTTTCGTACGAGGAAATGCTAGAACTGGCGTCCCTTGGGGCCAAAGTCCTGCAAACGCGCTCGGTTGAAATGGGGCTGCGCTATCACGTTCCTATTCAAGTTCTTTCCACCTTTGAGAATGCCATCGGCAGCGACCTGCCCGGCACGCTCGTGACGACCGAGGATCAAATTATGGAAAACAATCCTGTAACCGGCATTGCCCATTCGCTGGCCGAAGGCAAAATCACGCTCGTCAATTTGCCTGACAGACCCGGCGTCGCCTCGATGATCTTTTCGGCGCTTGCCCATACAGGGCTCAACGTCGGTACCATCGTCCAAACAGCTTCGGGCAACGGCACAACAACCGATGTCACGTTAACCGTCGCGCGCGACGATATCGAACGCGCTGCGGAAGTTTTAAAAGAAGATCAAAAAAAGATTGGCTTTACCGAGCTTCATACTGACAAAAGTATCGCGAAAGTTTCTATTGTCGGCCTTGGCATGCGCACCTATCCGGGGGTCGCGGCCAAAATGTTTGAAACCCTTTTTGCCAAAGGAATCAACATTCAGGCCATCGAAACGTCAGAGATCAACGTTAGTGTTCTGATCGCCGAGGAATATCTCGAATTGGCGCTGCGCTCATTGCACACGGCCTTTGGCCTCGACCGTCCAATCCCTTGAAAAGGCCTCTTTTCCGCTTTTTTCTTTGCGCCTGAGCCAGAGAGCGCTAAAAGCTGCAACTTAGTTTATTCGGATAGCTTGTCTCTTTATAGGAACGTTTAGAGTTATGATTCCTCTTTCTTCCCGCCTTAAACCGTTGATGCAGCGCGGCTGCGATTTTCTTGGCACACAATTAGCCGTTATGGGCGGCGCGATGAGCTGGGTCAGCGAGCGAAACCTTGTCGCTGCGATATCGAACGCAGGCGGTTTTGGCGTTTTGGCCTGCGCCTCGATGAGCCCGGAACAGCTACGCGCCGAAGTCCAAGCGACCAAGGCCCTGACGCGTAAGCCTTTTGGCGTCAACGTCATCACGATGCATCCGCAGATTGATGAGCTGATTGAGATCTGCCTCGAAGAAAAAGTCGGCCATATCGTCCTGGCGGGCGGCGTACCTTCGGGCCCCTCAATCAAGCGCGTCAAAGACGGCGGCGCAAAGGTCATTTGCTTTACGCCAACCTCCGCACTCGGCAAAAGGCTTGTGCGCATGGGCGCAGACGCAATTGTCATTGAGGGCATGGAAGCAGGCGGCCATATCGGCCCCGTCAGCACCGCCGTTTTGGTTCAGGAAATCTTGCCCGAGCTGCGCGAAAGCGTTCCCGTTTTTGTCGCGGGCGGCATCGGCCACGGCGAAGCCATCCGCGCCTATCTTGAAATGGGCGCCGCAGGCGTCCAGTTGGGCACGCTTTTCGTTTGTGCCAAGGAATGCATCGCGCATCCCCGGTTCAAACATGCCTTTATCCACGCCGCCTCGCGCGATGCCGTACCGACGCAACAGCTCGATCCGCGCTTCCCCGTCATTCCGGTGCGCGCGCTCGTCAACGAAGGCACAAAGCTTTTTGCCGACAAACAGCGCGAAGTGATTGCCAAATTCGATACGGGCACGCTGACAAAAGAAGAAGCGCAGCTTGAGATTGAGCATTTCTGGGCCGGAGCTCTGCGCCGCGCCGTTGTCGATGGCGATGTTGAGCACGGCTCGATCATGGCGGGCCAGATTGTCGGCACCGTCAAGGACGAACGCCCCGTCACGGAGATCCTTGGCACCCTCGTCAAACAGGCCGAGCAAGCCCTTTTGCATAAAGAGCTGTAAGCTGCGCCACCTACGCCACTTGCGCGGAGCCGTTTTTTCTTACGGCGCGGCCATTAATAGCCATCGTCATTCCGGGGCACGCGTAGCGTGAACCCGGAATCCCGTTTGGTTTCTTTTTTACTCCCTCAAACGCCGCCGCCTGCGCGGGGCAGTTGTTACTAACGGTGTTGCCAATATAAATTTCGTCATCCCGGACAAGCGGCGAGCGCATGCGAGCCGTGCTGATCCGGGATCCAGAGCCGTTATGAGCAACGCTTGTTCTTATGGTCCTTGGATTGCTTCGCTTCCCCCTACCCCCCACTACGGGGCTTCGGCGCGACAAGTCGCTCGCAAGGGCGCTGGCGTGTGCAAGGCAGTTGCGCGGGGCAGTTTTTTCTAACGGCACGGCCATTAATAACCATCGTCATTCCGGGGCACGCGTAGCGTGAACCCGGAATCCCGTTTGGTTTCTTTTTCACTCCCTCAAACGCCGGGCGCGGGCATCCGCCTGCGCGGGGCATGACAAAAGGGGACAACGGAAAGAGCATTAACAAAAACAGCCCTGCGCAGGCAGCGTGAGGGGGCCCCTCTCCGCCATTGAAACCGGACGCGTAAAGAGATATTGAAGGACTCGTCTTCGGACGTGCCTTTTGCCGTCCCTTTCAAAACGAAAGAAAAGCCATGAAAGATTTGCGCCCCATCGCCCGCGCCCTCGTTTCCGTTTCCGATAAAAATGGCCTTATCGCCTTAGCGCAAGAGCTGGCCGCGCGGCATATTGAGATTCTTTCAACTGGCGGCTCAGCGAAGAAATTGCGCGAAGCCAACATTCCCGTCACGGAAGTCAGCACCTACACCGGCTTTCCTGAAATGATGGACGGGCGCGTGAAAACGCTGCATCCCAAAGTTCACGGCGGCCTATTACAAAAGCGCGACGACCCTAAGCATCAAGCCGAAGCAGCAGCGCACGCCATTCCGCCGATTGATCTTGTCGTCGTCAATTTATACCCGTTCCGCGAGACCGTCGCCAAAGGTGCCGATTTTCCGACCTGCATTGAAAATATCGACATCGGCGGCCCGGCCATGGTGCGTTCGGCGGCGAAGAACCACGACGCCGTCACGATCCTAACCGACCCAGCGCAGTACGATTCTTTTTTAACCGAGCTGAAAGCGCATGATGGCCAAACGACTCTGGCCTTCCGCAAAAAGAGCGCGGCGGCGGCGTTTGCCCATACAGCCAGCTATGACACGGCGATCAGCACTTGGTTTGCCGCGCAGCTCGACGAAACCTATCCCGAGACGTTCTCAGTTTCGGCGCATTTGCGCCAAGCCTTACGTTATGGCGAAAATCCGCATCAAACGGCAGCGTTCTATACCTTCCCGGCGCCACGTCCCGGCGTTGCCAGCGCGATTCAAATTCAAGGCAAAGAGCTAAGCTATAACAATATCGGCGATACCGACGCCGCGTTTGAGCTTGTCAGCGCCTTTACACAAAGCCCGGCCATTGCGCTCATCAAGCACGCCAATCCGTGCGGCGTCGCCGTCGGCCCCGATTTGGTTACGGCCTACCGCCGCGCCTTAGCGTGCGATAGCGTCAGCGCCTTTGGCGGCATTATCGCCTGTAACCGCCAACTTGACGCGGCAACAGCAACCGAAATCGTCAAGATTTTTTCTGAAGTCATCATCGCGCCGGATATCGACGACGAAGCGCGCGCGATTTTGGCAACCAAGAAAAACTTGCGCGTTTTGTTGACGAAAGAAATGCCGAACCCCACAGACGAAGGCCGCGTCATCAAATCCGTTTCCGGCGGTTTACTTGTGCAATCGCGCGATAACGTGATCTTGAACGAAGTCGATTTGAAATGCGCGACGCAGCGCAAGCCGACGCCCGAGGAAATGCGCGATTTGATTTTCGCCTTTACGGTCGCCAAGCATGTGAAATCGAACACCATCGTTTATGCCAAAGACGGTGCGACGGTTGGCATCGGCGCCGGACAGATGAGCCGCGTTGACAGCGCCCGCATTGCAGCCCGCAAGGCCGAAGACGCCGCCAAGACGCTGGGGCTTGCTGAGCCGCTGACCAAAGGCTGTGCGGCGGCATCGGATGCGTTCTTCCCGTTTGCCGATGGGTTGCTTTCGGCCATAGAAGCCGGGGCGACCTCGGTGATACAACCGGGCGGTTCGATCCGCGATCAGGAAGTCATCGACGCCGCCGACAAAGCGGGCATTGCGATGGTTTTGACCGGCATCCGGCATTTTTATCATTAAAAGAAAAACAAATGTCATCCCTGCGCAGGCGGGGATCAAGGGTCCCAAGCCCCTCGCTTGTTTTTATAAATCTAAAAGCCCCCTTTGTGGGCGTGAAGCAGGGACAGCCCGAATATGACAAATCTCATTCCCTTTCCTTCGGTAGAGGATCTTGCACAAGCCGAGCCCTCCTTGCGTTCCGTTCACTCGCTTGAGGAATTGCGCGCGCAAGGCGTCATAACAAACGTGACACCCGCGCAGGAAGAAGCCGCCGTGCGTCATCCCATTGCGCTCACGCCCATTTTGATGGATTTGATTGATCCCACCGATCCGAATGATCCGATTGCACGGCAATTTGTGCCCTCGCCCGATGAGTTGGTAACGGAACCGCACACGCTGACCGATCCCATCGGCGATTTGACGCACAGTCCTGTCAAAGGAATTGTGCATCGCTATCCCGACCGTCTTTTGTTGAATCTCTCGCAGGTCTGCCCTGCTTACTGCCGCTTTTGCTTTCGGCGTGGCCGCGTCGGCGCAGAAAATCAAATTTTATCGTCGCAGGAAATCGAAGCAGCACTTAGCTATATCCGCGAACACAAAGAAATTTGGGAAGTTATCTTTTCTGGCGGCGAACCCTTGATGCTTTCCGTGCGCCGCTTGCGCGAAGTTTTGATGGAGCTGCGCGGCATGGATCATGTACGCGCGCTGCGCCTTCACACGCGCGCGCCGATTACGATGCCTGAGCACATCACGCCGGAGCTGGCTAAACTTTTGGGCGGAAGCAAACCCGTCGCTCTTTTGATCCATTGCAATCATCCGAAAGAGCTTTCGTCCGCCGCACGCAGCGCCATCGCGCGTCTGGCCGATGCAGGCCTACCGCTTTATTCGCAAAGCGTTTTGCTCAAAGGCGTGAATGCCGATCTGGATACGCTCACCGAACTGATGCACGCGTTCGTCGAAAACAGGATCAAGCCGCATTATTTACATCATCCCGATATGGTCGCAGGCACACATGCGTTTCGTGTGAGCCTCGCGGAAGGACGCGATCTCGTCATGAAGCTTCAAGGCCGCCTCTCTGGCCTGTGCCAACCGCATTACATGCTGGAAATCCCCGGCGGCGCCGGTAAGGTTAACGCCCTCTCGCCGCAGGTCCAGAAATCCGCCCACGGCTGGGTTTTAACGAATTACAAAGGCGAGGGCTATTTCTACGAAGGCTGAAAACTCTTTTTTATTGCCAGCCCCCCTTATCCACAAATATAGTCGCCTCATTCTTTTAGAAATTGAGGAGACTTTTATGACCCAGTCCTTTCATTTGAACGACGCGATTTGTGATTGTCACATTCGAATGTTCGTCAAAGAGCATCTAGATATTGCGCAAGACGAAGACCCTATCGTCGCCAAAGAAAGCCTTTGGAAAGAAGCATGCGAAGAACTTCTTCGCCTTTTATCTGGGCCGAGAAAAGATCTTGCCGAATGCGCTTATGCGATAGGCGACCAGCTTCTCAGCCTCACACTTTCCCCCACCGGTATTCCGCTCCATATGCCAGAGCACGTTGTCGCGTATAAGCTTATTCAAGCTGCGGCAGAAAATTCAGAATGGGCCCCGGAGCCTCTTTTCAAAACCGTTCTCAAAGCCGCTATTGATCAACCCAAAGAGATGGACGTCACTTTCGGTGCACATGGAGAAGCGCAGGACTGCGCGATTGCCATGATGAAAGGCCATCTCTATTGGTCTCTCCTCGCTACGGATAGGGTCGTGAAAGCGTTCAAAACGCCGTGGTTTGAAAAACTGACGGGGCCTTCTGAGAATACGCTCCTTCGTCAATGCAACGCCCTTTCCTTTACGGCAAAGGCCAGCCCTATCCTGTCCGACGGATCTTTGACGTTCATGCAACAGCGCCTTACCAAAGCAAGAAAGAAGAATGTTCGCGTCGGCAATGAGCTCAACGAGCTTAATATTAGTTTGTGTAAAGAGCAGGAGGAAGCTCGCCTCGATGAGAAGTGGAAGAAGGCCGAGGCGCTTAAAAAGGAGCAACACGATGTCGCAAGTCAACTGGGCCTCGCGCTTGCCTTTCAAGAACGAAGCGGTGAAACCCTTGAAGTATTGGATCACGAGCAAAGAACGCGCGCCGAACGCAAAGCGGCTTTGCGGGTTGCTGAAGCGGCCAAACTTATCGCTTAAAGTTAATAGGGGGCTACGCGAAACAAAGGCCGCTTCGAAAGAAACGGCCTTCGTTTTACTTTCATCCCTTTGAAAGCAGTCCAATAAAAAGTATAGTCCGATCGGATATTTCATCGGCTTGGGGCCACAATAATGGGCGTACTTTTTTCTTCAGAATATTTAAGCGGCGATCAAATCAGAGCGCCCTTTCTTGAACGGCTGCGGTTGATGCGTGACGATTTCGCGCTTTTTCGTAAAGATAATGAATGGAAAAAACTGAGCGATGAGCTGTCGCATTGTCTGCCCGCGCACCGCGAACTGGCCGGGATCGCCTATGCAATCTCGCATCGGATTTTAACGACGCAATTTACGCCGGGCTCCATTCCGCTTCACGAGCCAGAACACAAAACAGCTTTCCTTTTAGCGCAGACGGCCAAGGAAGAGACAAACGAAGAAGCGCCGGATGCTTTGTGTCTCACCGTACTCAAAGCCGCGCTTTCCTTTCCCAAGGCGCTGGAAGATAAAAATAAGCCCCATAACCTTCGCGAAGCGCAAGCCTGCGCCGCCGTTCTTTTGCAAAACAAACCCCAGCTTGCTTTTGGCCCGATTAAAAACGAGCTCTCTTTCCATTTTTCAGAAATGATCTATGCCGGCGGGGATCCGACCTTTTGCGCGCGTCGCATGGCGGCAGCGGCCCTTGCCCTCCAAATCAGCGGCTCCATCGCAACGAGCGACCAACCTAAATGGAGAAAAATGTTACAGAACGCCATCAGGCTCGCGCAAAAGCAGAAAAGGCCCTTTGCCCGTCAAGTCAAGCGATGCACCAAAAATATTCGTTATGACACCGCGAATGGCTATAATATTGAAGGGATCAAAGCACAAAACAAACGCCGCGATTGCTTGGTCACTATGGGACGCCTGTGGGCGGTGCAACGCGCCTGTGCCCGCGCCAACAAAGCTTTGGGCCATAAGGCAACGGCTCCGGCGCTTTAGGGCCAGGACGAAAAGGAAAAATGTTTGCTTTGTAACCCGACAGAACCTTTTTAAGACCTATCAGGAAAACATCGCATCGACCTTGGCCTGATCCATCGCCGCCGTATAGCCGTGAACGACGGCGGCACCATCGTCGATCATGCCTTGAAGCTCCATCGAATGGAGCTGGGCCATATCTTTGAACTTATCTATTTCACCTTGCTCAAGGGCCGTACGCAATTTGGTGCGCGTCTCAACGATGAGCATGCTCATTTGCGTCGCTATTTTTTCAAAGCGTTCGCGCAGCTCTGGCGAAGCAGCTTCATAACACTCGATGGCAAGTGGCGCGAAACCAAGGCCGCTTTCCATAAAATGTTCGCGATAGGTTTTAAAATCCCAACCATCAATTTCATCGAGGATCTCTGGCATATCAGCGACCATACCAAGCATCATCACCACTTCGTTGAAGTGGTTGAAATAGTCGGTTGAAAGCAACGATCGTTGATCGATGTTTGTCCCAGCGATACGATCTTGGAAGGAGGAGGTATCAGTCATAGTTATGTATTTTGTCTGCTCTGGACTAAGAATTAATTAAAAGGCCCACACAAGGGCAGTCAGTCAGACCGATAAAATGAGCTTCTCGCGCCCAACTGATTCTCTTCCTTTTCGACAAAAGGGCCCCTTTACCGAAAAAAACGAGAAACGCCACCGCGAAAATTTGTTGGCCCTTAGGCCATTCAGCTTCACTTTGAGCCTGTAAAAGCCAAAAAACAAAGCATTCAAACGCCGTTTTTGATCATTAGATGATCAATATCGCTCTCAAATAGGTCAATTTCGATTTAAATAGTCACATTATGGCCATAAGATTAGAAAAACGGTCTAGAATAGGCTTAATAATGCCTTTCAGGCACCGTTTTTTCAACCTCTTCGGCGTTTTTCTCTAAGTCCCTGAAAAATATGTACGAAAATGCAACAACCCGTGCTAAGACTGAGAAAAGAAGGCGGCTGCTGATCCAAACGTTGATTGAGGCATATCATGGCGACAGCGAAAAAGATCCCTACGTCCACCAAGGCTAAGACGGCCAAAGCGCCGACAAAAACGGCTCCGAAAAAATCGGCGCCGAGCAAAGCCTCGATGACGGAGAAAAATAAGAAAACGGTGACAACGCTTAAAGCGCCACAGGCGAAACCACAACCGCCACGCGCAACCATACCCGTCGCACGCCCCAGCCAAGCCCCCACGGCCCCGCACCTTCCCGTTCGCCTCCAAGCGGTCGTGGATAAATCTGAGATTGCCGAACTTATTTACACGTTCGCGCGCGGCCTTGATCGTCTTGACGAAACGCTCCTTCGTTCAGTCTTGCATCCCGATGCCTCGGTTGATCTTGGTCCCGGCGTTTTTCAGGGAACCTCAAACGATTACGTTCATTGGGCCCTTGGCGTTTTAACGCAAACACGCGAATCCCATCATTTCATCGGTAACATTCTGACGACGCTTGAAGGCGAAGCCGCTTTTTCCGAATCTTATTGTCAGACGCATTACCGCCTCGATAAACCGACAGGCCGCGAAGATGTGTTCGTCGGCAGCCGTTTTCTTGACCGCCTCGAACGTAGGCCCTCCGGCCCGATGGGCGTTTGGAAAATCATGCACCGCAAGGAAGTGATCGACTGGGTTCGCACCGAATCCGTTTCAGATATTTTCTATCACCAGAACCCGGATGCTCTTTGGAGCTATCGGACCAAGACGGATTTGTCCTATCAAATGTCACAGTTTCCGGGTAGCCAGCCAGGCTCTAAAATGCCGTCGTTCCTTGGCCGCCGCTATGAAAGCAAAAGCATAAAATTCTGACTTTAATTTAGCCCTCATACGCCACCATTGCATGGAGCGTCATTTGCTAATGGCAAGGCTCATCAATGAAATTCTCTCCCCTTGCGGGAGGGGTTTGGGGAGGGGTTGATGAAGTCTCACCAGAACCCTCAGGCCCAGAAAACCCTGGATTGCTTCGCTTCGCTCGTAAGGGCGCTGCGTGTGCAGGGCTGTTTTTTGCGAATGTCCTTGCCACAATAAATATTGTCATGCCCGCGCAGGCGGACATCCCATTTGGTTTCT